>Ga0209048_10001139_pt1 | contig 27752 bp, 25 predicted proteins | sample FrelakmetCRP12CR_FD_187146 | JGI IMG/M metagenome (GOLD analysis project Ga0209048, IMG submission 187146) | Freshwater lake sediment microbial communities from the University of Notre Dame, USA, for methane emissions studies - CRP12 CR (SPAdes)... | ecosystem: Environmental > Aquatic >... | reverse complement strand
CAGTTTCGTGCCAGTCCGATGTCTCCCATTGGCGACACTTTTCCGTCAGCGGCCCGCAAAGTCAGTTCTTGAGACCTTTGGCGACCAGATACACTTCGCGGCTGCGGTCCCGCGACGCCTTGGGCTTGCGCACGTACACCTTGGAGAAGCGCGCCTCGACCGCGCGACGCAACTCCACGAATCCTTCGCCCTGGAACGCTTTGACGACCAGATCGCCGCCGGGTTGCAGCCACGCCGTCGCGAATTCGAACGCAAGCTCGCCGAGGTGTGCCGCCCGGGCCTGATCGGCAGTCTCGATGCCCGATAGATTGGGGGAGAGATCGGAAACGACAAGGTCCACCTTGCGTCCCCCGAGCGCGACTTCCAGCGCCGCCAGGCCCTCGTCCTCGCGGAAATCGGCCTGCACGAACGTCACGCCGGCGACCGGATCCATCGGCAGGACGTCGATCGCGACGATCGCCGCGCCGGCCCCGAGCTCCTGGCGCAGGACCTGGCTCCAGCTGCCCGGCGCCGCGCCGAGGTCGGCGACGCGCATCCCCGGCCGGAAGAGCCTGTCCTTCCCGGCGAGCTCGAGCAGCTTGAAGGCGGCGCGCGACCGGTAACCGAGCCGCACGGCCTCCTTGACCCACGGGTCGTTGACGTGCTCGGCCATCCACGCCTTGCCGAATCGGTGCTTCTTCGTTGCCTTGAGAGCCATGGAGGCCACCCGGGAACGCCGCATTCCGGCCGGCGGCGTCACGTAGAATAATGCGATGCGAACTCTAACACCCGCCGAGCGCCGGACCCGTCGCGCCGCCGCGCATCACCTGCGTCCCGTCGTGAGCATCGGCCAGCACGGGCTGACGCCCGCCGTCCTGCACGAGATCGACGTCGCGCTCGCCGCGCACGAGCTCGTCAAGATCCGCGTGTTCGGCGACGATCGCGGCGAGCGTGACGCCTTGCAGGCAAGGATCTGCGAGGAGCTCGACGCGGCACCCGTCCAGCATCTGGGCAAGATCCTGACGATCTGGCGGCCGGCACCCGAGCCCGCGGCTCCGGTCGCAGCACCGAGGAAGCAGCCCTCGACGGGCGCGGGCAGGCCGGGGCGGTCGACGCCGCAAGGCGAGGACCGGCGGCGGCGCTCCGCGCCCGGCGCGCCCCGTGCGAAATCGCCGGCAGCCACGCCGGAGGGCCCTGCCTCGCGCCGGCGCAGGCCACCGCCGCGCGGGGAAACGCCAGCGGCGCCTGCCGACGAAGCGCGCGCCCGCAGGCGCCCCGCGACGCGCGGACCGGCGGCCCTTCGCGGGGCGGCGCAGTCGAGCGGGAAGCCGTTTGCCCGCCGCGGCGCGCGGCCTGCGATCGGTCACGGGCCGGCCAAGCCCCCGCCACGCGGCGAGAGCGCCGGCAATTCGCGGAAACGGGGCCCCGCGGTGAACGGGGGCGGGAAACCGCGCGCGTCGGTACTTGGCGCGCGGCGCCGACGCACGCCGCGCTAGCCGGTCCGGCCGGATCCGGCCGCCCCCCCGGAGAGCCAAAGACGTCCCGACCACCCGTCCGGCCAAGGACGGTGGACCCGGCGCGCCGAATCTGCGCGCCGCAATCTCCCTTGACGGGCTACGATCCATCCGATAGCGTATACGTTAAAGTACACGTTGATTCGCCCCCCGGGCTTCCGTCCGGGCCCGCGAACCCGGAGGAGTTCCAGCGTGGCGGGCAGAGACCGCATCGCGATCGATCTCGCCGACATCCGCCGTATGGGGAGCGGACTGAATCGGCCGGAGTGCGTCATCGCGAACGCGGCGGGCGACATCTTCTCCGCCGACTGGCGCGGCGGCGTTGCCCATTTGAGGCCCGACGGCACGCAGGCGCTCTATCGTGGCGACCTCCCTGCGGGTCGGCCGACGCGACCAAACGGCATCGCCCTGCGGCCCGACGGGTCGTTCCTGTTCGCGGACCTCGGCACCGAGCAGGGCGGCGTGTTCGCACTTTCCCGCAGCGGCGAGATACGTCCGTTCCTGGTAGAGGTGGACGGTGTCGCGTTGCCGCCATCCAACTTCGTGTTCGAGGACGCAAGGAACCGTGTCTGGATCACGGTGAGCACACGCCTTGTCCCGCGGGCGCGGGGTTACCGGCGCGATGTCGCCGATGGCTTTGTCGTGCTGGTCGACGGCAAAGGCGCCCGCATCGTCGCCGACAGCCTCGGGTACACAAACGAGGCCGTGCTCGACGCGCGCGGCGAATGGCTCTACGTGAACGAGACGTTCGCCCGCCTCACTTCGCGCTTCCCGGTTCGGCACGACGGTCGACTCGGGCCACGCGAGGTGTTCGCCGAGTACGGAGCCGGAACGTTTCCCGACGGCATGGCGTTCGACGATCACGGCCATCTGTGGATCGTCTCGATCATCAGCAACCGGGTGCTGCGCGTCGCGCCCGACGGCTCCGTCACGACGGTGCTCGAGGATCTGGACGCGGCACACGTGGCGTGGGTCGAAGCAGCGTATCGCGCCGACGGACTCGGCCGGCCCCACCTGGACGTCGTCAAGAGCGCCAGACTCAGGAACATCTCGAGCATCGCGTTCGGGGGTCCCGACCGGCGCACCGCCTACCTCGGCTGTCTGCTCGACGACGCGATCTATGCGTTCGATTCCCCGGTCGCGGGCCTCGCCCCCGCGCACTGGAACTGGCCGGAACGCTGATGGCGATCCGCAAACCCGTTCCGCGTCCCACGGAACCGACGGCAACGTCCCTCGTCGACGACGCCTACCGGACGATGCGCGCGAGGATCCTCGACAACGTGTGGGCACCGGGCCATCGCGCGCTCGAGCAGGAGCTCGCTCTCGAGCTCGGCATGAGCCGCACGCCGGTACGCGAGGCACTGATTCGCCTGCAGAAGGAAGGGTTGGTCGAGGTGGTCCCCCGACACGGGATGAGCGTGCTGCCCGTCTCGGCCGACGACATGCGCGACATCTACGAGATGCTGACCGCGCTGGAGTCCACGGCCGCGGAGCTGGCCGTGCGCCGTCGCCCCGGCGAGCCCCAGCTGAAGCCGCTGCTCGACGCTTCGCGCGACATGGCGCGCGCGCTCAAGGCCGACGACCTCGACGCGTGGGCCGCCGCCGACGAGAGCTTCCACCGGCATCTCGTCGCGCTGTCGGGCAATCGCCTGCTCGTCGACGCGGTGCAGAACTGCTGGGACCGCGCGCACCGGGCCCGGATGGTGACGCTGCGCATGCGACCCAAGCCCACGCATTCGACGCGCGAGCACATGGAAGTGGTGGAGAAGATCCGTGCCGGCGATGCCCGCGCCGCGTTCGAGGCGCACCGCGCGCACCGCGAGCGCGGCAGCCGCGAGCTCCTCGCGATCCTCGAACAATACCGGCTCAGGACCCTGTGAGAACCTCATGACGACTGCCACCGCCACCCGCGTCCTGGACATCGCCGTTCTGCCGGGCGATGGCATCGGACCGGAGGTGATCGAAGCAACGGTGCCGCTGCTCGAGAAGCTCGCGCGCGACGCACCGTATTCATTCCGGTTCACGTCACACCCCGCCGGTGCGCAGCATTACAAGGCGACGGGTATCGCGCTGCCACCGTCGACGCTCGTCGCCGCGCGCGCTTCCGACGCCACGCTCTTCGGCGCGATGGGGTGGCCCGAGATCCGCTATCCCGACGGTACGGAGATCGCGCCGCAGCTCGACCTGCGGGTGGAACTCGAGCTCTATGCGGGCGTGCGCCCGGCGCGGGCGATCCCGGGCATCGCGCCGCCGCTCGCCGACCCCCGCGCCGCCGCGATCGACCTCGTCGTGATCCGCGAATCGACCGAGGGCCTGTTCGCCTCGCGCGGCAGGGGCACCGTGACCGACGATCGCGAGGCGCGCGACACGATGGTCATCACCCGGGCCGGCTCGGAACGCGTGCACGACTTCGCTTTCCGCCTCGCGCAACGCCGCAAGCGGCGCGGGCGTCCGGGGCGCGTGACGTGCGTGGACAAGGCGAACGTCTTCCGCTCGATGGCGTTCTTCCGCAAGGTCTTCGACGAGCGCGCCGCGCGCTTCCCCGACATCGAGGCGCGCCACAACTACGTCGACGCCACCGCGCTCGACATGATCCGGAAGCCCTGGGACTACGACGTGCTCGTCACCGAGAACATGTTCGGCGACATCCTGTCCGACCTGACCGCCGGGCTCGTCGGCGGCATGGGCATGGCGCCGTCGGGCGACATCGGCGACGCGCACGGACTCTTCCAGCCGTGCCACGGATCCGCCCCCGACATCGCCGGCCAGGGCAAGGCCAATCCCACGGCGACGATACTCTCCGCAGCCATGATGCTCGATTGGCTCGCCGAGAAGTGCGGCATCGATGCGCTCGCGCGCGATGCCCTGGTCCTCGAGCGGGCCGTCGACGCGACGTACGCGTCGGGCAAGGTGAAGCCGTTCGAGCTGGGTGGCCGCGACGGGACGCGGTCGATCGCCGACGCCGTGGCCTCCAACCTTTGAGGGCGCCAGGATGAGCAAGCTGCGGGTGCTGGGCGTGGGGGCGGGCTATTTCAGCCAGTTTCAGTATCTCGGCTGGCGCAACATCGCAGATGCGGATTGCGTGGCAATCGTCAACCGCGATCAGGCGAAGGCGCGCGGGCTAGCCGAACGCTACGGGATCCCCGACGTGTATGGCGACCTCGATACCGCGCTCGACACGGTGAAGCCCGACCTCGTCGACCTGATCACGCCGCCCGCCACCCACCGGGAATTCGTTGCGAAGACAGTCGCGCGCGGGATCCCGACGATCTGCCAGAAGCCGTTCGGCACCTCGTACGCCGATGCGGTCGCGATCACCGAGCAGGCCGAGCGCGCGCGGGTGCCGCTCGTCATTCACGAGAACTTCCGCTGGGAGCCGTGGTACCGCGAAGCAAGGCGCCTGATCGATACCGGGAAGCTGGGCAAGCTGCACGCGGTCGCGTTCCGGTTGCGTCCCGGCGATGGCCAGGGCCCGCGCGCGTATCTGGATCGGCAGCCCTACTTCCAGAAGATGCCGCGCTTTCTCGTCACGGAGACAGCGATCCACTGGATCGACACGTTCCGCTTCCTGATGGGCGAAGTCGCGGCGGTGTACGCGCGGCTGCGCCGCATCAATGCGGTGATCGCGGGCGAGGACGCGGGCTACGTCGTGTTCGAATACGTCAATGGCGCGACGGGCCTCTTCGACGGCAATCGCCTGAACGACCATGTCGCCGCCAACCCGCGGCGAACGATGGGCGAAGCCTGGCTCGAGGGGTCGGCCGGCGTGCTGCGCCTCGATGGCGAGGCCCGCTTGTGGTGGAAGCCGCACCAGCAGCCGGAATTCCCGCACGCCTACGACCGCGGCCCCGACGACACCTTCGGCGGGGGTGCCTGCGAATGGCTGCAGCGCCACGTGGTCGCCCATTTCGTTTCCGGCGCGCCGCTCGAGAACACGGCGCGCGACTACCTCGCCAATCTGCGCGTGCAGGAGGCGGTGTACCGCTCGGCGGCGGAAGGTCGCCGCATCGAGCTTGCTTCGTTCGATCCCCTGCAGCCCGACGCGATCCGTGCCGGCGCAGTTCCTGCGTAACCGCACCCAAGGAGGACTCTCGATGAATCGCAGACTCTTCGTGCAGCAATTTGCCTTCGCTGTCGCCGCCGCCGTCGCCGCGACGCTCGCGCTCATGCCGGACGCGCAGGCGCAGACCGTGCTCAAGTTCAGCCACACCGACCAGCCGGGCGGCGCGCGGCAGAAGGCTGCCGAACTGTTCGCCCAGAAAGTCGAGCAGTACACGCAGGGGCGCTACAAGGTTCAGATCTATCCGGCGGGCCAGCTCGCGAACGATCCCAAGGGCGTCGAGCAGCTGCAGCTGGGCGGCATCGATTTCACGGTCACCGGCACGGGGACCTATGCCACCCATATCCCGACCCTGAATCTGACCGCCATGCCGTTCCTCCTCGAGACCTACCAGCAGGGCTGGAGGCTCTACGACGATTCGAAATGGATGCAGGCGCAGTTCGCCAAGGGCCCCGAGAAGGGCTTCCGGTTCCTGTCGACGTTCGAAGCCGGGTTCCGCTCGATGACGACCAAGGACCCGCTCAACTCACCCGCCGACGCCAAGGGCAAGAAGCTGCGGAGCTTCCCCAACGAAATGATGCGCTGGCAACTGGAGGCCATGGGTTTCAACGTCCAGATCATGCCGCTGCCCGAGGTCTACCTCGCCATCCAGCAGGGCACGGTCAGCGGGCAGGAAAATCCGATCGACACGATCTACGCGAACAAGTTCTACGAAGTGGCGCCGAACGTGACGTTGACGCAGCACGTGTACAGCCCGATTCCGCTCACCATTTCGGAGAAGACATGGCAGAAGCTCTCGCCGGCGGATCGCGATGCGGTGACCAGGGCGGCGAAGGAGGCCGCGGACTGGAGCCGGAAGGAAGTCAGCGGCAACGACGAGCGGCAGCTGAAGGAGATGGAGGCCAAGGGGGCGAAGATCGTGCGGCCGAACATCGGCCCGTGGCGAGAGGTGGTGAAGCCGGTGTATGAACAGGCGAAGGCGAAATACGGCGCCGACGTCGATGCCATCCTCGCGGACGCCGATGCGGTGCGCAAGGCGCTGCCGGTGAAATAGGCGCGCACGAAGCATGCTCCCTGCTGCCGCCCTCCCGGCCGCCATGGCGGTGGTTGGCGCCGGGCTGCGCTGAGCGCCCACTCCCATGGCAGATCACGATCTCCCCGCGGGCGATGGCCGGCACGTTCGCCTGCTGGGCGACGCACACGGGCACCGCGGTGCAATGCTGCCGCCGGCACCGCATGCGCCGGCGCCGCTCGCTGCCTTCGGCGCTGCGGTCGACTGGACCGTGGTCGCCATCGGCGCGGTGATGATCGCGCTGGTCTTCGCCAATGTGCTGCTGCACGTCGTCGGCAGGGACCTGGCATGGGTCACCGAGCTCGCGGAACTCCTGATGGTGTGGGTGACGTTCCTTGGCGGTGCATGTGCAGCGCGGCGCGGTGCGCAGATGACGATAACCGAATTCATCGACAAGCTCCACGGCGACGCGCGCCGCGTCGCCGATGCCGCGGTCGACCTGTTTGCGGGGGGCGTGCTCGGAGCGCTGGTCTGGTACGGCATCAACCTCACCATCGCCGGCTGGGGCAACGAGCTCACCGTGCTGCACGTCCCGATGTCGGTTCAATATTTCGGCATGCCGGCCGGTTGCGCGGCCATGTTGGTGTGGGTGCTCTGGGACCTCGTGCGCATCGCGCGCGGCGACTCGCGCGAAGCACGCTGGGGAGCCTGACATGCTCACCGGAACGCTTTTCCTCGGCTTCTTCGGGCTGGCGCTGGCCGGCGTGCCGCTCATGTACTCGCTGCTCGGCGCCACGGTGGGCACGATCGTCATCGCGGGCCTCACTCATCCGCTGGAAACGATCTTTCTCTCCTTCATCGGCGGCGTCGAGCCTTTCATCCTGATCGCGGTACCACTGTTCATTTTCGCCGGCGAAATCCTGTCGTCGGGCGGCGTAGGCAAACGCATCGTCGATTTCGCGCGCGCGCTGCTGGGCTTCCTGCCGGGCGGGCTCGGCGTGGTCACCGTCGCCGCGTGCCTGCTGTTCGGTGGCGTGTCGGGGTCGGCCATCGCCGATACCGCCGCGATCGGCTCGCTGGTGATCCCGGCAATGGTGCGGCGCGGCTACTCGCGGGCCTTCGCGGCTGCACTGCTCTCGGTTGCCGGCACGCTGGCGCTGTTGATGCCGCTGTCGATCCCCTTCCTCGTCTACGCGTTCATCTCCGGCGTATCGATGCGCCAGTTGTCGATGGCGGGCATCGTCCCGGCGCTCCTGGCCGCGGCCGCCCTGATGGGCGTCTGCATGTGGCACGGCAAACGCACCGGTTGCGACGGCGGTGACGAACGCCTTTCGGTGCGGCAGATCTGGGTCGCAACCAGGGCGGCGGGCCCGGCGCTGCTGATGCCGGTAATCATCGTCGGCGGGATCTGGTCGGGTGTCTTCACGCCGACCGAGTCCGCCGCCGTGGCCGTCGTCTACGGCGTGATCGTCTCCCTTACGCTCTACAAGGACATCACCGTGCGCGATCTGCCGCGGTTGCTGGTCAACGCGTTCCAGACCAGCGCGACGGTCATGCTGGTCATCGGCGCCACCGGCGCGCTCGCCTGGCTCATCACCGTCGAGCAGGTCGCCACGCAGATGGCGACATGGATCAAGGTCGTGGCCAGCGAGCCATGGATGTTCCTGCTGCTCGTCAACATCGCGCTGCTGCTCCTCGGCATCTTCATCGAGCCGTTGCCCGCGATGCTGCTCACCGTGCCACTGCTGCTGCCGATCGCGCAGGCATTCGAGATCGACCTCGTGCACCTGGGCGTGATCATTACCGCCAACCTCGCGATCGCGCTGTACACGCCGCCCGTGGGCGGCACGCTGTTTGTCGCCGCCAAGCTCGCCGGCGCGGGGATCGGCGAGATCACGAAGGCGCTGATGCCGCTGCTGATCGCCGCGATCGTCGCCCTGTTCATTATCACGTACGTGCCGTCGATGACGACGGTGGTCTGGCGGCTCTTCAAATAGGATGCGAGTGTGCTGCTGCTCGGCTGCATCGCCGACGACCTGACCGGCGCCACCGACCTCGGGATCAACCTCTCGCGCGAGGGGTTGTCGGTCATTCAGGTCAACGGGGTTCCCGACCCCGATCTCGATGCGCCCGCCGCGGATGCGGTGGTCGTTGCGCTCAAGTCGCGCACGATCGCGGCCGAGGATGCCGTCGCGCAATCATTGGCCGCGCTCTCATGGCTGCGCGCGCGCGGCGCGGAGCGGATCTACTTCAAGTACTGTTCGACGTTCGACTCGACGCCGCGCGGCAACATCGGCCAGGTCACCGAAGCGTTGCGAAACGCGCTCGGCCCGGCGCCGGGCGGGTTGCCAACACCGGCCACGCCCGCCTACCCGCGCAACGGCCGCACCGTCTATCTGGGCCACCTGTTCGTCGGCGACGTGCCGCTGTCCGACTCGGGCATGCGCAATCATCCGTTGACCCCGATGACCGATGCGAATCTCGTTCGAGTGCTCGCGGCGCAGACGACCGGCAAGGTCGGGCTCGTGCCTTATCGCGACGTCGACGCGGGCGCCGATGCCGCGAGGGCGCGACTCGTGATCCTCGCCGCAGACGGCTTCGCCCATGCGATTGTCGATGCAACGCGCGACGAGCACCTGATCGCCGCTGGACGGGCGTGTGTCGACCTCCCGCTCGCCACCGGCGGCGCGGGGCTTGCCGTGGGCCTCGCACGCGCACTGCGCGGTCGCGCTCGCGCAGGCGGCGGCGTGTGGGCGAAGCCATCGCCGTGCGGCCCCGTTGCGTGGCTTTCGGGAAGCTGCTCGGACACCACACGCGCACAGGTCGCTGCGGTACGCGACACGGTTCCATCCTTCCGTCTCGACCCGCTCGCGCTCGCCGCCGATCCGGGCCTCGCGCGGCGCATTGCCGCCCTCGCTGCGGGCGCCCTGGGCGAGAAGCCGGTCCTAGTCTACGCAACCGCGGCGCCGAGCGCGGTCGCTGAGGTCCAGCGCGCCCTCGGCGTCGAGCATGCCGCGACCCTGGTCGAGGAAGCGTTTCGTTGCGTCGCACGGGCGCTGTCGGAGGCCGGAGTGCACGCCTTCGTCGTCGCCGGTGGCGAAACCTCCGGTGCGGTCGTGGACACCCTCGGCGCGCGAGCGCTGGCGATCGGCCCCGAGATCGACCCCGGTGTGCCGTGGACGCGCGCCGTCGGCGGCGAGCCGTTGTGGCTCGCTCTCAAGTCGGGCAACTTCGGCGGTCCCGATTTCTTCGCCAAGGCGACGGCGGCCCTCGAATGAACGAGCGCGAGCTCCGCCAAGCGCTGGTCGAGCGCGGCCGATCGCTTTACGAGCGCGGCTACGCGCACGGCAGCTCGGGCAATCTCAGCGTGCGCATGGACGATGGCATCCTCGTGACGCCAACCGGCTGTTCGCTTGGCCGGCTCGATTCCGCCCGGATCGCGAAGGTCGCCGCCGACGGCGTCCACCTGTCCGGCGATCCGCCGTCGAAGGAAACGTTCCTGCATCTCGCGATGTACGCCGAGCGCCCCGGCGCCAACGCGATCGTCCACCTGCATTGCACGTGCGCGGTCGCCGTCTCCTGCCTCGTCCACGCTGATCCGCGCAACGTGCTGCCACCCCTCAACGCGTATCACGTGATGCGCGTCGGCACGCTGCCGCTCGTCCCGTACTATCGTCCCGGCGATCGCGCACTGGCCGAAGCGGTCCGGCGCCTCGCGGCAGCGCACCGTGCGGTGCTCCTCGCCAACCACGGACCGGTCGTGTCGGGCAAGTCCCTCGACGACGCCGTGGACAGCGCCGAGGAGCTCGAACAGACGGCGAAGCTCGCGCTGCTCGTGGGCGACCGGCCGGTGTCGCTGCTGACGCCGGCGCAGATTGCCGACATCGAAGCCGCCTTTCCGAATTGAGGAGCCGAAGCGTGTACGTCGTTACCGTGGAATTCACGATCGACCCGCAGCGATTCGATCAATTCCTGCCGTTGATGCTGGACAACGCGCGCCACTCGCGCGAGGACGAGCCCGGCTGCCGGCAGTTCGATGTCTGCGTCGACGACACGCGGAGGGGCGTCGTGCATCTGTACGAGCTCTACGACGACCGCGCCGCATTCGACGCGCATCTTGCCTCGTCCCACTTCCAGTCCTTCGCTGCGGCAACGCAGACGATGATCACCGATCGCGCGATGCGGACCTGGCGCCGCGTCGCGCCATGACGACCGCCGCTTCCGCTGACCGCCGCGGTCCGCTCGACCCGTTCGCCGTCGGCGCGATGATCGCGCTGTCCGCGCTCTGGGGATTCCAGCACATCGCGCGAAGCCGGATGGGGTATCCCGCACACAGCGAGCGTGGGGATCGTCCGTCTCAGACGTATCGCACGGCGAGGATCTCGTATTCGCGCACGCCGCCCGGCGCGTGCACCTCGGCCGTATCGCCCTCGACCTTGCCGATCAGCGCGCGCGCGATGGGCGAGCTCACCGAGATCTTGCCGTGCTTGAGATCCGCCTCGTCGTCGCCGACGATCTGGTAGGTGACGCGATCGCCCGCGCTGGCGTCGGCCAGCTCGACCGTCGCGCCGAACACGACGCGCCCGTCGGCGTCGATCTCGGCAGGATTGATGACCTGCGCGTGGGCAAGCCGGCGCTCGACCACCGCGATCCGGCCTTCGATGAACCCCTGCCGCTCCTTCGCCGCGTCGTAATCGGCGTTCTCGGCGAGGTCGCCGTGCGAGCGCGCCTCCGCGATCGCGGCGATCACCGCGGGCCGGTCGACCGTCTTCAGATGGCGCAGCTCGGCCTTGAGGCGCGCCGCGCCGTGGACCGTCATCGGAATCTTCTTCATCGTTCGATCAACCCCTGATCATGAATGACGGCGAATGCATGCACTCGCCGGACGAACGCGCGTCGTCCCGTCGGTCCGGGCCGCCGGGGATGAGGCGCGCTCAGCGCAGCCGCCCGTGCAACGCCTGGACCGCATAGGGCACGAGCTCGCGGATGCCGGTGAGCCCCAGCGCCGCCGCGCGGGCGCCCGCCAGCGTCGTGTACGTGGGAATCCGGTCGGTGAGCGCCTCGCGGCGGATCTGGTAGCTGTCCTGGATCGCGGCGCGCTTTTCCTGCACCGTGGTGACGACGAGCGCGATCTCGTCGTTCTTCATCATGTCCACGACGTGCGGCCGGCCCTCGTGGACCTTGTTGACCGGCGTCACCGGCACCCCCGCCGCCGCGAGCGCGGCCGCCGTCCCGCGGGTGGCCACCATCGAGAAACCGAGCTCCACCAGGATCTTCGCCAGCTCGACCGCACGCGGCTTGTCGTCATCCTTCACGCTGATGAAGATCCTTCCGGTCGTCGGGAGCTTCACGCCCGCGGCGAGCTGCGACTTGAGGAAGGCCTCGGCGAATGTCTCCCCGACGCCCATCACCTCGCCCGTCGACTTCATTTCCGGCCCGAGGATCGTGTCCACGCCGGGGAACTTGATGAACGGGAACACCGCTTCCTTGACGGAGAAGTAGGGAGGGACGATCTCGCCGGCGATCCCCTGCGACGCGAGCGACCGGCCGACCATGCAGCGGGCGGCGATCTTCGCGAGCGGGCGGCCCGTCGCCTTCGACACGTACGGCACCGTCCGCGAGGCGCGTGGATTCACCTCCAGGACATAGACCGTTCCCCGCTGGATCGCGAACTGCACGTTCATCAGGCCCACGACCGAGAGCCCGCGCGCGAGCGCCTCGGTCTGCCGCCGCAGCTCGTCCTGCATCGCGCCCGACAGCGAGTACGGCGGCAGCGAGCACGCCGAGTCCCCGGAGTGCACGCCGGCCTGCTCGATGTGCTCCATGATGCCGCCGATCACGACCTCGACGCCGTCGCAGAGCGCGTCGACGTCCACCTCGATCGCGTCGCTCAGGAACCGGTCGAGCAGCACCGGCGAGTCGTTCGACACCTTGACCGCCTCGCGCATGTAGCGCTCGAGGTCGCGCTGCTCGTGAACGACCTCCATCGCGCGGCCGCCCAGCACGTACGACGGCCGGACGACCAGCGGGTAGCCGATGTCCCCGGCGGCCGTCATCGCCTCTGCCTCCGTGCGCGCGGTGCGGTTCGGCGGCTGCCGCAGCCGCAGCCGGTCGACCAGCTGCTGGAAGCGCTCGCGGTCCTCCGCCATGTCGATCATGTCGGGCGAGGTGCCGATGATCGGGACGCCGTTCTTCTCGAGGTCGCGCGCGAGCTTGAGCGGCGTCTGCCCGCCATACTGGACGATGACGCCGAACGGCTTCTCGACGTGGATGATCTCGAGCACGTCCTCCAGCGTCAGCGGCTCGAAGTACAGCCGGTCGGAAGTGTCGTAGTCGGTCGAGACGGTCTCCGGATTGCAGTTGACCATGATCGTCTCGTACCCGTCCTCCCGCAGCGCCATCGCCGCGTGCACGCAGCAGTAGTCGAACTCGATCCCCTGCCCGATCCGGTTCGGCCCGCCGCCCAGGACGACGACCTTCTTCCGGGCCGTCGGCGCGGCCTCGCACTCGTCCTCGTAGGTCGAGTACATGTAGGCGGTCTGGGTCGCGAACTCCGCCGCGCAGGTGTCCACGCGCTTGTAGACCGGGCGCAGGCCGAGCTCGTGCCGCCGCGCGCGCACGGCGTCCTCGCCGACCTTCAGCAGGTGCGCGATCCGCCGGTCCGCGAACCCCATCCGCTTCAGCCCGCGCAGCTCGTCGCGCGAGAGCGAGGCCAGCGTCCGCTGCTCGAGCGCAAGCTCCGTGTCGACGATCTCCCTGATCTGCGCGAGGAACCACGGATCGATCCGCGTGTACTTGTGGATTTCCTCGAGCGACATCCCGACGCCGAACGCGTCGGCGACGTACCAGAGCCGCTCGGCGCGGGGATAGGCGAGCTCGTCGCCGATCCTCTCCAGGTCGACGGTCTTGAGATTGAACCCGTCGACGCCGGATTCGAGGCCACGCAGCGCCTTCTGCAGCGATTCCTGGAACGTGCGGCCGATCGCCATCACCTCGCCGACCGACTTCATCTGCGTCGTCAGCCGGTCGTCCGCCTGCCGGAACTTCTCGAACGCGAACCGCGGCACCTTGGTGACCACGTAGTCGATCGTCGGCTCGAACGACGCCGGCATGGGTTTCCCGTCCTGGCCGGCCGTGATGTCGTTCGAGAGCTCGTCCAGCGTGTAGCCGACCGCGAGCTTGGCCGCGACCTTCGCGATCGGGAAACCGGTGGCCTTCGACGCCAGCGCCGAGGAGCGCGACACGCGGGGGTTCATCTCGATGACGATCATCCGGCCGTCGTCCGGATTGATCGCGAACTGCACGTTCGAGCCGCCCGTGTCGACGCCGATCTCGCGCAAGACCGCGATCGACGCGTTGCGCATGATCTGGTATTCCTTGTCGGTCAGCGTCTGCGCGGGGGCGACGGTGATCGAATCGCCGGTGTGCACGCCCATCGGGTCCACGTTCTCGATGGAGCAGACGATGATGCAGTTGTCCTTCCGGTCGCGGACCACCTCCATCTCGAACTCTTTCCAGCCGAGCAGCGATTCCTCGATCAGGAGCTCCCGCGTGGGGCTCATCGAGAGCCCGTGCTTGCACATCTCGACGAACTCGTCCTTGTTGTAGGCGATGCCGCCGCCGGTGCCGCCCAGCGTGAACGACGGCCGGATCACGGCCGGGAACCCGATGCCCACCTGCACCTCGAGCGCCTGCTCCAGGTTGTGCGCGATCCCCGAGCGCGCGGACCCGAGGCCGATCCGCGTCATCGCCGCCTTGAACTTCTCGCGGTCCTCGGCCTTGTCGATCGCCTTCTTCGACGCGCCGATCAGCTCGACGTCGAACCGGGTGAGCACGCCCTCGCGGGCGAGATCGAGCGCGCAATTGAGCGCGGTCTGCCCGCCCATCGTCGGCAGCAGCGCGTCGGGGCGCTCGCGCTCGATGATCTTGGCGATCATCTGCCAGGTGATCGGCTCGATGTAGGTGACGTCCGCCATCTCCGGGTCGGTCATGATGGTCGCCGGGTTCGAGTTCACCAGGATGATCCGGTAGCCCTCCTCCCGCAGGGCCTTGCACGCCTGCGCGCCCGAGTAGTCGAACTCGCAGGCCTGCCCGATGATGATCGGGCCGGCGCCGATGATCAGGATCGACTCGATGTCGGTGCGTCGCGGCATTGTCAGTCGCCCACGCTGTCCATCAGCTTCACGAACCGGTCGAACAGGTACGCGACGTCGTGCGGCCCGGGGCTCGCCTCGGGGTGGCCCTGGAAGCCGAACGCGGGCCGGTCGCTCCGCGCGATCCCCTGCAGCGTGCCGTCGAACAGCGACACGTGGGTGACGCGCACGGTCGCCGGGAGCGTCGTCGCGTCGACGGCGAACCCGTGGTTCTGGCTCGTGATGAGCACCTGGCCGGTCTCCCTGTCGAGGACCGGGTGGTTCGCTCCGTGATGTCCGAACTTCATCTTCACGGTCCGCGCCCCCGATGCCAGCGCGAGCAGCTGATGGCCGAGGCAGATGCCGAAGGTCGGCACGCCGGCATCGACGATCGTCGCGATCGCGCGGACCGCGTACGCGCAGGGCTCGGGATCGCCGGGCCCGTTCGACAGGAACACGCCGTCGGGCGATAGCGCAAGCACTTCCTTCGCGGGCGTCTGCGCCGGGACCACGGTCAGCCGGCACCCGCGCCGGGCGAGCATCCGGAGGATGTTGTGCTTGATGCCGTAGTCGTAGGCGACGACGTGGAAGCGGGGCGTGCCCGCCGGCCGGTAGCCCTCGCCGAGCGCCCACGTGCCCGAGGTCCAGTCGTACGGCGACGCGCAGCTGACCACCTTGGCGAGGTCCTGCCCCGCCATCGACGGCGCCGCCTTCGCGCGCGCGATCGCCCTCGCGACGGCTTCCTCGCCGATCGCGGCATCGGCGTGCACGCAGCCGTTCTGCGCGCCGCGCTCGCGCAGCAGCCGGGTGAGCCGGCGCGTGTCGAGGTCGGCGATGCCGACGATGTCGTTGGCCGCGAGGTAGGCGCCGAGGTCGCCCGTCGCACGGAAATTCGACATGAACCGTGGCAGGTCGCGGATCACGAGCCCCGCCGCGAAAGGGCGCCGCGACTCGACGTCCTCCTGGTTCACGCCAACGTTGCCGATGTGCGGGTAGGTGAGCGTGACGATCTGGCCCGCATACGACGGGTCCGTCAGGATTTCCTGATAGCCGGTCATCGCCGTGTTGAAGACGACTTCGCCGACCGAGGTGCCCAGCGCGCCGATCGCGCGACCGTGGAAGACGGAGCCGTCCGCGAGCGCCAGGACCGCGGGCATCGCTGCCGGGAAGAGCGCGGTGCGGCGGCTGGCGGCAGTGGGAACGGGCATGGCGGTATCGCGATCGCTGGGCAAGGACGGCCCCGGTGTGCCTCGTCGGGGTCCGGACGTGCGAAGCGGGAACGCCAGCGTCACCCGCAGCCGTTCCCGCTCCAAGGCTGCCAATTATACCGGCGCGGGCACGCCGTTACAACCAACCCGGGCGCGGCGGCGCGCCTCAGTACGCCGCCGAGAATCCGCCGTCGACGTAGAGAAGATGGCCGGTCACGTACGCCGCCGCCGGTGATGCAAGAAACACCGCCGCGCCGGCGACTTCGTCGGGTTCGCCCCATCGGCCGGCCGGCGTGCGCCTCGCCACCCACGCCGAGAACGCGGCATCGGCGATGAGCGGCGCGTTCATCTCGGTCCTGAAGAATCCCGGCGCGATGCCGTTCACCTGGATGTCGTGCGGCGCAAGCTCCACGGCGAGCGCGCGGGTCAGCATCCTGAGCGCCCCCTTGCTCGCCGCGTACGGCACGATGTGCGGGCGCCCGAGGTCCGAGGCGAGCGAGCAGACGTTGATGATCTTGCCGCGCCGTCGCGCCTTCATCGCCGGCAGCAGCGCGCGCGTGACCAGGAACGGCCCGTCGAGATTCGCCGCCATCAGTGCACGCCATTCGTCGGGCGTGAACTCCTCCAGCGGCTTGCGCTGGTTCATCGCGGCGTTGTTGACGAGAATGTCGACGGGGCCGAATGCACGCTCGAGCTCCGCGACGCCCGCCGCGACCGCGCCGGCATCGGTCACGTCGAACGGCGCGACGCGGGCATCGATGCCCTCGCGGGCGAGCGCCGCGGTCGCGGCCGCGAGCTTGTCGCGGTTGCGGCCGTTGAGCACGACGCCCGAGCCGGCCCGAGCCAGGCCCCGGGCGATCGCGAAGCCCAAGCCGGACCCCGCTCCCGTGACCAGCGCCCGCGTGCCCGTGAGGTCGAACGGGTGCGCCGCCGGGGCCACCGCCGGCTACCTCAGGCCCAGCACGTCTTGCATGTCGGCGAGACCCGCGCGACCCGCGGCGCGAAGCTCCGCGACATAGTGCGCGGCGCGCAGCGCGCCGGCAGCGAAATTCTGCCGCGAGGCCGCCCTGTGCACAAGCTCGACCCGCTCGCCCGTCCCGGCGAAGATCACCGCATGCTCGCCGACGACGTCTCCGCCGCGCAGCGAGGCAAAGCCGATCGCGCCGCGCCGGCGCTCGCCCGTCACGCCATCGCGCGCATACACGGCGCATTCGGCCAGCGTGGTTCCGGCGCCCTGCGCCGCCGCTTCGCCGAGCCGCAGCGCCGTGCCCGACGGCGCGTCGACCTTGTGCCGGTGGTGCATCTCGACGATCTCGATGTCGTAGTCGGGGCCCAGCCGCCGCGCCGCGGTCTCGACGAGCGCCAGGAGGACGTTGACGCCGACGCTCATGTTCGGCGCGAAGACGACGGGAATCCTCCGTGCGTGCCCCGCGAGCTCCGCCTTCTGCCCTTCGGAGAGGCCGGTCGTGCCGACCACCGCGCCGGTGCCGTGCCGTGCGCACGCGGCGAGGTGCGCGAGCGTGCCCTCGGGGCGCGTGAAGTCGATGAGCACCTCCGCGGCGCGCGCCGCGGCTTCCACGTCGGTCCCGACGATCACACCGGTCGCCCGTCCGAACCGCTCGCCGGCATCGCGGCCCGCGGCTGCGCTGCCGGGAACGTCGAAGGCGGCGGCGAGCGTCACGCCGGCGTCGGCGAGCGCCGCCTCGATCAGCGCCTGTCCCATTCGGCCGCCGGCCCCGGCAATGGCGATGCGCGCGGCCATCGTCACTTGCGGAAGATGTCGAGGAACTTGTCCAACCAGGAACGCTCGTCGGTCCACGCGCCCTCGCCGGCCACCCGAGCGGCGGCTTCCTTGTTGAGCTCCGCGACGGATACCGGCATTTCGTCGCCTTCCCAGCGGGCGAGCTTGTCGTCGACGAAATACACGCTGAACGTCCGATGCTCGACGACGACGCCCTGCCGCGTGAATTCGTAGACGTAGTCCCAGCGATTGTCGCGGAACGCGCTCACGACGAGCGGCGTGCCGAGCAGCTGCCGGACCTGCGTCCTGTTCTGCCCGACGCGGAGCCTGTCCACGGTGTCCTGCGACAGGTAGTTGCCCTGGTTGACGTCGAGCTTGTAGACGCCGAACGAGCGCAGCGTCGGAAAGTACGTGTCGACGGTCGCGCAGCCCGCGACGAGCATCGCCGCGAGCGCGCCCGCCGCGGCCGCGACGCGGCGCGACCGGCGGCGCGAAAACGAGGGGATCGGGGCCACGTGCCTGTGAATTTGCGGGAAGAGGGGCTATTATAGCTGCGGCACCGCGCCCGCCTCGGTTTTCGGCGCGCCCGCGCGGAGCCGCCTCGATGACCGCGCCTCGCGCCAGATTCCCTACCTCCGCCGTGACCTCACCGAGCGACCTGAAGAACGCCGGGCTCAAGGCGACAGTGCCGAGGCTCAAGATCATCGGCCTGTTCGAGGCATCGAAGGTGCGGCACCTGACGGCCGAGGACGTCTACAAGAAGCTCCTCGGCGAGGGCCTCGACATCGGCCTCGCCACTGTCTATCGCGTGCTGACCCAATTCGAGCAGGCCGGGCTCCTCGTCCGCCATCATTTCGAGTCCGGCAAGGCCGTCTTCGAACTGAACGAGGGCCAGCATCACGATCACCTCGTCTGCATGCAGTGCGGGCGGGTCGAAGAATTCTACGACGTCGGGATCGAGAAGCGGCAGACTGCGGTCGCGAAGGAGCGCGGATTCAGGATCGCGGAGCACGCGCTGTACCTGTACGTGGAGTGCGTGAAGCCGCGCTGCCCGCACCGCAAGGGCAGCGGCTCCTGACGACCCCGTCCGGGGCACTATCGCCGCTTCGCGCGGACCAGCGGCGTCGCCAGCGCCCGGGCCGCGTCAGGTACCGACGTCCGTCGACGCTCCGGCATCGACCTTCACGTCGCGGCGGTTGAAGTCGCCTGCCCGGAACCCGAGCAGCCAGAGCGACCCGAAATATGCAGCCGCGCCCATCGCGCACACGCCGGCGAGCCGCGCCACCTTGGGCCAGAGGGACGCCGAAAGCCAGAACGACGCCGGGCCGCCGAGCCACTGGAGCACGGCGGCGAGCGCGAACAGCGCGACCACGAGTTTCGCCACGAACATCGGCCAGCCGGCGCTCGGTCGGTAGATCCCGCGCCGCCGCAGGAACCAGAAGAGGAGCGCGGCGTTGAGGCAGGCGCCGATCGACGTCGACAGCGTGAGCCCGGCGTGACCGAGTGGATACCTGAGGATCACCGCGAACGTCAGCGACACCAGAACGGTCACGAACGCGATCCTTACCGGGGTTCCCATGCTCTGCCGCGCGAAGAACCCCGGCGCCAGGATCTTCACGACGATCAGCCCGAGGAGGCCGGCGCTGTAGCCCAGCAGGGCGAGGCGCGTCTGCAGCACGTCGTTCGCCGTGAACCGGCCGTACTGGTACATCGTCGAGACGAGCGGAATCGCGAGCACCCAGAGCGCGACCGCCGCCGGCAGCGCGAGCATGAAGGCGAGGCGCAGCCCCCAGTCGAGCAGCGACGTGTACTGCGCCGGATTCCCGTCCGCATGCGACTTCGCGAGGGAAGGGAGGAGCACCGTGCCCAGCGCGACACCCAGCAGCGCGGTGGGGAACTCCATCAGCCGGTCCGCATAGGTGATCCACGAGATGCGGCCGTCGCCCAGCGCGGCGGCGAGCTGCGTGTTGATGAGCGCGGAGATCTGCGCCGCCGAAACGCCCAGCACCGCCGGCCCCATCGCGGCGAGCACGCGGCGCACGCCCGGGTCTCGCCAGTCGAAGCGCGGCCTGCCCAGCATCCCGATCCTCGCCAGGGGGCGGAGCTGCAGCGCCAGCTGCGCGGCGCCGCCGATGAAAACACCCCACGCGAGCGCCTTGATCGGCGGATCGCAGTACGGCGCGAGGAACAGGGCCGCGCCGATGATCGAAAGGTTGAGCAGCACCGGCGTGAACGCGGGGATCGCGAACCGCCGGTAGACGTTGAGCACGCCGCCCGCCAGCGACACGAGCGACACGAACAGGATGTACGGAAACATGATCCGTATCATCGACGCCGTGAGCTCGACCTTTCCGGGCGTCCGCGTGAAGCCCTCGGCGAGCGCATAGACGAGCCAGGGCGCCGCGAGCACGCCGACGACCGAGAGCGCGAGCAGCGTCACCGCGAGCAGCGTTGCGACCCGTCCCATCAGGGCGCGTGTTTCCTCGACGCCGCGCTGCCGGTGGTACTCGGCGAAGATCGGGACGAACGCCTGCGAGAACGCGCCCTCGGCGAACAGCCGGCGCAGGATGTTGGGCAGGCGGAACGCCGCCTCGAATGCGTCCATCTGGAGCCCGGCACCGAACGCGGTCGCCTTCAGGGTCTCGCGCGCGAGCCCGGTGATCCGCGACAGCAGCGTCATTCCGCTGACCGTGGAGAGCGCCCGCAGAAGATTCATGGCGCTTCCGCGATAGGCTCCGGCCGCCCGCCGGGACGCCCTTCGGGCGCGGCAGGCGGCGTTGCGGGTACGCGGGCGTCGAGGGGCATTCGGCGGAGGCGTGGATGAGCGCGGGACCGCCGGGGCGCAGTTGCGCCGCCATCGGTAAGGTGCTATTATGCTTGGTCTTTTTTTGCATCTCCAGAACGCGAAGGATTTCCGACCCATGGCGAACAGCGCCCAAGCCCGCAAGCGCGCCCGGCAGGCCGCCGAGACCAACAAGCACAACGCGAGCCTCCACTCGTCGTTGCGGACGGCCGTCAAGCAGGTCCGCAAGGCCGTCCAGGCCGGCGACAAGGCGGCGGCCATGCAGAAATTCCGGGCCTCGCAGGCGGTGATCGATCGCATCACCGACAAGAAGATCGTCCACAAGAATCTGGCGTCGCGGACGAAGGCGCGCCTCGCCCACGCCATCAAGGCGATGGCGTAGTTCCGCCGCCAGGCGGCATCTGCGAGCAAGGGCGCCTCCGGGCGCCCTTTGTGTTTCCCGGCCCCTGTGCGTGCATTGGCCCTCCTCCCGGGCGGCCGGACCGTGCGATTGCCCGGCCGCGCTCGGGTCGCCGTTGCGCGCCGAGGGACCCGGCCGACCGTGCGGTCGGCAACGCCGGCCCCCCCGCGCCCACAGTCGACAAGCCGGGCATGGGTATTGCTTGATGCCTCGTGGCTAGCTCGCAAATCGGGTCGGAGCCCGTGCTCGGTCGTCGACCGGGGAGGCCGTCATCTGGAGGCCAGGACGTGCCCGGGCGATGCGGCGCCAAGAAGAACAATCGTGAACAAACCGTCCCTAGGTCGCGAAGACCGTGTCCCCGGCGCGAACGCCACGCCCGCAATCACGCCGAGCCGGTCATCGTCCGGCGGGGCGAACGGGCCGTGGTCACTTGCGAGCCTGCTGCCCGGGCTTTGCCGACGGCTGGTCCTGGCAATCTGCGGCACCTGCCTGGCGTTGATCGCCGTCGTCGTCCAGGTCCCGGCGGCTGCGCAAGGCGCCTCCCCGCGCCCGCAGGACATCGAGACGTACCTCTATGCCTATCCGAAGCGAGCGCTGACCGAGCTCGCCCCGATGGTCGCCGGTGCCGGCGCGCTGCCCGGCGTCGAGCGCCGTTACCTGCATGCGCTCACCGCGCAGTCCATGGTCGCGTTGGGGAAGACCGCCGAAGCCGTGCAACTTGCCGAGCAGCTGGAACGCGAAGCGGACAGCCGGGACGACAGTCTCCTCAGGGCGACCGCCCGGCTGGCGCGCGCCAATGCTGAATCCCTGGCCGGGGACTCCGCGACGGCGAACGCGCTCGCGAAAGAGGCGCGGGCGCTCCTCAAGGGCGACACCGATCCCTATCTCGCGTACTGGGCCGCCATCACCATCGGCGTCACCGCGCGCGGCCGCGGCGACCTGGAGGAATCCCTGGGTAGCCTGCAGGAGGCCCTGTCCTCGGCGGAAAGCGTCAACAACGACTATCGTCGCTCGACCGCGCACTACCAGCTTTCCCAGCTGTACCTGGCGCTCAAGCAGCCGCAAAGCGCGCTCGACGCCAGCCAGCAGGCATTCCGCTTCGCCGAGCGCGCCGCGAGCGCCTACGGCATGGTCAAGGCGCGGATGGTCGAGTCGGCCGCCCTGGAGCTACTGCAGGACCCGGTGCGCGAGCTCGCGGCGATGGAAGAGGCGCTCGCCATCGCGCGCAAGTCGAAGTCGAAATCCGCCGAAAGCCTCGCGCTGATCAACCTCGCCGACATCCGGCTGCGGCGCCGGGACTTCGGCGACGCGCTGGAGCTCTCGCGCCAGTCCCTGGCGCTTGCCAAGGAGTTCGACGACGTGGGCGCGATGGCGACCAGCAAGGCCAACATGGGATTCGCGCTGCTAGGCCTCGGCCGGACCGCCGAGGGACGGCGCCTCGCCGAGGACGCGCTGGCCGACTACGAGCGCAGGGGCGCCACGGCGGATATCGCGTCACTCCTCGGCGAGTACAGCCAGTACCTCGAGAAGGCGGGCGACTACAAGGCGGCGCTGGCGCTGCAGCACCGGGAGAGAAAGCTCAACGAACAGATCGCGATGACCGCGCATCAACACACGCTGCTGGAGCTGCAGGAGAAGTACGAGTCCGACAAGAACCGTCGCGAAATCGAACTGCTCAACCGCCAGAACGCGCTCAACTCGGCGGAGCTGGAAAACCGCGCGCTCCGCGAGCGCATCTGGTGGCTGCTGGCCGCGGTCTTCGCGGTCTCGTTCATCGTGGTCGCGGTGCTCTACCACAAGCTGCGCGTCACCAACGGCCTCCTCGCCACGAAGAACCGGGACCTGAGCGTGCGCAGCAGCCGCGATCCGCTCACGGCGCTCTACAACCGGCGCTATTTCCAGGACTACATGCGCGACGAGCGCAACCGGCCCGAGCGCCGGCGGCGCGGCGACGGCGAGAATCCGCTGCACGCGCTGCTGCTCATCGACATCGACCTGTTCAAGCAGACGAACGACCAGTACGGGCACGCCGCCGGCGACGCCGTGCTCATCGTCGTCGCCCGCCGCCTGCGCGACGCTCTGCGGGAGACGGACATGATCGTGCGGTGGGGCGGCGAGGAATTCCTGGTCTTCGTCCCGGCAACGAGCAGCGACAAGCTCGACGAGATCGCGACGCGGATCATGCGCACGATCGCGTCGGAGCCGGTCGCGCACCAGGGAAGCGTCATCCACGTCACGGCGTCGATCGGCTACGCACCGATGCCGCTTCCGCCGGACGGCGTCGCGCTCTCGTGGGAGCGGGCGATCGGCCTGGTCGACATGGCCCTGTACATGGCGAAGGTCCACGGACGCAATCGCGCGTACGGCATCCGCGCGCTGCGTCGCAGCGACGCCGAATCCATCGCGATGATCGAGCGCGACCTGGAAAAGGCCTGGGCGGACGGGCTGGTCGACATGCAATCGCTCCCGGGGCCCGAGCTCGCCGCGTCGCGGGTCGCGGACCCGGCCGAGGCCGCCGCGCACGCGGCAGCGTGACCCTGCCGGCCGCGCGCGCCCGTGCGCCGGCACGGCGCTCCGATGCGGTCGCGGCGCCGCCCGGTCGACTTCAGCTCATGCGGGCGGACGACCTCCGGATCGCGGGGGACGTTCAGCCGGGCCGGCCGTCGGCGCGAGGGCGCCAGTAGACCGGCGCGCATCGCCCGCACCAGGGCACGAACGCGGCGGCCCACAACAGGCCGGCGAAGACCGGCCAGCCGGATCCCGGCATTATTTCGGCGGCGATGCGCACGACCGCCGCCACCTGCAGCAGCAGGAAGAGCCCCCATGTCACCGCGTCGGCGGTAAGCGTGCCGCCGGAGTGCCCGCGCGTCACGCGCGTCACCATCGCCATCAGCAGCGAGGACGCGAAACCGATCGCGAATGCGTGCAGCGGGGCGAGCGGGATGCCGGCACCGCCGGTGCCTACCGCGAGCGATTGGAAGCCCGCCAGCACGAAGGCGATGCCGTACCAGACGAAACCGAGATGGAGCATCGCGAGCAGGCGATTCTTCATGCTTTGCGCGAGCCCCCAGCGGAACGCGAGCCACAGGAGCAGCGCCGCGGCCGGCAGATCGACGACCCAGGCCCATCCGGCGAGCCCGCAGCCTTCGAGCACGCCGTGCGCGAGGGGCGCGCCGATCATCGCGGCGAGCAGCCACGTCGGGCGGAACGCCGTGACAAAGGGCACGACGCCGGACGTGAAGAACGGGATCATCCGGTGGCAGACCGTCACGAACACGGGCAGCAGGAAGCCCCACAGTCCCGCGCCCCTGATCCACGGATGCGCGGCGGGACCGAACAGCGCGAACGCGGCGACCGCGCTCGCGCCGGCACACAGCCCCATCAGCACGAGCCGCGCATGCAGGTTGTCCGCGGCGTCGCTCGCGCGGATCAGGCGGGCGAACACAAACGCGAGCCATAGCCAGCCGATGGCATAGGCGCCGGCGGCGGCGCGGATCGTGACGGGTCCGGGTACTCCGCCGGCGACCTCGAGCGGAACGAGCGCGAGCGCGGCGAGCGCGGCCAGAATGCCGGGCGGGCGCCATGCGGACGGCGGCGGCGGCGCCACTCCCAGCCAGCGCGGTCCCGCGGTGAAAAGGAACCCGAACATGAAGAATGGCGCGAACCCGCACAGCATCAGCAGCGCGTGGAGCGAGGTCGCGGGAACGGCCGCGCCGGGCGCACCGACGTTCGGCCATGCGCGGGCAGCGAGCGCCCAGATCCACCAGACGGAAATCCCGGCGAGCTGGGCGACACCGATCAGGAAGAAGAACCGGTGCGGCACCGTGAGCAGAAGCTTCATCGCGGGATCGCCCCGGGGGGCGCCGGCACCGGGCGAACGCGCGCTGCGGGAAGCGGCCAGCGCTACGCCGCGGCGAGGGGCGTCGGCCGCGCGCCGGTGACGAGGTAGGCGATGAGGTCGCGCACCGGCCGGATTTCGCCGCCGAACGGCAACGCCGATGCGCCGCGGAAGAAGAGCCCCTTGGCGACGTCGCCCCGCAGCGCGGCCGCGAGCTGCATGTCGATGCAGAACTGCCCGATCTTCGCGACGCCGTCGCGCAGCCCGCACTGGATCAGGCAGTCGAACTTGAGCGTGCAGCGCGGCTTCTTGCGCGCGACCGCGGCGAGCTTCGGCAGGTACTTGAGGTACGACGCGAGCCACGGCGTGCGCACGGCGCGCGCGGGCAGCCCGGCGACGCTCATGAACTCGACGATGTCCTCGGGGCCCGCGCCGGCCAGAACGCGCTTGAACGCGATGTCGGCGTCGCCCTCCTCGGTCACCGCGAACGCGGTCCCCAGCTGGACCGCGGACGCGCCGGAGGCGAGCAGCTCACGGATGCGCTCGTGCGTGTTGATGCCACCGGCCGGAATCAGCGGAATCGCCCGGTCGGCGATGCCCTCGGCCTTGAAGAACGCGTGCACGTCGGGCAGCACGCGCTCGAAATCGAAACGGGGATCGGCGAGGTCCTCGATCTTCGCGGCGCCGAGGTGACCGCCTGCGTAGCGCGGATGCTCGATGACGATCGCGTCCGGCAGCCGGCCCTTGCGCATCCACTTCTTCACGACGAGCTGGATGCCGCGCGCATCCGAAAGGATCGGTATCAGCGCGACCTCCGGATAGGCGGCCGTGAGCTCCGGCAGGTCGAGCGGCAGTCCCGCGCCGACGACGACGGCGTCGACGCCGCTCGCGCAGGCCTGGCGCACGTAGCGCGCGTACTCGGACACCGCGCGCATGACGTTCACCGCCACCATGCCGCGCCCGCCCGCGAGCTCCTTCGCCGCGCGGATCTCGCGGTCGAGCGCCGTGAGATTGGCCGCGTCGACGGTGGCCTTGTCCGCGTGGGCGCTCGCCCGCATCAGGTCCGGATGGTGGCGACGCAGGTCGACGCTCGCGATCGTTCCCACGGCACCGAGTCCGGCGACGGACCCGGCGAGCCGGTGCGCCGAAATGCCCACACCCATTCCTCCCTGCACGACCGGCAACAGGCTGCGACCGCGCACGACGAGCGGCGGAAGGCCGGCGGGCGCCGGGGCGGGTGGGTGAGCGGGGGCAGGCGGAGGGTCGGTCATGCGCGGGCGGGGGCTTTCCCGTGAAGTCAGCGGATCGGCGCGAGACTATACGTCGTGCGGCAGCGCGTGACATTGACGCCGATTAAGAACAGGGGCCACGGGGGCCGACCGCAAGGCGGGGGGAAGACCAGGTCGGCAGCGACCCGCAGATCGCGTGCTAAAATGTTGATTTGACAGGGTTCCATCGCACTTATGCCGCCGTCCGCGCCCGTTCCCGCCGCCCTGCCGAAGCATTTCCTCCAGTTCAGCGATTTCACGCGCGCGGAATTCGAACACCTCTTCGCACGGACACGCTGGATCAAGGAGCGTTTCAAGCGCTACGAGCTCTACCAGCCGCTGCGCGACCGCACGCTCGCCATGGTGTTCGAGAAGGCGTCGACACGCACGCGGGTGTCGTTCGAAGCCGGCATGAACCAGCTCGGCGGCATCGCGATCAATCTCAACCGCAGCGACACGCAGCTCGCCCGCGGCGAGCCGATCGAGGACGTCGCGCGGGTCATTTCGCGGATGGTCGACGTCGTCCTCATCCGCACGTTCGAGCAGTCGATCATCGAGCGCTTCGCCGCGCACTCGCGCGTGCCGGTGATCAACGGCCTCACGAACGAGTACCATCCCTGCCAGATTCTCGCCGACCTCTACACGTACATCGAGCACCGCGGCTCGCTCCGGGGCAGGACGGTGGCGTGGATCGGCGACTCGAACAATGTCTGCAGCACCTGGCTGCAGGCCGCCGCGATCTTCGACTTCCGCCTGCACGTGTCGACGCCTCCCGGCTACGAGATGACGCCCGGGCGTGCCGGCGTTTCCGGGCGCGGCCACCTCGAATCCTTCGGCGACCCGATGGACGCGTGCCGCGGCGCCGATCTCGTCACGACCGACGTCTGGACGAGCATGGGCTACGAGGCCGAGAACGACGCGCGGAAGCGGGATTTTGCGAAGTGGCGGGTCGACGGCGAAATGATGCGACGGGCCGCGCCCGACGCGCTCTTCATGCACTGCCTGCCCGCCCACCGCGGCGAGGAGGTCACCGCCGACGTGATCGACGGCCCCCAGTCGGTCGTGTGGGACGAGGCCGAGAATCGCCTCCACGCACAGAAGGCGCTGCTGGAGTATCTCGTGTGCGGCCGTGTCGATCCCGGGGATTCCGCGTGATCGATCGCGCCGGCACGGGCGCTGCGGGCCCGGCGCCGGCCGGGACGCCCCGATCTGCTATTCGGTTCCGGCGTCGCCGTCGGTGAGCCGCGGCAGAGGCGAGTCCGCGGAGGGCCGCAGCAGCCCGGTCTTCATGTAGGTCAGGAGCTTGTCGCGCGTGTCGGCGATGTCGAGGTTGCGCATCGTGAGCTGGCCGATGCGGTCCTGCGGCGTGAACGACGAGGCCCCCTTCTCCATCGTGAGCCGCTCGGGCTTGTAGGTGAGGTTCGGGCTCGTCGTGTCGAGGATCGAGTAATCGTTGCCGCGCCGCAGCTCCAGCGTCACCTCGCCGGTGACCGCGCGCGCCACCCAGCGCTGCGCGCTCTCGCGGAGCATCATCGCCTGCGGGTCGAACCAGCGTCCCTGGTAGAGCAGGCGCCCGAGCCGGCGGCCGCTGTCGCGGTACTGCTCGATCGTATCCTCGTTGTGGATGCCGGTGACCAGACGCTCGTAGGCAACGTGCAGCAGCGCCATTCCGGGCGCCTCGTAGACGCCGCGGCTCTTGGCCTCGATGATCCGGTTCTCGATCTGGTCGCTCATGCCGATGCCATGCCGGCCGCCGATCGCGTTGGCCTCCAGCACGAGCCCGACCTCGTCGGCGAA
>Ga0209048_10001138_pt1 | contig 27764 bp, 21 predicted proteins | sample FrelakmetCRP12CR_FD_187146 | JGI IMG/M metagenome (GOLD analysis project Ga0209048, IMG submission 187146) | Freshwater lake sediment microbial communities from the University of Notre Dame, USA, for methane emissions studies - CRP12 CR (SPAdes)... | ecosystem: Environmental > Aquatic >... | reverse complement strand
CGTCAGCGCCGCCGTCAGCGTGGTCTTCCCGTGGTCGATATGCCCGATCGTCCCAACGTTCACGTGCGGTTTCGAACGGTCAAATTTTTCTTTCGCCATTGAAGTGCGTCTCCGCTTATCTGCCCTGGATGCGAGCGACGACCTCTTCGCTCACGTTCTGGGGCGCCTGCTCGTATCGTTCGAAGTGCATCGTGTAGGTCGCACGGCCCTGGGTGCGCGACCGCAGATCGGTGGCGTACCCGAACATCTCCGACAGCGGCACTCTCGCGTTCACGATCTGCGTCCCGCCGCGCGCCTCCATGGACACGATGCGACCGCGGCGGCTGCTGAGGTCGCCCATGACCTCACCCATGTAATCCTCGGGCACCACGACTTCGACCTTCATCACGGGTTCGAGGAGGACCGGCCCCGCGTGTTTCGCGGCTTCCTTGAACGCCATCGACCCGGCGATCTTGAACGCCAGTTCCGACGAGTCCACCTCGTGGAACGACCCGTCGTACAGCGTGACCCCCACGTCGTCCACCGGGTAGCCGGCCAGGATGCCCGTCGAGAGCGCCTCGCGGATGCCCGCTTCGATCGGCTTGATGTACTCGCGCGGGATCGTGCCGCCGACGATGTCGTTGGCGAACGCGAATCCCTCGCCGGGCTTCCGCGGCGCCAGGCGGATCTTGACGTGGCCGTACTGGCCGTGGCCGCCCGTCTGGCGCACGTACCGGCCTTCGCCCTGCGCCGGCTGCGTGAGGGTTTCCTTGTAGGCCACCTGCGGCCGGCCGACGCTGGCCTCGACGCCGAACTCGCGCCTGAGGCGATCGACGAGGACCTCGAGGTGCAGCTCGCCCATGCCCTCGATCACGACCTGGCCGGTGTCCGGGTCCGACTTCACGCGGAACGTCGGGTCCTCCGCCTGCAGCTTGGCCAGGCCCTGGCCCAGCTTCTCCTGGTCCGCCTTCGTGCGCGGCTCGATCGCCAGGGAGATGACCGGCTCGGGGAAGACCATCGACTCGAGCACGATCGGCTTCTTCTCGTCGCAGATCGTGTCGCCCGTCGTCACGCTGCGGAGGCCCACCGCCGCCGCGATGTCGCCCGCGTAGACTTCCTTGATCTCCTCGCGCTTGTTCGCGTGCATCTTGAGGAGGCGGCCGACGCGCTCGGTCCGGCCCTTGGTCGCGTTGAAGACCATCGAGCCCGACGACATGACGCCGGAGTAGACGCGGAAGAACGCCAGCTGGCCGACGAACGGGTCGGTCATGATCTTGAAGGCCAGGGCCGAGAACGGGGCCTGGTCGGACGCCTCGCGCTCGACCTGCGTCTCCTCGGCCTTGCGCGGGTCGATGCCGATCACCGGGGGGATGTCCACGGGCGCGGGCAGGTAGTCCACGACGGCGTCGAGCAGCGGCTGCACGCCCTTGTTCTTGAACGCCGACCCGCAGATGACCGGGACGAACGGCCGTTTCTCGTGGCGGACCGAGCGGATGGTGCGCTTGCGGATGGCGGCGCGAATCTCCGGCTCGGAAATCGGTTCGCCCGCCACGTACTTCTCGAGCAGCGCGTCGTCGGCCTCGGTGGCCTTCTCGATCAGGGTCTCGCGGTAGTGCTTGGCCTCGTCCAGCAGGTCGGCCGGGATGTCCTCGACGACGTACTCGGCGCCGAGCGTCTCGTCCTTGTAGCGGATGGCCCGCATCCCGATCAGGTCGATGACGCCCGTGAAATGTTCTTCCGAGCCGATCGGCAGCTGGATGGCGACCGGGTTGGCCTGCAGCTTGCGCTCGATCTGCCCCAGCGTGGCGCGGAAGTCGGCGCCGACGCGGTCCATCTTGTTGACGAAGCAGATCCGGGGCACCCGGTACTTGTCGGCCTGGCGCCAGACCGTCTCGGACTGCGGCTCGACGCCCGACACCGCGTCGAACACCGCCACCGCGCCGTCGAGCACGCGGAGCGACCGTTCGACCTCGGCCGTGAAGTCCACGTGGCCGGGGGTGTCGATGATGTTGATGCGGTGGTCCCGCCAGATCGAGGTGGTCGCCGCGGACGTAATCGTGATGCCGCGTTCCTGCTCCTGCTCCATCCAGTCCATGACCGCGGTGCCCTCGTGGACCTCACCAATCTTGTACGTAATCCCGGTGTAGAACAGGATCCGTTCCGTGGTGGTGGTCTTACCGGCATCGATGTGCGCCATGATGCCGATGTTCCGAGTGCGATCGAGCGGGACTGCACGAGGCATTTACGGTTACTAACGCTCTCAGGCTAGCGACTTGCGGCTAGCGGCATGCGACCTGTCGCGCGGGCGGGTGCGGCCGCGGGCCGCACGCCGCCGGCCGGCGTGATCTACCAGCGATAATGCGCGAACGCCTTGTTGGCCTCGGCCATCCGGTGCGTGTCTTCGCGCTTCTTCACAGCGCCGCCACGCAGGTTGGCCGCGTCCATCAGTTCGTTGGCGAGCTTCTCTTCCATCGTCTTGCCGTCGCCGCGCGAGCGGGCGTAGCCGACCAGCCAGCGGATGCTGAGCGACAACCGGCGGCTCGTGTTGACCTCGATCGGCACCTGGTAGTTGGAGCCTCCCACGCGCCGCGACTTGACCTCGAGGCTCGGCTTGACGTTGTCAACCGCCTTCTTGAAGACCTTCAGCGGGTCGTCGCCCGTCCGCTCCTTGATCATGTCGAAGCTGCGGTAGAGGATCTGCTCCGCCGTGCTGCGCTTGCCGGCGTTCATGACGGTGTTGACGAACTTCGTCACGAGCGCGCTGTTGTACACGGGGTCCGGCGCAATTTCCCGCTTGGCAATGACTCGTCTGCGTGGCATATCAGTGACTCTTCCTGGTAGGCAGCAGGCGGCGGGCGGCAGGCGGTTGAGCCAGCGGAGTGCCGCTGCCTGCCGCCTACGGCCTGCTGCCTGCTGGCCGTAGTTGCCCTACGCCTTCGGCCGCTTGGCCCCGTACTTCGACCGGCCCTGCTTGCGGCCCTGGACGCCGACGGCGTCGAGCGTGCCGCGCACCACGTGATAACGCACCCCCGGCAGGTCCTTGACGCGGCCGCCGCGGATGAGCACCAGGGAGTGCTCCTGCAGGTTGTGTCCGACGCCGGGGATGTAGGTCGTGACCTCGATCCCGTTGGTGAGCCGGACGCGCGCCACCTTGCGGAGGGCCGAGTTCGGCTTCTTCGGCGTCTGGGTGAACACGCGCACGCAGACCCCGCGCTTCTGCGGGTTGTCCTGCAGCGCCGGGCTCTTGGTCTTCACCGCGATTTGCGCGCGGCCCTTGCGAACCAGTTGACTGATAGTCGGCACGGTCACTCCGCCCTCGGGGAAACGGCGCCGCCACTCGCGGCGCGCGGACAAGTCAGCCCGCGTTCCCCCAACGAGAACGGCCGCCCGCCTTCGCCCGCCTCCGCCCCTGTTCGGGCGTCGGCCGGCTACGGCGAGATGGCCTTACGTTGTCCCGGGCCTAGAAGCGGCTGCCGGCGTTCTCGCGCCGGCGCTTGGCACCCGGGACGGTTACCCTATAGATAATGGTGATCGCGTCGCAGGCTTGCGGTCGTCTCGGAGACGGCCGGGCCTCGATTGGAAGGGGCGCACCGGACACCGCGTTCACTGCCCGTGCTTTCCCGCTTCGTGCGGTCCGTACGCTAGATAGGGTTTCCTAGCGCCGGAGAACCTGACGAATATAGCACGGGCCTCGCCAGGATGCAAGACCCTAGCCGCCGACGGCTCAGGCGGCTACCTCCGGCTGGCGGCAAGCTTCCGCTCGGCGAGCTCTTTGATCGACGGGCCGTCCTCCGTCAGCAGGCTCTCGGCATCGGTCGCGGCGGCGCGCCAGGCCTTCTCGGCTTCGGCCATCTGTCCGAGCGTCTCGTGACAGAGGCCCAGCAGGTACTGCACGGTGCCGTTCGCCACGCCCGGGCCCGCGGCGAGTTGGATCTTCGACAGCTCGGTCCGCGCGTCGGTCCAGTTGCCGAGCCGCATGAGTGCGACCGCGAGGTTCAGCCTCACGACGGGATCGGGCGCCGCCCCGGTCGGCGAGGGCACGAGCCGCGGGCGCAGCGTCAGCACGAGGTTGTTGAACAGCAGCGACTGGTCGTTCATCGCCACGAGGCGCGGCGTCATCGAGATCGCCAGCAACGCGGTCTTGGTGGCGCCGGCCTTGTCGCGCGCCTCCACGGCCACCGTCTCGTTCACGTTGCGCTGCGCGATGACCGCGGCGAAGCTGCTGCCGTCGCTCACCGGCTGGCCGGCGGCCTTCGTGATGACGTCGCCCGGAACGAGTCCCGCCTTGGCGGCCGCGCCCCTCGCATCCACGCTCACCACCACGGCGCCTGTCACGTCGAGCACGTCCGCCACGGTCAGGCCCGCCGACGGCCGGTACATGGCCGGCACCTGGTCCAGCCGGGCGATCGTGCTGTTGACCGACGCCGGGCTGTCGAGCGAGATCTCCAGGACGTCCGGCTCCGAGCTGTCCGCCGCGAGGATGCTCAGCCAGAACTGCGAGCGGTCGCTGCCGGGCCGGGCCGTGAGCTCGGCCACCCCCTGCACCTCGAGCGCTTTCGCCAGCCGGCCTGAAATCTCCAGCCGCGCGGGAGGCGTGATGGCCGCGGCGGCGCCAATCGGCCGGCTCCAGCGGTCGAAGGCCAGCCAGCCTGGCGAGAGCTTCTCGGCGTTCAGGGCCTGCTGCACTTTTTCCATCGGGGGTCCGAACACCGTCATCGTCTTGGTCGCCGCGAAGCGGCGCTCGAGCTCCAGCCGGAGGTCCGTGCCTCGATATCCCTCCGGCAGGAGGGTCACCGACAGCAGCGCCACGCCCGGTTTGACGGTGCCCTGGACGTTCAGCTTGTCCCCGGCGTGCGCGGTCAGCCGCTCGACGTACCGACCCCACGGCGACCGCAGTTCGACGATGTGGTTCCCCTCGCAGACGTCGTCGAGCGAGAGCGGCACCGGGCCGCGCGACTCGCCGTCGAGCAGCGCGACCGCCCCGGATCCCGGCGAGTCGATGTAGAGGGACGCCACCGCCTTCTCGAGCTTCACCGGGTCGAGCACGAAGTCCGCGGGCTTGTCGATCACAATACGTTTCTCGACCTTGGTGTAACAGTCGCGCAGGAACTCGATGGTGTGCGTGCCCTGGCCGAGGTCGTCGATCACGAACGGCTTCGACACCGCAGTCGGCGGCACTCCGAGTTTCGCGACGGGTTCGGTCCACTGCGGGGGCAGCCGGCCCCCTTCGGTGCGGCCGCGCGACGCCCCGTTCACCACGACTTCGATGCCGACCGGCGACGTGACGAGCGCGACGGACGCCGAGACGCGCTCGAGGGTGAGCACGACCTCGGTGGTTCCCCCCGGCATCACGGTGAACGACTGCGACGCCGAGCGGCACCCCGTCCGCTTCCCGCTGAGCGTGTGCAGCCCGACCGTGAGCGGGATCTGCCCGGCGGCAGCCGTGAACGGAACGCCGTCCAGCTCCAGGTCGGCGTCTACCGGCGTCAGGTTCAGGACGATCTTCCCGACGCTCGTCTTCCGGATTTCCTCGAGCATCCGCGCCACGCGCTGCGAGACCTGCCCGGTGAGCGTGTACCCCGGGGCAATCTTGAGGAGCGCGCGGAAGTCGGCATTGGCCCCGTCCGCGTTGCCCAGCCCGAAACGGGAACGCGCCCGCAGTTCGTAGGCGGTCGGCAGCAGCTTGGCGGCGACAGGGTCTTTCGGCGCCAGCGGCTCGAGGGCGGCAATCAGCGGGTCCAGCGTCGCCGTCGCCCCGTCGAAGTTGACGGCGTCGAATTGCGCCTTGGCCTGCTGCAGCTGCGCCTCGAACTGGGACGTCTGGCCCTCGGCGCACACCGCCGTCATCCACGCGGCCACGGCAACCAGACACAGAACATGCGCGCGTCGGAGGAGCGTCATCACGGGCTCCCGGTCATGACAGGGACGGGCCTACTGGTACACCTGGATCTTCTCGATGTCGTCGTCGTAGATGTACAGCCGCCCGGCGGAATCGAGCGCGAAGCACACCGCCTTGCGAAAATACCCCGGCGACTTCGCCGGAATGCTGAACGAGGTCACGAGCTTCGGCTGCGGGCTCTGGGCGAAGACGAACACGGTCGCCCTGTTCCGATCGAGGATGTACACGTGTCCGAACGGATCGACCGCGACATCCACGGGCTTGTCGAACTCGTAGCCAGGCCCGCGGTCCGGGATCTTCGCCTGCACGCGGCCGTCGTGCTCGAGGAGTGTCATCCCGTTGCCATCCCGGTCGAGCGACACCACGCGGTCGGTCACGTCGATCGCCAGCCGGTCGGCGAACACCGGGGCGAACGACGCGAGGTGGCGGCCTGCCGCCGAGAACCGGGCGATGTTCTTCGCGTTCTGATCCACCACCAGCACGTCGCCGGCGGACGTCAGCACGCCCGAGTAGATGTCGTCGAGCGCGCGGGCCGTCCCGTCCTGCTTCGGCACGCTCAGCGACTGGGCGCCCGTGTTCGGCCACACGATCCCCGCACGGGCCACGACCACCGGGCGGCCCGAGCGATCGAACAGGATCGCGCGGGCGTCGTTCGCCGTCAGGGAGGGTGCCGCCCGGCCGGACGGGTCGAACTCCAGCACGGCGTCCCGGTTCGCCGCGTAGACCATCCCGTTGGCGCCGACGGCGAGCGCCTGGATGTTCTTCAGTTTGCCCGACGCGCCGGCGATCGACTTCGACGGCGCGAACTGGTAGGCCGGCTGCGCCGGCACGCGGAGATACAGGCGATAGAGAATCGTGTTCCACGCGATCGCCGTCGCCGCTTCGGGTGTCCCCTGGAAGCGCTGGCGAACGCGCTGCAGCAACTCCATCGCCCGCGTCGGCTTCCCGGTGATCACCAGGCACCGCGCCTCGCCGAGCAACGCGCGCGGAGCCCAGGCCGACTGCGGGTAGTCGGTGGACACCTGACGGTACCGAAGGACCGCCTCGTCGTCGCGATGGGTGAGCCGAAGGGCCTCGCCGGCGTAGAAGATCGACGCCGGCACCGCGTCCGAACCGGGAAACAGCCTGGGAACCCTGTCGTAGCTGGCCAGCGCCGATTCCACGTCGGCCGTCGCCCGGGACTTCGACACGACGAGGCGCCCGGCGAGCACGAGGCCCATCGGCCCGCTCTCTGAAGTCGCGTACTTCTTCTGCAGCGCGTCCACGGCCACCTGCGCGGCCGCGGTGTCGCCCGCGACATCGAGCTGGTACTCGGCGATCCGGAGCAGCGCGGCGTCGGCCACGCGGCTGCTCGGGTACGAGTCCACCACCGCCTGAAAGTCCTTCAGCGCCTCGGCGAACTTCTGGTCACGAAGGAACGTCAGGCCACTCTCGTACCGCCGGCGGGCGAATTCCTCGGTCGCGGCGTCCTGCGCGCCGGCTGTCGCGGCACAGGTCACCAGGACGATCCCGGCGGCAATCGACATCAGGCGGATGCGTGTGCGTTTCATGTCGTCGTTCACTTCACTGTGACCCTGTTCGTCTCGCCCGCGGCAATCGAGAACGGCTGGCGCTTCTTCTGCCCGTCGCACGTGACCTCCGCGGTGTATGCGCCGGCCGCCATCGTCTGGTCGATGGGCGGCTCACCGAGGTTCTGGTTCGCAATCGCGACCGTGCACGTCTCGCGGGCGCTCAGGTGCAGCTTGCCCAGGCCCGGGGCCTGCCATTCGAACGTCTTCCCGCCGTCGGTCTGCACCGGCTGGTTGAGGAAGTAGCTCTCGTTGCGGATGATCAGGCGCCGCCGACCGGTCACCGTGAACTCGTGCGACTGGGAGGCCGCCGAGATCACGCGGCCTCCATCGACGACCTCGAACGGGTAGTCGCCGGTGATCGTCACCCGCGTCTTCGTCTCGGAAACCGGGTTGGGCGGGGTCTTGGCCTCCGGCGGCGCGGCCGGGTCGAGGCGCCACATCACGCTGCCCTTCTTCACGTCGTCGGGCGTCAGCAGTTCGGTCCTCGGCTGGCGCGCGGCGAGTGTCAGGCTCACGCTGGGGAGCCGCGCGGGTTCCACTTCGACTTCGGCCGGCGTGACTCGCCCGGTCTCGACGCCGTTGACCGCGATGCCGGCGCCGGCGGGCTCGGAGAGGATCCTGACGGCGACCTTGACGGGATCCGGCTTGGGCGGCGGCGCGTCCGGCTTCTTGTCGCGGAATGCCACCCAGCCGCCGACCGTCACGACGAGCACCAGCGCGGCGAGTGCCGGGACGAGCCACGCCTTTCGGGCGCGCGCTCGAGGCTCGTCCGACGGACCCTCGAGCGTGTCGGTTCTCGCCACGTTGACCGATCCCGCCAGCTCGTGGTGGCCGGAGTCGATCGATCGGTTCGCACCGGTATCGGTCAGAACGGTCTGCGCCAGGTCGACATCAGCCCCGATCGGCTCGGTGGTGGCGGTCAGCGCGCTGCGGACCAGCCTCAGGTCCGCCCCGAAATCGGCGGCGTGGCGGTAGCGCTTCTCGCGGTCCTTCTGCAGCGCCTTCAGAACCGCCGCGGCGAGGGGCTTCGGGGTATCGGGCGGCAGGTCCGCGACCGACGCCGGTTCATCGTCCATGATCCGCGCGAGGACGGCGGTGGGCGAATCGCCTGCAAACGGCTTCTTCCCGGTGAGCAGCTCGTAGAGCACGACGCCGGCCGAGAAGATGTCGGCGCGCCCGTCGACCTCGCCCCCCGTCACCTGCTCGGGGGACATGTACGAGATGCTGCCGAAGACCGACCCCTGCCGCGTCATCGTGGACGACGAGAACTTCGCGATGCCGAAGTCGAGGAGCTTCACCGAGCCGTCGGGCACCAGCCAGATGTTCGCCGGCTTGACGTCGCGGTGGATGACGCCCTGCTCGTGGGCGAAGTGCAGGCCCGTGCAGAGTTCGGCGATCACCTCGAGTTTCTGCTCGAGCGCGAGCGGCGGCTCGGTGCGCATGCGCTTGGCGAGGTCCAGGCCGCGCAGGAACTCCATCACGATGAACGGCGTTTCGTCTTCCTCGCCGAACTCGAAGATCGTGACGATGTTCCGGTGCTGGAGCTTCGCGGCCGCGCGGGCCTCGCGGTAGAACCGCGGGCGCGAACCCTCGTCGGCGGCGAAGTCGGCCGACATGACCTTGATGGCCACCTCGCGGTCGAGCACCGGGTCGCGACCGAGATACACGGCTCCCATGCCGCCGCGTCCCACGCGCTCGATGATCTCGTAGCGACCGATCTTCGTCGGGTTCGTCACCTGGCAGTACCCCGCGCTGCGTGAACGCCGAAGGGCAGGAGCCCCGTCCTGCCGCACCGTGTCCCTATTCCGTCGCGGCGAACGACGCCGCGATGTGGGAGAACACCGGATCGTAGCCGGCAAACTGCGCCGCGCTGCTGATGCAGGTCACGCGGTACAACTGCGTGCCAATCGGGAACGAGTACTGCCGCACGCGCTCGTTGCCGAGCACGCCCGGCCGCGCGTACTGCACCGCCACCAGCCGGCGTTCGCCGGCGTCGAGGACCTTCGACTGGAAGTCGGCGGCCTTCGGCTGTTGTTCCTTGATCGCGTCGGCCTCGATCTGCGCGAACAGATCGGTGATGTCAGCCGGCTCGAGCGCCTGGCGGAGCGTCGAACGCTGCACCAGCACGACGGCATCACCCTTCCTGCTGGCCAGCACCAGGAGCAGCGACCCGCTCGACGACGGCAGGAGCATCCAGTCCTTCTTCGGGACCTCCAACTGCACGGGGGCGTCGGGGATCCGCTGCGACTGGAATGGCACCCTCGCGGTGCGCACGAACCACGGGTCAGGCGCCTTCGGCGCCGCCGCGGCCTGGGCCGCAACGGTCGCCGACGCCCCCGCCAGCAGGGCAGCGGTCAGCAGGACGATGCCGCCGGGAAGAGCGATCGTTCTGTGCATCGGGTTCCTCGTTCGACCCGCGTCGGGCCCGGCCTCGCCGGACCGGCCTCATTGAGAAACGGAGAATGCGTGCTCCCGCATCCGGCTAGAGCCCGCCCTTCAGCGCCGCCAACCGCTCCTTCGCGGTCTTCGTGCTTGCGTGGTCCGGCGGCAGCAGTTGAATCGCCTTCTCGTACATCGAGACCGCGTCCTGCGCCCGCCCGAGCGCGTCGTACTGCCGAGCCCGCTTGAACGCGTCCTCGCCCTCGGTCTGCATCCGCGCCCTCATCCGACGCAGCGCTTCCTGAGGGGCCGTGGACTCGGGATCGAGCTGTTGCGCCCGTTCGTACTGTTTCGCGGCGCCGGCATAGTCGCCGCTCGCCTCCGACTTGTTGCCGCTCTCCACCGCGAGCAGCGACGCGTTCTTCGCCCCTCCGCGGGCGACGCCCAGCAGGTCCGCGGCATCCGGGTACTTGGGGTCCGCCTTGAGGACCGACTCGAAGCCGGCGATGGCTGCGAGATAGTCGCCTCTGTTCATGGCCGACCGCGCATCCTCGAACGACTGCGCGAGGTTCGCAGGCTTCGGCTTGACCTCGACCGCCGCCGCGCCTCGGCGGCCACCCGGCGCGGCGGCCCGCTCCCTCGGGATCGTGGGCGTCGCCGCCGGCCTCGACGCGGGTGTCGCGGCTGGAGTCGGCGGGGCGACAGGTTTCGCCTCCTGCGGCGGAGGCACGGGGATGCTCGGCGGCGGTTCGGTCGCCGGCTGCGCCGCCGGCACCGGCGCCTGCGCTTCGGGGAGCTTGACGGGTTCTCCGGCCGGCGGTGCGGCGACCGGCGGCTGCGCGGGCGCGGCCTGCCCGGCGGGCTGGCTTCCCGTCGTACCCGACAGCAGACTCTTGACCGGCGTCAGGAAGACCACCGCGCCGACCACCACCAGGACGACGGCGGCGAGCCCGCCAATCGACAACCATTTCGGGATGCCCCGGGCGCCAGGCCTTGCCGTCGTCGGCGGCCTGCCCGCACCCGGAGCTTTCGGCGCCGGTTTCGGCGGCGGCATCTTGCCAACCGGCGGCTCGGGCTTGGGAGCGGGCTTCGGCGGCGGCACCTTCGCGACGAGGGGTGGCTCGGGTCTGGGAGCCGGTTTCGGCGCCTCGACGATGGGCGCCGGCTTTGGCTCGGGCGCCGGAGCGAGCAAGGGTTCGGGAGCGGACAAGGGCCCTGGCAACGGCAGCGTCTTCGGCCCTTGGATCTTCGGCGGCGCAGGCGCCGGTGGCGAGACCAGCACGGTCGCCTCGACCGTATCGAGAATCGGAACGGGCGGCGCCGGCTCCACCTTCAGCACGAGCCGGTATGAGCCCATCATCACCGCGACGCCGGGCTCGAGGGTCGCTCGCGGCACGCGCCGACCGGCGACCCACGTACCGTTCTGGCTGTTGAGATCCACGATCGAGTACTGGCCTTCTTCGAACCGCAGCTCGGCGTGGAACCGGGACACGGATTTGGCCGGGTCGGGAAGAATGATGTCGTTCTGATCGCCGCGACCGATGCGGGCGTTTCGTTCGCCGAGGTCGACTTCCCTGTCGAGCGTGTCGCCGCGGTAGATGAGCAGTCTGGGCACGTTCAACCCTCGAAATTGGGCCTGTCAGGCGACAGGCGTCTCACGTCGCGTTTCCGCGCGCCGCACGGCGTTCCGGACGGCGACCACTGTCACGACGCCGGCAGCCACGGCGAGAGCGAAGGACAGCAGAACGGCAACCGGCGCGTGTTCGATCAGGAGCCAGCGGACCGTCAACGGCGGCTGCAGCCAAATCATCGTCGAAGTGACCCCGAACGCGAAGCACAAGATCACGAGCGACACGATGCGTGCCACGAGCCACACGGTCGAGACCGCCGCCGGGGCAGTCGCCGCCTGGCCTTCCGGTGTCGGAGCGGGACGAACGGCCCGTGCCGCACCGACCGCCGGCTGACGGGGCAGCAGAACCGGTCCGGTGTCTGCCCGGAGGATCACCACGTCGCCGCCGAGCGTCTCCGGCTGCGGGGGCAGCATTCGCGTCCGGTTGTCGTCGGCCTGCACCAGCACCGACCACGATCCCGAACGCTTCGCGTCGCCTTGGCCGGAAGCGGCCGGCCCGGCCCCACTTTTCGAGTTCCTGGCTTCGGGGGGCGTTCGACCCGGGGCCCCGGACGCTGCCGCGATTGCCTCGATCTCGCCCGGCGTCAACAACGACGTCTTGTCGTGATCCTGGCCCGGCGGCTCGACGGCCGCCACGAGCCTGTTCACTGTTTCGCGATCGGAATCCCGCTCTGTCTGACGAGGCACGGCGATCGTGGCGGCCTCGACCGACGACAGGAACGTCACCGCAGCCTGGGAAACCTGCACCACGTCGCCAGGCCGCAGCACCGCCTCCTGCACCTGTCGGCCGTTGACGAGAATCCCGTTTCGGCTGCCGAGGTCCCGAACGACCACACTCTGCCCCGAGGCGACGAACTCTGCGTGTCGCCTGGACACGAGCGGGTCGGCGAGGCTGATATCGCACCGCGGGTCGCGGCCGACCGCGACGGTGTCGATCAGCAGCACCTCCCTCTCGCCCTGCTGGTCCTTCACCAGGAGCTTGTGGCTCACGCTCTTCTAACGACTCCCGCGCCCAAGGACTTCCCTCAGGCGGTTCCACAGCCGCACGGCCGGCGTGTCCCGCTCGGCAGCCGGCGGTCGGACCACGACCGTCTCGTCGCCGTCGGCCCACTCGCAGGGCGCATCCGTCGGCCCAGGCCTCGGGACGACCACCGTCCGATCGGCGTCCGCCTCGCGTTCGGCGAGCGCCTGCTGTGCCCGTGCGCACACGGCGCCCGAGCGAGGCGAATCTCCCGTCGTTCGCCCGAGGCCCGCCAACGCCTCTTGGGGATTGCCGGCGGCCAGGGCCCGCTCGGCCGCTTCAACGGCGTCCCGTTCTTCGCGTAGACGCTCGACGGCCAGCGACAACGGCGGGAACTCGGCGTCTAGCGCGGCCGCGATCTCGGTCATGTGGCACCGGGAGAACGGCACCAACAGCAGCGCATCCCTCCCTTCGTCCACGAACGCCGCGTGCTCTTCGCGCAGCCGACGGGCGGCCGGCGGTTCTCCGTCCGTCCGGGAGAGCCCCAGCCAGGACGCCAGTTCCTCCCGCTCCTTCACCAGGCCCTCGATGGCCGCGTACCGGTCGCGCGCGGCAGAGGCGATCTGCCGGGTCTCTCCCTCATAGTATCGGCGGAACTTCGCCAAGTCTGCGGCGAACGCCGCCATATTCTGGTAGCGAAGCGCAGGAACCTTCGCCAGGGACTTCGCGACGATCCGGAACAGCGCAGCCGGGACCTCGCAGTCCGGCAGCGCCGGGGGGTCCTCCAACTGGACCTTGCGCAAGACGCCGGGGAGGTCGGCGGCCCCGAACGGCTTCCGCCCGGACAGCATGAAGTAGAAGACGGCGCCGGCGGAGAAGACGTCGGAACGCTGGTCGATCTCTCCCCCGCGGGCCTGCTCCGGCGACATGTAGTCGGGCGTGCCGATGATGAAGCCGGCGGCCGTCATCGTGGACGTGGAGAGCCGGGCCACGCCGAAGTCGAGGATCTTGATGGTGCCGTCCTGGAGGACGAACAGGTTGCCCGGTTTGACGTCCCGGTGGAAGATCCCGTGCGCGTGAGCGGCGCCGAGGCCCTCGCACACCTGGATCATCATCGACAGCGTCTGTTCCAGGGGCACGGGCGCCTCTTCCTTCAGGAACTCCCCCAGGATCTGGCCGCGCAGGAGTTCCATGACGATGTAGATGCGCCCCTCGTCCTCGCCCATGTCGAAAATGGTGATGATGTTCGGGTGGAGGAGGCGCCCGGCCGCCTGTGCCTCACGGTAGAACCGCACGCGCGTCTCGGGGTCGCCTTCGAGGTCGGTCATCATCACCTTGAGAGCGACCACGCGGTCCATCGCCTCGTCGCGCGCGCTGTAGACGACGCCCATCGCGCCCTTGCCGATGCGCTCGAGGATCCGGTACCGTCCAATCCGCTCGGGCTGGACCGCAGCCCACGCCGTTCCTGTCATGGCTTTCCGGTGTTCGCGGTGCATCGCACCAGCACGGCCGTGATGTTGTCGTGACCGCCGCTCTCGAGCGCCGCCCGGACCAGCTGTTTCCCCATCGCGTCGAGTGGCCCGCCCGCCTTCATCGCCTGCTCGATCGCGCGGTCGTTGACCATCCCGTACAGCCCGTCGCTGCAGAGGAGCAGCAGGGCACCCGGCGTCAGCTGGAACTCCCCGAGCTGCACCTCCACCTGCTCGCGCGCGCCGAGGACGTTGGTCAGCACGTGGCGCATCGGGTGCCGCGCCACGTCGGCCGGCGTCATGGTCGGATCGTTCGCCAGGATGGTCGCCACCCAGGTGTCGTCCCGTGTGATCTGCCGGAAGCCGTCGCCGTCGAGCACGTAGAGGCGACTGTCGCCGACGTGCCCATAGCCCACCCGCTCGTCGCTGATCAGGAGGCCCGTGAGCGTGGTCCCCATCCCGGTGTAGTCGTCGCAGCTCTCCGAGGCCCGGAAGACGCGACGGTTCGCCAGGTGGACGGCCGTGCGGAGGCGATTGCCCCCGAGTGTCAGGTGAGGGTCGATTCCGTAGGGCCAGGAGAAGTCGGAGTCATCGTGCGATCGCCGGATGAACCCCTCGACCGTTTCGATCGCCAGGCGCGAGGCGACCTCGCCGGCGGAGTGTCCCCCCATCCCGTCCGCCACCACGAACAACTTCAGTGTTTCGTTGCAGATGTAGCCGTCCTCGTTTCCCTTGCGGACGAGGCCGGGATCGGAGATGGCGAAGGCTTCGAGCATGTGGACACCGCTCCAGGCAGACCGACCACTTTTGCTCGGGAGTCTACTACAAAGCCGGATACCGGGTAAGTGCCCATCTTCCGACGGCAGGCGCCCGGGCGCGACGGGAAGCGGGGGGCCCGGACCTCTTACGGCAGCGATATCTCGGTGGGATCGGTCGGCAGCTCGCTGACGCGCCATTCCTGAACATCGGCGTCGAAGTCAGCGATTCGGCTGAGCGGGAGCTTCACGTACTTCCCGGCGCCCGTCGCGGCCACCTCGCCGTCGGGCAGGAGGATCTCGCCGCTACCCTCGAACACGCGTCCCTCATCCTTCACGATCCGCCCCACCACCTTCAGCTCGACGCCGAGCGGCACCGGCTTCATGAAGCGGGTCGTGAACTCGACGGTCACGCCCCAGAAGTCCTCTTCACGCGAGATCATCACCGCGCGGCCGATCGTCTCGTCGAGGATCGCGGTGATCATGCCGCCGTGGAGCCGGCCGGGGTAGCTCTGGTGCTCCTCGCGCGGCGTGAACAGCGCGACGAGCTCGCCGCTGGCGACCTCGTAGAACGAGGCGTGGAGCCCCCCGTCGTTCTTCAGGCCGCAGACGAGGCACATCCGGGAGTTGGGTTGCTTGCCGGTGACGCGATGAGGCATGACGGAGGGTGTCCCCAAGGAAGAAAGGAAGGTGTCCCGAAGAACGAAAAGGGCGGCAGAATCCTCTCTGCCGCCCTTTCCGGATGCTGGCCCCGGGCGTGCCTAGTCCGCGACGTCGCCGCCGCGCGGCAGCACGACCTCCTCGGGCTCGACGAAGTACTCCATCTGGCGCTCGAGCTCGAGCTCTTCCTCGGTCGGCGGCGGCGGAGGCGGCGGCTCGTCCGCCGGAATCCGCACGTTCCGGTAGTACTCGAACCCCGTGCCCGCCGGGATCAGGCGACCCATGGTCACGTTCTCCTTCAGGCCGCGGAGGTAGTCCACCTTGCCGGAAATCGACGCCTCGGTGAGCACGCGCGTCGTTTCCTGGAACGACGCGGCGGAGATGAACGACTCGGTCGAGAGCGACGCCTTGGTGATGCCGAGCAGGGTGGGACGCCCCTCGGCCGGACGCCCGCCGGCCGCCAGCACCCGCTCGTTCTCCTCGAGGAAGCGGAACTTGTCCACCAGCTCGTCGATCAGGAACTCGGTGTCGCCGACTTCCTTCTCGACCTTCACCCACCGCATCATCTGCCGCGAGATGACCTCGATGTGCTTGTCGTTGATGTTCACGCCCTGGAGCCGGTAGACCTCCTGGATCTCGTTGACCAGGTACGCCTGCAGCTCCTTCTCCCCGAGGACGCTCAGGATGTCGTGCGGGTTGCGCGGGCCGTCCATCAGCGGGTCGCCCGCGTGCACGTGCTCGCCTTCCTGCACGTTCACGTGCACGCCGCGCGGCACGGAGTACTCGCGCTCCTCGGCGCCGGGCTCGTCCGGCGCGATCAGGACCTTCCGGAGCCCCTTGACGGTCGGACCGTACTTCACCACCCCGTCGATCTCGCTGATGACCGCCGGGTCGCGGGGCTTCCGGGCCTCGAACAGCTCGACGACGCGCGGCAGGCCGCCCGTGATGTCCTTGGTCTTCGTGGTCTCGCGCGGGATCTTCGCCAGGACCTGGCCCGCCTCGACCGTCTCGCCGTCGCTGATCATGAGGTGCGCGCGCGACGGCATGTGGTACTTCCGCAGGACGGTCTTGCCGTCCGCCTTGCGGATTTCCACCGTCGGCTGCTTCTTCTCGTCCGGCGAGTCGACGATGATGTAGCGCGACAGGCCGGTCACCTCGTCGGTGTCCTCGTGAACCGTCACGCCCTCGATGATGTCCTTGAACCGGATCACGCCGCCTTCCTCGGTGAGGATCGAAGACGTGTACGGATCCCACTCGACCAGGATCTGCCCCGGCTCGACGTGCTGCCCGTCCCGGACGTTCAGACGCGCGCCGTAGACGATGGGGAACCGCTCGCGGTCGCGCCCCTTCGCGTCCTGCACGACCAGCGACCCGGTCCGGTTCATGACGACCAGGCGGTTGTCCTTCTTCGCCTCGACCACCTGCAGCCCGAGGAACCGCACGATGCCGGCCTTCTTGGCCTCCTGCGTGGACTGCTCGGTGATGCGCGACGCCGTGCCGCCGATGTGGAACGTCCGCATCGTGAGCTGCGTGCCCGGCTCGCCGATCGACTGTGCGGCGATGACGCCCGCCGCCTGGCCGAGCTCGACGAGCTTGCCCGACGCGAGGTCGCGGCCGTAGCACCTCGCGCACACGCCGCGCCGCGAGGCGCACGTGAGCACGGACCGGATCTTCGCCTTCTCGACGCCCGCGTCCTGGACCCGCGACGCCAGGTCCTCGGTGATCTCCTCGTTCGCGTTGATGATGACCTCGCCGGTCACCGGATCGACGATCCTCTCGAGCGACACGCGGCCGACGATGCGGTCGCGGAGCGCCTCGATGATCTCGCCGCTCTCGATGATGGCCTTCGCCTCGATGCCGTCGAGCGTGCCGCAGTCGTGCTCGGAGATGATCACGTCCTGGGCGACGTCCACGAGCCGGCGCGTGAGGTAGCCGGAGTCCGCGGTCTTGAGCGCGGTGTCGGCCAGCCCCTTGCGGGCGCCGTGCGTCGAGATGAAGTACTGGAGCACCGTGAGGCCTTCACGGAAGTTCGACGTGATCGGCGTCTCGATGATCTCGCCCGAGGGCTTGGCCATCAGGCCGCGCATCCCGGCCAGCTGGCGGATCTGCTGCTTCGATCCGCGCGCGCCCGAGTCGGCCATGATGTAGACGGCGTTGAAGCTCCTGCCCTCGCTGTCCATCTCGCCCATCTCGCTGAACATCGCCTCGGCGATCTTCTCGGTGACGTCCGACCAGATGGCGATCACCTTGTTGTAGCGCTCGCCGTTGGTGATGGCGCCCTCGAGGTACTGCTGTTCGACCTTGATGACCTCCTCGCGCGCGGAGTCGACGAGCGTCGCCTTCTCGCTCGGGATGACCAGGTCGTCGATCCCGATCGACAGGCCCGACCGCGTCGCGTAGAGGAAGCCGAGGTTCTTGAGGCTGTCGAGCATCTCGACCGTCAGCTGGTGGCCGAAGTCGAGGTAACAGCGGTTGACGAGCTGCTGCAGCCCCTTGCGCTTGAGCAGGCCGTTGACGTAGGGCACCTGCTCGGGCAGCGCGTCGTTGAAGATGACGCGGCCCACCGTGGTGTTGATGATCTTCTTGTCCACGTGCTGCACGTCGGCGTGGAGCACGTCCTGGTCGTCGCGCGGCAGCGCCGCCAGGTCCATCAAAGGCCCGGTGTACCGCAGGCGGATCGGCGTGAGCGTCTCCACCTCGCCGGCCTCCAGCGCGAGCACGACGTCGTCGATGTTGCTGAACGCGCGGCCCTCGCCCTTGGCGTTCGGCCGCGACTTGGTCAGGTAGTAGCAGCCGAGGACGATGTCCTGCGAGGGGATGGCCACCGGGGCGCCGTTGGCCGGCGAGAGGATGTTGTTCGAGGACATCATCAGCACCGACGCCTCGATCTGCGCCTCGGGCGACAGCGGGATGTGCACCGCCATCTGGTCGCCGTCGAAGTCGGCGTTGAACGCCGTGCAGACGAGCGGGTGGATGCGGATCGCCTTGCCTTCCACCAGCACCGGCTCGAACGCCTGGATCCCGAGGCGGTGCAGCGTGGGCGCCCGGTTGAGGAGCACCGGGTGCTCCTGGATGACCTCCTCGAGCACGTCCCAGACCTCGGGGCTGGCCTTCTCGACCATCTCCTTGGCCTGCTTGATCGTCGCGACGAGGCCGCGCTGCTCGAGCTTGTTGTAGATGAACGGCTTGAACAGCTCGAGCGCCATCTTCTTCGGCAGCCCGCACTGGTTCAGCTTGAGCTCGGGCCCGACGACGATGACCGAGCGGCCGGAGTAGTCCACGCGCTTGCCGAGCAGGTTCTGGCGGAAGCGGCCCTGCTTGCCCTTCAGCGTGTCGGACAGCGACTTGAGCGGGCGGTTGTTCGCCCCGCGCAGCACGCGGCCGCGCCGGCCGTTGTCGAACAGCGCGTCCACCGCCTCCTGGAGGATGCGCTTCTCGTTGCGGATGATGACGTCAGGCGCCTTCAGCTCGATCAGCTTCTTCAACCGGTTGTTGCGGTTGATCACCCGGCGGTACAGGTCGTTCAGGTCGGAGGTCGCGAACCGGCCTCCGTCGAGCGGCACCAGGGGGCGGAGCTCGGGCGGGATGACCGGGATGACGTCCAGGATCATCCACTCGGGCCGGTTGGTGGACTTGCGGAACGAGTCCACGACGCGCAGCCGCTTGGCGAACTTCAGCTGCTTCTGCGCGGACGTTTCCTTCCGCATCTTCTCGCGCATCTCGAGCGCGAGCTGCTCCACGTCCACCCGCTTGAGGAGTTCCTTGATCGCCTCGGCGCCCATCTGCGCGCGGAACGCGCCGGCGCCGAAGTCCTCGCGCGCCTTCCGGTACTGCTCCTCGGTGAGCAGCTGGTTCGGCTTGAGGTCGGTGTCGCCCGGGTCCACGACCACGTACGCCTCGAAGTACAGGATCCGCTCGAGGTCACGCAGCGAGATGTCGAGCAGGTGGCCGATGCGGCTCGGGAGGCCCTTGAAGAACCACACGTGGCTCACTGGCGTCGCGAGCGCGATGTGTCCGAGGCGCTCGCGCCGCACCTTGGCCTGGGTGACCTCGACGCCGCACTTGTCGCAGACGACGCCGCGGTGCTTCATGCGCTTGTACTTGCCGCAGAGGCACTCCCAGTCGGTGATGGGCCCGAAGATCTTCGCGCAGAACAGGCCGTCCCGCTCCGGCTTGAACGTCCGGTAGTTGATCGTCTCCGGCTTGGTGACCTCGCCGTGCGACCAGCTGAGAATCCGCTCGGGTGACGCCAGGCTGATGCGAATGGCGTCGAAGTCCGCCATCAGCGCGCCCTTGTCGTGGAAGCTTGGTTTCATGGGTGTCTATGTTCCCGCAGGGGCGCAACGTGCCGCGCCCCCACCATGGCGACGGTTCCCTACGCAGTCTCCAGCACCGGCGGCGCCGGCGGTTGCAGCCGCTTCTTGAGCGGGATCAGCTCGACGTCGAGGCAGAGCGATTGCAGCTCGCGGATCAGCACGTTGAACGACTCGGGCAGCCCCGGGGTGAACGACGCGTCGCCCTTGACGATCGCCTCGTAGATCTTCGCGCGGCCCGTGACGTCGTCCGACTTGGCCGTGAGCAGTTCCTGGAGGATGTGCGCCGCGCCGTAGGCCTCGAGCGCCCAGACCTCCATCTCTCCGAACCGCTGGCCGCCGAACTGCGCCTTGCCGCCCAGCGGCTGCTGGGTGATCAGCGAGTACGGCCCGATCGACCGGGCGTGGATCTTGTCGTCGACCAGGTGCGACAGCTTGAGCATGTAGATGTAGCCCACCGTCACGTCCTGCTCGAACTTCTCGCCCGTCATGCCGTCGAACAGCCGCGTCTTCCCGCTCTTCGGATGGCCGGACTTCTCGAGCCACGCCTTGATCTCGCCCTCGTTCGCGCCGTCGAAGACCGGCGTCGCGAAGTAGAGGCCCAGGGCGTGCGCCGCCCAGCCGAGGTGGGTCTCGAGAATCTGGCCGACGTTCATCCGGGACGGGACGCCGAGCGGGTTGAGCACGATCTCCACCGGCGTGCCGTCGGGCAGGTGCGGCATGTCCTCCTCGGGGAGGATGCGCGCGATCACGCCCTTGTTGCCGTGGCGGCCGGCCATCTTGTCGCCGACCGACAGCTTGCGCTTCATGGCCACGTAGGTCTTGACCAGCTTGATCACGCCCGGCGGCAGTTCGTCGCCCCGGCGGATCTTCTCCTTCTTCTCCTCGAACAGCTGGCGGATGACCTCCACCTGCCGCTCGGTGCGCTCCTCGAGGTCGCGCAGGTCCTCCTGGAGTCGCGGGTCGTCGCTGTTCACCTTCAGCCGCACCATGTGGTCGTACGGCAGGCCCTGGAGGACTTCCGGCGTCAGCGCGGTTCCCTTGCGGAGGACTTTCTCGCGGCCGAACTCGTCGTAGAGGTCGGAGCGCAGCGACTGGCCCTGCAGCATCTGGACCATCCGCTTCTTCACCTCGTCGTGAAGGATGCGGACCTCGTCCTGCAGGTTCTTCTCCATCATGTCGAGCTCTTCCTGCTCGATCGCCTTGGCTCGCTCGTCCTTCTCGATGCCCTTCCTGGAGAAGATCTTGACGCCGACGACGATGCCCTCGATGCCGGGCGGGCAGACGAGCGACGCGTCGCGCACGTCGCCGGCCTTCTCGCCGAAGATGGCGCGCAGCAGCTTCTCCTCGGGCGTCAGCTGCGTCTCGCCCTTGGGCGTGACCTTGCCGACGAGGATGTCACCCGACTTGACGTAGGCGCCGATCCGGATGATGCCGCTGTCGTCGAGGTCCTTGAGCGCGCCCTCGGGCACGTTCGGGATGTCGCGGGTGATCTCCTCCGGCCCGAGCTTGGTGTCGCGGGACTCGATCTCGAACTCCTCGATGTGGATGGAGGTGTAGTAGTCGTCCTTCACCATCCGCTCGGAGACGAGGATCGCGTCCTCGAAGTTGTAGCCGCGCCACGGCATGAACGCGACCAGCACGTTCCGCCCGAGCGCGAGCTCGCCCAGTTCGGTGCACGGCCCGTCGGCGAGCGCCTGCCCCTTGGCGACCTCCTGGCCGACGCGCACGATCGGCTTCTGGTTGATGCAGGTGTTCTGGTTCGACCGCTTGAACTTGGTGAGACCGTAGATGTCCGCGCCCATCTCCTTGGCCGCGTCACCGCTCTCGCCGTGCACGCGGACGACCACGCGCTGGCTGTCCACGTAGTCCACGGTGCCCGACCGCCGGGCCGAGACGACCGCGCCGGAGTCGCGCGCGGTGATGTACTCCATGCCGGTGCCGACGAGCGGCGCGCGGGCGCGCAGCAGCGGCACGGCCTGGCGCTGCATGTTCGACCCCATCAGCGCGCGGTTCGCGTCGTCGTGCTCGAGGAACGGGATGAGCGACGCCGCGACCGAGACGAGCTGCTTGGGCGACACGTCGATGAACTGCACGGTGTCGCGCGGCGCGAGGATGAAGTCGCCCTCCTTGCGCGCGTTGACGCGCTCCTGCGTCAGCCGCAGGTTGGCGTCGAGCGTCACGTTCGCCTGCGCGACGATGTACTGGTCCTCTTCCCAGGCGGAGAGGTAGAAGGGGTGCGGCTCCCATTCCGCCGGCTTCTTGCGGCGGGACTTCGCCTGCGCGTTCTCCTCCGTCGCCTCGTTGATCTCGACGATCTCGCCCGCCTTGAACTTCGTGCCGCCGCCGTTCTGGATCAGGACGTAGTCCACCACGTGGCCGTCCTTGACCTTGCGGTAGGGCGACTCGATGAAGCCGAACTCGTTGATCCGCGCGTAGCACGCCAGCGACGAGATCAGGCCGATGTTCGGCCCCTCCGGCGTCTCGATGGGGCAGATGCGGCCGTAGTGCGTCGGGTGCACGTCGCGCACCTCGAACCCGGCGCGCTCGCGCGACAGCCCGCCGGGCCCGAGGGCCGAGAGGCGCCGCTTGTGCGTGACCTCCGACAGCGGGTTCGTCTGATCCATGAACTGGGACAGCTGCGACGACCCGAAGAACTCGCGAATAGCGGCCATGACCGGCTTCGCGTTGATCAGGTCGTGCGGCATCGCGGTCGCCATTTCCTGGTAGACCGACATCTTCTCCTTGATGGCGCGCTCCATGCGGACCAGCCCGATGCGGAACTGGTTCTCGAGGAGTTCACCCACGGAGCGGACGCGCCGGTTGCCGAGGTGGTCGATGTCGTCCACCGCCGCGGGGTTCCGCCGCAGCTTGAGCAGGAACTTGATGACCTCGTAGAAGTCCTGCGGGTGGAGGATCTTCTCGTCGAGCGGCGTGTTGAGGCCGAGCTTGGTGTTCAGCTTCAGCCGGCCGACCCGCGAGAAGTCGTACTTCTGCGGGTTGAAGAACATGTTCTCGAACAGCGACCGCGAGCTGTCCTCGGTCGGCGGGTCGCCGGGCCGCAGGCGGCGGTAGATCTCGACGAGCGCCTGCACGTGGTTCTGGATCGTGTCCTTCCTCAGCGTCTGCGAGATGATCGAGCCGATCTCGTCACGGTCCGGGAAGAAGATGTCGACCCGCTCGATGCCCTTCTCCTGCAGGATCGAGATCTGGCGCGCCGTCAGCTCCTCGTTCGCCTGGACGAGCACCTCGCCGGTCGCCGTGTCCACCACGTCCTGGCCGGCGAAGGCGCCCTCGAGCTCGGCGTCGTCGATCCGCACCGCCTCGACGCCCGCCTTGCGGAGCGCCGCGATCGCGGAGTTCGTGATCTTCTTGCCCTTGTGGATGACGAGGTCGGACCCCTTGATCTCGATGTCCTCGCCCGCGCGCAGGCCCACCAGGCTCTCGCTGACGGTCCAGAACACGCTCGGGCGGAGGTACAGCCGGTCGATGCCGTAGAACGTCCGGATGATCTCCTCGGTGCTCTGCAGGCCGAGCGCCCGCAGGAAGACCGTCGCCGGGAACTTGCGTTTCCGGTCGATGCGGACGTAGAGGAGGTTCTTCGTGTCGAACTCGAACTCGACCCACGAGCCGCGGTACGGGATAATCTGCGCCGCGTAGAGCGTCTTGTCCTCGGCGTGGAAGAACGCGCCGGGCGAGCGGTGCAGCTGCGAGACGATGACGCGCTCGGTCCCGTTGATGATGAACGTGCCGTTCTCGGTCATCAGCGGGATGTCTCCGAAGTAGACCTCCTGCTCCTTGATGTCGCGGATGGTCTTCACGCCGGTCTCGGCGTCCTTGTTCCAGACGACGAGCCGGATCGTCACCTTCAGCGGCACGGCGTACGTCATGCCGCGCTCCTGGCACTCGTCCACGTCGTACTTCAGCTTCAGGCCGACCGTCTGCCCGCAGATGTCGCAGACGTCGCCCCGCGCCTCGTTGGCGCGGCCGCACCGCTGGCAGAGTACGTCCTTGTCGCCGAACGGGTCGGCGACGAGCGTGGCCCCGCAGTTGGCGCACGGCTTGCGCAAGTGGTGCAGCCCGACGAGCTTTCCGCACTTGCACTCCCAGTTGCCGATCGAGTACTCGATGAACTCGAGCGAGGAGTTCCCCCGGAAGTCGGAGATCGGGAAGACCGACTTGAACACCGATTGCAGCCCGGCGTCGTCGCGCTCGGACGGCAGGCGGTTCATCTGGAGAAAGCGCTCGTACGAGTTCTTCTGGATCTCGATCAAGTTCGGGATCGACACCGTCGTCTTGATCTTCGAGAAGTCGATGCGCTCTCGATAAACGTTCTTGGGAAGGCTGTACATCCTGTGAAGGTCCAACAACAGCGCCCCGCCGGACGGGGCGCGACGGATGGCCGCGCTTCAGGCCGCGGGCTGCAGCCTGAAGCCGCTCGATCGGGTCGCTGCAATCCTGCAGCGGAAGGGTCGCGCGTCGGTGTCGTCGGCCGAAGGGGCGGGTCCGACCCCGCCCCCGCACGCCTACTTGATCTCGACCTTCGCCCCGACCTCTTCGAACTTCTTGCGAATGGCCTCGGCCTCGGCCTTCGGCACGCCTTCCTTGACCGGCTTCGGGGCGCCCTCGACCAGGTCCTTGGCTTCCTTCAGGCCCAGGCTCGTGACTTCGCGGACCGCCTTGATGACGTTGATCTTCTTGTCGCCCACGTCGGTGAGGATCACGTCGAACTCGGTCTTCTCCTCGACCACGGCCGCCGCCGCCGCGCCGGGGCCCGCCGGCATCGCCGAGGGCATCGCCATCGCCGCCGACACGCCGAGCTCGGTTTCCAGGGCCTTCACGAGCTGCGAGAGCTCGAGGACGGTGATGCCCTTGATGTAGTCGATAACCTGCTGCTGGTTCAGTTCCGCCATTGTCAGCTCTCCTAGCTCATGAATGCCGCATTGGCGGACCTTGGGTCCGCCCTACGGGTGCAGGGCCGGCGGCCCTGCGGGTGTAGGACAGGTCCGGAGACCCGCCAACTTCTATGACTCGCCCTTCTTCTTCTCCGCCTGCGCGAGCACGCTCAGCAGCGCCTGCGGCGCCGCGTTGAGGACCGTGACGAGCCTGACCATCGGGGCGTTCAGGAGGAACAGCAGCTTGGCGTACAACTCGGGCTTGCCCGGCAGCGTCGCCAGCTCCGAGACCTCCGCGGCCTGGATCTTCCGCCCCTGCACCACCGCTCCCTTGATCATGAGCTGTGGCGCGGTCTTCGCAAACGTCGTCAGCGTCTTGGCCAGCGCCACCGGGTCCGTACCCGTGAACGCGATGGCCGTCGTCCCCTGGAAGAACTCGCTCAGCGGCTCGAATTCCGTGCCCTTCAGGGCGCGGCGGGCCAGCGTGTTCTTGACAACCCGGTAGTGCCCCTTCGCGGCGCGGACCTGGCGCCGCAACTCGGTGACCTGGGGCACGTTCAGGCCCTTGTAGTCGAACAGAATCGCGCTGTCCACGCCCGCGAGCGCGGTCGTCAACTGTTCGAGCGTGGCCGTCTTCTCGCTTCTCGTCAACGCCATGACTGCTGCACCTTCTTCCCTACTTCCTCGCCGTGTCCACGCTGGCCGTGTCGATCCGGATCGCCGGGCCCATGGTCGTGGAGAGGACGAGACTCTTCAGGTACTTGCCCTTGGCCGCCGCCGGCTTCGCCTTCACGACCGCATCGACGAGCGCGTGGGCGTTTTGCAGCAGGTTCTGGGTCGGGAACGACGACTTGCCGAACGGCGCGTGGACGATGCCGGTCTTGTCGACGCGGAACTCCACCTTGCCGGCCTTGATCTCGCGGACGGCCTTGCCGATGTCGAAGGTGACGGTGCCCGTCTTCGGGTTCGGCATCAGGCCGCGGGGGCCGAGGACCTTCCCGAGACGGCCGACCGACTTCATCATGTCGGGGGTGGCGACGACGGCCTCGAAGTCCATGAAACCGCCCTGGATCTTCTCGACGATTTCCTCGCCGGCCACGATGTCGGCGCCGGCATCCTGGGCTTCCTTCTGCTTCTCGCCGCCGGCGATGGCCAGCACCTTCCGGGTCTTGCCAAGACCGTGCGGCAGGACGATGGTGCCGCGCACCATCTGGTCGGCGTGCTTGGGATCCACGCCGAGGCGGAACGCGAGTTCGACCGTTTCGTCGAACTTCGCGAACTTGACCTTCTGGGCGAGCGGCACGGCCTCTTCGAGGAGGTACGGCCGGTCGGCCACCTGCGCTTTTGCCGCAGTGAACTTCTTGCCCGCTTTCTTCATCGACCCTCCCTGTGGTCAGCGGATCCGGTTGACCGGACCCTCCCACGTTTCACCCGACGACCTGTCAACGGAGAACCCAAAACCACGCGCCCTCACGAGTTCTTCTGGGACGGCAGCGGCGTCGTCCGCTCTCCGTTCTGCGTTCTACCTGCCCAGTCACTGAATAACGTCCAGCCCCATCGAGCGCGCGGTCCCGGAGACGGTCCTGATGGCCGCCGCGAGGCTCTCGGCGTTAAGGTCCGGCATCTTCAGCTTCGCGATCTCCTCGACCTGCTGGATGGTGACGGTGCCCACCTTGTTCTTGTTCGGCTCCGCCGACCCCTTCGCGATGTTCGCGGCGCGCTTCAGCAGGACGGCCGCAGGCGGCGTCTTCGTGATGAAGGTGTAGCTGCGGTCCGCGTAAACGGTCACGACGACGGGGATGATCAGGCCCTCGTCCTTGGCGGTCTTCGCGTTGAAGTTCTTGCAGAAGTCCATGATGTTCAGCCCGTGCGGGCCGAGCGCGGTCCCGACGGGGGGCGCCGGCGTCGCCTTGCCGGCCGCGATCTGGAGCTTCACTACCGCCTGAATTTTCTTCGCCATAAGGGACCTTCGCCGACCTATACCTTCTCCACCTGCATGAAATCGAGCTCGACCGGGGTGGCCCGGCCGAAGATCGTGACCATCACCTTGAGCGTGTTGCGGTCCGTGTTCACTTCGTCGATGACACCCTCGAAGCTCGCGAACGGCCCCTCGTTGATGCGCACGCGCACGCCGCTCTCGAACGAGTACTTCGGCTTGGGCTTCTCCGCCGCCGTCGTCACCTGCAGGAGGATCTGGTCAACCTCCTCGCGGCTGAGCGGCGTCGGACGCGCGCCCGGGCCGACGAAGCCGGTGACCTTTGGGGTGTTCTTCACCACGTGCCAGGCGTTGTCCGACATGTACATCTCGACCAGGATGTAGCCGGGAAAGAAGCGCTTGGGCGTCTCGACCTTGCGCCCGCCGCGCATCTCCACGACGACTTCGGTCGGGATGAGGATCTCCCCGATCTCCTCCTGCAGCCCGTACGCCTGCACGCGCTGCCGGAGCGACTCGGACACCTTCTTCTCGAACCCCGAGTAGGTGTGGACGATGTACCACTGCTTCGTCCGGTCGTCGGTCATGCCACACCAAATCGTCTGAAGATCCACTGGACCCCGATGTTCAAGACACCGTCCAGCGCGAAGAGGTAAAGACCGAAGAAGATCGACGTGAGGATCACGACGACCGTCGTCGCGTAGACTTCCTTGCGGGAAGGCCAGGTGACGCGCTTCAGTTCGTTGCGAACCTCGGTGAGGAACGTCCGGAAATTCCCCCACCAACCGGTCACGTTGCCGCCCGCGTCCTTGACGTTTTCGATGATTGCCACGGTCCTCACCGCCGGTTCAGAACTGTGAACGTGCAGGGGCGCAGCGCGCTGCGCCCCTGCGACGACTGGCAGGCCAGGAGGGGATCGAACCCCCAACCCCCGGTTTTGGAGACCGGTGCTCTTCCAGTTGAGCTACTGGCCTGTGATCCGCTGGCAGCCCGGCGCTGGCGGCTGGCAGCCCGCCGGCCCGACCGCTGCCGGCTGCCCGCTACTTCGTCTCCCGGTGTGCCGTGTGCTTGCGGCAGTGCGGGCAGAACTTGCTGAGCTCGAGACGCTCGGTCGTCTTCTTCTTGTTCTTCGTCGTGTTGTAGTTCCGGCGCTTGCAGTCGGTGCAGGCCAGAATGATGATGTCGCGCATAGTTGGTATCTATTCCAGGATCTCCGTCACGGTCCCGGCGCCGACCGTGCGGCCGCCTTCGCGGATCGCGAACTTCGACCCCTTCTCGATCGCCACCGGCGTGATCAGTTCCGCCCGGATGCTCGTGTTG
>Ga0209048_10001137_pt1 | contig 27775 bp, 40 predicted proteins | sample FrelakmetCRP12CR_FD_187146 | JGI IMG/M metagenome (GOLD analysis project Ga0209048, IMG submission 187146) | Freshwater lake sediment microbial communities from the University of Notre Dame, USA, for methane emissions studies - CRP12 CR (SPAdes)... | ecosystem: Environmental > Aquatic >... | reverse complement strand
CGATCTCATTGTGCCGATCGCCATGGAGGAGAAGCTGCGCTTCGCCATTCGCGAAGGCGGACGCACCGTCGGAGCCGGCGTCGTCGCAAGCATCATCGAGTGAGCATAGGGCGGAATCTGGACCGCGAGTCGTGAGGCTCGCTCTTATAAACAGACCAGCGGACCGGATGGCCCGCGATCCAAGAGCCGGCTCCGCCAGCTCGCGGTCCTAGAGGAAGAGACAATGAACGGTCAGAACATCCGGATTCGCCTCAAGGCTTTCGATCACCGGATCCTCGATACGTCGACGAAGGAAATCGTTTCGACGGCGAAGCGGACGGGCGCGCAGGTGCGCGGTCCCATTCCTTTGCCGACCAAGATCGAGAAGTTCACGGTGAACCGCTCGCCGCACATCGACAAGAAGTCGCGCGAGCAGTTCGAGATCAGAACGCATAAGCGCGTTCTCGACATTGTCGATCCGACGCCGCAAACGGTGGACGCGCTGATGAAGCTCGACCTTGCGGCCGGCGTCGACGTCGAGATCAAGCTTTAAGACAAAGAAACTGGGCGGCCTCCGAAATCGGAAGAGCGCTTTTCGAAGGATTGGATCATGCGGTCGGGCGTCATCGCGCAAAAGGTCGGAATGACCCGCATCTTCACCGATGCGGGCGAACATGTGCCGGTCACGGTCCTGAAGCTCGACGGCTGTCAGGTCGTCGCGCAGCGGACCAAGGAGCAGAACGGCTATACGGCGGTTCAACTCGGGATTGGCCGCGCCAAGGTCAAGAACGTCTCCAAGGCGGAGCGCAACCGGTTTGCGGTCGCCAAGGTGGAGCCGAAGCTGAAGCTCGCGGAGTTCCGCGTGAACGAGGGCGAGCTGTTGCCCGTCGGCGCCGAGATCACGGCCGATCATTTCGTCGTCGGCCAATTCGTCGACGTGACCGGAACGAGCACCGGCAAGGGCTTCGCTGGTCCGATGAAGCGTTGGAACTTCGGCGGTCTGCGCGCATCGCACGGCGTTTCGGTGTCGCACCGTTCGCATGGTTCGACCGGCGGCCGTCAGGATCCGGGCAAGACGTTCAAGAATAAGAAAATGGCGGGCCATATGGGCGTCGAACGCGTGACGACGCAGAATTTGCGCGTCGTGCAGACCGACGTCGAGCGCGGACTGCTGTTGGTGCAGGGCGCAGTTCCCGGCCACGCCGGCGGGTGGATCTACGTGCGCGACGCTGTGAAGCGCGCCTTGCCGAAGGATGCGCCGCAGCCCGGCAAGTTCCGCCTTGCGGATGGCGCGGCCGCACAAGAAGAAAAGAAGGAGGACTGAGCCGTGAAGATCGACGTCACGTCGTTCGACGGCCAGGCGGCCGGTTCGATCGAACTTTCGGATGAGGTATTCGGGCTCGAGCCGCGCGAGGATCTCATCTTCCGCATGGTTCGCTGGCAGCTCGCCAAGCGTCGCGCCGGCACGCATGCGGTGAAGAACCGCGCCGATATCACGCGCACGGGAAAGAAAATGTACAAGCAGAAGGGGACGGGCGGGGCTCGCCACGGCTCCGCGCGCGTGCCGCAGTTTCGCGGCGGCGGGCGCGCCTTCGGGCCGCAGGTCAGAAGCCACGAGCACGATCTGCCGAAGAAAGTCCGTCAGCTCGCGTTGAAGCACGCGCTCTCCGCCAAGGCGAAAGACGGCGCCATCGTTGTGTGGGAAAGCGCATCGCTCGCCGAACCCAAGACCAAGCTGCTCAAGGCCGGCTTTGAGAAGTCCGGCCTGTCGAATGCGCTCATCGTCGACGGCGTTCGTCCGCAGGAAAATTTCGCGCTTGCTGCGCGCAATCTTCCCAAGATCGAGGTGCTGCCGGTCGCCGGCCTCAATGTTTACGACATTCTGCGCCGCGAGAAGCTGGTTCTGACCCGCGCCGCGGTCGATGCGCTGGAGGCGCGCCTGAAATGAGCAAGGACGTGCGCCATTACGATGTGATTGTCTCCCCGGTCATTACCGAGAAGGCGACTCTCGCATCCGAGCAAAATCAGGTGGTGTTCAATGTCGCGCGGACCGCGACCAAGCCGCAGATCAAGGCGGCGGTCGAAGGTCTTTTCGATGTGAAGGTCACGGGCGTCAACACGCTTGTCCGTAAAGGCAAGACGAAGGCGTTCCGGGGCATTCGGGGCAAACAGAGCGATGTGAAAAAGGCCGTCGTCACGCTGGCTGAAGGCCAGAAGATCGACGTGACGACCGGGCTCTAAGGAAGGCGTGAGGACAAGAACATGGCGCTGAAGACATTCAAGCCGGTCACGCCGAGCCTTCGCCAGCTCGTCATCGTCGACCGCAGCGACCTTTATAAAGGCAAGCCAGTCAAGGCGTTGACCGAGGGCAAGTCGTCGAAAGGCGGCCGCAACAACAACGGCCGCGTGACAGTGCGTTTTCGCGGCGGCGGACATAAGCAGACCTATCGTCTGGTCGACTTCAAGCGCCGCAAGCTTGAAGTGCCCGCCAAGGTGGAGCGGATCGAATATGATCCGAACCGCACGGCCTTCATTGCGCTGATCCGCTATGCTGACGGCGAGCTCTCTTATATTCTGGCGCCGCAACGTCTTGCTGTCGGCGACGAAGTGATCTCCGGGCAGCAGGTCGACGTAAAGCTCGGCAACGCGATGCCGATCGCCAATATTCCGGTCGGCACGATCGTCCACAATGTCGAAATGAAAATCGGGAAGGGCGGCGCGATTGCGCGCTCTGCGGGAACCTATGCGCAGATTGTCGGCCGGGACCAGGGCTATGTCATTCTGCGGCTGAATTCCGGCGAGCAGCGTCTGGTGCATGGCCAGGGCTTCGCGACGATCGGCGCGGTGTCAAATCCCGACCACATGAATATTTCGATCGGCAAGGCCGGCCGCTCACGCTGGCTGGGTCGACGTCCGCACAATCGCGGAGTCACGATGAACCCGATCGATCACCCGCATGGAGGCGGCGAAGGCCGCACCTCCGGCGGCCGCCATCCGGTGACGCCTTGGGGCAAGCCCACAAAGGGCAAGAAGACGCGCTCCAACAAGTCAACCGACCGTTTCATCGTGTCCTCGCGGCACGCTCGCAAGAAGAAGGGCTGATCCATGGCTCGTTCGATTTGGAAAGGCCCGTTCGTCGACGGCTATCTGCTGAAGAAGGCGGACGCCTCGCGCGCCTCGGGCCGCTCGGAAGTCATCAAGACGTGGAGCCGCCGCTCCACCATACTGCCGCAGTTCGTTGGGCTGACTTTCGGCGTGCACAACGGCCACAAGCATATTCCTGTCTCGGTCAGCGAAGATATGATCGGCCACAAGTTCGGCGAATTCGCTCCGACGCGCACCTTCCACGGTCACGCGGCGGACAAGAAGGCGAAGAGAGGCTAAAGAGTCATGTCGAAGCCGAACAACCCGCGCCAGCTTGCCGACAACGAGGCGAAAGCCGTCGTCAAGATGCTGCGCGTCTCGCCGCAAAAGCTCAATCTTCTCGCCCAGCTCATTCGCGGCAAGAAGGTCGATCGCGCGCTCGCGGATCTGGAATTCTCGCGCAAGAGAATTGCGCATGAGGTGAAGAAGGCGCTGGAAAGCGCCATCGCCAACGCCGAAAACAACCACAGCCTCGACGTCGACGATTTAATCGTCGCGCAGGCCTTTGTCGGCAAGGCGTTGGTGATGAAGCGTTTCCATGCGCGCGCGCGCGGCCGGTCGAGCCGGATCGAGAAGCCATTCTCGAATCTGACGATCATCGTGCGCGAAGTCGAAGCAGCGGCGAAAGCCTGAAGGAGCAACCATGGGTCAGAAGGTCAATCCGATCGGGCTGCGCCTCGGCGTCAACCGGACTTGGGATTCTCGGTGGTTCGCCAATAAGGGCGAATACGCCAAGCTGCTGCATGAGGACATGGCCATTCGCGAGGCGGTCTCCAAGATGCTGAAGCAGGCGGCGGTGTCGCGCATCGTCATCGAGCGTCCGCACAAAAAGTGCCGCGTCACAATCCATTCCGCGCGTCCGGGCGTCGTCATCGGCAAGAAGGGCGCGGACATCGACAAGATTCGCAAGCTGGTCGGCAAGCTGACCGGCAGCGAGGTCGTCATCAACATCATTGAGGTGAGGAAGCCTGAGATCGAGGCGGCGCTTGTCGCCGATTCGATCGCACAACAGCTCGAGCGCCGCGTCGCCTTCCGCCGCGCCATGAAGCGCGCCGTGCAGTCGGCGATCCGGCTGGGCGCTCAGGGCATCCGCATCAACTGTTCTGGCCGTCTTGGCGGCGCCGAGATTGCGCGTCTCGAGTGGTACCGCGAGGGGCGTGTTCCTCTTCACACATTGCGCGCCGATGTGGATTATGGAGTCGCAACCGCACATACAGCTTACGGCACCTGCGGCATCAAGGTCTGGATCTTCAAAGGCGAGATCCTTGAGCACGATCCTATGGCGCAGGACAAGCGCCAGGCCGAACAGGCCGGCGGCGGTGGCGATCATCATGGAGACCGCGACCGTGATCGGGACCGTCGTCGCCGCGAGCCGCGCGAACCGCGCGACGCGGCCTGACGCCCGGCTTTGAATTTGAGAGTTTGACATCATGCTGCAACCCAAACGCACAAAGTTCCGCAAGGCCTTCAAGGGTCGAATCCGCGGCAATACAAAGGGCGGCTTTGCGCTGAACTTTGGTCAGTTCGGCCTGAAGGCGATGGAGCCCGAGCGCATCACGGCGCGTCAGATCGAAGCCGCGCGCCGCGCCATGACGCGTCACATGAAGCGTGCGGGACGCGTGTGGATCCGTATCTTCCCCGACGTGCCGATTTCGAAGAAGCCGACAGAAGTGCGCATGGGCAAGGGCAAGGGCGCCCCGGAATTGTGGGCCGTGCGCGTTGCGCCGGGCCGCATCATGTTCGAAATCGACGGCGTGCCCGCGCCGGTCGCGCGCGAGGCCTTAACGCTCGCCGCCGCCAAACTGCCGATCAAGACGCGCTTCATCGAGCGCATCGCGGAATAAGGAGCGGCGAGATGAAGAGCAAGCAACGTGTATCCGATCTTCGCGCCCTTTCCGAAGATCAACTGAACGACGAAGTCCTGAACCTCAAGAAGGAGCAGTTCAATCTGCGCTTTCAGCGGGCGACGGGACAGCTTGCAAACACCTCTCGCGTGCGCGTCGTGCGGCGCGAGATTGCGAGAGCCAAAACCATCGCTGCGCAGAAACGCGCCGAACAGAAGAAGTAACATCATGCCGAAGCGAATTCTGGAAGGCGTCGTCGTCAGCGACAAGCAGAACAAGACCGTGGTCGTGAAGGTCGAGCGCCGTTTCACGCACCCGTTGTTTCAAAAGACGGTGCGGCGCACGAAGAATTACCATGCGCATGATGAGAACCAGAAGTTCAAGGTCGGCGACACGGTGACGATCGAGGAAACGGCGCCGATCTCGCGCTTGAAGCGCTGGCGAGTCATTGAGGAGGCGCCCAAGGCGTGAATGCGCCGAGGACGCTTAGGATAGAGGAAATTCTGGACGAAGTCGGCGGTCTGCCGAAACCAGACCAGATGAAAGAGGCGGATAAGCCATGATACAGATGCAGACAAATCTCGACGTCGCCGACAATTCCGGCGCCCGCCGGGTCATGTGCATCAAGGTGCTGGGCGGTTCGAAGCGCAAATACGCCGGGGTGGGCGACATTATTGTCGTATCCATCAAGGAGGCGATTCCGCGCGGCCGCGTGAAGAAAGGCGACGTGCTGAAGGCCGTCGTTGTGCGCACGGCCAAGGACATCAAGCGCGCGGACGGCTCGACGATCCGTTTCGATTCCAACGCAGCGGTGCTGATCAACAATCAGTCGGAGCCGATCGGAACCCGCATCTTTGGGCCGGTTCCGCGCGAGCTGCGCGCCAAGAACCACATGAAGATCATCTCGCTCGCGCCGGAGGTGCTGTGATGGCCGCGAAAATCAAGAAAGGCGACAAGGTCGTCGTTCTCGCGGGACGCGACAAGGGGCGCACGGGCGAAGTCCTGCGCGTGATGCCGACCGAGCGCCGTGCGGTCGTCGACGGCGTCAACATGGTCAAGCGTCACCAGCGCCAGACCAAGGACCGCGAGGCGGGCATCATCACAAAGGCCGCGCCGTTGCACCTTTCAAATCTCGCTGTCGTGGATCCCAAGGACGGCAATCCGACGCGCGTCGGATTCAAGATTCTCGACGACGGACGCAAGGTCCGCGTCGCCAAGCGTTCCGGAGAACTGATCGATGGCTGAGGAAAAGAAGCCGAAACCCGCCAAGGCCGCGAAGGCCCCTGCGGACGGCGCTCCCGCCGCCGAGGCAAAATCGCCTGCAGAGAAGGCGCCCCCCAAGAAGGCGGCTGCGGAGAAGCCGGCTGCGTCAAAGGCCGCCGCTGAAAAACCGGCGAAGCCGGAGGCTGCGCCCAAGGAGAAAGCGCCTTCGGAAGGCGCGGCTCCGAAGGCGAAGGCTGCAGGCCCCGACGGCGCCTATACTCCTCGGCTGAAGAAATATTACGACGAGGTTATTCGCGCCGAGCTGACAAAGCAGTTCGGTTACAAGAACCCGCTCGAAGTACCGGTCATCGAGAAGATCGTTCTGAACATGGGCGTCGGCGAGGCCGTCAACGACACGAAGAAAGTGACGTCGGCTGCGAGCGATCTCGCGCTCATCGCGGGTCAAAAACCGGTCGTGACGCGGGCGCGCAAGGCGATTTCGACCTTCAAGGTGCGCGAAAACATGCCGATCGGCGCCAAGGTGACCTTGCGCAAGTCACGCATGTACGAGTTCCTCGATCGTCTCATCACCGTCGCATTGCCGCGCGTTCGCGATTTCCGCGGGCTGAACCCGAAGTCGTTCGACGGCCGCGGCGGCTATGCGCTCGGCATCAAGGAGCACATCGTGTTTCCGGAGATCGACTACGACAAGACCGAGTCGATCCTCGGTCTCGACGTGATCGTCGTCACCAGCGCAAAGACCGACGACGAGGCGCGCGCCTTGTTGCGGGCGTTCAATTTCCCGTTCCGGCAGTGAAGCGAAGCTTCAAACGCGGATACCGTAAGGACATAACCAAATGGCCAAGAAGAGTGCGATAGAAAACAACAAGCGGCGCGCGAAGATCGCCAAGGCATTCGCGGGCCGGCGCGCGCGCCTCAAGGCCGCCGCCGTCAACGAGGCGTTATCGGCCGAAGAGCGTTTCGAGGCGCGGCTGAAGCTTGCGCAACTCCCGCGCAACTCCGCTGCGGGCCGCTATCGGAACCGGTGCGAAGTCTCCGGCCGCCCGCGGGGATTTTACCGCAAACTGAAAATGTCGCGCATCGCGCTTCGTGAACTGGGATCGCGCGGCCTCGTGCCGGGTCTCGTGAAGTCCAGCTGGTAAGGGAGCGTAAGGCAAAATGGCGATCAACGATCCATTGGGCGATCTGCTCACACGCATCCGCAACGCTCAGATGCGCCGCAAGGACAAGGTGACGACGCCCGGCTCCAAGCTGCGCGCGCATGTCCTCGACGTGTTGAAGGAAGAGGGCTATATCCGCGGCTATACGACGACGGATTTCGGCAATGGCCGCAGCGAATTCGAGATCGAGCTGAAATATTTCGACGGTCAGCCGGTCATCAAGCAGATCGAGCGCGTGTCGCGGCCAGGGCGGCGCGTCTATGCGGCGGTCGATGCGACGCCGAGGGTCGCGAATGGCCTCGGCATCACGATCGTGTCGACCCCTAAGGGCGTGATGGCGGATCATACGGCGCGCGAGAACAACGTGGGCGGCGAGGTATTGTGCAAGGTCTTCTGATCCTGCGCGAAGGTCGCTTGAAATAGGAAACAGAACCATGTCTCGTATCGGCAAAAAGCCCGTTCCGGTGCCAGCTGGCGTCACTGCAAAGGTCGATGGCCAGCTCGTGCAGGTGAAAGGCGCCAAGGGTCAGCTGGAGTTCCGCGTTCCGGACGACGTGTCGGTGAGCTACGCCGACAATGCGATTGCGGTCGATCCGCGTTCGCAAACGAAGACGGCGCGCGCTCTGTGGGGCACGGCCCGCGCCCAGATCAACAATCTTATCGTCGGCGTGACCGCGGGCTTCGAGAAAAAGCTCGAGATCACCGGCGTCGGCTATCGTGCGGCGGTGGCCGGAAAGAATCTGCAACTCGCGCTGGGCTATTCGCACGACGTGATCTTTCCGATTCCGTCCGGCATCGCCATCGCGACTCCGAAGCCGACAGAGATCACCATCGCCGGCATCGACAAGCGCCAGGTCGGGCAGGTCGCCGCCGAGCTACGCGCATTGCGCGGTCCCGAGCCCTATAAGGGCAAGGGCGTGAAATACGCCAACGAGTTCATCTTCCGTAAGGAAGGCAAGAAGAAGTAAGGACGCCGTCATGGCAAAGGATGTGAAAATCGTAGAGCGCCGCAAGGCGCGAGTCCGCCGAAGCATCCGCGCGAATGCTTATGGCCGGCCGCGCCTCTCGGTGTTCCGCTCGTCCAAACAGATCTATGCGCAGATCGTCGACGACGAAAACGGCGTGACGCTCGCCTCGGCCTCCTCTTTGGAGAAAGCCAATCGCGAAAGCCTGAAGACGGGCGCCAACATCGAGGCAGCCAAGATCGTCGGCAAGCTCATCGCGGAGCGCGCGGCGGCCAAGGGCGTCAAGGAAGTGGTGTTCGACCGCGGCGCATATATGTATCACGGGCGCGTGAAGGCGCTTGCGGATGGCGCGCGCGAGGGCGGGCTACAGTTTTAGCGAATCGGAACGGTCGCCTTCGAGCGATCGCGGAAAAGACGAAGCGAGCGGCCGGCGCGGCCGCGTAAGTGACGGAAGAAAAGAATGGCGCGTGATGGAGAAGGCGGCCGCGGCCGCGATCGGGAAGACCGCGACAGCGAATTTGTGGACCGTCTGGTTCACATCAATCGCGTCGCGAAAGTGGTGAAGGGCGGCCGGCGTTTCGGCTTCGCTGCGCTCGTCGTCGTCGGCGATCAGAAGGGCCGCGTCGGCTATGGACATGGCAAGGCGCGCGAAGTGCCGGAAGCCATTCGCAAGGCGACCGAAGCAGCGAAGCGCTCGCTGATCCGCGTGCCCCTGCGCGAAGGCCGCACCCTGCATCACGACGTGATCGGCCGCCATGGCGCGGCGCGCGTCGTGTTGCGCGCGGCGCCTCCCGGCACCGGCATCATCGCCGGCGGCGCGATGCGCGCCGTGTTCGAGACGCTCGGCGTGCATGACGTCGTGGCCAAGAGCCAGGGTTCGTCCAATCGCTACAACATGGTGCGCGCGACTTTCGACGCGCTCGGCCACGAGGACTCGCCCCGCTCGGTCGCGGCGCGACGGTCGCTGAAGGTTTCGACGCTGCAGTCGCGCCGTCAGGGCGTCGACGCTGAAGCCGCCGAAGCGTGAGGAAGGGCTCCAGAATGGCGAAGGACAAGAAAATCACCGTCGAGCAAACCGGAAGCTCCATCGGGCGTCCGGAGCTGCAACGTAAAACTCTGCTTGGCCTCGGTCTCACGCGGATCGGTCGGCGCCGGGCGCTCGAAGACACGCCAGCCGTGCGCGGAATGATCGCCAAGGTGGCGCATCTCGTCAAAGTCGTCGACGGGAAGTAGGGGTTCGACCAATGGTGAAACTCAACGGACTTTCCGACAATCCAGGCGCGAGCAAGAATCGCATGCGCGTCGGTCGCGGCATCGGCTCTGGCAAAGGCAAGACCGGGGGGCGTGGCGTCAAGGGACAGAAGGCTCGCACCGGCGTCGCCGTGAAAGGCTTCGAGGGCGGCCAGATGCCCCTGCATCGGCGTCTTCCCAAGCGCGGGTTCAACAATCTCTTCGCCACGCATTACAATGAAGTCAATCTTGGCCGCATTCAGCAGGCGATCGAATCCGGCAAGCTGGACGCCAAGACGCCCGTGACTCTCGACGCGCTGATCGCGGCCGGCGTGGTGTCCAAGCCGCGGGATGGCGTAAAGATCCTCGGGCAAGGCAAACTGGCGGCGAAGCTCGCTTTTGAAGTCGCGGCGGCGTCGAAATCGGCGATTGCGGCGATCGAGGGAGTGGGTGGTTCGATAAAGCTCTTATCGGCTCAAACGCCCACGGCCTGACGATTGTCTACTCGTCCGCGCAAGCGGGCGCATTGTCTTGTCTTCCGCAAATTCGTATCATGCCCGCGGGAGAGAAACATCGACCGCGGCGAGGCGGCGTTCGGCGAATGCCAGTGAAATCGTACGCCGCCGGCCGGCGCTTATAAAGAGCGAATATTCGCCGCGCGCAAAGAGGGAACCGCATTTATGGCGTCGGCATCCGAGCAGCTTGCGAGCAGCTTCAATTTTTCCAGTCTCAGCAAGGCGGATGAGCTCAAGAAGCGCATCTGGTTCACGCTGGGCGCGCTCGTTGTCTATCGGCTCGGGACTTACATACCGTTGCCGGGCATAGACCCCGAAGCCTTCGCGAAAAGCTTTTTCGGCCAGTCCAAAGGCGTGCTCGAACTGTTCAACATGTTCGCGGGCGGCGCCGTGCAGCGCATGGCGATTTTCGCGCTCAACATCATGCCTTACATCTCCGCCTCCATCATCATCCAGCTGCTGACGAGCGTCGTCCCGGCGCTTGAGCAGGTGAAGAAGGAAGGTGAAGCAGGGCGTAAGGTTCTCAATCAATACACGCGATTCCTGACCGTGGCGCTCGCGACCTTTCAGGCCTATGGAATGGCGATCGGTCTGGAAGGTCAGCAGGGCGTCGTCACGGACCCCGGACTTTTCTTCCGGATAACCACGGTGCTGACGCTCGTTGGCGGCACCATGTTCCTGATGTGGCTCGGCGAGCAGATCACGGCCCGAGGTATAGGCAATGGCTCGTCGCTCATCATCTTCGCGGGCATTGTCGCGGCCTTTCCCTCCGCGATCATTTCGACGCTCGAATTGGGCAAACAGGGCGCGATCTCCACGGGATTGATTCTCGGCGTGATCGCAATGTCCTTCTTCGTCGTCGCCTTCATCGTATTTATGGAGCGCGCGCAGCGGCGCTTGCTGATCACCTATCCCAAGCGTCAGCACGGCAATCGCGTTTACGAGGGCCAGACGTCGTTTCTGCCGCTGAAGCTCAACACCTCGGGCGTCATCCCGCCGATCTTCGCCTCTTCGCTTTTGCTCCTGCCGAGCACGATTGTGAATTTTTATCAGGCGCAGGGGTCGGACAGCGTCTTCGCGAACATCTCGGCCTATTTCGGTCACGGACGTCCGCTTTACATGCTGGCCTATGTCAGCCTTATCGTGTTCTTCGCCTTCTTTTATACGGCAATTGTCTTCAATCCCACGGAGACGGCTGACAATCTCAAAAAGCATGGCGGCTTTCTGCCGGGCATTCGCCCGGGCGAGCGTACCGCGAAATTCATCGACGACGTGCTCATGCGCATCACGGTTATCGGCGCGGCCTATCTCGCCGTGATCTGTCTTTTGCCGGAGATGCTCATTTCTTACGCGAATCTGCCGTTTTACTTCGGCGGAACTTCGCTGCTCATCGTCGTAAGCGTCACGATGGATACGGTCGCGCAGATTCACGGACATCTGCAGGCTCATCAATATGAGGGGCTGATCCGCAAGACCAAACTGCGCGGAAGACGCAAATGAAGCCGGCGCATCAATGAGGTTGGTGCTTCTAGGCCCTCCCGGCGCCGGAAAGGGCACGCAATCCGCGCGGCTCATGGCGAAATATGGGATTCCCCAGCTTTCCACCGGCGATATGCTGCGCGCGGCGGTTTCGGCGGGCACGCCGATCGGACGAGAAGCCAAGGCGATCATGGACAGCGGCGCGTTGGTGCCCGACGAGGTCGTCGTGGACATTATCGGCCAGCGGATCGAAGAGCCGGATGCGGCTCAGGGGTTCATTCTCGATGGATTTCCGCGTACTGTGGCTCAGGCAAAGGCGCTCGACGAGCTGCTCGCAAAAAAGAAACTCGGCCTCGACGCCGTCGTCGAACTCGTGGTCGATGAAGAAGCCCTTCTTGCCCGAATGGAAAAGCGGGTCGCCGAGACCAAGGCCGCGGGCGGCGCGGTTCGCGCCGACGATAATCACGAGAGCTTCAAGACGAGGCTCGACACCTATCGCAACCAGACCGCGCCGGTTTCCGCCTATTACGCTCAACGCGGGGGCTTGAGGAAGGTTGACGGAATGGCGGCGGTCGAGGAGGTTTGGGAGGCGATCGACGCGGCTCTGAAAAGCTGAGACGGAGCGGGATCGGGCCTGCGGCATCGAATCCGCTTGACGGGGTGTTTCCATTGGCCTAAAAAGCGCCAACCTCAATTTTGCGATAAGCGCTCAGGCCCCCGGTTTGCGGGAGCGTGGGCGCATTGTCGTTTACCCAACGCTCGCAAGGGCCGGGCTCCACCGGACGCGGGCGACACTCGCGGGACCTTCGGTTTCGCTCAAAATGGAGAAAGCAAAGTGGCCCGTATTGCAGGCGTCAATATTCCCACCAATAAGCGCGTCGTCGTCGCGCTTCAGTACATTCACGGCATCGGCCCCAAGAAGGCGGCCGAGATCGTGGAGAAAGTCAACATCCCTTCAGAACGGCGCGTCTCACAATTGACCGACGCCGAGGTGCTTCAGATCCGCGAAACGATCGACCGGGATTATCTCGTCGAGGGCGATCTGCGCCGCGAGGTGGCGATCAACATCAAGCGTCTGATGGACCTCGGCTGCTATCGCGGTTTGCGCCATCGCCGCCAATTGCCCGTACGCGGCCAGCGCACGCACACGAACGCCCGCACCCGCAAGGGCAAGGCGAAGCCGATCGCCGGCAAGAAGAAGTAATCGCGCCAAAAGCGCGCCGTGTCGCACGTTTTGCGCGCGACGATCACCTCGAGCGAAGCGCCTGCGCTTCGCTTGTTCTAGCCCCGAGCGCCCGGAATTACGGGCGCGCTTGAAGGACGAAGACAATGGCCAAGGAAACAACGCGCGTTCGCCGCAGAGAGCGAAAGAACATCGTCTCCGGCGTCGCTCATGTGAATTCGACGTTCAACAACACCATGATCACAATCACCGACGCGCAGGGCAATACGGTTTCCTGGTCGTCCGCCGGCACGATGGGCTTTAAGGGTTCGCGCAAATCGACTCCTTACGCCGCGCAGATGGCGGCTGAGGACGCCGCACGCAAGGCGGGCGAGCACGGCGTTCGCACGCTGGAGGTGGAAGTGTCCGGTCCGGGCTCCGGCCGCGAGTCGGCGCTGCGCGCTTTGCAGGCCGCGGGGTTCACGGTGACGTCCATACGCGACGTGACGCCCATTCCGCACAATGGTTGCCGTCCGCGCAAACGCCGTCGCGTTTGATCGGTTTCGCCGCCGGCGGTGCGGGTGGCGGCTTCGGTTTTTTCGATGGTGAATTATTCTTGCGCGGCTCAAAGTCAGGACATGGCCGCCCGCAGGAGCTTCAAGGAAAGGCGCCAAAGTGAGCATCCAGAAGAACTGGCAGGAACTCATAAAGCCGAACAAGCTCGAGGTTACGGCGGGCGACGATCCCCGTCGCGTCGCCACCGCCGTCGCGGAGCCGCTGGAGCGCGGCTTCGGCCAGACGCTTGGCAACGCATTGCGTCGCATTCTGCTCTCGTCCTTGCAGGGAGCGGCGATCACCTCCATCCATATCGACGGCGTTCTGCATGAATTCTCGTCGATTCCTGGCGTGCGCGAAGATGTGACCGACATCGTCCTCAACATCAAGGATATCGCGATCAAGAATCAGGCTGAGGGGATCAAGCGCCTCACGCTCAAGAAGACAGGTCCAGGCGCCGTGACCGCCGGAGACATTCAGACGCCCGGCGACGTGCAAATTCTCAACCCTGACCTCGTGCTCTGCACGCTGGACGAAGGCGCCGAGATTCGCGTGGAATTTACGGTCGCGACCGGCAAGGGTTATGTGCCCGCCGACCGTAATCGAGCCGAGGACGCTCCGATCGGCCTCATTCCGATCGACAGCCTTTACTCTCCCGTGAAGAAGGTGAGCTATCGCGTCGAGAACACGCGCGAAGGCCAGGTGCTCGATTACGACAAGCTCACCCTAACACTGGAGACAAACGGCGCGGTGAGCCCGGAAGACGCGCTCGCCTATGCGGCGCGCATTCTGCAGGACCAGCTCAACGTCTTCGTCAATTTCGAGGAGCCCCGCCGCGAAGAGGCCGCCCCGTCCATTCCGCAGCTCGCTTTCAATCCGGCGCTGCTGAAAAAGGTCGACGAGCTGGAGCTCTCCGTGCGTTCCGCCAACTGCCTGAAGAACGACAATATCATCTATATCGGCGACCTCATCCAGAAGTCAGAAGCGGAAATGCTGCGCACGCCGAACTTCGGCCGCAAGTCGCTGAACGAGATCAAGGAAGTGCTGGCGCAGATGGGCCTGCATCTTGGCATGGAAGTTCCTGGCTGGCCGCCGGAGAACATCGACGACCTCGCCAAGAGATTCGAGGAGCATTACTGAGTTTCGCGCATCGCGCGACATAAAGGCGGACGTTCCTTGGCACGGCGGCCGTATAATCAACGGAGAGCCACATGTATCACGGTCACAAGAAGCGCCGGTTCGGGCGCACGCATGAACACCGCAAGGCGATGTTCGCCAATATGGCGCAGGCGCTGATCAAGCATGAGCAGATCGTCACAACGCTGCCCAAGGCGAAGGATCTGCGCCCCGTCGTCGAAAAGCTCGTGACGCTCAGCAAGCGCGGCGACCTTCACGCGCGCCGCCAGGCCATCGCGCAAATCAAAGACGTTGCGCTGGTGAAGAAATTATTCGACGTGCTTGGCCCTCGCTACAAGGATCGCAACGGCGGCTATACGCGCGTGCTGAAAGCCGGTTTCCGCTACGGCGACAATGCGCCGCTCGGCGTCATCGAATTCGTCGACCGCGATGTGGACGCGAAGGGTCAGGACTCCGGCCCCGTGCAAACGGAAGGTGAGGCGGCGTAAAGCCGCCTCACTGGAAAGAAAAGGCCAGGGCGGCGCGTTGAGCGGCCGCCCTTTTTGCTGGAAGACTGTCCATGGAAGTCTGGACGGAAATCGCAAGAGCGCGCGTCGCGACAGGCGACGAAATGCTGCTGCGGCATTGCGCAGGGGTCTTTGAAATCCGTTGCAACGGCTGGGACCTTATGTCAAACCGCGCGCACGCATCCGAAGAGGCGCTCGCAAGACTTGTTCTGGATCGGATTACGGCCCCGGCGCTCCGCATATTGATCGCCGGCCTCGGCATGGGCTTCACATTAAGGGCGGCGCTCGACGCCTCGCCGCCCGATGCGCGGGTCGAGGTTGCGGAGATTCTACCCGAAATCGTCTCCTGGAACGAGGGACCGCTCGCGCCGTTAAACGGGGGCGCTGTCGGCGATCGGCGCGTGAAGGTCCATATAACGGATGTCGCAGACGCGCTCTCGAAAAACGCCGCCGCCTATGACGCAATCATGCTCGACGTCGACAACGGCCCCGAGGCTGTCATGCTTCGAGGCAACGCTTCGCTTTATTCCAGCGAAGGGTTGCGCGTCGCGCTGTGCGCCCTCGCGCCCGGAGGCGTCTTGGGGGTCTGGTCCGCAAGCCGTTCCGCAGTCTTCGAGGCTCTTCTCAACGACGCCGCAATGTCCTGGCGATATATCGAGACGCCCGCGCGCAACGATCGCGCCGAACCGACGCATGTCATCTATTTGGGGCAGGCTGCTTCGTGAGCCCGTCCTTATCAGTGGGCCGTTTCGCCCTTATAATCGCAAACGAATTTTTAGGGAGCCATCAATGCGAGTTTCCTCACGGCGTCTAACGTCCATCGTCTTGGCTTACGCCGTCGCTGCGCTTGCGCAGCCGTTTGGCGCCGACGGAGCTTCCGCGCAAACGGCGCCGGCGGCGCAGGAGCGCGTCATTCCTCAATCCCGCGCGGATACGATCCTTTCCTTTGCGCCCGTGGTGAAAAAGGCGCAGCCGGCGGTTGTCAATGTGTTTGCGTCCCGCGTCGAGCGCATCCCGGCCAATCCTTTTTTCGACGACCCGATCTTTCGGCGCTTCTTCGGCGAAGGCGGGCTGCCGCGCGGAAACACCGCGCAATCGCTCGGCTCTGGCGTCATCGTCGATCCGTCGGGGCTGGTCGTCACGAATAATCACGTCATCGAGGGGATGACCGACGTGAAGATCGCGCTTGCGGACAAGCGCGAGATTCCGGCCAAGATCGTCTTGCGCGATCCACGCACCGACCTCGCCGTCCTGAAATTGACGGAGGGCTCGAATTTTCCGGTGATGGAGCTTGGCGATTCCGATGCGCTCGAAGTGGGCGATCTGACGCTCGCCATCGGCAATCCTTTCGGCGTCGGCCAGACGGTGACGCAGGGCATTGTGTCCGCGCTCGCGCGGACGCAAGTCGGCATTTCCGACTATGGCTTTTTCATCCAGACGGATGCGGCCATCAATCCGGGAAACTCGGGCGGACCGCTCGTCGATATGAACGGGCGCGCGGTCGGCATTAATTCCGCGATTTTCTCCAAGTCCGGCGGCTCGGTGGGAATCGGATTCGCGATTCCGGTCAATATGGTCAAGATTGTCATCGCCGCCGCGAAGGGTGGCGGCAAACAGGTGAAGCGGCCCTGGCTTGGCGCCTCGCTACAGACGCTTTCGCGAGAAATCTCGGACTCTTTGGGGCTGGAGCGTCCCGCCGGCGCTCTTGTCGCCGATCTCGACTCGAAAGGACCGGCTGCGGAAGCCGGCGTCAAGCGCGGCGATGTGATCATTTCGGTCGAAGGCCAGGCGGTCGACGATCCAGAAGCAGTCGGCTACCGCCTCGGAACCAAGCCGCTCGGCGGACAAGTGACGCTCGGAATCCTGCGCAGGGGCAAGAAGATCGCTGCGCAAATGAGGCTGGCGCCCGCGCCGGAGACGCCGCCGCGCGATCCCGTGAAAATTGCCGGACAAACGCCGTTTACCGGGGCGACGTTCGTCAATCTGTCGCCGGCGGTCGTTGAGGAATTATCGGTCCAGGGCGCAACGGCGGGCGTCGTCGTGACGGAAATAGAAGAAGGCTCGCTTGCGCAGCAATTGAACCTGCAAAAAGGCGACGTCGTGCTCGCAGTGAACGACAAGAAAATCGCCACGACGCGCGAACTCGAAACCGCAACGGGCGGACATCCTTATTATTGGAAGGTCACCTTGATGCGCGGCGGCCAAGTGCTGACAACCGTCGTTGGCGGCTGAAGGAATGGCATCCTAAGGACCAACGGCGACATAAGTGTAGGTCACATCCGCGTCGTTGCGCACCTTTCGCATAGGCAAGGCTGCCTTTGCCGACATTGAGAGATTTGGTGTGGATTCCGTCCAGCGTCTGGTGTTGGCTGTCCTTGCCGAAAATCCATCCGGCGCCGTAACGAATTTTGATCTCGGCGCCGTTCGGCCCCACGAAAAGACATGTGAAATTGGCGTTCCATCCGGATTCCAGCGTGCGCCAGTCTCCTGCAGTCACTCGCTTGGTGCGCTGAGCTTCCGCCATCGGGGGCCCCAATTGGTTGTGATGCGGCAATGATCTAGATTGGACTTAAGCTGGCGAAGTCAGCACAATTTCAAAGTCTCGGATCAAACTCGTCCCAAACCGATAAGCTAAGCGCGCCGCATAGTCTCGTCAACGCAATGTGGCGATCGCGCCTCACGCCGCAGGAGGCGCCAGTTCGGCGTCGATGCGCGATGTTTTCTTCGTGTCGGGCATGAGAAAATAAACAATCAGCGAACAGAAAATCACAGCGGTCGCATACCAGTAGAACCAGCTTTCATGTCCCATATTCTTGAACCACAAGGCCACATATTCGGCGGAGCCGCCAAAAACCGAGACGGCGATCGCATAAGGCAAAGCGACTCCGGTGACGCGGACCGCCGCAGGAAAAAGCTCCGCCTTCACCACCGCATTGATCGACGTATAGGCGGCGACGATGAGCCATGCGCCGGCGATAAGAAAAAACGCGATCCAGGGATCTTTCGTGTTCTGAATCTCTGTGAGAAGAGGAACGGTGCAGATCGTGCCGAGAACGCCGAAGGCGAGCAGGAGCGGGCGGCGGCCGATACGATCCGAAAGCGCTCCATAAAGCGGCTGCAAACACATTGCGAAGACTAGAGAACCAGCGCTGATCCAGGTCGTCTGCGCATCCGTCAGTCCGACAGAAAGCTTCAAGAATTTTTGCATATAGGTCGTGTAGACGTAAAAGGCGAGCGTTCCGCCCATGGTCAGGCCTATGACGATGATGGTTTCCCGAGGATGTTCGAGAAGCGCGCGAAGGGAGTTTTTCTTGTCGCGCAGCGTCTTTTCGAAAGCTTCGGTCTCCTGAAGATCGCGGCGCATGAAGAGCGCGGCAAGCGCGAGCGCCGCTCCGATTGCGAATGGAATCCGCCATCCCCAATTCTGCAACTCCTCCGCGGTGAGGAGCAGGCCTTGCAGCACGAGCAGCACAATGAGCGCGAGGATTTGACCGCCGATTAGAGTCACATATTGGAAGCTCGAATAGAAACCTCGCCGTTCCGATGTCGCCATCTCGCTCAAATATGTCGCGCTCGATCCATATTCGCCGCCAAGGCTCAATCCCTGCAACAGACGCGCGGACAATAAGATTGCCGGGGCGAAGGCCCCAATCGTTTTGTATGTCGGCGTTACAGCGACAATCAGTGAGCCAAGGCACATCAGCAGCACCGAAAGCATCAGGGCGATACGGCGGCCGTGACGGTCGCCTATATGGCCAAACAACCAGCCGCCGATAGGCCGCATGAAAAAACCGAGCGCGAATATTCCGGATGTCGACATCATTTGCGCGATGGGATCGTCCCCGGGGAAAAACGATCCGGCGAAATAAAGGGAAAACGCCGCATAAGCGTAAAAGTCGTACCATTCGATGAGATTGCCGATCGAACCGATGAAAATCGCGCGCAAGCGCGCGCTGTCGGCTCGCGTCATCCAGGCGCGCGACGTCTTTGCGGCCGGAAGGATGAGGCGATCCGATTTCGTGTCTCCAGACGCCGAATTATCGGCGGTCCTCGATGATGGCCGACCCGGATCGGAGGGCGCCATTCTCAGATGAAACCGGAAGAGATGTTCACCATTAAGGCGAGGATGGTCGTGTTGTAAAAAAACGACAACACGCCATGGACCAGCGCGACGGCGCGCATGGCCGGAGAGGTCGTCTCGACGTCCGCCGTTTGGCAGGCGACGCCGATGACATAAGAAAAGTAGAGAAAGTCGATATAGGCCGGCGTCTGCGTTCCAGGAAAGCGCAATCCGCCGAGGCGCTCAACGTCTCCCTTCGCAGACGCCGCGCGCTCCAGATAATATTCATGCGCATAATGAAATGTGAATGTGAGGTGCAGGAAAAGCCATGAATTGAGCAGGGTGAAGATCGTCAGCGCCAGCCGAAGGGCTTTGGGCCATCCCGTCATCGTCTTGACCGGGCCGAGTTCCGCGATGATCGCTCCCATCGAAACGCAGCCGACCGCGACTGTCAGAAAGAGGATCACAGTCCGTCCTTCATCCTGGAGCCGCGCATGCCGACGGATGGTCTCATGCGTCGAATTCGCCATCGTCCTCGCAGACGAAATGAGGTAGATCCCCAAGCCGACGTTCCAGGCGATGAGCGCGCGGGTGACGGCTCTTAAATCCGCCGGCAGTAGGAACCCGACGGCGATGGCGATCAGCGCGCAGACGAAGAGACGCGGGCGCGCGCGAATGACGCGGAACGGCGTCAGCCAGCGGGACCGATGACTGCGACGTGCGGCTGCGTTTTCATCGGTCATCTTGCCGCTCTCGGTTAGTTGCGCCGCGCAGCGACGAAGCGCGCCGCCTCCGCGAGCACATCGGTCGCTGCGCCAAGGCCGGTAGCATCCAAAGCGGCGATCGCCTCCGCGACGAGCGCATCCCGCCGCGCCCGCGCCGCATCCATTCCGAGCAGACCGACGAGCGTGGCCTTGCCGCGCTCAGCGTCTTTCCCGGCCCGCTTTCCAAGCGTCGCAGTGTCGCCTTCCGCATCGAGAATGTCATCCGCAATCTGGAACGCCGCGCCGAGCGCTGCGCCATAACGCGACAGCGCCTGCGCTTCAGCGGCGTTCGCCCTTCCCAGAATGGCGCCGGCATCGACTGCGAAGCGAATGAGGGCGCCGGTCTTCATCGCTTGCAAAGTGAGGACCTCCTCCTGCGGCAAGGGCCTGCCTGCCGTCTCCGCCGCTAGATCGAGCGCCTGCCCGCCCACCATTCCGCCGAGCCCTGCGGCGCGTGCAAGCGCCAGGACAAGAGCGGCGCGCACCGCTGCGTCTTCATGCGTCGAGGGGTCGGAGATCACGTCGAAAGCATAGGTGAGCAACCCGTCGCCGGCGAGAATCGCAGTCGCTTCGTCAAAGGCTTTGTGCGCCGTGGGGCGCCCTCTGCGAAGATCGTCGTCGTCCATCGCAGGCAAATCGTCATGCGCGAGCGAATAGCAATGTATCATTTCCAGCGCGCAGGCGGTCCGCAAGGCGCTCGCGCCGGCGACGCCGAACAAACAGGACGACTCGATCACGAGAAAAGGCCGAAGCCTTTTTCCGCCGCCGAGCGTCACATAACGCATCGCCTCCATAAGGCGAGACGGGCGGGCGACCTCGCCCGGAAGGGGAGCCGGCCCAAGGAGCATGTCGAGCTCGCCTTCGGTGTCCATGGCCGCCGCGTCGAGGCGCCGGCGGAATTCCTCATTGCTGTTTGGGGCGTGCATCGGCTGTCCCGGTCCTCGATCGGCGGAAATGCGCCGCCGCCCGCCGTGTTGCTGCTAGCAAATTCGCGCCGAATTCCCAAGTAGGAGACAAACCTCTCTTCCGCGAAGAAACTTCACCGAGGCTAATTTATGCGCGACGCGCCCATGTCTCTACTGGCGCCCTTTCGGCTTGGCGACCTCGAACTGCCAAATCGCGTGGTCATGGCGCCGCTCACCCGGTGCCGCGCGACGCACGAGAATAATGCGCCCAACGAGCTCGTCGCCGAATATTATCGTCAGCGGGCCGGAGCTGGCCTCATCGTTAGCGAGGCGTCTCAAGTTTCGCAGCAGGGCCAAGGCTATATCTGGACGCCGGGCGTTCATACCAAGGAGCAGATCGACGGCTGGCGCAAGGTGACAGAGGCCGTGCATGGCGCAGGCGGCCGCATCTTCATCCAGCTTTGGCACGTTGGACGCGTGTCCCATACGTTCTTTCAGCCGGGCGGCGCGGCTCCGGCGTCCTCTTCGGCGGTCGCCGCCAAAACGCAGATTATGCTGGAAAGCGGGTTCGTCGACGCTTCGCCCCCGCGCGCGTTGACGATTGAGGAGATCGCCGATGTCGTCAACGACTTCAGGAAGGCCGCGCGCAACGCAAAGGACGCCGGATTCGACGGCGTCGAAATTCACGGCGCCAACGGCTATCTCATCGATCAATTCCTCAGGGACGGCGTCAATCGCCGGAACGACGCATATGGCGGTTCGGCGCGCAACCGCGTACGCTTCGCGCTCGAAGTGGTCGAAGCGGTGTTGCGCGAATGGGACGGATCGCGTGTCGGGCTGCGCATTGCGCCGGTCAGCCCGGCCAATGATTGTGCGGACAACGATCCGCAAACAACCTTTGGCCATTTGATCGAACGATTGGCCCCGATGAAACTCGGCTATCTTCATGTCGTCGAGGGCGCGACCGGCGGGCCCCGGAACGAGGCGCCTTTCGACTATATGGCGCTGCGCAACGCCTTTCCCGGGGCGTATATGGCGAATAATGGCTATACGCGCGAGATGGGGGAAGAGGCGTTGGCGCAAGGCCGAGCGGATCTCATCGCTTTCGGGCGGCTCTTTATCTCCAATCCCGATCTCGTCGAACGCTTTCGGCGCGGCGCGCCTCTCGTCGAACCCGATCGCGAGACCTTCTACGGCGGCGATGCAAGAGGTTACACCGATTATCCTGCGCTCGGCGCCTAGGCCGTCATTCGCAGTCGAGCTTGCGGGCGCGCAGGCGGCAGGAGATCAGTGGTCTTGCATGTGCGTCATAGCCGGTGACGGTCCACGCGCCTTCGCCCCTCTCAAGCAATGCGAAACCGAAAACGGGCGGCGCGCTGCGTCCGACCTCGACCGTCACGTCATTTATAACGACGCCATCGAATTTCTTAGGAGGAAAAGGATCAAGATAGTCGCCGCCGTGGCCGGAGATGATCTGCGCGGGGAAATTGTCGATATAGCTCACCACCTCGAACGTATGCAGATGACCTGAAAGAATTGCCTGCGCATTCTCGGGCATAACGCCATGCGCAGCCGCCGCCAGGGTCTTGTTGTCTCCTTGCGAAATCCCGAGCAGAACGGCCGCCGAACCGTAGATCGGCTTATGGCTCGCAATCCATAGCGGGCCTTTGATCGCCGATAATCCTTCGAACTGTTCGCGATAGATATTGACGCGCTTTTCGTCGATGGCGCGTTCCTCGGACTCCATCAGATCCATAACGACAAGCGTAACCCCGCCGAGATCGACGCTATAGGGAGGCTCGAATTCGCGGCATTGGCCAGGCTCATATCGCCCCGGCGCGAAGAAGCGACTCCAGCCCTCCTGTGCGCGAAGGCAATTCTCGTGATTGCCCCTGGCGAAGATCCAGGACGCGGATTGCAACAACGCCTCGCCCGGATCGAAGAAATCGGCCTTCCAGGCGGCCCAATTGTCGCCGAAAGGCGAACCCACGCAGCCTTTGCGAATGGCGGGGCACGCCGTCTCACGGTACAAAAGATCGCCGAGATGCAAGACGAGATCGGGCGCCATCTCCGCGGCCATGTCGGCGGCCAATCGGAAAGGCCATGCTTTGATGGAATTGCAATCCTGCGCAATGATCGATTTCAATCGACACCCCGTGTCGCCGATCAGCAAAATCTTGTCGACGCGCGGCGGCGGCGGATCGAGGGGACGGCCGTCGACAACAACCTCTTTCGCGTTCCGGGCCAGCGGAAGCGAGCAGACGAGTATAGGAAAGGCGGCGTCCGGCCGGGCGCGAACCGCCATTTCGGCCGGGCGCCCGTCGATCGAGGCCTTTGGACAGTTCGAGTCCTGCGTGATGGCGCGCGCCTCGACGCCGCTCTCCGCGATCTGAATCCATTGATACGAATCGCCTGCGTAGGCCGAGCCCGCAAAAAAGGTCAGAGCGGCGGCGAAGGCGCCAAGAGCGCAGAGTAATTTCCGCCGTCTTGGCGGCTGAGGGTTGGCGGCTGTCACGCGCTCGGTCCGAGGAGGAAGAAAGCGTCAATCTAAGCAGTTAGCATTTGCGCCTCGTTTAGCGTCCATCATGCGCAGTGTCTACAGAGTCTCTGTGAAGCTCAGGGTCGGCGCGCGATATTTGCGGCGTTAATTTTTCTTTCCTATTGTGCCGCTCGCGACGGCGAAATTGTTTTCGGCTCGGTCGCACCGGCGGCGCTCAGGGCTTGCCGGAAAAGCCGTCCAGCGCTGCGTACGGTCCTGGCGGGCGAAAAGCTGGCGGCGCTTTAACGACTCAAGGAGAAAGCCCAATGAAGAAGCTTCTCGTAGCGGCGACGGTCATCGCGATCGCTCTTCCGCTCATCGCCTGTAACTCACCGGGAGAGCGCGCCGCGGGCGGCGCCGCGCTCGGCGGGCTTGGCGGCGCGGCGATTGGCGCAGCGGCCTCGGGCGGCCGCGCGGGCGGAACGCTCGCAGGCGCCGCCATCGGCGCGGCGACCGGCGCCGTTGTGGGCGCGGCCACGGCTCCGCCCCAGCAATGCGCGCGCTGGGGTTGGGATTATTACGGCAATCGCGTTTGCGTCGCCTATTATAATTATTAAGCTCAAGTATCCCCGGTTATCGAAATTGCCGCGAGCGAAGCCCCGCTCGCGGTTTTTTGTCGCCGTTGGCGTTTCTTTGCGTAATCCCCCGAGCCCAATATCAGTCTGCTGGCGCAGTCACTTTGTGCGAACTAGATTACTTGACACAAGCTTGCGCGAAAGCCGTAATCAAATCAGGTCGTATTGACGCCCGGCGGACGCAAGATGCGTCGTCGCTCACAACGCTGGGCGGCTTCGCTGCGCAAAGGTCAATTTTCGAATTATCGCCCGGCGTTCACTCATGCGCGACCGCGAACTGGCCGACAACATGTCCGTCGTCATCTGGGTGATGGAGCCCGGCGGGGCTCGCAAATATCTGAATCCGAACGGCTCATTTGCCGGGATGGAGATGTCGGGCACCCATTCCGCGCTGGGGTGGCTTGGAGACGTGCACCCGGCTGAACTCTTCGAAGCGGGGAGCCGTCGCCGCGAAAGCTTTCAACTCGACTATCGTTTGCGCAACAAGAATGGCGATTACCGCAACGCACGCGATTCCGCGCAACCCTGGTTCGATCAAAGCGGCGAATTCTGCGGCTACATCGGCGTGGTGAGTTTCGCCAACGATCACGCCGCCCGTCGGCGCTTCCCCGAAAGCGGGAAAATTGTCGCCGCCCAGGAGGCCTTGCGAGCGAGCGCCGCTACCGCGAACTCGTTCAAAACGCCAATAGCGCCAGATTCCAACATGATCAATCTCGTGCGGGACATTGTCGCCCTTACGGGGTGGGGCAGGAAGAGGATCGGCGCCGGACACGGGAGGTCGGCTTCGACCGTCACCTCGTCAAACCCGTGAACGACGATGTGTTGCAGGAGCTCTTGTCCGCGCCAAGCAAGGCGCCGGGAAGCTGAACATCACGCGAATTTGGCGTAAACCGCGTCGATCTTGGCGCCGCGATTAAGGCCCTTCGCGATCGACGCATCGAGAGCGCTCCCGCTTCTCTCTCCCACGAATTTGACCAAAGCACGCGCGGTCGCTTCGTTTTTGGCGAAGGCGAAGCCAGTCGGGCCCCAGGAGGTCTGGCCGATGCCCGCGGCTCCGTGGTTTGAAAGAGCGGTCAAGGCGGCTTCGACGCGGGGGCTGGTAAATCGCCGGCCGCCCTGCATCGGCGAGAAATAATCCCCGATTATCTCCTGGATGCGGGCGATCGCTTCGCCGAATGCGCCGATATCCGCCTCCACAACCGCAGGCAACGCCTGCATGAGCACGAGGCGGCAGAGGACGCCCGCCTGCTGGTCGGAGAAAGGTTCAAGCGCCTTGAACGCCTGTCTCTCGTTCTCTCCATGCAGACCAGTCGCCTCCGGATCGGCGATCAGGACGATGCGCCAATCCTCCGGAAAGGGAAGCCGCGCCACCACCGGCGGCGTTCGCGTCTGCGACCCGCGGCCGCCGTCGACCACAAGTCCTCCCTGATCGAAGAGGCCGGCCCCAAGGCCCGAACGCGCGCCGCGCTGCAAAAGCGCCGCGTCAGCCCCGGTGTCGGACAGCAGGCCCTCAAGACGGCGGATGGCGGCCGCGATCGCGAGCGCCAGTTGCGTCCCGGACCCCAGTCCCGCATGGGCCGGGATGGCCTCATGCAGGGTGAGTTTGAAGGATTTTCCGGGGGCGAGCGCTGCGCCCGCCTTCTCGAGAATCGCGCGGGCCCGCGCGGCCTCTGCCCCCTCGACTGAATTCTCTTCCGCGGCGGCAAGCGTGAGGCGCGTTTGCGGGGAAGCGATCGATAGTCCAAGCCCGCCAAACTGGCGCTTGAGGGAGCCGTTCAAGTCGAGAAAGCCAAGATGCAACCTCGCCGCCGCGGCGACGCTCACATGACCCGTCATAAGACCTCGTTATGGCGCGATGACAACGCGCCGATTTTGGCTATATCTCGTCGCACGGAAATCGCTCCAGCTCCACCGCGCTTCCGTTTGTGGTTGGCGAGTACCGCGCCGCGCAAAGGAACGCAAGTGCCCGGAAAGAGGGAGGACGGCGTCATGTCGACGAAAGAACACGCCTATTCGGAAAGCGAGATCGCAGCGCGGCTTGCGAAGGAATTGCCGCATTGGCGTTACGAGAACGGTTGGATCCGGCGAAAATTCAAGACGCATAGCTGGAAGGGCACATTGATGGCGATCAATGCGGTTGGCCATTTGGCGGAGGCCGCCTGGCACCATCCGGACATCGCCGCATCCTACGCCTGGCTGGAAGTGAAGCTAATGACGCACACGGCCAAGGGAATCACCGACAAGGACTTCGAGCTCGCGAGGAAGATCGAGGAAGTCGTCGCCTGGCGGCCCGGCAAGGAGGGCGGCGCGCTCGAGGGCGCGCCGGAGACGGATTTGCGCTTCGCCTATCTCAAATATGACGATTGATATGCAAACGGCGCAGGGCGGCCGAGCCGCAACAAGGCGCGAAGGCGCCAATGCGAGCGAAAAATTCCTTTCTCTCGTTGGCCAGCGCCCGTTGATTATGGGGATCGTCAATGTAACGCCCGATTCCTTCTCCGACGGCGGCCTCTTCATCGCTCCCGAGGCGGCGCTCGCGCAGGCGCTCAAACTCGCCGCCGACGGCGCGGACATTGTCGACGTCGGCGCGGAATCGACGCGGCCGGGGCATACGCCGGTCTCGGCGCAGGAGGAATGGCGCCGTCTGGAGCCCGTTCTCTCCGAATTGATCGCGCGCGCCGGCGTTCCGGTGTCGGTCGACACTTATAAGGCCGAGACAGCGCGCCGCGCGCTCGAATGCGGGGCGGCGCTCATTAACGACGTTTGGGGATTGCAACGCGATCCGCAGATGGCCGAGGTCGTCGCCGGATCGCAAGCGGGCGTCGTCATCATGCATAATCGCGAAACCGCCGACGCCGAAATCGACATTCTCGAGGACATGCGCCGCTTCTTCGAGAAATCCCTGGAGATCGCGCGCCGGGGCGGCATAGATGAAAGCCGCGTCATGCTCGATCCCGGAATTGGATTCGGCAAGACGCGGGCGCAAAATTATGCGGCGCTGAAGGCGTTGCCCGATTTGCTCGGCATCGGCTTTCCGATTCTTGTCGGCGTATCGCGCAAATCTTTGTTTCGGGATATGCCGGACGGCTTGCTTGAGGGGCGGCTCATCGCAACCATCGCCGCCAATCTGTTCGCCGCATCCTGTGGCGCGAATGTCTTTCGCGTGCATGACGTCGTCGAGCACCGAGCGGCCTTCGAGGTGCTGCGTCAGATCGGCGGCGCGGGGGCATGAGCGACGAAAAACCCATGCGGGTCGGCTTCGGGCTCGGCAGTAATATTGGCGACAAGCCCGGCAATCTCAAACGCGCGTTGCAACTGATTGAAGAGCGTGGCGTCGCGCGCTTGACAGCGGTCTCACGCATCTATCGCACCCCGCCATGGGGGGATCTCGAACAGCAGGATTTCGCCAACGCCTGCGCATTGGGGGAGACGTCGCTGTCGCCCTACGAATTATTAGCCGCTGTGAAAAAGATCGAAGCCGACATGGGCCGCGCGCCGACTCGGCGGTGGGGGCCGCGGCTGATTGACGTCGACATTCTCTTCCTCGGCGAGCACATGATCGAGGATCCGGAGCTGACCCTGCCGCATAAGGAATTATTCGCCCGCGCCTTCGTTTTGGCTCCGCTCGCGGAGATCGCGCCGGGGCTTACGCTTGGGGGCGTCGACGTCGGCGAAGCCGCTCGCGCAGCCAATCTGGCAGGCGTCGAGCCTTGGCGCGAGCCCAATGCGAATTCGTGAGCGCCGCGCGGCTTGGCGCCCCGCCTATTTGAGCGCCAATTTGGACGTGGGATGCCCAAGCGTCAACACGGCAACAATTCATAATACGTTGTAAATTAAGTGTCTCTCAGTTATGGCTTCGTTCCGCGCCACAGGGGCGAGCGGATTCTTCGGTCGGATTTGAATTCTAAGCGCCAACCTGTTGGAACGTGAATACCATTCAATAGATTGGGAAAACCTATCCTTATGGGTATTGCTTTGTTTTGGGTCTAGCGGAATTGTTGTGCCACGCTAAGCGGGGTCTTTTGCGGGACG
>Ga0209048_10001136_pt1 | contig 27798 bp, 25 predicted proteins | sample FrelakmetCRP12CR_FD_187146 | JGI IMG/M metagenome (GOLD analysis project Ga0209048, IMG submission 187146) | Freshwater lake sediment microbial communities from the University of Notre Dame, USA, for methane emissions studies - CRP12 CR (SPAdes)... | ecosystem: Environmental > Aquatic >... | reverse complement strand
GTTCGAGCGTGGTGCTCGGATACCGGTGCGCTGACGTCCGACGAGCGCCGGGCCCTCGTCGATGTCGCCGGAACACGCGGTGGGGCGACGTCCGGTGGTGGTCGCCGATGCGGGCCAGGGCGACACCCAGGTCCCGCCGCTTGGGGCCGAACAGGGCGGTCGCCACTTCGGAGAGTGTCCGGGACGTCGCCCCACCGCGTGTTCCGGCGACATCGACGAGGGCCCGGCGCTCGTCGGACGTCAGCGCACCGGTATCCGAGCACCACGCTCGAACCGCCTCGACCAGGGCGGCCACGGCCCCGTCGAGCACGCTCTCTGCCGAAATGCGAAGGGACGCGGCCTCCTCCGCTCCCCGTCCGGAGGTGCCGGCGCGGTCCTCGGCGTCGACTGCTCTCTGTGTCGCCGCCAGTGACATCTCGATCGCCCGTCGGACCTGGCTGATCTCGTCCAGACGGAAGGTTGCGGGCGACCGCAGTGCGCTACCCAGGTCGGCGAGGAGGAGCTCCTCCCGGCGGGCCGACCACGACACGCCGGCCGAGTCTGCCGCCCGTGCCGTGTCGCCGAACTGCCGGTCGACCTCGGCCTCGGCGGCGTGCAGGTCCTCGGTGGCACGGTCGGTGTCAGCGGCCGCTCCGTCGCGTGCCAGGGCTGCCTCCTCCACCAGGTCAGCGGCGCCGCCGGCCTGCTTCCGGGCATCGGAGGCCTGGTCAGCGAGCGTGATCAATGCCGCCGCGTCCCGGAAGGCCGGTGACTCGAGGACGGCGCGCAGGCGTTCCTCAGCCAAAGTCAACAGGCGGCCGGACTCATCCCGGGCGGTCTCGATCTCGTCCAGGTTCCCGACCGCCTGCTCGAGGGCCTGCTCCGACTCGGCCAGTCGGGAGCGTGCCCTCCGGCTGGCCCGCACGGCATCCAGCAGCCCGTCGGCCCGGGATCGGGCGACGGTTCGGAGGTAGGAGCGGTAGACGGGGCAGAAGTCGCCAACGGCCCGTCCCGCCTCACGAAGGCGCGACAGGTCGCTCCGCACCGCCTCGAGGTCCTCGAAACTGGCCGCGACCTCGGCCACCAGATTGTCGGGGACGGGCGGGAGGCCCTGGGTGAGCACGGCCGAGAGCTCCTCGGGGTGGAGCTTGCCGGCCAGATGGGGTCGGCGCAGGACAAGCAGGAGATCGAGCAGGTGCCGGTAGCGCTCGGGACCGACCCTGAACAGGGCGTGGTCCACGGCGTCGCGGTAGGACTCGGCCGTCTCGTGGACGGCGTCGCTGCCCAGGGCCTCGACCAGCTGGACCTTGGTCATGGGCGTGCCCTCCGGCACCAGGTCGAGGTCGATCCCCGGCCGCCGCTCAGTGACGAAGAACCATGCCTCGGCGTCCCGCTGTACCGAAGCCCGGGCACCGCAGCCGATGGTCAGGAACCGGTCGCCCCTGGACAGCTCCATCCACACGTAGCCGGTCCGCTGGTCACGCCGGAATCGGCTCCCGCTGCCTTCCTCCTTCTGTTCGGAGAGCAGGAGGGTCTTCATCGACCGGCCACCCCCGAAGGGGTCCATCCGTCCCGAGCTCATGATGGCGTCGAAGACGAAGGGCACCAGCAGGGCCAGCGCATTGGACTTTCCCGATCCGTTGGGTCCCCGCAGGATCAACCGCCCGTCGACGAAGAGGAACTCCTGGTCGTCGTACTCCCAGACGTTGCGGATCCCGACCCGGTTCGGTTTCCACCGTTCGGGCCTGGTGTCCACGGCCGCGTCGCGGTCAGGCATCGACGACACCCGACGTCCCGGCCGCTCCGAACAGGGTTGGAACAGGGTCTGGCAAGCGCACGTCCGCCCGGTACCGGGCCATCACCGGGCGGACCACGAGGGCGTCGCCATCCGGCCGGACCAGGTCCATCCGCTCCAGCAGCTCGACGGCCTCGCGACGTAGTCGCGGGTGGTCATCCCGGTAGTCGGCGGTGAATCGGTCCTGGAACGCCTCGACCACCCGGGCCCACGCCCCGTCAGCGGCAGTGGATCCGATGCGACGACCGAGGGACGGGATCTCGGGTGCATCCTTCGCACCGGCCGGCTCCGACGGGATCTTGGTGCTGGGGAGCGAACCCTCATCCGCCGGCTCCTCGAGCCGCAGAGCGTCGGCGACGAGCTCGCTTCCGTAGAGGAGAGCCGCATGGGCCACCACCCCGCTGCCGGGGAAGGCGATCGCCGAGGGAGCGTCGATCAGGGACATGCCCTCAGCCCGGGTCTCAAGCCACCGGCCGGTCAGGCGTTCGATCTCGTCGCGCAGCCGTCCCCGCCGGTGCCGGGCGAAGTTCCGGTCCTCCTCGTCGAGCTCGTCGAAGTAGACGGCAGGCTGCAGAAGCAAGCGCCGGATGACCCGGTGCCGCACCCTCGCGGCATCCCCGTCCGGCGTGGCCGGGTACGCCTCGATCAGGAAGTCCTCGGGGGCGTCGATCCCTGCCAGCACACTCGGCGGTGAGACCAGCAGGTGCCCGGCGGCGTCGGCGTCTACGTCGTAGAGCGCATCGCCCCCGGATTCGTCCGTTGTGGAGAGGAACGCTTCGGTGGCTCCGTCGACCACGGTCAGGACCCCGAGTTGCTCGAGGGCCCCTACAGCGTCGACGAACGCCCGTCGCTGCTCGAATACCGTGAGGTCCACGGGAAGTGTGTCGTCACCGGCGCGGATCCGGGTCACCTCGTCGGCCAGCGCCGAGATGCTCGTCTGTGTCCCGACCGACTCCAGCGCGGACAGCACGAGGCACCAGTAGGTATAGGCCCACGGCGAGAACGGGCGACCGGTGCGCGACAGAGCCGGTCGGGTTGCCGTCACCTCGGCCGGTCGTCGGAGCAGTCGTGCGCTCCGGGCGCCGAGATCGAGCCGCCAGCGGCACATCCTCCAGAACTCGTTGCGCAGCGGCTCATCGAACCGGCGGATCAGAGACAGCGCACTCGCCTCCGGCCACTCCGCAGTGACGAGAGGATGGGCCAACAGGATCCGGGCTGCCTCCTGGAAGTCCTCCCGTTCCGTGGCGTCGAGCTGCGCGGCCACCCGGGCCAGCCCCACCGTCATACCCGGTGCACCTCGAGAGCCAGCCCGTCCAGGGTGAGGGCGCCGCCCGGTCCGTTCACGTGGGTCGTCACGTCAGCGGTGGCCAGGGACAGGCGGACGCCTTCCGCCTCGACCGCGACCTTGAAATCGCCCGACAGCGGACGCCGGTGCAGTCCTCGGTCGAGCAGCTCGAGCAGCAGCACGAATTCGCCCCGGGGCAGGCGACGGTCCTCGAACGGGCGGGCACCGAGCCCCGAGGCTGCTTCGGCCCGGGCGGCCCGATACCGACCGTGCTCGTCGGCGAGCCCCTCCTTCACTCCGGAGAAGTCGTCCGCTGGTCGAGGCGGGGGAGGTGCGGCACGCTTGCCATAACGACGTAGGGTCACCGGGACCTCGACAGGGTCGGCCTCCCACCAGCTGGCGCCACCCGACTCGGCGTCGGGGTCGGCCACCGCCGCGGCCAGATGGAGAGGCATGGCCAGACCGAAGGATGCATCGAACAGTCTGTGGGCCTCATCGGCGTCACAGCGCAGGAACCACCGGGCCAGATGGCGGAGCTCCGACGCCCGGGTGATCGGACGGGTGGCACTCTCGGTCAGGCGCCGCAGCAGGGCCATCAGATCACGAATGGCGGACGTCGTGGCCCCGGAGAGGTCCTCGACCCCAGATGGGCGTCCGCGGCCGGGTCGGAACCACGCCACCAGCCCCTCCCATCGGTCACGCCAGCGTGCAGCCAGGTCGACGTCGATGAACAGACCGGCCGAATCGTCCCCCTCCGCCGCTAGTTGCACTACACGGTCGATACCGCGTCGCTCCACGTCGCCGATCAGGGCGGCGATGGTCAGCCGGTAGCGGATCACCTCGTCGAGGAACTGCTGGAGGTAGTCGATGAGGAGGTGCTTGTAGGCCAGGAACCGCTCGGGGGCGACCTCGTGCTCGCGCCGGAGCTCCCCCATGGTGGCGTGGAAGTCGCGGGCGTTCGCCGCCAGGTCGCGTAGGGCGCCGTCGAGGTCGCGAAGCCGGAGGTAGGTGGCGGTGGCGTCGCCGTCGTCGACGGCGGCGGCCAGGCCCTCGAGGTTCTCCCGGATGTCGCGGAACAGGGCGCGCTGCAACGACCCGGACTGCTCGGCCGCGCCGAGAACCCGTACCACCGCGTCGTGGGCGGCCTGCCCGGCCGGGGTGAGGTGCCACAGTTCGCGCCGACGCCGGAAGTCCTCGAGTCGGGCCACCCGGTTGGTGTCCTGGGTCCAGGTGACCGCCCCCCAATCCTCGAGCTGGCCCAACTGCTGGGCGAGGTGGGAGGCGTCGTGCCCCGCCTGCGACAACTCGGCCGCGAGCTGCTCGGTCCGGACCTCCACCTGATACCGCTCCTTGGCCGACACCAGCACGGAAAGGATGGCGGCGTAGATCGGGGCGGAGGGCTCGACGGCCCCTCGAAGGACCTGTAGCTGGTCGAGCTCCTCGGCGTCGAGGAGGCGCTCGTGGAGGGGCGGTCTTCCGCCTGCCCCTGCCGCTGGGCCCCTGGCCGTCGGGGCTTCAGCAGTCACGACTTCTGCAGTCACGACTTCTGCGCCGTCGTCCCCGGTCGGTGAGGTTCCGCGTTCGACACCATGGGGGTGGGGTGGATCGAACGTCTCGGGCATTCCGGACAGCGTACGCAGCGGATGCGCCCACGGCATCTCATGACGAGGGGTCCGCCTCGTCCGATCTCATTCTGGACAGAAGTTCGAAGGGTTGATGGCAACACACGGCGAGCAGGCCGCAGCGAGCCTTGGGGGGTCGGGGAACCGGCGCTCGGATTCCCTACTCTCCATCGTGTACCACTAGATGGTAGTATCAAATATATGGCAAGAGAGAAGGCAACCATCACGTTGGACCGCGGCAAGGCCGCTGCCGCTCGGGCTCTGCTTGGCGTCGGCTCCACCTCGGAGGCCATCGACGTGGCGTTGGACCAGCTCATCCACGCCGAGCGCCTCCGGGCCGACATCGCCGCATACCGACGCACGCCACCGACGCAGGACGAGGCGGCGTTCGCATCATTCGGCGACACCGGTGGCATCGGCGACGACACCGACTGGGATGCGCTGTACGCCGACGATCTCTCGTGACCGCCGTCGTGCGTCGGGGCGAGGTCTGGCTCGCCGATCTCGACAAGACCCGTCCGGTCATCGTCCTCACCCGCGATCCCTTGGGACGGCTCCTCCATTCGGTGATCATCGCTCCTGTGACCTCGACGATCCGGGGTCTGTCCACCGAGGTGCCGCTCGGGAGCGACGACGGCATCCGGCACCCGTCAGTGGCGAACCTCGACAACGTCCAGCTTCTCTCCCTCGATCGTTTTCGTAGACGCATCGGACGGGCTCAGCCCGCAACCATGACGGCGCTGTGCGCTGCCCTGTCGGTGGCCGTGGACTGCGGGGACTCGAGAACATCGTAGGACCGGAGGGCGTTGACTGACCCCTCCGACACGCCGGGAAAGCCGGCTTGACGTGCTGCCCATCTACGCAAAGTCTCGGGCAACAATTATGTCGAGCCGTACGTCCTCGGCATGAGCTCCGGGCACTGTCTTCCGGAGATGCTGTTCTCTACTCCTGGTGCCACGAACAGCGAACGATCCTCAGGGCTTGGCCGGTGCACTTGAGGAGGCAGGAGTTGAGGCGCGCTGGCTGGGGGACGATTCGGTCGAGATCGGAGGTACGCCCTTTGCCGTCGAGCGGGTGAAGGTCGTTCGGGAGAGCGACGGTGCGCTATCGGCACACGTCCACGGCGCGTCCGCTCGCCCTCCGACGAGCATCGTGGCCGACCGCATCTCCGAGGCGGCCAAGGCGTAATTGAGTCGCGTCGATCTGGCCTGGCTGGATTGCCGTGGGCACCTGTGGATCCGCACGGCGGGAATCTTCGTGAACGCCGACGTTCGGCCAAGTGCAGGCCCGCCTGCTCGCAGGGTCGTGGAGATCTTCAAGGGGACCGGCCTCGATGTCGCCCCCGGCTTGCTTCGGTTCCCGCTCGAGTCATACGGCGTGAACCAGCTTGCCCGCGAGATCGGTCGCTCTCCGGGTCGGGTCTCCGAGATCCTGACTGCGCTCCGGCTCCAGGGAGTCGTCGGCCCATCGCGACGGGTACCTTGTTGCGAACCAGCTCGTCGTAGCCCTCGACCTCGCCCAGGACCAGGCGCGCGGTCACGAAATCCTTGAAGGTTGGGATCCGAAAGAGTTCACACGTGTCTGGTGAGCTTCGCTTGGCGGGTTCAGGGATCGGCAACGTGGTGGCGTCGTTGGCCGCCCTGACCTCATCGGCATCTCCTGCCGAGTTCGCCGTCATCGGCGGACTGGCGGTCCTTGCACGCCTCGAAGGAGCACACCGGGTGAGCCACGATCTCGATACCGTGGCAACCCAACACGGTGATGAGCCGACCGTCGTGGAGGCCGTGATTGCCGCTCAAGGTGACGGTTTGCCCGAGGGAAGAAGGGTCGATTGCAGAGCGGTGGGTGACGTCCCGGCGGCCGAACTCTCGGCAGAGCATCTTCCCGATGTTGAAGATGACCGCATCTTCGTGCTCGCCCACCGTTGGGCACTGGATACCGCGGATGAGCTCACCCTTGTCGCTCAAGCGGACGGCACGATCGTTGCTCGGGTGCGCTGTCGGTTCGCCGCCCCGGCGAGCCTTGTGGCCATGAAGCTCCAATCAGCACCACGGCGAAGAGGGGCGCGGGCAGACAAGGCCGGGGGTGACTATCTCGATCTGTTCCGGTTGGCGTCCGACCCGCCAGGACTCATTCGATCGCCATCACCTTGCGCGCAGCACCGCACGACCTGGGCTCGTGGTGCTCACGTGAGATCACCAGGCGCATGATCGAGGACGCTGACCGGACCGTGGGCATCATCGCCCGGTCGGGAGTGGCGGAGGCGAACGTTCCCACGGCGGCTCAGCTCCGCAGGGCGGGGGAGTTGCTGATCGACTGGATCCACCGGGCTCCTTGACCGTGGCCAGGAACCCGAGACACAGGGCGTTCCGTGAGCATGTCGTCGATCACCGGAAACTCCCCCGTTCGCCGGGGCGTTCAGGGGGACGGTGACGATCCACGGAATGTTGTTGACCCGACGTGCGACGAGGTGAAAGGAAGAGCCGACACGCGAGCCAACAATTCGGTCTCATCGTGTCGAAGATCGTCCTGTCGCGTTTCGTGCCCCTCAGAATGCACCACCGATGAGCTGCAATTGTGCGACGAACTGGGACTTCCGGGAAACGGGTCGGACGACTCGGGCTCTCCCTACGGATCAGAAGGTTGCAGGATCGAATCCTGCCGAGCGCACGTTTGGAATTCGAGACGAAATCCCTACTCAGGCAGGGGTTTCGTCGTCTCCGGGATGGGGACTGCTCCCAGCTCCTGCGGTCCGGGGGCCAGGGGTGCTGCTCACCCGTACTGGAGGTAGGCGGCCACCCAGTTGCCGGCGATGGCTCGTTGAGCCCCGGCAAGTGACATCTGGCCCGAGCACACCATGCTGTGGAGCTTGTTCTCCAGTGTGTCCTTGGAGCTGTTGAACGACGTCGCCGCAGGATTGTCGTTGGGCTCCGCCCACAGGTTGGCGGGGTCGTTCGGGTCCCCGCCGAGCTCGAGGGGCACCAGGTGGTCGTACTCGACCGTGGCGGGCGGACCGCCGTACGAGTAGGCCGCCTCCGAGGCGATCTTCTCCGGGTTGGTCACGCTGGACGACGGGCGGATGGTCGAGGTGTAGCCGCTCGTGCAGATGGTCGATCCGATGTCGGCTTGGGTCACCTGGGGGCTGATCGACCCCGGCGTACAGCCGGGATCCGGCAGCGGGTAGTTGCCGAAGTAGCGGTAGTGGCAGCTGCCCGGAGCCGGTTGGGGCTGGACCGTGTAGGTCGCCTGGACCCCGGGACCCACCCGCAGTCCGCCGCCGGTGGGCGGTGGCGGGGGCGGCGCCACGGCCGAGCCGTAGAAGGCGTCCCCGAAGGCGAAGATCCCCCCGTCCGAGGCCACCATCCAGTAGCCGGTGTCCGGCCCGGAGACAGCCATCCCGACGATCGGCTGGTTGAGTGTGAACGCACCGGTCGACCCCAGGAACGGAGCGTCGAAGGCGAAGATCCCCCCGTCGGATGCCACCAGCCAGTAGCCGCCCGTCATGGCATCCTGCGCCATGCCCACGATGGGTTGGTTGAGTCGCAGTGCCCCGGTCGACCCGTGGAACGCAGCGTCGCCGAAGCAGAACACGCCCCCGTCGGCTGCCACCAGGTAGTACCCCTTCCCGTCCGGGGTGGCCGTCATGCCGACGACCGGACGGGAGGGGGCGATCCCGAGAGAGCCGAAGTCGGCGGCGTCGCCACATGAGACGACGGCCCCGGAACTGTCGGCGATCCAGTACCCGGCGTCATCGGGTGTCGCCGCCATGCCGACGACCGTTCCCGAGGGGAGGTTTCCCGAACATGTCCCCGACTGGTGGGGAGCGACCGTCGGACCCGGCCGGCCGGCAGCCGCCGGTGACATGTTGCCCGGCGCGCCGATGGCGCTCCCCGTCAGGGCGACCACGGTCAAGGTGAGTCGCAGGTGCGTCCGGCCCAGGAACTTCATGGTCACCGCCTCGGAACCGATCGTCGGTCAATGGTTGCATTCATCGTCAACCGGAGCCGCTCGGAGTGCGCTGTCGCTGTCCCGGCGATCAGTCGATCTGCTGGTTGCCCGACCCGATGCCCGGGAGGGTCAGGGCCCCCGGGCGATCAGCGCGTCGGTGACCCGGTCCGGGACGCCGGCGAAGAACCGGTCGACGGCCTGTGCGAACAGGGGCTGGTCGGGGTCGGCCCGCAGGAACAGGGTCATCGACGACCGGAGCTTCAGTGCGTCGACCGACCCGAAGATGTCGAAGGCCGAGGCGTCGGGGACACCGAGCACCCGCCTGGTGGCATCGAGCAGTCGGGGGCCGAGGACCGGATGGGTGACGAAGGCGGCGGCCTCGTCGACCGAGGCGAGCGCGTAGCGCCGGGCCATCGGGCTGGAGCCGAGACCGGCGATCTGGGGGAAGACGAACCACATCCAGTGGGTCAGCTTCCGACCGGCCGTGAGCTCGCGCATGGCGGCGTCGAACGTGCCGCCGCCGTCCTGGGCGACGACGAACCGCTGGAGGTCTGACCCGGCCATGCGTCCAGTCTGTCCGGTGCCGGACCCGGTCCGGGGCGCGGCCAGGCGTGGCGGCCCGGGCCACGCCGACCTAGACTTCTGTTCCCCACGAGTACAAGCAGGCGACCATGACCAGCGGCACCGATCCCATCCAGAACGCCGGCCCCGAGGCCCTCGGCGAGTCGAGGATCCCCCAGGAGGCCCGGGAGATCGCCCCGGGCGTGCACTTCCTGGCCGGCTTCGGCAACACGACCATCCTGATCGGCACCACCGGGGTCGCCGTCGTCGACCCGGGGCTGTTCACCAACGGCCCCCGGGTGGTGCAGGAGCTGCGGCACCTGACCGACCTGCCGGTCCGCTACGTGATCTACACCCACGGCCACTACGACCATGCCTTCGGTACCCCGGCCATCCTGGAGGACGCCGCCGCACGCGGCCACGACGCCCCGGACATCGTGGGCCACGTGAACGTGGCCAAGCGGTTCGAGCGCTACGCCAAGACGGCGGGCCACCTGGCCGGGACCTTCGATGCCCAGTTCGCCATCTGGGGCCCCGGAGGGGGCGACGTGGTGCGCACCGCGCAGTACTGCCCGCCGACCATCGCCTACGAGGACCGCCTGCTCCTGGACGGCCTGGGCGACCTGCCCGTCGAGTGCCGCCACGGCCTCGGCGAAACCGACGACCACACCTGGGTGTGGGCCCCCGGCCCCAAGGTCATCGTCGGCGGCGACTTCATCGTGTCGTCGCTGCCCAACGCGGGCACGCCGTTCCGGGTGCAGCGCTACGTCCTGGAGTGGGCCGAGGCGCTCGAGGAGATGGCCTCGCTGGAGCCGGCCGCCGTCGTGTCCGGCCACGGGGGCGTCTTCGGGGACCACGCCGAGGAGATGCTGCTCACCACGGCCCGGGCCCTGCGGTACCTCGACGCCGAGGTGGTCCGTCGGCTGAACGAGGGTCAGTGGCAGGAGCAGATCCTGGACGAGGTGGAGCTGCCCGAGGAGCTCGCCACGAGCTCCTACCTCCAGCCGCTCTACGGGTGCACGGCGTTCGCCGTCCGCGACGTCATGCGTCGGTACATGGGCTGGTACGACGGGAACCCGTCGATGCTCTTCCCGAGCACCCGGGCCGAGATCGCCCACGAGGTGGTGGGACTGGCCGGCGGCACCGGACCGCTGCTGGCCCGTGCCCGCGCCGTGGCCGCATCCGACGCCGTCGAGGACGTCCAGCGGGCGCTGCACCTGGTCGACTTCGTCCTCTTCCACGGTGGCGACCAGGTGGACGAGGCCCATGCGCTGAAGGCCGAGCTGCTCGACAGACGGGCCGACCGGGAGCGGTCGTTCGTCGCCCACAACGTCCTGGCCTCCGCCGCCGTGCTCGAGCGGGAGGGCGGCTCCGCCGGTTGATCGGCCCGACATCCCGGGTACCCGAGGGTCAGTGCGCGGTGAGAGGGGTCACCGTGAGGACCGTGGTCTTGGTCCCGGGTCCGTACCGTCCCGCCGGCATGGGAGGTCAGGCGTCCGGCCGGGCCGCCCGGTGCAGCGGGGCGTGCCCGGACCCGTCGGCCAGCAGCTCGCGGACCCTGGGGATCACCTCGGTCCCGTAGAGCTCGACGCTCCGCATCAACAGGTCGTGGGGGAGCTGGCCGGCGCTGTACTTCATGTCGAAGCGCGAGAGCTGCAGGGAGCGGGCCGTGGCCGCGATCTTGGTGGCCACCGTCTCGGGCGACCCGACGTAGAGCGAGCCGTCCGGCCCGGCCTGCTGGTCGAACTCGGCCCGGCCCATCGGTCCCCAGCCCCGCTCGGCCCCGATCCGGTCCCGCATCCGCTTCATGTGGGGCCACAGCTGCTCGCGGGCCGACTCGTCGGTCTCTGCGATGTGGCCGGGCGAGTGGACACCGATCGGCAGGAGGGGCAGGTCGAACTGGTCGAGCGCCCGCTCGTAGAGGTCGACCAGCGGGGCGAAGCGGATGCTCTCCCCGCCGATGATGGCGATCATGAGCGGCAGGCCGTAGCGGGCGGCACGGACGACGGACTCGGGGCTTCCGCCCACCCCGATCCAGGTGGTCAGCGAACCGGACTCGGTGGCCGGATGGACCTGCTGGTCCGACAGCGCGGCCCGGGTGCGGCCCGACCAGGTGACCGGCTGCTCGGACAGCAGGTGGACGAAGAGGTCGACCTTCTCCTCGAACAGCTCCTCGTACTGGGTCAGCTCGTAGCCGAACAGGGGGAACGACTCGGTGAACGAGCCTCGTCCCAGGATCACCTCGGCCCGGCCGGCCGACAGGGCGTCGAGAGTGGCGAACCGCTGGAACACGCGGACCGGGTCGTCCGAGCTCAGCACGGTGACCGCCGAACCGAGGCGGATCCGCTCGGTCCGCCCGGCGATGGTGGCCAGGACCATCTCGGGCGAGGAGACCGCGAAGTCGGAGCGGTGGTGCTCGCCTATGCCGATGAAGTCGACGCCGACCTGGTCGGCCAGTACCGCCTCGTCGACCACGTGCCGGATGACCCGGGCCTCGCTCAGCGGTTGTCCGTCGGCGCCGACGGTCACGTCGCCGAACGTGTCGATGCCCAGTTCGAGGTCGTGGTGCATGTCGGGATCCAGTCCTTGCCGAGTCGACGCGGTGCCGACCGGTGGGGCCGGGGTCCGTCCAGCGTATTGCCGGGGACCGCCGACCGCGACGGGTCGGGGGGATCAGGGAGAGGCCAGGGGGGTGCCGGCGTAGGGCTGGAAGGTGAAGCGGGTCCCGGTCACCGTCCCCGGGGCCAGCCCGATGACCTGGGAGTCGTCCGCTCCCCCCGGCTCGGCCGTCATCGGGTCGAGTGGCAGCAGCCGGGCCTGGCCCTGCATCTGGACCATCCATCCCGAACCGGCCGAGGCGTCGATCTCGTCCACGGCGAAGGCGACGACGGCGTCGTGGACGGACGCCGCCGGCAGGCCGCGCCGACCGAGGTCGATGACCACGGACTCACCGTCGACGGTGTACCGGACCGGGAGGATCATGGGAAGCGCTCGGATGGAAAGGGCCAGGCGCCCCACGCCGGCCTGGGCCAACAGCTCCCAACACTGGTCCGGAGTCAGGTCGGGCCGAGCGTGGTCCATGGGTGTACGGTACGCGTGCGCGGGGCGGTTCACCAGGGCCGAACGTCCCGCCGGCACTAGGTGGTGCAGGCTCCTGGACCCGGGTGCGGGCCCACCGATGCAGCGGGTCCCGGGTCATGCCCGGTGCGGGTGGGGGACCACCGGTCGGGCCGTGCCGGGGCGTGACGCCGTGCTCAGCTGCCCGTCTTCGCCCGGTGGGCCACGCCGGCGCGGTCGAGGATGACGATCCGGCCGCGGCGCAGGTCGACCAGACAGTCCGCCTGCGCCTGGTTGAGGATGCGGTTGACGGTCTGCCGGGTGGTGCCGGCCATCGAGGCGGTGTCCTCCTGGGTGAGCGGGATCGAGCAGGTGGCGTGCCCTGCGTAGATGTCGGCCAGGAACGCCAGGCGCCGCACCACCCGGGTCTCGGCCGGGAGGTGGAGGGCGTCGAGCAGCGCCTGGGAGGTGGACCGCAGGCGGGCCTCGAGCATCTTGGCCACCACCATCGAGGCCCCCGGGTGCTCCTCCCACAGGGACCGGAACTCGTCCCGGGTGAGGCGCAGCGTCTCCACCCGCTCCAGGGCCACCACGGTGGCCGACCGCACCGCCCCCTCGTTGGTCAGTGATGCTCGCCGAACGAGTTCCCGGGCCGCATGACGTCGACGGTGATCATGTCGCCGGCCGGGCCGTTGACCCTGATCGAGACCGTGCCGATGTCGATCAGGTGGACGCTGTCGGCGGGCTCTCCCTGGTGGCAGATGAAGGCGCCCCTGGGGTAGCGCTGGCGCTTGCACCGCGAGGGCACGGCCCGCTGGTCGGTGTCCGTCAACGAGTCCATCAGCTGCCAGTTCACCGCTGACCCCCCCGCCGAAGGCGATCCAGCGGTTCGCCCGAGGGGCCCTGGTATCCCGGGCCACCCATGGGAACACTGGGGCTGAGGCTCGGACTCCTGCGGTTCGACGCCTGGAGTGTCGCCCCGATTACACTCGCTTCGTCGCCGGGGCGACAGACAAGGCCGGGAGGCTCCCGCACGCTGGACCGGGCACACTCATGGACACAGGCGGGCGAACGCATGGCGAACATCGAGATGACCTTGCTGGTGGTGGCGGCATTCGCCGGACTGGTGCTCCTGGCCCTGGCCGCGGCTTCGGTCCCGGTCGCAGCCGCGGCCACCGCCGTGTCGGTCGCCCACGGACGCTCCACGCCGCGGCACTGGACGCCGGTCCGACCACAGTCGGCGGCTGCATGCCGCCGGTCGACGACGCCGGACCGGGAACGCCCGACGGACGCCTCGGACTCCCGCCCCGCACCACTCGGGTCCGAGCGTTGAGCCGCCCTCAGGGTCACCACGGCCCAGTCATGTCGTGTTCACAGCCCACTCCCCGAACAGAAGGCGGGTTCCGATGTCGCTGCAGGTGACGATGATCGAGGACGAGGGACCGGACAGGTCCGAGGTGTCCGTGGCCGAGCCCCCGACGCCTCCGTGTCCCGACGTCCGGGCTGAACGGCACGCCGCAGCGGTGCGGAGCCTCCGTCGCCTGACCGAGGCCTCGCAGGACCTGCGTGCCGTACTCCGGTCCAACGAGGAGTACTACGCAGCCACGCTCGGTCGGCTCGAGGCCGGGGCCGACGTGGCCGCGTCCACGTCCGACATCGACATCGCAGGGGCCAGGGGCCGGGTGGTCGACGCCCTGGCCGAGTTCGAACGGGCCCGGCACCTGTCCCGGGGGACGTTCGTCTCGGCGCAGTTCGACGGGGGCATGAACATGAAGCAGATCGGGCGGGCCTGGGGCATCTCGCGCCAGCTGGCCCACCGGTTCTTCAAGGAAGCACGCCGGGACGGCTGAGCGACCCGACAGCGGTCAGGGGGTCGGACCGCCCATCGCCTCCAGCCGCACCCTGACGTCGGTGAGCACCGGGGTGTCGAGACCCTCGGCGCACCGCCCGAACCGGTCGGCCAGGAGGCGGTGCCCCTCCTCGCCGCGCCCGGTGCTGGTGAGCAGGCCGGCGTAGCCGGCGGCAGCACGCACAGCGTGCACCGGGAACCCGAACCGGTCGGCGACCTCGAGCGACCGGAGCCACGCCGCTTCTGCTCGGGCGTGTCGACCGTCCCCGGCGCCTTCGGCTCCGTCTCCCGAGCCGGCATCCGCCAGGAGCTCGGCCTGGAGACGGAGGAGTGCCGAGTCCCACCACGGCTGACCGGTCTCGTACGAGATCGACAACGCCAGGTCCACGATGCCCTGGGCCATCTCCAGGTCGCCGGCGGCCAGGGCGGCCTCGGCGACACGGCCGAGCACGTTGGTGCTGCCGCCCCGGTTTCCCGTCTCCGCCGCCGAGAACCCCGCCCGCACGACGGCGTCCAGGGCGGTGCGGTCACCCCGGGTGATGACCTGTTCGGCCGCCTCCCACACGCCGCTGACGCCGGCCCAGAAGGTGAACCCCTGCTCCTCGGCCAGCCGCCGGGACTCGGAGGCGAACCGCAGGGTCTCGGCCGCCTCGCCCCGCTCACAGTGTCCGGTGGCCAGGAACGTGAGGGCGAACACCCGGTTGAACGGCTGACCGATGGTGTCGGCCAGGTCGACGGCGTCTGCCAGGTGGGCCAGCCCCCGGTCGAGCTGGCCGAGCAGGAGGCTGCTCCAACCGGCGAACACGTGGGCGGCCACTCCCTGGTCGGTGCCGAATCGCTGTCCGAGGACCTGATGGCGGTCGAGCCGGTAGACGTCCAGGGCCTGGGTGGCCAGGTTCAGCGACGCCACCGCCCGGCCCTGGAAGCTCCGGGCCAGGCTGAGCTGGACCGCGCCGAGCACCTCCAGGAGGTCGTCGTGGTGGATCCCGGCGATGGCGAGGACCCGCTCGGCGAGCTCGGCCCCCAGGGTGATCTCCCCCCGGTTGATGTAGAAGACGGACAGCCCGCCCAGCGCCTGTCCTACCCGGTCGTCGTTGCCGAGGAGCTCGCATAGCTCACGGGCCCGGTCGTAGGCGGCGGCCAGGTCGGGGTCGGCATAGCTGCGGGTGGCCAGGGACGACCCGAGGGCCAGCTGCAGTTCGACCTCGAGCTCCCGGGCATCGGTCACGTCCGGCACCTGCCGGGCCAGGTCGATGGCAAGGCGCAGGAAGGCGACGGCCTCCCGGTGCCCGGACCGCTCGGCGGCCAGCCGTGCCGCCAGTTGGTAGTGGGTGGCCGCCTCACGGAGCAGGCCGGCCGCCTCGAAGTGCCGGGCCACCAGTTCGGCGGCCGTGGACTCCCCCGAGGCGACCCGCTCGTCGAGCACCCGGGCCACCCGCTCGTGGATGGTGCGCCGGTTGCGACGCAGCAGCGACTCGTAGGTGACCTCCTGGACGAGCGCGTGCTTGAACACGTAGTCGGCACCGGGACGTGTCGTGTCGTGGAGCACGAGGCCCGAGTCGACCACCCGGTCGAGGAACCGACCGAGCAGCGTGGGGTCCATGCCCGACACCCTGGCCAGCAGGTCGAAGGAGAAGGACCGTCCGAGGACGGAGGCCAGCTGGGCCACGGACTTGGCCTGGTTGAGGCCGTCGAGCCGGGCCAGCAGCGACGCCTGCAGCGTCCCGGGGATCTCCAGGTCGGCGAGCGGTGCGGTGAGGTCCCACGACGCCCCCCCGTCGACGAGCAGCCCCGACTCCAGGACGCTCCGGCCCACCTCCTCGACGTAGAGGGGGATGCCGCCGGCCGAGGCCACGATCCGCTCCACCACCGGCTGGGGCAGGGCGCGACCCTCGCCGAGGGAGTCCACCAGCTCGCGGGCGTCGGCGTCGCCCAGCGGCTCGAGCGGGATCGTGATGACGGCGTCGGTTGCCGGCCACGACGGTACGAACTCCGGCCGGGCCGTCATGACGAGGAGGACGGGCGCATCGGGCACGCGCTCCAGCAGCCGGTGGACGGCGTCCAGTGTGGTCGGGTCGCACCAGTGGATGTCCTCGATGACCAGGGCGAGGGGGGACTGGCGGCTGAGGGCGAGGATCCAGGACACCAGGGCGTCGATGGTGCGCTCCAGCCGGAGCTCGGCGCTCATGGTCCCGGCCGACCAGGTGGGGATCCCGAGCAGGGTGGCCACCAGGTCGGCGCCGTCGGGGACGTCGACCCCGGAGTCGGCCAGCGCAGCACTGATCTGCTCGAGCCGCCAGGCCGGATCGGGGTCGGACCGGAGCGACAGGACCTCCTCGACGAGGTCGACGACCGGCCGGAGGACACTCATGCGGGTGTAGGACGAGCACGAGGTCTCCACCCAGGTGTGGTCGTCGTCGCCCACCAGCTCGCGGACCTGGAGCACCATCCGGGACTTGCCGATGCCCGGCTCGCCGGTGACCAGGGCGGCGGCACCGTGCCCGATCCGGGCTCCGTCCCACAGATGCCCGAGGGTGCGGAGCTCGTCGGTGCGCCCGACCAGCGGGCTCCGTCGGCCGGGCGTCGTCCCGGTCCGGGAATCGTGATCGAGGCGACCGTGGACCTGGAACGACTCGACCGGCTCGGGGACGCCACGGAGTGCGAGCGGACCGAGCGGCGTGACGTCGAACCGGCCGTCCACCTGGGCCATGGCGGCGGCGCTGGCCACCACCGTGCCCGGCTCGGCCCGGCCCTGGAGCCGGGCGGTCACGTTCAGGGTCTCGCCGACCGACATGTTGACCCGACGGTCGGCACCCCCGAGTTCGCCGACGACCGTCGAACCGCTGTGGACGCCCACCCGGAAGGCGAGGGGCCGGCCGGCGTCGAGCGACCCCACTGCGTCCACGATGTCGAGGGCGGCGTGCAGTGCCTGTGCGGCGTCGTCGTCCTGGGTCCTGGGCCACCCGAACCGGAAGAGGATGCCGTCGCCGCTGTACCCCTCGACGTCGCCGCCGAGCTCCCGGACGATCGACACGGCCCGGCACTGGTACGCATGGATGAGCTCGCTGTACTCCTCGGCGTCGGTCAGGGCGGAGAGCTCGGTCGATCCCACCAGGTCGCAGAAGACGATGGTGAGGTGACGGAGCTCGGTGCTCAGTGCCAGCCCGATCGACTCGTCGATGGCTGCCGAGACCTCGCCGCCGGTCACCGCCAGCCCACAGGCCGAGCAGAAGCGGGCCCCGTCGGGGAGCGGTTCCGAACAGGCCGAGCAGTGGCGGATCACCGGCACCGGGTCGCTCCACCGTCGTGGCGGTGCCCGGATCGGGCACGGGCGACGCCCGACGCCCGCCGGCATCTCCCGACCGTTGCCCCCGACCTGACATCTTCCACCGTGGATCCTCCGCACACGACCCTGGCTGGCGGTGAATCGTACCCCTTGCCACGAGGGCCTCCTCGATCCCACCCCGTCAGGTGACGGTTCGGGTGCCGGGTGACGAGCAGGTTGTGCCCTTCGACCCTGTCGTGGGCACGCGCCCCGCCGTAGCTTCGCAAGTGTGGCGGCCCGATGGTGCGGCGGTCGTCCACGCCCTGTCCCGGCCGCCCCGGGGCAGGGTTCCGTGGCGTCCGTCCCCCGGGGACGGCTGAACAGAAGGAGGTCCGGTCCATGGATGTCCTCATCGCAGTGATCGTTGTCGTCGCCGTGCTGGCCGTCCTCGCCCTGGCCCTCAAGATCGTGACCCAGTACGAACAGGGCGTGCTCTTCCGGCTGGGCCGGGTGATCGGGACCCGCCAGCCGGGGCTCCATGTGATCATTCCGGTCATCGACCGGCTGGTCAAAGTGTCGCTGCGCATCGTCACCCAGCCGATCCAGTCCCAGGGGATCATCACCCGTGACAACGTCAGTGTCGACATCGCCGCCGTCGCCTACTACCGGGTGATCGACGCGGTGAAGTCGATCGTGGCCATCGAGAACGTGAGCGCGGCCATCGACCAGATCGCCCAGACCACGCTGCGCAAGGTGGTCGGCCAGCACACCCTGGACGAGACCCTGGCCGAGACGGACCGGATCAACGTCGACATCCGGGAGATCCTCGAGCTCACCGCCACCGAGTGGGGAGTCGAGGTGACGCTGGTGGAGCTCAAGGACATCCAGCTCCCCGAGGACATGAAGCGGGCCATGGCCAAGGAGGCTGAGGCCGAGCGGGAGAAGCGGGCCAAGATCATCGCGGCCGAGGGCGAGGCCATGGCAGCGGCGTCACTGGGCCAGGCCTCCGACATCATGATGGAGCACCCGCTGGCGCTGCAGTTGCGCAACCTGCAGACGCTCATCGAGATCGCCGTCGACAAGAACTCGACCGTGGTGTTCCCGGCCTCGTTGATGAGCACCATCTCGGAGCTGGGGTCGTTCCTCACCCACGAGTCGGCGGCGTCCGACGCCATCCGCGCCGCGGCACAGGTGGACCGGGATGCGCCCTGAGCGGCCCGGGACCGTCCGGTGCCAGGGGACGTTCGGCCCTATCGGAAGCCCCGACAGGGGTGGAGGGTGGACCATGGCACGGAGCGCGAAGGTCACCCATGCGTACGGCCGGAGTCGTCGTGACCGGAGCGGTGGCGACGGCGAACGGCGGGTGGCGTGAGCATCGACGTGCAGCACGTCTCCATCCATGGGCACAGCGTCGGCTACCGGATGGCCGGCACCGGGCCGGTCCTCCTGCTGATCCACGGGATCGCCGGGAGCTCGGCGGCCTGGCGCGAGGTGATGCCGACCCTGGCCGAGCGGTTCACGGTGATCGCCCCCGACCTGATCGGCCACGGCCACTCGGCCAAGCCGCTGGGTGACTACTCGCTGGGCGCCTACGCCAGCGGCATGCGGGACCTGCTCGGCGTGCTGGGCGTCGAACGGGCGACCGTCGTCGGCCAGTCCTTCGGTGGCGGGGTGGCGCTGCAGCTCGCCTACCAGCACCCCGAGTGCTGCGAGCGTCTGGTGCTGGTGGACAGCGGCGGCCTGGGGCGGGAGGTGAGCTGGATGCTCCGGTTGATGACGCTGCCGGGCAGCGAGTACCTGATGCCCTTGCTGTTCCCCTCGTTCGTGCGGGAGCGGGGCAACCAGCTCAGCCGGCGGCTCCACCGCCGGGGTGTCCGGCTCGGCCGGGTGGCCGAGATGTGGAGCGCGTATGCCTCGCTGACCGAGTCGGCCAACCGTCATGCCTTCGTTCGCACCATGCGGGCGGTGATCGACCCGAGTGGCCAGACGGTGAGCGCCAACGACCGCCTCTACCTGGCCGCCCAACTGCCCACCCTCATCGTGTGGGGGGCGCAGGACACCATCATCCCGGTGAGCCACGCCTATGGGGCCCATGAGGCCATCGCGGGCAGCCGCCTCGTGGTCATCGAGGACGCCGGCCACTTCCCCCACGTGGAGACGCCGGAGCGGTTCCTCGAGGCCCTGCTCGACTTCATCGACACCACCGAGCCGGCGCACTTCGGCGCCGCCGACCTCCAGCACCTGCTGAAGCAGCGGGCGCCGGTCGAGGACGTGACCGACTGAGCCCGCCGGGCGGGCGGCGACAGGGGCCCGTGGCGTGCCAGCGGATAAGTTCGTTCCCCGGAGGACGACGAGTGAGGAAGACGATCGGATGAGCACGGACCCAGCAGACGGACTGCGCCCGGCGGGCGAAGGGGACGTCTCCCCGGACCTGTCGCCCGAGGGGATCGAGCGGTACGTGGTCGACGAGGCCACCGGCAACGCCGTCGACGAGCGGCTCCTGGTGGTCCGCGACGTCCTGACCCATGCGCGCCCCGAGGACCGGATCGCGGTGGCCGAGTGGCTCGAGGCCATGATCGAGGGCAGCTCGCCCGACGAATTGGGCGCGCTCCGCCGGGTGATCCTCGAGCAGGACGAGCCCGTCTACGGGTCCCCACCGATGAACGCGGGCGACCAGCTCGTCGAGTCCTGGCAGACCGGCGTCTACCCCTACGTCAACCTCATGTCCCGCAAGAAGTACGAGGCGCAGAAGTACCACCTCCAGGTCGAGCTGCTGAAGCTCCAGGCCTGGGTCAAGGAGACCGGCCAGCGGGTGGTGATCCTGTTCGAAGGACGGGACGCAGCCGGCAAGGGCGGCACCATCAAGCGGTTCATGGAGCACCTGAACCCCCGGGGCGCCCGGGTGGTCGCCCTGGAGAAACCGACCGAGGCCGAACGGGGCCAGTGGTACTTCCAGCGCTACGTCCAGCACCTGCCGACCAAGGGCGAGATCGTGCTGTTCGACCGGTCCTGGTACAACCGGGCCGGCGTCGAGCGGGTGATGGGATTCGCCACCGGCGAGGAGGTGGCCGAGTTCCTGCACCAGGTGCCCGAGTTCGAGCGCAACCTGACCCGAAGCGGTGTCCACCTGATCAAGTTCTGGTTCTCGGTGAGCCAGGACGAGCAGCGCCGGCGCTTCCTCGAGCGGGAGAAGCACCCGTTGAAGCAGTGGAAGCTGTCCCCGGTCGACCTGGCCTCGCTCGAGCAGTGGGACGACTACACCGAGGCCAAGAACGCCATGTTCCAGGTGACCGACATCGACGAGTCGCTCTGGACGGTGATCAAGTCCAACGACAAGAAGCGGGCCCGGCTGAACGCCATCCGCTACGTCCTCCACAGGATGCCCTACCCGGGCAAGGACGTGGAGGAGATCGGACTGCTGGACCCGCTCCTGGTGGGACGGGCCAGCAACGTCTACGAAATAGGCGAGCAGAGCCGCTTCGGCGCCTGAGCGGCCGCGCAGTTCCCGGTGTGCTCCCGGCAGGGCCGCAGGATACCCGTCAGCGGACGATCGTCACCGAGCACGGGGCGTGCAGCAGGCACTTGTGGCTGACCGATCCGAGCAGGAGCTCCGAAAAGCCGCCCAGCCCCCGGGAGCCGAGGACCAGCAGGTCCGCTCCCTGGCTGGCGTCGATCAACGCCGTCGCCGGGTGCTCCTCGTGGGTGTGGGTGGTGACCGCCACCCCTGGTGTCAGCCGCTCGACGGCGGCGGCGGCGTCGCCGACCACCCGCTGCATGAAGCGCTGGATCTCCTCGGTGGTGACGAAGGCGTAGCCGGGCTCGTAGGCGGTCCTGATGTCCAGCACCGAGTGGGTGAACTCGGCCTCACGGGCCGCCCACTCCAGCGCCCGTGCCGCATTGTCCGAACCGTCCACGCCGACGACGATCCGATGGTCCGTCTGCTCGGAACCGTTGGTGCCATCCGTCCCAGGTGTCACATCACCACGCCCTTTCCGTTCGCAGGCTCTTCCTGCAACGCAAGCTACGTCCGGTCTGCCCCCTGGTCAACGGGTCGAAAGACCCGAGATTCCCGAGCGGGCGGCAGGAGCCAATCAGTGGTCGGTCGAGGCGATGCAGAACTCGTTGCCCTCGGGGTCGGCCATCACCCGCCAGGTGAAGCCGCCCATGTCGTGGGTCTCGACCACCGATCCACCCAACTCCTCGATGTGGGTCTGGGCGGCGTCCAGGTCGTCGACACCGGTGTCGAGGTGCACCCGGTTGCGAACGGACTTCGCATCGGGCACCTTCTGGAGGGCGACCGACACCCCGCCCGGATGCTGGGGCTCGAGCCACACGAAGAAGCCCGGGATGGAACGGGCCGGTCCGACACCGAGCACGGCGGACCAGAACCGTTCCGCCCGTTCGATGTCGACCACGTTGATCACCACGGAACCCACCGTGCAGGTCGCCATGTCGCCGCCTCCTGATCGTCCGGTGTGCCGAGCCTACGAGCCGCGCTGACCCGATTCCACGGGCACCAGGTCACCAACGGCGGCGACGGGCGCAGCCGGACGGAGCGCCGGGCCGAAGACGGGATACGGGGATTTCGACTCTGGCCGGGATCCGGGACCCGTCGGAGACTTGAGGCATGGCGAAGGAACCAGGTTTCAGGCCACCCGAGGCGCTGGGCGACGACGAGGCGCCCCGCGAGGCGGATTGGCTCACATGGAAGCGGACCGAGGTGGGTGGCCGTACGGCCGTCTACGGCGAGGCCGGCGAGGGCACCCCGGTGGTGTTCCTCCACGGCTGGGGTCTCGACCACAAGGCCTACAAGCGGGCGCTGTCCCGCATGGTCGGCGACGGTGTCCATGTGGTGGCGCCCGCCCTTCCGGGGTTCGGCGGCTCCGACGCGCTGCCCCACAAGGCGAACGGCCTGGAGGACTTCGTCCGGTGGGTGGCCGCCTTCCTGGACGAGGTGGGCGTGACCGGGCCGGCCCTGCTGATGGGGCACTCGTTCGGCGGGGGTGTGGCCATCCGGTTCGCCCACGACTACCCGGACCGGACCCGGGCCCTGGTGCTGGTCAACTCCATCGGCGGCTCGGCCTGGACGCACAGCGGCTCGACCATCCGGTCGATGGCCCAGCGACCGCTGTGGGACTGGGGGATCCACCTGCCCGCAGACATCCTCCCCATACGCCAGGCCCGGCGGGTGCTACCGGTCATCGTGGCCGAGGCGCTGCCCAACATGATCCGTGACCCGCGGGCCTTTTGGGACGCAGCCGGTGTGGCCCGGCGGGCCGACCTCACCGCCGAGCTCGACGAGCTCCGCCGACGGGGACTGCCGGTCGTGGTGCTCTGGGGTCGCAACGACCAGCTGGTGACCAAGGACTCCTTCGAGGCGATGTGCACCGCCCTGGGCGATCCCCACGTGGTCACCGTCGAAGGGACCCACAGCTGGCTGATCGCCGACCCCGACGCGTTCGGCGAGGTCATGACCAACGTGCTCGACGTGGTCGGCCTAGCCGACCGGGCCCGGCGGTAGAGGGATGTTCCAGGTGCGCATCCACGGCCGTGGCGGCCAGGGCGTGGTGGCCGCGGCCGAGATCCTGTCGACGGCCGCCTTCGACGAGGGACGATTCGCCCAGGCATTCCCGAGCTTTGGGTCCGAGCGGATGGGCGCCCCCGTCGTCTCCTACTGCAAGATCGACGACAAGCCCATCCGCAGTCACGAGCCGATCACCGAACCGGATGCCCTGATCGTCCAGGACGCCACCCTGGTCCACCAGGTCGACCTGTTCGCCGGCCTGGCCACCGATGCCTACGTGCTGATCAACACGTCGCAGGCCTTGGACGAGCTGGGCCTGACCGAGGTCGCCGGCCGCATCCAGCCCGGCCGCCTGATCACCTGCCCCGCCACCGCCCTGGCGCTCCTCTTCCTCGGCCGACCGCTCCCGAACGCCGCCCTGCTCGGCGGGTTCGCCGCACTGAGCGGCCAGATCACCCTCGACGCCCTGGAACGGGCCATCCGGGAGCGGTTCCCCGGGCCACCGGGTGAGGTCAACGTGGAGGCGGCCCGTGCCGCCCATGTGCACGTCGTCGACGAACTGGAACTGAAGCCCGACCAGGAGAGGACTGCCCGTGCTGGTGCAGATTGAGGGTTCGCGGGCCGTGGCGGTGACCGTTGCCCGGTGCCGGCCCGAGGTGGTCTGCGCCTACCCGATCTCACCCCAGACCCACATCATCGAGGTCATCGGGGTGCTGGTGCGGACCGGGGAACTGGCCCCGTGCGAGTTCATCAACGTCGAGTCGGAGTTCGCCGCCATGTCGGTCTCCATCGGGGCCTCGGCCACCGGGGCCCGGGCCTACACGGCCACGGCCAGCCAGGGGCTGCTCTACACGATGGAGGCCGTCCACAACGCATCCGGGCTCGAGCTCCCCATCGTCATGACCCTGGCCAACCGTGCCATCGGTGCGCCCATCAACATCTGGAACGACCACAGCGACGCCATGGCCGCCCGCGACGCCGGGTGGATCCAGCTGTTCGCCGCCACCAACCAGGAGGCGGTCGACCTCCACGTCCAGGCCTTCCGGCTGGCCGAGGAGCTGTCGCTCCCGGTGATGGTGTGCATGGACGGCTTCGTCCTCACCCACGCCGTCGAGCAGGTCGACCTCCCCGAGCAGGGCGCGGTCGACGCCTTCCTCCCCCCCTACGAGCCCCAGCAGATCCTCGACCCGGCCGACCCGGTCTCCATCGGCGCCATGGTCGGACCCGACGCCTTCGAGGAGGTCCGCTACCTGGCCCACCTGCGCCAGCTCGACGCCCTGGTCCGGATCCCCGGACTGGCGGTTGAGTTCGAGGAGGCGTTCGGTCGACCCAGCGGCGGCCTCCTGCACGAGTACCGGACCGACGATGCCGAGACCATCGTGGTGGCGATGGGATCGGTGGTCGGCACCATCGAGGACGCCGTCGACGAGCGACGCGAGGCCGGGGAGCGCATCGGCGTGATCGGGATCACCACCTTCCGACCCTTCCCCTCCGAAGCGGTGCGGAGCTCCTTGGCCGGTGCCAGCAGGGTGATCGTGGTGGAGAAGGCGCTCCGGGTCGGCGGCGGCGGGTTCCTGTCCGACGACGTCGCCCTGGCCGTGCGGAATTCCGGTGCCGCTGTCCACACGGTGGTCGCCGGTCTGGGCGGGCGACCCGTCACCCGCCGGTCGGTGGCGTCGATGCTCGAGGCGGTCGGACGTGACGGGTTGGAGGCCCTGACCCTGCTGGACCTGGATCGCGGGATCGTCGACCACGAGCGGGCCCGGATCGCCGCCCACGACCGACCCGGGGCCCCGCCGGGAAGCCGGCTGCGGGGGCGTGTGCCCACACTCGGGCCAGTGGAGGTGGGCACGTGACGACCAGTCCCGTCCGCTTCTACCAAGTCGGCAGCTTCGCCGCCGGCAACCGGTTGGTGGACGAGGAGGACCGGACCGTCCAGTCCGACGCGGGCAGGGCCAACGCCCTGGACTCGGGCCACCGGGCCTGCCGAGGGTGTGGCGAGGCGCTGGGGGCGAGGTACGTGCTCGATGCGGCCATGCGGTCGTGCGGCGGTCAGGTGACCGCGGTCAACGCCACCGGCTGCCTCGAGGTCTTCTCCACCCCCTATCCCGAGACGTCGTGGCGGATCCCCTGGCTGCACTCGCTGTTCGGCAACGCCCCGGCCGTGGCCACCGGGGTGGCCGCCGCACTGCGGGTCAAGGGGAGGACCGACGTGCGGGTGGTAGCCCAGGCCGGCGACGGGGGCACGGTGGACATCGGGCTGGCCTGCCTGTCCGGTCTGTTCGAGCGCAACGACGACGTCCTCTTCGTCTGCTACGACAACGAGGCCTACATGAACACCGGGGTCCAGCGGTCGGGGGCGACGCCGCCGGCGGCCCGCACGGCGACCACCGACGCCGTCGGCCCCGAACCGGGCAATCCGTTCGGCCAGGGCAAGGACCTGCCCCGGATCGCCATGGCCCACGACCTCCGCTATGTGGCGACGGCCACCGTCGCCGACCTCCACGACCTCGAGGCCAAGGTGGAGCGGGCCATGGAGGTGCGCGGCGCCCGCTACCTCCACGTCTTGGTCCCGTGCCCTCTCGGCTGGGGATCCGCCCCGGACGAGACCATCCACCTGGCCCGTCTGGCCCAGGAGACCGGCATCTTCCCCGTGTTCGAGTTCCGGGACGGATCGGTCACGTCGGTGGCGCCGATCCGGCACCACCAGCCCGTCGAGCGCTACCTGGAGCGCCAGGGCCGCTATGCCCACCTGTTCGGCGACCCGCCACGGCGCGATCTCATCGCCCGCATCCAGGCCCGGGCCGACCGCACCATCGCCACCTACGGGCTACTCGACCCCTCCGGCGACGGCCCGGGAGGCCACACCATGGACACGGCGCAGGCTTGACCGTGGAGCGCCCGTTCGCCATCACCCTGGACGTGGGGTCGAGCCACGCCAACCGGACCGGCTCGTGGCGGGTCGAGCGCCCGGTCTACGTGCAGCGCCAGCCACCGTGCAACGACGGCTGCCCGGCCGGCGAGGACATCCAGGGGTGGCTCTACCTCGCCGAGTCCGGCGACTACCGCTCGGCCTGGGACCTGCTGGTCGAGTCCAACCCGCTCCCGGCGGTGATGGGCCGGATCTGCTTCCACCCGTGCGAGACGGCGTGCAACCGGGGCGAGCTCGACGAGGCGGTGGGCATCAACGCCGTGGAGCGGTTCCTCGGCGACCTGGCCCTCGGGGAGTCCTGGCCGTTGCCGGAGCCGGGCGCGCCGACCGGGCACCGGGTCCTGGTGGTCGGCTCGGGACCCGCCGGGTTGAGCGCCGCGTACCACTTGACGCGGCTGGGGCACGGCGTGCACCTGGTCGACAGCGCAGAGCAGCCCGGGGGGATGATGCGCTATGGGATCCCCGCCTACCGGTTGCCCCGGGACGTGCTGGACGGGGAGATCGACCGGATCCTCGACCTGGGCGTGGAGCTCGAGCTGGGCCGTGCCGTCACCGACGTCCGTCGGGAGCAGGCCGAGGGCGGGTTCGACGCGGTGTTCCTGGCCGTCGGTGCCCAACTGGCCCGACGGATCGAGATCCCGGCCGGCGACTCGTCCCGGGTGCTCGACGCCCTGTCGCTCCTCCACCGGGTGGCCGACGACGATCCCCCGCAGCTGGGCCGACGGGTGGTGGTCGTGGGCGGTGGGGACACGGCGGTGGACGCCGCACGCACCGCCCGCCGGCTGGGGGCGACCGAGTCGGTCATCGTCTACCGGCGTACCCGCGGCCAGATGCCGGCCCACGCCGAGGAGCTGGAGGCCGCCCTCGCCGAAGGGGTGACGGTGCGCTGGCTGACCACGGTGGACCACCTGGAGGGCAACCGGGTGGTGGTGGAGACGATGCGGACCGACCAGGACGGCATGCCGCAGCCCACCGGCGAGTTCGAGGAGCTCGATGCCGACTCGCTGGTACTGGCCATCGGCCAGGACACCGACCTCTCGCTCCTGGGCGGCACCACCGCCCGGACCGAGGACGGCGTCCTCGAGGTGGCGCCCTCGATGATGACTGGCGAGCCGGCCGTCTTCGCCGGTGGCGACGCCACGCCCTCCCCCCGGACGGCCACGGTGGCCGTCGGCCACGGCGCACGGGGGGCCCGGGGCATCGACGCCTTCCTGTCCGGGCACACGGTGGAGGGACCCGAGGAGCCCGAGCCGGCCACCTTGGACCGCCTCAACACCTGGTACTTCGCCGATGCCCCCCGCACCCGGCGCCCCGAGCTGGAGCGGGTCCGCCGGCAGAGCACGTTCGACGAGGTGGTGGCCGGGCTCACCCGGGAGAACGCCCTGTTCGAGGCCCGACGCTGCCTGTCCTGCGGCAATTGCTTCGGGTGCGACAACTGCTTCGGCATGTGCCCCGACAACGCGGTGCACAAGCTGGGAGCGCCCGGTGAGTACGCCTTCGACTACGACTTCTGCAAGGGATGCGGCATCTGCGCCCGCGAGTGCCCGTGCGGGGCGATCGACATGGTGCCCGAGCGGATCTGACGGCCGATCCGACCGCTGCTCCCGAGTTCGAGAACCTCGACCCCCAGCTCTCGGGATGGGCCGCCAAGAACGTCCAGATCGTCGTGGTCGCATCGAGTGCGGTGGACGGGGGGTCGATCCCCAGGATGCGGGCGACACCGGTGCCTCTGCCGTCTTGGTAAGGGATCCGCTGATCGGCGGTTGCGTGGATGTGGATCACCGAGACGGGCGACGGGGTGGGGCACGGTGGCCGAGTCGGCCCCGACGACCAGCAGCAGCTTCGCCACCATGTGCCAGTACACGCAGCCGAGGCCCTCGTAGCCGAACATGGTGCCCGAGCGCCCGGTGAACTCGCGATGCTGCAACAGCCGGTCGTAGGCGTCGGCGAGCGGCTGCACCGCGTCGCCGAGGTCGCGGGC
>Ga0209048_10001135_pt1 | contig 27805 bp, 28 predicted proteins | sample FrelakmetCRP12CR_FD_187146 | JGI IMG/M metagenome (GOLD analysis project Ga0209048, IMG submission 187146) | Freshwater lake sediment microbial communities from the University of Notre Dame, USA, for methane emissions studies - CRP12 CR (SPAdes)... | ecosystem: Environmental > Aquatic >... | reverse complement strand
GGCATCGGCGAGATGATCTACGTGACGATGCTGAACTGGGTCGGCCTCACGCGTGGGCCGATGGGTGTGCGCAGCATTCCCGGCATCACGCTGTTCGGTGCGGAGGGGATGGTCTTCAGCATGGTGGTGACGGCGGCGGTGATGCTCGCCGCGCTATGGGTGGTGCACCGGCTCGTGCATTCGTACTACGGCAACTCGCTGCGCGCACTGCGCGAGGACGACGCTTGTGCCGACGCGATGGGCATCGACGTCGGCCGCCTCAAGCTGCAAAGCTTCGGCGTGGCCTGCTGCCTGGCCGGATTCGCGGGCGCGCTGTTCGCGCACACAACAGGTTTCATCAGCCCCGAGAGCTTTCGCTTCGGTGAATCGATCCTCGTGCTTTCGATGGTGGTCGTCGGCGGGTTGGGCAGCCTGTACGGCTCGATCATCGGCGCGGTGATCCTGACGGTGCTGCCAGAGCTGCTGCGTGACCTCGGTAGCTGGCGCATGATCACCGTAGGCGGAGTCCTCTTCTTCTCGATCCTGTTTCTGCCGCGCGGGCTGGTCGGCGAGGTCTCCGCGATCGACCTTATCCGGCACCAGATCCGCCGCGCACCCGGGGCGCGTCGCGCTGCATGGTAAGCATGGAGGCACCGTTGCTCGCCCTGCGCGAGGTGACGCGCCGCTTCGGTGGCCTGACTGCGGTGGACGGCGTATCGGCCGAGATCGGCCGCGGCGAGCTCGTCGGCCTGATTGGCCCCAACGGTGCCGGCAAGACCACGCTGTTCAATCTCATCTCCGGCGTCACGCTGCCGTCTGCTGGCGAGGTGGCGTTCGAGGGACGGGTCATCAGCGGCCTGCGGCCCTTCGAAGTGGCGCGGCTGGGCGTTGGCCGCACGTTTCAGAACCTGCGAATCTTTCCGAACATGACGGTCTTTGACAACGTCTCGGTCGGCGCCATCCGCGGGACGGGCCTTAGCGACGCTCTGCTTTCGCACGGCGGAGACAAGGCGCGCGCGATCAGCGAGGTCACGACCGAGATGCTGGCCAAGGTCGGCTTGGCAAGCCTTGGCGACGAATTGGCGGCGAACCTCTCCTATGGCAAGCGCAAGCTGCTGGAGATCGCCCGTGCCCTGGCTGGCCGCCCCAAGCTCTTGATCCTGGACGAGCCCGCTGCCGGGCTCAACGACACCGAGACCGTCGAGCTTGCACGCTTCATCGAAGGTCTGCGTGCCGAGGGCCTGACCATCCTGGTCGTCGAACACGACATGGGTCTCGTGATGCGCGTGTGCAGCCGCGTCATCGTGCTGGCCTTCGGCCGCAAGATCGCCGACGCCAACCCCACCAGCGTGCAGCGCGACCCCGCGGTGCTCGACGCCTACCTCGGCGCCGGGGACGAATGAGCACGACGCCGGTCATGGCACTGCGGGTCGAGGGACTCGACGTGCGCATGGCCGGCCAGCAGATCCTGAAGGGCGTGAGCATCGAAGTGCCCGAGCGCGGTGTCGTCACCGTGCTGGGCGCCAATGGCGTGGGCAAGACCACGCTGATGCGCACCATCTCCGGCATCTACCGGGCGAGCGCCGGAAGCATCACCTTTGCCGGCGAGGCCATCGCCGACCTGCCGTCGCACAGGATCGTCGCCAGGGGCCTGGCGCAGGCACCCGAGGGAAGGCAGGTGTTCTCCAATATGTCGGTGCGTGAGAACCTGGTGCTAGGTGGTGGCACACGGGCAGGCAAGGATCTCGACCGCACCCTTGAGGAGGTGCTGCAGCGCTTTCCGATACTGCGCGAGCGCCTTGCACAGCAGGCCGGATCACTGTCAGGCGGGGAACAACAGATGCTGTGCATAGGCCGCGCGCTGATGAGCCGCCCGCGCCTGCTGCTGCTTGACGAACCTTCGCTCGGCCTGGCTCCGAAGATCGTCAAGCAGATCTTCGAGCTCATCGCCAGCATCCGAGCCGCCGGCACCGCGATCCTGCTCGTCGAACAGAACGTGCGCGCAGCGCTGAAGGTGGCCGACCACGGCTACGTCATGGAAGGAGGTCGCGTTGTGCTCGAAGGACCGGCCACCCAGTTGCGCGAGGATTCCCGGGTGCGCGATGCCTACCTCGGCGGCGCAGCGCACTGAGGCGTAGAGGCGGCTTCAGCCGGAGACGATCTCGAATGCCGCGTTATGGGTGCGTTCCCGCGGCAGGGCCACGGCGGCTCCGCCTCGCTGCCCGTGCAATGCAAGTCCGAGCACGCCCTCGCCGCGTTGCGCGAGGACCGAGCGCAACGCGTTCCCGTCATGCGAATCCGGACCGGGCGCCGCCAGGACGAGCGTCACGGCTGCCAGCGGCAGCAATGAGACCCGCAACCCCAGGCCGGGCATCGCAACCGGATACGCGCCCTGCATAGCCGAGGGCCCGAGAAGTGCGCCATATCGCGCAAGGCTTGCATCGAGGTCGGCCACTGCGACCGTGATCGTTGCGACGCCCCCCACGCCATTGGCATGCACGCGCATGTCGCCTTCGCGCACGCGCAGCGAGCGCGGCGTTATGTCTCCGCAAAGGAAAGGCAGATCGGGCGTCGGCGGCGTGCCGATCTGCCACTGCAGGCGCTCGCCGTCGGGCCGTAGCCGGCCGCCATCGATGGGCCCCTGGTAGGCGAGGCCGCGACTCCGCGCCGAGTCAACGACCGTGGCCACGCTGCTCGGCAGCAACGCGAAGTCGACGAACCCCTCGCGGCCCTGTTCGGCCGCGGCTGCCCATCGGTGGGCCGGACTGGGCTTCAGGAACGCGATCAGTTCCAGGTAACTGCCGTCAGCGAAGCCAACCAGCGCATTGTGTGTCGCGCCATCGGCATGGGTCCCCCCGCGCTGCACAGTGAAGCCAAGCGCCGTGTAGTCTGCGATGGCGGCTTCCAGATCGATGACGTGGATGACGACATGGTCGAGTGCGAGCGACATCTGAACTCCTGGTCAAGTGCTGAGGCCGCGGCGCCCTCTGCCACCGGAGTCCGGGTTTCGCAGGCGCTTACGGTCAAGGAATTGTGAGGCAGGTCGGACGCGCGCCGGGCAGACGGCAGCGGTCTCTTGTCAGCAGGCAACTCTCGGGCGTAGAGCGTGGTACTCATCGCTCGAGCCGTAGTCACCGCCGATGAAGCTGTCAGTTTGGTTGGAGGGCAGCAACGGGCCGCTGACTGTCGGCGAGGTGATGCGCCCGCAGGCGGCATGGAGCCGAGCGCTACCCGGGGCAGCTCGAGCGAGAGATCGCACTATTTCAGCCAGTTGCGACACACAAGGCGCGCGATCGCACCACATTGGCCCAGTTTCGTAGTTGAAACGCCGTGCCATACCGAAAGGCCCCTCAACATTCGACCATCGTGAGCCCGGTGCGGCGCACCTTCGGCGCCCTATGCGGTAAGCAGTTGCTTGCCGTACGGCAAACAGGCATCATTAAGACTCGCCTAGACGCATGGGCGAACGGAGTGCAATGCGGGTCTTCTGCTTCGCAAGTGCACGCCAGGTGCGGCCCGGGGGGAAGTTCGGAGGTCAGCGGGCGATCGCGTCGCGGTCTATCGGCCTCTGCGGCGGGGCCTACAGTCAATCCACGCAACGACAAGCAATGCCACGAGTGGCAAGAAGGGCCAGAACTCCGCAGCGATGCCCAGAAGTTCGGGGTTGCTCATGGTCCCACCCTTTCGATGCTTTGCCGATCGCGGGCGAAAGGATGATCGCCCCGCCGGCTGTCGCGGTTGCTTGCGAACATGGGGCGGCTCTCGACCATGGCCCCGGAGACAATCAGTGCGGCCTGCCGCCCGCCCATGCAGGGCGGTGGCGCGGCGTTACTTGCGTGAGTCGGCCGGCGTGCTCGTCTTGGCGGCGCCGGAGACAGCAGCCATCGCGGTGCGCTGCTCGGACTGGGTACAGCGGTCGACGAGTCGCTGACCGGCGCGGCTGTTCAGCAGCATCGACTTCGCTGGGATCTGCAGCCAAACGACACCGGCCTTCTTGTCGGTCAGCCGAACCGCGCCGGTGGTGGTTTCCTCGGGAACCATCACGTAGCTCACTTCCTTGAAGCGAACCTTGAACATCCCCGGGTGCTCGGCTATCGCGTCGACGTCGACCGACTGGTTGTACTCGCAGTCGGCCTTGCCGGTGAGGACGCGCGCGGCGATATCGAGCTGATTGGCGCTGATGGCCTCCGCTGTCTCGGATGCCAGCGCGAGGCCTTTGGCTTCGGACTTCAGCGCCTGGCGCGGCGTAGCGGGTTTGGGTGCCGTCTTGGCCGACGGTTTCGCCGGCGTGGTGTCGGCGCTTTGCGCAAAGGTGGCCGCACTCGACAGGCCAAAGGCAATCGCGAGGGTCAGGGCAGTAAGGTGTCGCATGGGCTGGGTCCGCAAGTTGAGATGTCAGTCTTTTCGACCGACAGCGGCCGGGCTTCAATTACGCTTGTCTCAGATTGCAACAAGCCGCGCCCCATTGATCAGGCACCTGGACCGCGGCCGGGCTCCGACCGTCTTCATGCCGGGCACCTGAAGACGGCTACTCAGCGCCCGATGCTCCCGCTCCTTGCGCGGTCCAGCGGATCACTTGTTGCCGCGGAACAGGCTGCTCAGTACGACCGCAAGCACGATCAGGTTGACGATCGTCATCACTCCAAACGCAACGGAACCAAGCACTTGCATGATCACAGTCCTCGCAGCCGCGTTCATCGTAGCTCCGATGACTCGTAGCGGGGTGTGAGAAAAGGCACGCTGGAACCGCGCATCTTCGGTCGTGCTCAGCGTTGGACTGCACGCTGCAAAGCGTTCAGGCAATTCGGCGGCAGCGCGAGCGCGCGGTGGGCAGAGTCCAAGCTCACCAGATGAACCGGAGCCGCTGCATCGACGCCCGGTGCGAGAATCCGTCGCGCTTACCCCACTCATGCGCCGAGCCTCGATGCTTCCCGGCGATGGACCGAACCGAACGCTTCTACCGGATCGAACTGCTGATACGCAACCGCGGCGGCGTCAGTTTCCGGACGCTCCTCGGCGAGCTGGAGGTCTCGCCGGCGACGCTCAAGCGTGACCTGCGGTACCCGCGCGAACGGATGGACGGGCCCATCGTCTACGACCGTGGCGACGACGCCTACCGCTTCGCTCCCGCCGCGGCGGTACGGCCGACGAGCCACGAACTGCCGGGCGTCTGGTTCAGCGAGCACGAGATCCACGCGCTGCTGAAGATGCACCAGCTGATCGCCGGGCTGCGCTACGCCGGCCAGGTCGAGGTGGTCGGCGACGGGCCGCTGCGTGACGCGGTCGGGGCGCGGCTGGTTCGCGCGCTGCAGAGGGCCACTTGAGCGAGGAGCGTGTCGATGCGGTCGTTGTCGGCGCCGGCGTCGTCGGGCTCGCGGTCGGGCGCTCGCTCGCGCGGCGGGGCCTCGAGACGCTGGTGCTCGAGCGCGAGGCTGCCATCGGTACCGGGATCAGCTCACGCAACAGCGAAGTGATCCACGCCGGCCTCTATTATCCGCACGGGTCGCTGAAGGCCAGGCTCTGTGTCCAGGGGCGCGAGCAGCTCTACGCGTATTGCGACGCGCATGGCATCGCGCACCGGCGCTGCGGCAAGCTCGTCGTCGCCACGGCGCCCGAGCAGCTGGCGGCGTTGGCGCAACTGGCCGAACAGGCGCGCGGCAACGGCGTGCGCGACCTGCGGATGCTCGACGCCGCTGCGGCGCAGGCGATGGAGCCGGCGCTGCGATGCGAGGCAGCGTTGCTGTCGCCGTCCAGCGGCATCGTCGACAGCCACGGCCTGATGCTTGCCTTGCGGGGCGATCTCGAACGTGCCGGTGGGGCCGTCGCTTTGCGCTCAGCCGTCCGGGCACTGCGCTGCGACGCCGACGGGCACCAGATCGATGTCGGCGGCGACGAGCCGATCGCCCTGCGTGCGCGTTGCGTTGTCAACGCCGCCGGGCTTCGCGCGCCGGCGCTCGCGTCGACGATGCGCGGCCTGGGCGCGCGTCACGTGCCGCAGGCGCGCTTCAGCAAGGGAAGCTACTTCGCGCTCGCCGGCCGGGCGCCCTTTTCGCGCCTGGTCTACCCGCTGCCGCAGGATGCCTGGCTCGGCGTTCACCTGACGCTGGACCTCGGTGGCCAGGCGCGCTTCGGGCCCGATGCACAGTGGCTCGATGTCGCCAGCGCCGACGCCATCGACTACGGCGTCGATCCTGCGCGTGCCGACGCCTTCTATGCGGACGTGCGCCGCTACTGGCCGGGCCTGGCCGACGGTGCGCTGCAGCCGGCGTACAGCGGCGTACGGCCGAAGATTCACGGCCCGGGCGAGCCGGCGCCTGATTTCAGCGTGCAGGGGCCGCACGAGCACGGCGTGGCGGGTCTGGTCAACCTGTTCGGCATCGAATCGCCCGGGCTGACGAGCTGTCTCGCACTGGCCGACGAGGTGGTGTCTCGCCTGGGCGTTTGAATCCGAGTCGTCAGACGTCCGGGGCGGCCGCCACCCACCGCCCGTCGCGCAGCACCTGATGCGGCCTGAACTGCGCCTTGTAGGCCATCTTCGGGCTCTCGGCGATCCAGTAGCCGAGATAGACGTGGGGCAGCTTCAGCAGCCGGGTCTGCTCGATCTGCCACAGCACGTTGTAGGTGCCATAGCTCGCACCCGGCTCGGGCTCGTAGAAGGTGTAGACGGCCGACAGCCCATCGTTCAGGACATCCAGGATCGACACCATCTTCAGCGCGCCCAACCCCGTGTCCGACGGCTCGCGGAACTCGACCAGGCGCGAGTTGACGCGGCTCTGGAGCAGGAACTGCGTGTACTGATCGACGCTGTCGTGGTCCATTCCGCCGCCGCTGTGGCGGCCGGCCTGGTAGCGCAGATAGAGCTGGTAGTGCTCGGGCACGAAGCACAGCCGCAGCACGCGCGCCTGCAGCCTGCGGTGCGCCCGCGCAGCCCGGCGCTGGCTGCGGGTCGGCACGAAGGAAGTCACCGGCACGCGCAGTGGCACGCAGGCGCGACAGCCGTCGCAATAGGGCCGGTAGGTGAACATGCCGCTGCGCCGAAAGCCATTGGCCACCAAACCAGAGTAAGCGTCGGCATTGATCAGGTGGCTGGGTGTGGCGACCTGAGATCGCGCCATGCGCTGCGGCAGGTAGCTGCACGGGTACGGTGCCGTGGCGTAGAACTGCAGCGACGAAAGCGGGAGCTCTTTCGGTTTGGTCACAGGCTGGGTTCCTCGAACCGCGGGGCGTCGGACGTGTCTCGCAGGCGCTCCCAGTGCGCAGGATCATAGGTCCATTCGCGCACTGCGGGTTCCCTCAGGCGCGGGGCGATCAGGCGCTCGAACGCATCGCGCGGGATCTCGCGTGCGCCGAGCGACGCAAGGTGTTCGGTGCGCTGCTGGCAATCGATCAGATCGATCCCGTGCGCGCGACAGAAGCACACCAGCGCCGCAAGGGCAATCTTGGAGGCGTCGCTGCGGTGCGCGAACATCGATTCGCCGAAGAACATCCGACCGAGGCACACGCCGTAGAGCCCGCCGACTAGTTTGTTCTCGATCCATGTCTCGAAACTGTGCACCACCGGCCAACTGCAATAGGCGTCGATCATCTCCGGCATGATCCAGGTGCCGTCCTGGCCATCGCGCGGCGTCCCGGCGCAGGCTTGCATCACGCGGCGCAGTGCACTGTCGATGCGCAGATCGCAGCTTGCCGAGGCCGTGAAGCGCGAGATCGTCTTGCGCAGCGAACGGGACAGGCGGAAGTCCCGCACTGGCAGCACCATGCGAGGGTCGGGCGACCACCACAGCGCCGGCTGACCAGCGCAGTACCAGGGGAACACGCCGTGCGAGTAAGCCTCGGTCAAGCGCTGCTCGGTGAGTTCACCGCCGATCGCCAGCAGGCCGGGTGCCTCGCTGCCGGGACCCAGGGCCCGCGAGGTCGGTGGCAGCGGCTGGTGCTCGTCGTTCAGCCAGGCAATCACGGCGCGCTCGGCGTGAAGCTTCGCGCGCCGCTTGGCTACTTGCGCCGCGACGTGCTGGCCGCGGGCTTGGCGGGAGCGCCCTGCTGCAAGCCCTCGGACATGCCGATCAGCACGCCGCTGACAAGGGTGGAGTAGCTCTGCATCATTGCCTGCGCCGCGCGCAAGCCGGCCGAGCGACTGTCGCGCAACGCTGTCTGCGCCTGCGCGAGCATCTGCTCGACCGTCTGGCTGGCCTGCGCGCCGGTGCTCGTGCCCTTCAACTTCATTGCCTCGAGCACCTGGTCCCACGGGCCCTGAAGCGGCTGGCCTACGCCCTGCGCCGCCTTGGCGACGGTCGCGAAGAAGGTGTCCTCCAGCTTTTCGAGGTTCGCCAGCGCGCCAGCGATCTGCTTCTCCTGCACATCGACGCCCTGGCTCACGAACTGCTCCAGTGCCCTGCGGTTGGCCTCCACCGTGCGAAGCAGTGCGGCGTCCATGCCGGCGAAGGCCTGGCCGAGCAGCCCTTCGACGTCGGGCAGTGGCAGGCCGCTCTTGGCCGCGCCGCTGGAGGCTGCCTCGGTGACGGTCTTCAGCACGCCGCGGATGTTCGCGAGCGTCAGCTCGCGCCCCTGCAGCGCCTTGAGCGTCGCTTCGCTGACCGCCTTGCGCAGCGCCTCGCCCTGCTTGGCCGTGGCCTGCGAGAACATGTTGACCAGCGCGTCCTGGTCGATGCCTGACTTGATCATGGAATCCTCCTCGGGTTGTGGTGTTCAGTCGTCATTGCATGTGCTGGCCGCCGTTGATGGCGATGTTGGCACCGGTCACGAACGCGGCCTCTTCCGAGGCCAGGTAGATGATCAACCCGGCCACTTCCTCCGGCTTGCCGAGGCGCCCGACCGGGATCTGCGGCAGGATCTTCGAGTCGAGGATCTCCTTCGGAATCGCGGTCACCATCTTGGTCCCGATGTAGCCCGGCGAAATGGTGTTGACGGTGACGTTCTTGCGCGCCACCTCGAGCGCCAGCGCCTTGGTGAAGCCGTGCACGCCGGCCTTCGCCGCCGAGTAGTTGGTCTGGCCGAACGCGCCCTTCGAGCCGTTGACCGACGACACGTTGATGATGCGGCCCCAGTTGCGCTCGACCATGCCGTCGGCGACCTGCTTGGTCATGTTGAACAGGCTGTCCAGGTTGGTTCGCATGACCGCGTCCCAGCTGATCTTGTCCATCTTCTTGAAGGTCATGTCGCGCGTGATGCCGGCATTGTTGACCAGCACGTCGACCGCACCGACCTTGGCGGTCACCTCGGCCACCGCGCTGGCGCAGGAATCAAAGTCGGCCACGTCGCACGACACGGCCAGGATGTCGTAGCCGCGAGCCTTCATGTCGGCCACCCATTCGCCGTGCTTGGTGTTCCCCGGCGAGTAGGTGACGACCACCTTGTAGCCGGCGTCGGCCATCTTGGTCGAAATCGACTCGCCGAGGCCGCCCATGCCGCCGGTGACGAGAACCACTCTGTGCTGTGTCATGTGTCTGTCTCCTTCCGAGTTGTGAAATGCCTGAACCGCTCAGCGCTCGACGGTCAGCGCCACGCCCATACCACCGCCGATGCACAGCGACGCGATGCCCTTGTGGGCATTGCGCTTGGTCATCTCGTGGAGCAAGGTCACGAGAATCCGGCAGCCCGAGGCGCCGATCGGGTGCCCGATCGCGATCGCGCCGCCGTTGACGTTGACCTTGCTCGTGTCCCAGCCCATCTCGGCGTGCACCGCGCAGGCCTGCGCGGCGAACGCTTCATTGATCTCCAGCAGGTCGAGGTCGGCCGCTTTCCAGCCGACGCGCGCCAGCGCCTTGCGCGCCGCCGGCACCGGGCCCATGCCCATGGTGGCCGGGTCCAGGCCGGCGCTGGCGTACGAGGCGATGCGCGCCAGCGGCCTCAAGCCGAGGGCAGCGGCCTTCTTCGCGCTCATCACGACCACTCCGGCCGCGCCGTCGTTCAGGCCCGAAGCGTTGCCGGCGGTCACGCTGCCGGTCTTGTCGAACGCCGGTCGCAGACCGGCCAGGCCTTCGGCGCTCGTCTTGCGATTGATGAACTCATCGGCGGCGAAGACGATGGGGTCGCCCTTTCGCTGCGGGAGGCTGACGGTCACGATCTCGTCCTTGAAGCGCCCGCCTTCCTGTGCGGCGGCGGCCTTCAGCTGCGAGGCCAGGGCGAGCGCATCTTGCTGTTCGCGCGTGACGCCGTACTTCCTCGCCACGTTCTCCGCGGTGATGCCCATGTGGACCTGGTTGTAGACATCCCACAGGCCGTCGCTGATCATCGAGTCGATCATCTTCCAGTCGCCCATGCGCTGGCCGTCGCGCGAACCGAGCAGCACGTGCGGCGCAAGGCTCATGTTCTCCTGGCCGCCGGCAATCACGATTTCGGAGTCGCCGTCGCGAATCGCCTGCGCGGCGAGCATCACCGCCTTCAGCCCCGAGCCGCAGACCTTGTTGATCGTCATCGCCGGCACCTCCTGCGGCAGGCCCGACTTGATGACGGCTTGGCGTGCCGGGTTCTGCCCGCAGCCGGCCTGCAGTACCTGGCCGAAGATCACTTCGCCGATCTGTCCGCCCTGCAGGCCAGAGCGCCGAAGCAAGTCGCGAATGACGATGGCGCCGAGTTCACTGGCCGGCGTCTTTGCCAGCGTGCCGCCGAACTTGCCGACCGCGGTACGGGCGGCGGCGACGATGACGATGTCTTCCATGCTCGATCTCCTGGCTGGGTTGATGGCGGGGGCTGCCGGGCCCGCGCAACGCCTCCATTGTCGATCAGATTCGAGGCGCGGCGCTGCTGCAGATCTCAGCCACCGCGAGCGAACAGCTGCCGCACGCGTTCGCGCAGCCAGGTGTGCGCCGAATCGTTCGAGGCGCTCTGGTGCCACACCATGCGCACGTCGTGCTGCGGCCCGTGGCCGGGCAGCTCCCACATCCGCACGTCGTAGCGTGGCGGCAGCGAGTCGGCGAACATCCGTGGAACGATCGCGAGGAGGTCGGTGCGGGTCACAAGCTCCGGCAGGGCACCATAGTGGCGTGCGCGCACGACGGCACGGTCGTTGAGCTTGAGGCGGGTCAGCATGGTCTCCACGCTGCCATGGAAGGTGGCGGTCGGCGAAGCCACGGCCAGCGACGCGAGGGCCAGTTGCCGGGTGCTCAGGCCCTTGCCGGCGCGGCCGATCGCGGGCCGCCAGCGGCTGGCGGTGATGGCGACGAAATGCTCGTGGAACAGCGATTCGCTGGCGATGCCGCGATGCGGTGGCTTCAGGATGCCGATCGCCATGTCGATGTCGCGCGCTTCCAGCGCGGCGCTCACCTGCGAGGCATCCACCGCGACATTGGACACCTGGCTGCCCGGCGACTCCGCGCGCAGCGCCCGGGCCAGGGGCGGCAGGAACAGCAGTTCGCCGAGGTCGGACAGCGACAGCCGCCAGTGCACTCGTCCACGCGCCGCGTCGAAACTCTCGCCGCTGGACAAAGCCGCCTCGAGCGCATGCAGATGCGCGGCCACCGCGGGTGCGATGCGCTGCGCCAGTCGCGTCGGGTGCAGGCCCGAGGGCGAGCGCACGAACAGCGCGTCGTCGAAGAAGCGCCGCAGGCGCGCCAGTGCATTGCTGGTCGCCGGCTGCGAGAGCGAAAGCTGGCGCCCGGCCTCGGTGACGGAGCCGCTGCGGTGCACGGCACACAGCACGCGCAGCAGGTTGAGATCGAGTTGACGGAAGTTCATCGGCATCTGCCTCGTGAATGAACCGGATTCTGACAATCAATTCGACGAATTCAAGCACCGGGGCTAGATTGCAGCCCTGGCACCCGCAAAGAGGGCACAGCGCAAGGAGACGGCGTGTTGCAGATCATCATCCAGGGCCGGGGCGGCCAGGGCGCTCAGACGGCGGGCAACCTGCTGGCGGCGGCCTTCTTCGCCCAGGGGCGCCAGGTGCAGTGTTTCGCCAGCTATGGCGGGGCGCGGCGTGGCACGCCGGTGAGTTCCTATCTGCGCGTCGACGACCGGCCGGTGCGGCTGCGCTGCGACATCGAGCGCGCCGATGCCATCCTGTGCTTCGACGCCAGCCTGCTCGAAGGCCGTCTGCTGGCCACCGCGCATGCCGACACGCTGATCGTCGTCAACTCGGCGCGCAGCCGCGAGCAGTTCGCGCGCGACCTGCCGCGCTACCGCGTGATCCCGGTCGACGGCCTGGCGATCGCGCGTCGAAACGGGCTCGCACGCATCGTCAACTCGGCCCTGCTCGGTGCCTTCGCGCGTGCCATCGAAGCGCCCACGCTCGAGACGCTGGAGCGCACGCTGGTCGCGCAGGCACCCAAGCTGCACGACGAAAACATCGCCGCCTGCGAGGAAGGCTACCGCTGGGCCGACGCGCAACTTCAGGGTGCCGCGGCATGAAAGCACGAAGTGTTTCGGCGCAGACTCATATCGCGAAGCGATGTGACGTCGTAGCCACTGCGCCCGGTGCTTCGGCGCAGACTCATATCGCGCAGCGATGTGATGTCGTAGCCAACGCTTCCTTGCCGATCCCCGCCATCTGGACCACCGGAAGCACCGCGGCGATCAAGACCGGGACCTGGCGCGCTGCGCTGGCGCGGCACATTCACGCCCCTTCGCCCTGCCACGGCGCCTGCCCGGTGCACGGCGACATCGCCGAGTGGATCGCCCAGGCCCGCGCGCGCGACTACCGCGCGGCCTGGCAGACGCTGACGCGTCACAACCCGTTTCCCGCTATCGCCGGGCGCATCTGCCACCATCCCTGCGAGGCCGCCTGCAACCGTGCGGGGTACGACGAGTCGCTGTCGATCTGCAAGCTCGAACGCTTCGTCGGCGACGTCGCGCTCGAACACGGTTGGCTGCACGCCGAAGCAGCCGCACAGTCCGGCGCGCGCGTTGCGGTCGTCGGCGGCGGTCCGTCAGGCCTGTCGGCGACGTTCCAGCTGCGTCGCCGCGGCCATGCCGTCACATTGATCGAGTCGCGACCCGAACTCGGCGGCCTGATGCGCTACGGCATTCCGGCCTACCGTCTGGCGCGCACGGTGCTCGACGGCGAGATCGCGCGCATCGTGGCGATGGGCATTGAGGTGCGTTGCGGCCAGGCGCTGGCGACGCCGCAGGCCTTCGCGCAGCTGCGTGCCGATCACGATGCGGTTTACCTGGCGATGGGCGCGCGGCGCCAGAAGCGCCTGCCGCAGCTCGACTACAGCCGCCCCTGGGTCGTCGATGGCGCCGACTACCTGGCGCGCAGCAGCAGCGGCGAGCCGCCGGCGCTGGGCCGCCGTCTGGTGGTGATCGGCGGTGGCAGCGCCGCGCTCGACGCGGCCCGCAGCGCGCGCCGGGCTGGACACGAGGTGACGATCCTCGCGCTCGAGCGCGAGCACGCGATGCCTGCGCAACGCGAAGAGGTCGTCGAGGCGCTCGAGGAAGGAATCCGGCTCGTCGACTCCTCGATGCTGCGCAGCGCGGCCGATGCGGACCCGGCGACCGATGGCGGCCTGCGGCTGGACTGCGTGCGCGTGATCTTTGAGCCCGGCGTGCAGCGTGGGCAGTTCAGCGTAACGCCGATCGAGGGCAGCGCTTTCACGCTCGAAGCCGACGCCGTCGTCAGCTCGATCGGCCAGGATCCCGACCTCGCTCCGCTGGACGGCGTGCTGGCCACCGAAGGCGGCCTGCTCAGGACCGACGAGCGCGGCACGACCAGCGCCACGGACGTCTGGGCGGGTGGCGACATGGCGAGCATGGCGCGCTTCGTGACCGAGGCCATCGGCATGGGCGAGCGCGCGGCGGTCGAGATCGACCGCCAGTTGCGAGCCCGACGCGGCAGTGGTATCGCGGCCGAGGCCGCGGAACCGCGCTTCAGCGAACCGCTGGTTCCACTGCGGGGCATCAACCTGCACTACCACCCGGCGCAGCCGCGCCCGGCCGATCGTCGGCTGGCTCCGGCCGATCGACTGGTCTGCGATGCCGAGGTGCAGCTCGGCCTGGACATCGAGCGCGCATTGGCCGAGACCGAGCGCTGCTTCTCCTGCGGCACCTGCACGCATTGCGACAACTGCGTCAACTACTGCCCCGACATGGCGGTGCGCCGCGCCGGCGACGGCTACGTCGTGCTCACCGACTACTGCAAGGGCTGCGGCCTGTGCGTCAAGGAATGCCCGACCGGCTCGATGAAGATGCTCGAGGAGTTGAGATGAAAGCACGCAGTGCTTCGGCGCAGACTCATATCGCGCAGCGATGTGATGCCGGAGCCAACAGGCCCGATCCGTCCGTGCTGCTGACCGGCAATCACGCCGTGGCCTGGGCGGCCCGGCTCGCCCGGCCGAAGGTGGTGCCGGTCTACCCGATCACGCCGCAGACGCCGGTACTCGAGAAGCTGACAGACTTCCAGGCCGAGGGCAACTTCGACGCCGAGATCATCACCCCCGAGTCCGAACACTCGGTGATGTCGGCCTGCATCCCGGCCTCGCTGGCCGGTGTGCGCGTCTTCACGGCGACCGCGTCGCAGGGCCTGCTGTTGATGCACGAACTGCTGCATTACGCTGCCGGCGCGCGCGCGCCGATCGTGATGGCGAACGTCAACCGCACCGTGGCCTCGCCGTGGGCGTTCTGGCCCGACCAGACCGACAGCCTGTCGCAGCGCGACACCGGCTGGATCCAGTTCTACGTCGAGACTGCACAGGAGGCTCTTGACACCGTGATCCAGGCCTTCCGAGTTGCCGAGCAAGTGCGGCTGCCGACGCTGGTCAACCTCGACGCGTTTTACGTCTCGCACTCGCTCGAGCCGGTGAGCTTGCCCGCGCAGGAACTGGTCGATGCCTACCTGCCGCCGTTCGCCCCCGAGCATCGGCTGGACACGGCGAACGTCGAATCCTGGGGCAACGTGGTCTCGCAGGACATGTTCTACCGGCACCGCCAGGACATCGAGGCGGCGATGGGTCGCGTGCCCGGGCTGGCTGCCGAGGCCGACCGCGATTGGGCGGTCCGTACCGGGCGCAGCCATGGCGTGATCGAACGCTATCGCTGCGACGGCGCCGGCACCGTCATCGTCGGCATGGGCAGCATGTGCGGCACTGCCCGCGACGCGGTGGACGCGATGCGCGACGAGGGTCTTGCGGTGGGCCTGCTCAAGGTGCGGCTGTTCCGGCCCTTGCCGGTGCAAGCGCTGCGCGCCGCGCTGGCCGGTGTGCGCGACGTCGTGGTGCTCGATCGCAACCATTCGCCCGGGCATGGCGGCGTGTTGCACCAGGAGCTGCGCTCGGCGCTGTACGGCCTGAGCGGGGCACCGCGCATCCACGGCCTGCTGGCGGGGGTCGGCGGAGTCAGCGTCTCGCCCGAGAGGATCGCGGCGTTCGTGAACCAGGCTCTGGGCAGTCCGGAACTGGCCGAATCAGTCTGGGTGAGGTGACCCCCATGCACACGATTCCGTTCCCGCAGGCGCGCAGCGAGGAACCCCTGCTGTGTTCAGGCCATGCGGCCTGCCCGGGCTGTGTCGAGCCGCTGTCGGTGCGCCACATCCTGGACGTGCTGGGCCCCGACACGATGGCCGTGATTCCGCCCTCGTGCATGGCCATCATCGCCGGCCCGCAGCCGTTCAGTTCGCTGCGCATCCCGGTCTACCAGCCGACACTGGAGGCCAGCGCGGCGGCGGCCTCCGGACTGCGTCGGGCGCTGGACGCCCAGGGCAAGCGCGAGACCCGGGTCATCGTGCTGGCCGGCGACGGCGGCACCTACGACATCGGCTTTCAATGCCTGTCGTCGGCGGCCGAGCGCAACGAGGACATGATCTATTTCTGCCTCGACAACGAGGGCTACATGAACACCGGCGCGCAGAAGTCGTCGTCGACGCCGCACTTCGCGCGCACCGGCTCGACGCCCGCGGGCAAGACCTCGCGCAAGAAGAACCTCAGCGAGATCATGGCCGCGCACGGCGTGCCCTACGTGGCCACCGCCAGCGTCGGTCATCTCGCCGATCTCAAGCGCAAGGTCGAGAAGGCCAGGGCGCTGCGCGGCATGCGCATCATCACGCTGCTCATTCCCTGCCTGGACGGTTGGGGACTCGCCGATGACGGCGGCTTGACGGCCGCCCGCCACGCGGTCGAGTGCGGCGCCTTCCCCCTCTACGAGATCGAGGACGGCCACCGCTATACCCTCAACCACGAGCAGCGCACGCGGCCGGTGGCTGACTACCTGGCGCTTCAGCGACGCTACCGGCACTTGTCGGCCGCCGATACGATGATCCTGCAGGCCGAGATCGACGACGGCTGGGCCCGGCTGCTGCGGCGCGTCGCGGCGAGCGATCCTGGTCTCGACCCGGAGCCGGCGACAGCCCGAGCGCAATGAACCATCGTGCGGCCCGTCCCGGACGGGGCGCGCCGACGATCGCGTCAGCCCGGATCGTGGCGGCCCGGGGGCCTGGACGTGTCGGAGTCCGGTGCTCGGGACAGCACTGCGGTCGGCCCGCTCGGCGGCGGCAGCGTGGCCGCCGAAGCGCTCGCCTGTTGTCGTTCGATCAGCCGCAGCATCGTCGCCAGTGTGATCGAACTGAAGGTGGCCTTGGCGTTCTCGTCGATCTCGGAGAGCACGGCACCGAGCGCCTGGTCGACCGGTGTCGGCCCGTCGGTCGCTCCGCGCTCCGCAGCCGGCGGCCCGAACTCCTCGAACAATTCGATGATGTCCATCAGCGTGAGGCGCCGCGCATTGCCGATGAAGCGGTAGCCGCCGCCGGCGCCGCGCACCGACTCCACGACGCCGCTGCGTGCGAGTTCTGCCAGCACTTTGGCGAGATGGTGCGAGGAAACCCCGTACTTGTCGGCAATCTCGGCGGCCGAGATGTGACGCGCCGGTTCGCTCGCGAACTCGAGCACGCTGTAGAGCGCGAGCGAGGTGTTCTTCTGCAGCCTCATCGCGGCGACTCCCACAGTCTGGCTTGCTCAGCCATCCAGATCCATCTCCAGCGAGATCAAGGGCCCGGCCATCATGCCGTGGCTGCGGAAGAACGACAGGATCAGCGTGTTGTCGCGCGCCAGCATCGTGCGCAGCTTTCGCACGCCGGCGCGTCGGAAACTCGCGCTGATGGCTTCGAGCAGACGACTGCCGACCCCGCTGAGTCGCGCCTGAGGCGCGACGTCGATCGCGAACACCCAGCCGCAAGGTGGAGAGCCGAATTCCCAGTCACGCACCTCGCCGATGACGAAACCGACGACACGCCCCTGCGCCAGCGCGACCAGGAATTGCGGCTCACTGCTGCCGCCAGCACCATAGCGCCTGAAGACGGACGCCCAATACCTGCGCTTCTCCAGTCCCGTCACGGTGGCGTCGATCGCGATCACCTGGTCGAGGTCGGCTCGCCGCACCGGTCGGACCACGAGCCCGTCGCAGTCATTGGGGGAAACCCCGGCACGAACGGCGTCGGGCTGTTCTCGTGGCGAAAGTTGGGTCATCGTCGCCTTGCGAATATGAACTGGATCAAACAAAATTCAGTATTTCGGTACCAGAATGAGCTTATAGGGAGTCTATCCGTTTTACCGAACCGTTTGGCGCGAGATTCGTCGAGTGTTCGAAGTCTTGAATCACCGAAGAGTGCAGGTGTAGCGAGGCGCCGGCTGCCACGAGCCGTGTTGCCACCTTGTTCCGTAGAGTCCTAGGAGACAGGCATGAGAAATTTCACGACCGTCCGCGCAGTGCTGCGCAAAGGCGCGCTGGCCCTGGCCGGTGCGCTGCTCGTCGCTGGCAGCGCTTTCGCCCAGGAACCGATACGCATCGGAAGTTTTCTCTCGGTGACCGGCCCCGCGGCCTTCCTCGGCGATCCCGAGCAGAAGACGCTCGAGATGGTGGTGGAACGCATCAACGCCGAGGGCGGGGTGCTCGGCCGTAAGCTGCAGCTCGTCGCCTACGACGACGGCGGCGACGCCGAGAAGGCGCGCACCTTCGCCAAGCGGCTGATCGAGCAGGACAAGGTTGACGCGATCGTCGGTGGCTCGACGACCGGCACGACGATGGCGGCGGTGCCGCTGGTCGAAGCGGCGCAGCTGCCGTTCGTCTCGCTCGCCGGCGCCGTGGTGATCATCGAGCCGGTCAAGAAGTGGGTCTTCAAGACGCCGCACACCGACCGCATGGCCTGCGAGAAAATCTTCGCCGACATGCAGGCGCGCAAGCTGTCGAAGGTGGCCCTGATCTCGGGTGCCGGCGGCTTCGACAAGTCGATGCGCGCCGAGTGCCTGAAGGTCGCGCCCAAGTATTCGATCGAGGTGGTGGCCGACGAAACCTATGGTGCCACCGACACCGACATGACGGCGCAACTGACGAAGATTCGCGCCAGCGGTGCGCAAGCCGTGCTCAATGCCGGCTTCGGCCAGGGCCCGGCGATCGTGACGCGCAACTACCGCCAGGTCGGCCTCACGCTGCCGCTGTACCAGTCTCACGGCGTCGCCTCGATGGAGTACGTCAAGCTCTCGGGCCCGGCGGCCGAAGGCGTGCGCCTGCCTGCCGCGGCGCTGCTGGTGCCCGAGTTGCTGGCCGCGAACGACCCGCAAAAGCCCATCGTCACCGCCTACAAGCGGGATTACGAAGGGCGTTTCAAGAGCGACGTCTCGACCTTCGGCGGGCATGCCTACGATGGCCTGCTGCTGGTCGTCAACGCGATCAAGCGCGCCGGTTCGACCGACAAGGCGAAGGTGCGTGACGCACTCGAGGCGACACAGGGCTATGTAGGCACTGCGGGCGTCGTCAACATGTCGCCGAGCGATCACATGGGGTTGGACCTCAGCGCCTTCGTGATGCTCGAGGTGAAGAACGGCACGTGGTCGATCGTGAAGTGAAGCGGCAAAGGCCGACGCGATGGGCAGCCAGTGGCTCCAGTACGTTGCCAGCGGGCTGACTGCCGGGGCGATCTACGCGCTCGTCGCGCTCGGTTTCTCGATCATCTACAACGCCAGCCAGGCGATCAATTTCGCGCAGGGCGAGTTCGTGATGATCGGCGGCATGACTGCGGTGACGCTGGTCGGCGCCGGCACGCCGCTGGCGGTGGCCGTGCCGCTGGCCGTGCTGGCGGCGGTAGCGGTCGGGTTGCTGCTCGAGAAGGTGGCGATCGAGCCGGCACGCAAGGCCGACACGGTGACGCTGATCATCATCACGATCGGCGCGTCGCTCCTGCTTCGCGGGTTGGCGCAACTGGTATGGGACAAGCGCGTGCACTCGCTGCCCGCCTTCTCGGGCGACAGGCCGCTGCAGCTCATGGGTGCCACGGTGTTGCCGCAAAGCCTGTGGGTGCTGGTCGGCGCCGCGCTGGCGGTCGCGGGCCTGTCGTGGTTCTTCGGGCGCACGCTGTTCGGCAAGGCGATGCTCGCGACTTCGTACAACCCGCTCGCCGCGCGGCTCGTCGGCATCAACACCCGCACGGTCCTGTTCGTGAGTTTCGGCCTCGCGGCGGGGCTCGGCGCGCTCGGCGGCGTGCTCATCGCGCCGATCGCCTTCACCTCGTACGACAGCGGCATCATGCTCGGCCTGAAGGGCTTCGCCGCGGCGATGCTCGGCGGGCTCGGCAGCTTCGGCGGAGCGGTACTCGGCGGTCTGCTGCTTGGCCTGGCCGAGGGACTCGGGGCCGGTTTCGTCTCGTCGGCCTACAAGGATGCGATCGCCTTCGTGATCATCCTCGCGGTGCTCTTCTTCATGCCGGGAGGCCTTCTTGGCGCACGTCGAAGCGACCGTGTCTAGGCCGGCAGGGCTGCGGCTGCGGCAATGGGCCGCCAGCCCCCGCGGCGGCGGCCTGCTGGCGCTGGCCGTGGTGATCGCACTGCTGCCGCTGGTGCTCGGCAACAACTACTTCTACGAGATCGCGATCCTCGTTGCGCTGAACGCGATCGTCTGCGTCGGGCTGAACCTGCTGATCGGCTACGCAGGGCAGATCAGCCTCGGTCATGCCGGCTTCTTCGCGCTCGGCGGGTACGGCTCGGCCATCCTGTCGGGCAGCCATGGCTGGCCGACCTGGCTGGCCATGCCTTCGAGCTGTGCGGCGGTCGGCGTGCTCGCCTTCGTCGTCGGGCGTCCGACGCTGCGCCTGAAGGGCCACTACCTCGCGATGGCGACGCTCGGCCTGGGCATCATCATCTCCATCGTGCTGTCGACCGAGGACCGCATCACCGGCGGTCCCGACGGCATGCCGGTGCCGCCGCTCGCGCTGTTCGGCTGGTCCCTGCGGGGTGAACACACGTGGTACTGGATCGCAGGCGCCGGCCTGCTGCTCGCGGTATGGCTGGCACTCAACCTGATCGAGTCGCCGGTCGGGCGCGCACTGCGCGCGTTGCACGGCTCCGAGATCGCCGCCGAGACGGTGGGCATCGCCAGCGCACGCTACAAGCTGAAGGTGTTCGTGCTCTCGGCGGTGTTCGCCGCCGTCGCCGGCGCACTCACGGCGCACTATGCGGGGTTCATCACGCCGTCCAAGGCCTCGTTCATGCACTCGGTCGAGCTGGTGATCATGGTCGTCTTCGGCGGCATGGCGTCGGTCTTCGGCGCCGTGGTCGGCGCGGCCATCCTGACCACGCTGCCGCAACTGCTGACGGTGCTCAAGGACTACGAGATGATGGTCTTCGGCGCGGTGCTGATCGCGACGATGGTGTTCTTCCCGCAGGGCGTGGTGCCGACGCTCGGCCGCTGGCTGAGGAGGGGCAGCCGGTGAGCCTGCTCGCGGTGGAGAATGTCTCCAAGGCCTTCGGCGGCGTGCACGCCATCGAGGGTGTTTCGTTCGCCATTTCGCCGCGCGCGGTGCATTCGATCATCGGTCCCAATGGCGCCGGCAAGACGACGCTGCTGAACATGCTGACGGGGATCTACGTGCCCGATTCGGGCAGCATCCGGCTCGCCGGGCGCGAGCTCCGCGGCGAGCCGACCCACCGCTTCGCCGCCGCGGGCATCGGCCGCACGTTCCAGAACCTGCAGGTATTCTTCAACATGACGGCGCTCGAGAACGTGATGACGGGCCGCCACCTGCGCGAGCGCTGCTCGTTGCTGGCGGCGATGCTGCGCACGCCTGCACTGGCGCGCGCCGAAGGCTCGTGCCGGGAAGTTGCGCGCAGGCTGCTGTGGCAGGTGGGGCTGGCCGACTACGAACTGGCCGCCGCCGACGCGATGCCGTATGGCGCGCTCAAGCGCCTCGAGATCGCGCGCGCGCTGGCCGCCGAGCCGCAGGTCCTGCTGCTCGACGAACCCGCCGCCGGGCTCAACCAGACCGAGGCGCACGAGATCAACGTGCTGATCAAGCGCCTGGCCGGCGAAGGCACGACGGTGATCCTCGTCGAGCACAACATGCGGCTCGTGATGGACGTGTCGGACCACGTGCTCGTGCTCGACCACGGCAGGAAACTGGCCGAAGGCACGCCGGCCCAGATTGCACGCGACCCGCTCGTCATCGAGGCCTATCTCGGCGTCGACGAAAGCGCAGTCCACCATGCTTGATGTGACCCGCCTGGACAGCCGCTACGGGCGCATCCCGGCGCTCGCCGAGGTCGATCTGCGGGTCGCGCCCGGCGAGCTGGTGGCCCTGGTCGGCGCCAACGGTGCCGGCAAGACGACGCTGCTGCGCACGATCTCGGGCGTGCAGCCGGCAAGCGGTGGCTCGATCGTCTTCGACGGGCAGGACCTGGCGCGCCTGTCGGCCCGCAAGCGGGTGCAACTCGGCATCGTGCAGGTGCCCGAGGGGCGTCAGGTGTTCGGCCCGATGACGGTCGAAGACAACTTGCTGCTCGGCGCGTTCGCGCGCGGTTCACGCGACGGGATCGAACCCGTGCTGGCGATGTTTCCGGCGTTGGCGGACAGGCGCCAGCAGCTTGCCGGAACGCTGTCGGGCGGCCAGCAGCAGATGCTCGCGATCGCACGTGCGCTGATGGCGCAGCCCCGGTTGCTGCTGCTCGACGAGCCGAGCATGGGCCTGGCGCCACGGCTGGTGGCCGAGATCTTCGCGCAGATCGCCGCTCTGAAGGGACAGGGCACGACGATCCTGCTCGTCGACCAGAACGCCCGCGCCGCGCTGGCGATCGCCGATCGTGGTTACGTGATGGAAACCGGGCGCATCGCGCTCCACGGCCTGGCAGCCGATCTGCTGCGCGATCCGCAAGTGCAGCAGGCTTACCTTGGCCTCTGAACCCTTAGACACTCTCCTATCCACGAAAGGACTTGCCATGAAGAGCACCCTGCAAGCCGGCGTCACCGGCACCACGTCGCTCGCGGTGGACCGCGAACGCACGATCGATTTCATGGGCGAGAAGGCGCGCGTCTATGCCACGCCGGCGCTGGTGCGCGACATCGAGATCGCTTGCCGCAACCTTCTGCTCGAGCACCTCGACCCGGGTGAGGATTCGGTGGGCACGCGGGTCGAACTCGACCACCTTGCGGCGACGTTGATGGGCATGAAGGTCGAGCTCACGCTCGTCGTCGCCGAGGTCAAGGGGCGCGCGGTGACCTTCGAAGTCTCCGGCAGCGACGACGTCGAGCCGATCTGCCGTTGCCGCCACCAGCGCTTCGTGGTCGACGTCAAGAAGACCGAGGAGCGGCTCGCGGCCAAGGCGCACAAGGCGGGGCTGGTATGACCACAGCCACCAAAGGCACGCGCAGCGTGCCGACGTACTGCTACCAGTGCGTCGCCGGGCCCGACCTGCTGACGGTGAAGGTATCGAACGGCGTGGCGACCGAGGTCGAGCCCAACTTCCGCGCCGCCGGCATCCACCCGGGCGGCGGCAAGGTCTGCGTCAAGGCCTATGGGCTGGTACAGAAGACCTACAACCCGAACCGGGTGCTCACGCCGATGAAGCGCAGCAATCCGGCCAAGGGTCGCGGAGAGGACCCGAAGTTCGTGCCGATCACCTGGGACGAAGCCTTCGAGCTGATCGCCGCGAAGCTCAACGCCGTGCGCGCCGAAGGAATCCTCGACGCGTCGGGTTACCCGCGCGTCGCTGCCAGCTTCGGTGGTGCCGGCACGCCGCAGTCGTACATGGGCACGTTGCCGGCGTTCCTCTCCGCCTGGGGCCCGATCGACATGGGCTTCGGCTCAGGCCAGGGCGTCAAGTGCTACCACTCGGAGCACCTGTATGGCGAGTTCTGGCACCGGGCGTTCATCGTCACGCCCGACACCCCGCTGTGCAACTACCTCATCTCCTGCGGCTCCAACATCGAGGCCTCGGGCGGCGTGACCGGCGTCTGGCGCCACGCCGCTGCGCGGGTGCGCGGCATGAAGCGCGTCCAGGTCGAGCCGCACCTTTCGATCACCGGGGCCTGCTCGGCGCAGTGGGTGCCGATCAAGCCGAAGACCGACGCGGCCTTCCTCTACGCGCTGATCCACGTGCTGCTGCACGAGGTGCCGCGCGAGCGGCTCGATCTGCCGTTCCTGGCGACGCGCACGGCGTCGCCTTACCTGGTCGGACCGCACGGCTACTACCTGCGCGATCCTTCCAGCCGCAAGCCCCTGGTGTGGGATCGGACGAGCGCGAGCGCTCGGGTGCACGACAGCGCCGGGCTGCAAGAGGCGATCGAAGGCAGCTACGAGGTCGATGCGATCGAGATCGGCCCCGACGACGAAGTGCTGGCCCAGGGCCGGTTGCCGGGCACGACCGCCTTCAGCCGGTTGGTGGAACACATGCGGCCCTATTCGCCCGAATGGGCGGCGGCGATCTGCGACGTGCCGGCAGCGACCATGCGTCGCATCGCCAACGAGTTCATCGACCATGCCTGCGTTGGCGAGACGATAGAGATCGAAGGCCAAACGATGCCCTTCCGCCCGGTCGCGATCACCATGGGCAAGACCGTCAACAACGGCTGGGGCGGCTTCGAATGCGTCTGGGCACGCACGGTGCTGACCACGCTGGTCGGCGGGCTCGAAGTGCCCGGCGGCACGATCGGGACCACGGTGCGCTTGACGCGGCCGATGTCCGAGCGGCTCAAGAGCGTAAGGGCGGGGCCCGACGGGTTCATGCACTACCCGCTCAACCCGACCGACAAGGCGCATTGGGCGCCCAACCCGAACATCCGCAACGCGTACCGCACAATGGTGCCGCTGGCGGCGGATGGGCCTTGGAGCCAGGCGCTCGGGCCGACGCATTTCTCCTGGCTCTTCCTCGACGAAACGCCGAAGGGTTTGCCGCGCGTCACGCTGCCCGACGTGTGGTTCATCTACCGCACCAACCCCGGGATCTCGTTCTGGGACACCCAGGCTCTGGGCGAGAAGATGGCGCGCTTTCCTTTCGCCGTCGCCTTCGCCTATACCCACGACGAGACGAATCATTTCGCCGACCTGCTGCTGCCCGACGCGACCGACCTCGAGAGCCTGCAACTGTGGCGCGTCGGCGGCACCAAGTACCAGGAATCGTTCTGGGACCACCAGGGCTTCGCATTGCGCCAGCCGGTCGTGGCTCCGCACGGCCAAGCGCGCGACCTGACCGACATCGCCACCGAGCTGGCGCGGCGCACCGGCCTGTCGGACAAGTACTACGCGGCCATCAACAAGGGAGCGGGCGGCGTGCCGCTGAAGGGCGAGCACGGCGACTTCTCGCTCGATCCCACGGTGCAGCACAGCCGCGAACAGATCTGGGATGCGGTGTGCCGTGCAGCGAGTGCCGAGGTGAGCGGCGGCGCGCATTCGCACGGGCTCGATTGGTGGAAGGAGCATGGCCTCGCCACCAAGCCCTTCCCGCGCCGCGACTGGTACCTGTTGCCGACGATGCTCGAGCACGGCCTGCGCTTCGAGTTGCCCTACCAGGAGCGGCTGATGCGTGTCGGCGCCGAGCTCGGCCGCCGCCTGCACGAACACGACATGCACTGGTGGGACGTGCAGTTGAAGGAGTACCAGGCGCTGCCGGTGTGGAAGGATTTCCCGGCGCTGTGGGAAGACGTCATCGCACTGAGCGGTGGCAAGGCGGGGGACTACCCGTTCTGGCTTCTCACCGCGCGCAGCATGCAGTACGCCTGGGGCGCCAACGTCGGCTCGCAGCTGATGCACGAGGTCGCCGACAACGTCAGCGGGCACCGCGGCGTGATCATCAACACGGGCGCTGCCGCGAAGCTGGGCATAGCCGACGGCGACGCGATCGAGATTTCCACGCCCAAGCGCAGAGTTCGCGGCCGCGCGGTGCTGCGTCAGGGCATACGCCCCGACACGCTGTTGCTGATCGGGCAATTCGACCACTGGGAGACTCCACTCGCGCGCGACTTTGGCGTGCCCAGCATGAACGCCCTGGCGTCGATGTCGATTGCGCTCACCGACGCCACCGGCTCGGGGGCCGACATCGTGCGCGTCAAGATCGGCAAGGCGACGACGACGGGGCGGCCGGTGTACGCCACCGAAGGGGCGGCGTCATGACGCGCTGGACCATGACCGCCGACCTGCGGCGCTGCGTCGGCTGCCAGACCTGCACCGCGTCGTGCCGCCACGCCAACGCCACGCCGCCCGGCGTGCAGTGGCGGCGCGTGCTCGACATGGAGTTCGGCGAGTACCCCGACGTGCAGCGCGCATTCGTGCCGGTTGGTTGCCAGCACTGCGCCGATCCGCCCTGCATGACGGTGTGCCCGACCACGGCGACCAAGCAGCGGGCCGACGGCATCGTCACCATCGACTACGACCTGTGCATCGGCTGCTCGTATTGCGCGGTGGCGTGCCCCTACCAGGCGCGCTACAAGGTCGACGCCGCCCACTACGCCTACGGGGAGGCGAGCGAGAGCGAGGCGCTGCGCCACGACAAGGCCCGTATCGGCGTAGCGACCAAGTGCACCTTCTGCGTCGACCGCATCGACGCTGGCCTGGCCAAGGGGCTCAAGCCCGGCGTCGACCCCGAGGCCACGCCGGCCTGCGTCAACGCTTGCATTTCGCTCGCGCTCGCATTCGGCGACGGCGACGACCCGCAGAGCAACGTGTCGCAACTGCTGGCCGAAAGCCAGCACTTCCGCATGCACGAGGAGCTCGGCACCGCACCGGGCTTCTTCTATCTGTGGGACAAAGAGGAGCGGACATGAGCTACGGCCCCAACCCCTGGCAACAAACGAACTGGGACTGGCGCGCCGCGGGCAACTTCGTCTGCGGTGGCGCCGGCGGCGGGCTGATCGTCTTCGCCGCCCTGAGCGGCGCACAGGGGCTGGCGCTCGCGGTGCTGCTGCTGGGCGGCATGGCGCTGGTTGGGACCGGCCTGCTGTGCGTCTGGCTCGAACTCGGCCGTCCGCTGCGGGCGTTGCACGTGTTCATCAACCCGCGCACCTCATGGATGACGCGCGAGGCCTTCGCCGCGACGCTGCTGATGCCGGTGGCGCTGGCCGCCGCCGCGAGCCTGTTGCCCGGGCTCCAGTGGCTGGCCGCCGCGCTGGCGCTGGCCTTTGTCTATTGCCAGAGCCGCATGCTGCAGGCGGCCAAGGGCATCCCGGCCTGGCGCGAGCCGCTTGCGGTGCCGCTGATGGTGCTCACCGGACTGGCCGAGGGCGGCGGCCTGTGCCTGGCGGCGCGGGCCGCGGACGATTCCGGGCAACTGCTGGTCACCCTCGCGGGCGCCGTCGTGCTTGCACGCGCGGCGGTGTGGTTCGCCTACCGCAGGCGCGTTGCCATGAGCGTGGCGCCACGCGCGCTGGCCGCGATCGACAGCGCGGGCCGGGTGCTGCAGTTCGCCGGCTCGCTGTTGCCGCTGGCGCTGCTCGCGCTGGCGGCGAGCGGGGTGCTGGGCGCCGCGCCGGCGCTTGTCGTCGTGGCGGGCCTGCTCGCGGCGGCGACGGGTGCGTGGTTCAAGTACACACTGGTCACGAGGGCCGGTTTCAACCAGGGCTTCGCGCTGGCACGCCTGCCGGTGCGCGGCGTGCGGCGCTCGTAGCGCGAGGGGGAATCATGGGTGCGATCACGAATACGGAAGTTTCAGTGGAGACCAACTTGTCCTCAAGTCCTGGCGCAACCAGATCGGAGCTGGGGCAGGGCGCGTCCAGTGGCATGCAGCGGCACTTGCACCCGGAGTTCGAAGCGATGCCGCGCGAACGACTCGCCGCGTTGCAGCTTTCCCGGCTGCGCGACACCCTACGCAATGCCTACGACAACGTTGCCATGCATCATGCGCGGTTCGACGCCGAGGGCATCGCGCCCGACGACATCCGCGAACTCGCCGACGTCCAGCGCCTGCCCTTCACCGTCAAGGCGGACCTGCGCGACCACTACCCCTTCGGCATGTTCGCGCGGCCGCAGAGCGAATTGGTGCGGCTGCATGCTTCTTCGGGAACCACAGGCAAGCCGACCGTCGTCGGCTACACGGCGCAGGACATTTCCAACTGGGCCGACCTGATGGCGCGTTCGCTCGCGGCCGGCGGTGCACGAGCCGGCGACGTGGTGCACAACGCCTACGGCTACGGCCTCTTCACCGGCGGCCTGGGCGCGCACTACGGCGCCGAGCGCCTGGGCGCGACGGTGGTGCCGATGTCGGGTGGCGCGACAGAGAGGCAGGTCGCGCTGATCATGGACTTCGGCGCCCGCGTGCTCTGCGCGACGCCGTCGTATGCGCTGGCGATCGCCGAAGTCGCCGAAGCGCAAGGCGTCGACCTGCGCGCGAGCGCGCTCGAGGTCGGCATGTTCGGCGCCGAGCCCTGGAGCCAGGCGATGCGCGCCGAGATCGAGGCACGTCTCGGCCTCACGGCGGTCGACGTCTACGGCCTGTCGGAGATCATGGGCCCGGGCGTCGCCTGCGAATGCGAGTGCCGCGCCGGGCTGCACGGCTGGGAGGATCACTTCCTGTTCGAGGTCATCGACCCCGAAACCGGGCGCGCGCTGCCCGAGGGCGAAGCGGGCGAACTCGTGATCACGACGCTGACCAAGCAGGCGCTGCCGATGCTGCGCTACCGCACGCGCGACATC
>Ga0209048_10001134_pt1 | contig 27805 bp, 24 predicted proteins | sample FrelakmetCRP12CR_FD_187146 | JGI IMG/M metagenome (GOLD analysis project Ga0209048, IMG submission 187146) | Freshwater lake sediment microbial communities from the University of Notre Dame, USA, for methane emissions studies - CRP12 CR (SPAdes)... | ecosystem: Environmental > Aquatic >... | reverse complement strand
CGTTGCCGCCGCGATGGCTGAGTACGGAGCGACCCTGGGCACGGAGACCGCTGCGCAGTCTGAGATCCAGCCCACGCCAGTACCTCACGACGCCGTGCCGGTCACCCGCTACCCAGACGAGGACGCCGCCTCCGCGCCCACTGAGCAGACGGAATTGCAGCACGCGTATTGTGTCCTCGGCATCGACGCGACGTCGAGCCGCGCGCGCCTCGACACCGCCTACCTGGCTCTCGTCGAGCGCTACGCCCCGGCAAAGGTCGCCGACTTGGGGGCTGACTTTGTTGCCCTCGCGGTGCGCAAGCTGGCGGAGGTGACGGCGGCATTCGAGACGGCGGTGGACGCGCGGTTCGAGACGCGGTGACCGCCGGCGGGTCATACTGCCTGTGCGAAAGGGAGCGGCGATGATCCGGCACGTACGCTTCCATGGACGCGGCGGCGAAGGCGTCAAACTCGCCAGCCGCATCGTCAGTCGCGCGGCCTTCCTGGCCGGGTGCACCGTGCAGGACTCGCCGCTCTACGGCGCCGAGCGGCGCGGCGCGCCAGTCGCCGCCTTTGTGCGCTGCGGCGACGGCCCGATTCGGGAGCGCGGCTACATTGAACAGCCCGACATCGTCGTGGTGATGGACGATTCGCTGCTGAGCCAGCCGGATGCCGCAGTCCTCGATGGGCTCGACTCCACGAGCGTCGTGCTGGTCAACACCGGCGCGCCGGCCCGGGACGTCAAGGCGCGCTATGGCATTGCCGGACACGTTGTTACGCTCGACGTATCCTCGATCGCCCTCGATGTGCTTGGCCGGCACCTCCTGAGCGCGCCGGTGGCCGGCCTGACCGCCAAGGTTACGGCGATCGCTGCCTGGGAGGACCTCGCCGCGGCGGTGCGGCTGGAGCTGGCGGATGTCGGACTGACAAACGAGGTGATCGAGCGTAATGTCACCGCCACACAGCGTGCTTTCGACGCCGCGCCCGTGGTGCAGCTGTTTGGCGGGCAGCGTCCGCGCGACGTGTTGCCCGCAGCGCGGTTCGTTATGCCGCACTTGCCGGGGCGCCTCGCGGCACCGTCGATCGATGCGGCTGCCAACTCGGCCTTGCGTCACACGGACGGCTGGCGCGTCTACCGGCCGGTGATCGATCAGCCGCATTGCACGCGCTGCTTTCTGTGCTTCGCGCTATGCCCCGAAGGGGCCATTCATCTCGATGCGGATAACTATCCGATCATCGATTACGACCATTGCAAAGGTTGCCTCGTGTGTGTCGCTGAGTGTCCGCCACAGGTGATCAGCACCGTGCGGGAGGCGCACCATGGCACGTGACCTCCTCACCGGCAACGTGGCAGCGGCCTGGGGTGCACGGCTGGCCGATGTCGACTACGTGCCCGCGTACCCGATCACGCCGCAGACGGAGATCATCGAGTCGCTGGCGCAGTGGATCGCGGACGGCGAGCTGGCGGCGCGCATGGTGACGATGGACTCGGAGCACTCCATGCTCACCGCTGCCGGCGCGGCCGCGGCGACCGGGGCGCGCGTCTTCACGGCATCCTCGAGCCAAGGGCTGCTGTACGCGCTCGAAATGCTTTACACGGTGGCGGGCTGGCGTGTGCCGCTGGTACTGGTCAACGTGGCGCGCGCGGTGGCCTCGCCTATCACACTCGAACCCGATCACAACGACGTGCTCGCGGCGCGCGACACCGGCTTTCTGCAGATTCACGCCGAGACCTGCCAGGAGGTGCTCGACTCCATTCTCATGGCCTACCGCCTGGCGGAGCACGCCGATGTTTTGCTGCCTGCGATCGTTAACCTCGACGGCTTCTATCTGTCCTTCACCCGCGAGCCGGTCGAGCTGCCCGAACCAGGCGCGGTGCGCGACTTCTTGCCGGCGTACGTGCCCATCCACGCCCACTTCTCCGCGTCGCACGCCATGGCACAGGGTGTCGCCGTACTCGGCGGCAGCGGCTACACGTTCTTCAAGTATCAGATGCAACGGGCGATCGAGGCGGCGCTGGCACTGCACGAGACGGTTGCCGCCGAGTTTCGCGAACACTTCGGTCGCGCCTACGGTGTGGTCGATGGCTACCAGCTCGATGATGCGGAGTGGGTCATCGTTATGACGAACTCCTTCAGCACCGTCGGCAAAGCCGAGGTGGCGCGCCTGCGGCAGCGCGGCGAGAAGGTCGGTCTGCTGCGCTTGCGTCTCATCCGCCCGTTTCCGCATGCCGCCATCGCGCAGCTGCTGGGTGGCCGGCGTGCCGTTGCCGTGATCGATCAGAACATTTCGGTCGGCAAGGGCGGCATCCTGTTCGCCGAGGTGAAGAGTGCGTTGCCCACGTGCGCTGCGCCGCCGATGGTGTCGTTCATCGGCGGGCTCGGCGGACGTCGCTTCCGCAGCGAAGAGTTCGACCAGATCTTCGCGGCGCTGCGCGAGGCCGAGCACAGCGGTGGCTCGTACGAGCCGCACCTACTGTATACCGCGGTCGAATACCAGCAGCTTCAGTCGATGCTCCGCATCGCGCACGGTGCGGCTGCCGACGCTACGTGAGCTACTGTATGCAAACGCGCCGCGAGATCTACAAGAGCATCAAGGACATCCCACGCGAGGAGTACCTGGCTGCGGGCACGGGCCTATGCGGCGGCTGTGGTGGGTTGCTCGCACTGCGCCTCTTCCACAAGGCGCTTGGGCCGAACGCGATCTTCGTCAACGCCGCCGGCTGCATGACCTTGCTGGCCGTCTTCCCATTTTCGCCGTTCCATTCATCGTGGCTGTACACCGCGATGGCCTCGGCGCCCGCGGGGGCGCAGGGCGTGCGCGACGCGCTCGACGTCCTTATCGCCAAAGGCAGGCTCCCCAAGAGCGAAGATCTCAAGGTCGTCGTTGTCAGCGGTGACGGCGCGGCCAATGGTATTGGGCTACAAGCTACGCTGGCCGCGATCCAACGCGGCCTCGATTTCTACTACTTCTGTTACGACAACGAAGCGTTTGCCAATACCGGCTTCCAGATGTCCCCCGCGTCGCCCTTCGGGTCGCGCACGGCGACCACGCCTACGGGCACCATGACGCACAAACAGGATCTCTTCGAGCTCTGGCACGCTCAGCATCCGGCGTTCGTGGCGACGGTATCGCCAGCGTATCCGCTCGATCTGATGGACAAGGTGGCGCGTGCTCGCCGCGTCAGCGGACCGAAAATGTTCATCAGTCTGGCGTCATGTCCGCCGGGCTGGGGTGTGGAGCCGGCGGAATCCGTCGAAATCGCCAAGCTCGCCGTGGATACCGGTGCCTGGCCACTCAAAGAAGTGCGCGATGGCAGTGTCGTGCACACCGTTGTTCCGCACTTCCGTCCGGTGGAAGAGTACCTGCGGCCTCAAGCACGCTATCGCCATCTGTTCGAGCCGCAGCGGCAGGACAGCATCCTCCAGCAGTTGCAGGCGGACGTGGACCGCTACTGGGAGCATGTCCGCGTGCAAGCCACGTGAGCGGCCGCGCCGCATCGTTTGACAGCAACAGCTGCCGCAACTATGCGCGTGGGGCGCGCGTCCGAGCGTTGGCGCGTGCGAGGAGAACCGATGAGCGACAGCCCCTACGTTGTACAGAAGGTCGAATGGTTCCAATTCCGCGCGCCGGACGGCACGGCGTTCTTCGTCATGGTGTCGAGCCTGCCCAACGGCTTCTTCACCGCCACGCCGTGCGAGCTCCCCATGGTGCACGCCGACCACAGCATGATCGCGCTGGCGGCGTCCGCGGATGAAGCGTTGGCGCAGCTGCAGCAGACGCTGGCTGGCAAGGCGCACGAGGAAATCTTTCCAGCGAAGTGAGCGTACGGTTGCCATTAACCGCCGGCCGCGGCCTTGAGGAGCACGAGTAGCATTACCACCGGAGTCTTCGCGCGCACGCTGTGACGCAGCTGCGCGGGCATGTGCACCCACGCGCCCGCCCGCACTTCGATTGTGTCGTCGCCGAGGCCGAGCTGTGCCTCGCCCTGCACGATCTGGAGGATTGCCGGCATCGACGCCGTGTGCTCGGACAGTTCCTGGCCCGTGCCGAAGCCGAACAGCACGACCTTGGCGTGATCGTCGTTGTAGATGGTGTGGCTGAGGATGCCGTCAGCCGGGATGTCCTGCGCCGCGAGATCGGCGACGTACGTATAGCTTGACATATGGTGCTTCTCCTTCTGGTTGGTTGGCGGACAATTTCTTGGTACGTCCACGTCGGTAACCCATCTTCGGATTCTTAGACCGCTGCGGCTCAACTCTGCGAGAACGACGAGCGAGGGATTCACCCTCGGCCAGGTAGCATGGAATGTTACGATCGAAGCGCAGCGAGCGAATGGAAGATGTCCCACGCACCACGTGCTGTAACCCGGCCGTTCCGAGTAGGAGGATGTCGCCTGCAGGACGGAAAACATCCTGCAGTTGGCATTCGACGAGGTACGATTTGCGCCGGGGGTTTTCCATTTGCCAGCGCCAATAGTCGATGGCGGTGCGAAGCGCTTCCTCTCGCGGTGCGCCGGCAGGAAGGGCTGCGCCGTAGTGAAACGTGAGAATCGCGCGGCACACCTCGTTCAGGTCAGCACGATTCGATATCGGCCGACTCGTGATGGTGTCGGGCAACTCCGTCGCTGCCGAGTCAGCAGAACGATGCGGCGGAGCTCCGTCGTCACCAAACGCCCGGTGGAGGACGTGGAACACGTCTCGATGCACCCGTTCGTCGCGTAGAATTCGCAGTAGCTTGAGGTGCAAGGCCAGATTGTGGGGCGACCCGCGTTCATTGCGGCGCAGTGCCGCCAGTAGCGCGACGACTCGTTGGTAGCTTTCGACGGCCGTGATCTCGAGCGTGCGACTGAATTTGAGGAACCCCCCGGCATCGAGCCCTGCCACCGCTCTCCCCGCTGCGCGTTCGCCGGCAGATCTGGCTCCTAGCTCGAGCAGGATCAGGGCGATAGCCCGCGCGAAGGCGTTGGTGCCCGCGAGCCGACCCAGAACCAAGCCTTGAAGGCGTCCCCAGCCTTCCTTGAGGGCCAGTTGTGGCCAAGCCCAGTCAGCCGCAAGCAGAGCGCGAATGACTGCTACGTGCGTCTCTTCGTTCGCACATATTCCATTCACCTTCGCGCGCGCTCCGCGTGCAACGGACTTGGGAAGAGATTTCAGTCGCCCCTCGATCGACTGCCTCTCATATAAGCTGGCGACCAGGCCCTCGCGCTCCAGGGCGATCTGGAGCCACGCCGCCAGCTCTCCACACGGATCGCCGCGGAACTCGGCGGCCAGATCCGCAGCCACCCCGCGGCTTAATTCAATGAGCTCTTCCATTGCTACAGCTCGGTCACCGGCCTGACGTCCACGATACCCCAGAGGATCGAACGGTCGTGCGCGGCGAGGTTGGTTGCGATGGGTGCCGCAGGCTCGGCGAAACTACGCAGTACGACGATAGCCTCCGGGGTGGCGGCGCGCCGGACCGCGGCCCAGAGGCGCGTGCGGTAGTCGCCGGAGGCGCCGTCCAAAATGTTGGACAGCGTGAAGCCTGCGAAGCTGGCAGGTGAACAGCCCTCGAGGTACGCCGCGGCGTCAGCACACTCGAAGCGGATCGCCGCGTTCTTCGGCGGTGGGGTTTTGTCGAGTTCACCTCCCAGCAGCGCGCGCGCATAGACGTTCGTCCGATTGGGATGGGTGGCAAAACAGTGCGCCAGCCGCGCGCGCATGACGCGGCCGAACCGGTCCGGCAGGAAGGCGAGGAACGGCGCCGCGTAGACCGTCCGCAGCCAGGTGATGGACAGCAGCGCGTCGGTTGCAAAGCGGAAGCCGCGCGTGTCGAGGTGCCGCCGCCAGAAGGCGATCTGCTCGGCCGGCTGCTGGAGCGCCAGGAACGCCGCCAGCGTGCTACGGCGCCAGCCGAATCCCGCGAGCAGCGTGCGGCCCATGCCGACAATGCGTTCCGCCGAGCCTAGGCGCATCGGGGCGCCCCCGACGCGCGCCTTCGCATACGCCAGCTGCACGGGATTGATGTCGACCGCAGTCACCGCGTGCCGCTCGGCGAGCCGCATCGCCGTGCAGCCAGCGGAAGCGATGCAGAACACGCGACTCCCGGGCACGAACGCCTCCAGCTCGATCGCGGCGTCCTCATACATCCGACCGAAGAGGATTTTCTTTGGCCCGCTACGGGTGTCGAAGCGGCCGCTTTTCCACGGCGTCGATGGCGTCACGCAGGGTCCCCTCAACTCGCGGCCTGCCCGGCGGCGACCCAGACAAGGATGAGAAAAGCGAAGTTCTTGACCAGCATCCCCGGTGGATCGGGAATCAAATGCCGCGACCAGGTGATGCCGGCGGTATTGAGCGACACCAGGAACACCGTCTGTACGACGGCCGCCCACAGTGGCTCCCAGCCGGTGAGCACCCACGCCGCCAGCCCGCACTCGCACACGCCCAGCGCGCGCAAGAACAGCGCCGCCAGACTTGGGCTGAACAGCGGCGCGGCTTGCACCACCTCGAGCTCGTGGCGGCTGCCTCCGAGAACCTTGCACCACAGGCCCTCGTACACCCACACCACGGCGACAGCGATCTCAATCAGCATCAACGGCGGCATGCCGTGATCATAGCGAATCGCGCGCGCAGGGCGAACCGGCCGAAGGCAGACACGTCGACCAAACTTGGCGACGGTTGGCAGCCGCCACCCCATCGAGAAGATTCCGGGGGGTCAGTTGATCAGCGGCACTGGTGGGATCAAGCCTTCGTTCATCAGCACGCGAACCGATTCGCGCGCGTGCTCGATGATGGCTGCGGCCTCTTCGTGCACCTGCTCGGCCGTCATCGTCAGCGCAGCGATGCCCTGTTCTTGCGCCTTCATTGCCGTCGCTGTGGCCACCCGCGGCCCCACGTCCCACTCATCCATCGTCGGGGCAATGCGAGACTCGTCGAGGCCGTGCTCCTCAGCGCAGCGAGCGATCTCGTGCGCCGCGGCGATCGCCATCTCGTCGGTGATGGTGCGCGCGCGGACATCGAGCGCACCACGAAAGATGCCGGGGAAGCCGAGCGCGTTGTTGATCTGGTTCGGAAAGTCGCTGCGTCCTGTGGCGACGATGCATGCGCCCGCGTCCGTTGCATCCCACGGCCAGATCTCCGGAGTGGGATTGGCGCAGGCGAACACGATGGCGCGCTGGGCCATCGCGCGTACCCAGTCCGGCTTGATGGTGTCCGGCCCCGACGCGGAGAACGCGACGCATACGTCGGCGCCACGCAGCGCCTCGGCGATGCCACCGACGATGCCTTCGGCGTTGGTCTCCTGGCACACATGCCATTTGTCGGCGTACTCCGCCTGTCGTTCCTCGAGGTCGTGACGCCGGGCGTGCAGCGTCCCGCGCGCGTCGCACGCGATGATGGCGGCGGGATCGACACCGCTTTTCTTCAAGATCCGGTAGGTGGCGACATTGGCCGCACCCATGCCGATCATCGCGAGCTTGATCTTGCCGATGTCCTTGCCGACGATCTTCAAGCCGTTGAGCAATCCGGCCAGCAAGACCGTACCCGTGCCTTGCTGATCGTCATGCCACACTGGAATGCTCAGCGTGGCGCGCAGCGCGTCGAGGATGCGAAAGCATTTCGGCTGCGCGATGTCCTCCAGGTTGATGGCGCCAAAGGATGGTTGGAGGAGCTGCACGGTGCGGATGATCTCGTCGGGGTCCTTGGTCCCCAGACAAATCGGCACGGCGTCGACGCCGCCGAGGTACTTGAACAGCAGCGCCTTCCCCTCCATGACCGGCAGGCCCGCCTCCGGGCCGATATCGCCGAGACCGAGGACGCGTGTGCCGTCGGAGACGATGGCGATGCTGTTGGCCTTGTTGGTGTGTTCGTAGACCAGCGCTGGCTCCGCTTGAATGGCTTTGCACGGAGCGGCGACGCCGGGCGTGTACCACACGGCGAAGTCGTCTAGCCCGCGGATCGGGCATTTCGGCAGCACCTGCATCTTGCCGCGATAGAACGGATGCAGTCGCAGCGCCTCTGTCGCAGGTTGCTGTGCCTTCGCCAGCCGATCGTCATTCGACACCATAGGCCTCCTCCGGGAGTGCGCCGCTGACTCCTGCAACCCTGTGACCACAGCCGCGCTTCGCGTGAACGCGTCGTTGCCGCCCCCTGCAAGCGCCGCAACTTCTCGCAGATCGGAAACCGATCGGACCGTTTCGTTCCGAAGTGCTGGCGTACTGGCGAGCGCCCGCGTGGCACGTGGGATGCGTACCGGATGGTGGATCGCAGGACGGAACCCCGGCCGTTTTCCGGGGGGAAAGGACAGGACCATGGCGGTAGCACGGGTGAGTGAGATCGTTGCGTCGTCGCCAACATCGTTCGAGGCGGCGGTGCAGGAAGGGTTGAAACGCGCCTCGAAGACACTGCGCGGTATCACCGGGCTGGAGGTCACGCGCATGCAGGTGAAAGTCGAGAAGAATAAGGCCAAAGAGTTCCGGGTGCACATGAACGTGACGTTCGTGTTAGAAGGCTGATCGGTTTGCTGTATACCCACATTTGGGTGGCTCGGTGGAGCAGGTGGTGGCGAACTGCCGCGCCCGTGAAGTGAGCCAGTGCCCGGCGAAGTCGCACCGATGACCGTCGCTGCGGTCTCCGGATGTTTCAATCATGACGCCCAAGACGCGCCCGACACATTGGGCACCGGGCCTCGTCGTGGCAGCCTTCGCGCTGCTGGGTATGGTCGCGGCGTGCGGTTCTGAAGACACGGTTACGCCCACACCCACGGCCACACCCCGTCCCACCGAACCGACGCCCACCGCAACACCGAGCTGCGAAACCATGGTGACCGGCCGTGTCTACGACGAAGTTTCTGGTGAGGACATCTCCGGCGCGATTATCTCGGCCCACCTGAGTGTGCCGCGCACGTTTCAGGCCACGAGCGGGGCGGGCGGTTCCTATTCTCTCGTTCTTCCGAACCCGTACGGGTGCCTGGTCGACGGTCTGGAGGTTTCAGCGGACGGCTACCACGGCGAATTGCTAGCCGTGACTGCCGCCGCTCTGCAAGCCGAGCCCATCCGCAACTTTGCGTTGTCCGCGGTAGACGGCAGGTAACGCTTCCAATCTTCACGCGCTGGGTATGTGGGCGGTGCATGCCCGACTGACTGCTCGTGAATCTTCCCGTTCGTCGGAAAACTCCCGCAGGCTAATTGCGCGGGCGGGAAGGGATGCCGACGAGGCTCCGCCGGGTCATTGGTTCGCCGTGGCTTGCGTCTGGCAAGCAAAACACCTCGTGGCGTCACGTTGTGATGATTCGAGACGCTCGGCCAGTTCACCACCTTCGTACCCGGTAGCGTGATCTGGCGAAATGCTGCGTTCTCGAAGAGTGGCAACTCGGTTGGTGCACCGGCGTTCGTCGTGACGTGAGTGGGGCGCTGAATGATGCCTTGAACGGCTGCGGGAGGTGAGGGTAAGGAGGTGTTCATGGGAGAAGAGCGGCGTGAACGGTGGGATGTCATCGTTATTGGTTCAGGACTCGGTGGCCTGGCGTGCGCGACGTACCTGTGCGCCGCCGGCAAACGCACCTTGGTGCTCGAAGCGCACTACGTCGCTGGCGGCAACTCGCAAGTGTTCCGCCGCGGCAAGCACGGTCGAAAATACGAGTTCGACGTCGGGGTCCACTACATTGGCGAGTGCGGGCAGGAGGGCTCGATCACGCGCATCCTGCGCGGCGCGGGTGTGGGTGACCGCGTGCGCTTCCGCCAGCTCGACCCGGATGGGTACTCCACGCTGGTCTTCCCAGATTTGACATTCCGTGTGCCTGCCGGCTGGGACCGCTACCGGGCGCGCTTGCTCGAAACCCTTCCCGAGGAGGCCGAGAAGCTGGGCGCGGTCGTCGATGTGCTCCGTGAAGTGGCCGAAGGTGGCCGCCGATTTCAGAACCGGGAGATCGGACCACAGGATCTGGCGACGGAAGCGCCGAGCTTCATGATGTGGGGACTACGACCGGTCACCGATCTCTTCAGCGAGTACGGCATCTCACAGCGGGCGACGGCGGTCCTGCTCGGGGAGCAGGGCGACTACGCCGTGCGCCCGTCGCGCACGCCGACCGCGCTGGCCGCCGGTCTCACCGACCACTACATGCGCGGCGCGTTCTATCCGGAAGGCGGCGGGCAGGTGATCGCCGGGCGCTTGGTCGAAGCCATCCGCGCCTACGGCGGGGAGGTGCGGACGCGCGCGCCGGTGCGTCGCATCCGCGTGGAGGAAGGCCGCGTCGTTGGAGTCGAGCTGGCGAGTGGCGCAACTATCGATGCCCCGGTCGTCGTCTCCAACGCCGATCTCAAACGCACGGTGCGCGAGTTGGTCGGCGAGCACCACTTCTCAGCGGACACCATCGAGCGGGTGCGCAACTACCGCATGACGCTCCCCCTGTTCGTCGTGTACCTGGGGCTGGACACCGATCTCGCGGCGCAGGGCATGGTCAACAGCAACCTCATGGTATGGGGTGACTACGATATCGAGGGCATCTACGAGCAGCTCGAATCCGGACAGCTCCCCGAGAAGGACTTTCTCTACATCACCGCCGCGTCACTGAAGGATCCGACGAACGTGCGTCTGGCGCCACCGGGCTACAGCAATCTGCAGATCATGACGTTGGTCCCCCGCGAGTATGACCTGTGGCACGTGGCGCCCGATGGCACCGAGGTCGGTGCGTACCACCGCGATCCCGAGTATCGCCGCCGCAAGGATACACTCACGGAGCGCCTCCTCGCCGCGGCGGAGCGGTTCGTTCCCGGGTTGCGCGCGCACATCGATTGGCAGGAAGCGGCGACGCCGGTGACCCAGGAGCGCTTCACGCACTCCACGGGCGGCACGTCCTACGGCATCGAGTTCGCCTGCGATCAGATGGGTCCGCTGCGCCTCGGGCCGGAGACCGAGGTGCCGGGGTTGTTCCTCTGCGGCGCGAGCACGCCGTCCGGCCACGGCATCGGCGGCGTGCTGCGTGGCGGCGTGTCCGCCGCGGGCGCCGTACTGCAACGCGACGTGATGAGTGACGTCGTCGCCGGACGCGTGCTCGGCGATCCCGAACGCCTACCGCCGACGCGTGACGATTGGGACCCGTGGCGCGAGTCGCACTGAGAGGGCACGCTGCGCGCTTCCAACCCACACAACCGGTCGTTGTGTCAATTCGTCAGGTGCGTGCGGCGGTGACGGCATCGCAGTGGTCTTCGACGACCAGGCGGCGCCTGCGGGTTCACCTGCGATGTGACTGACTTCCCGATTCCGCGAGTCGTTCGCAGTGCTGCGATCAGCCGCGTGCCGAGCCTGCTTCCAATTGAACAGTCTGTGCGGGCCACGCCAGAAGCCGCAGTAGATTCTTCCGCAACGCAGTTACTTGAGCCCGCGTAGTTCGCCACCCTGTGGCAGAGAATCGACAAGTGCCGAGGTCGCATGCCGTCGTCGAATTGCCTTGACTGCACGCTGCAGCTGGCGGACATTAACCGTACATTTTTGGTTCGGTCGTTGCTGGCAAAGGTTTGCTAACGACGAAAGGAGTTCGAAGGATGAAGATGGTTGGTAGAGCACTTGCGGTGTCAGGTGCGGGATTGCTGCTGGTCCTTGGCACGGCCGTCGCGGATTCTCGCGGACACGGCAATGGTCACGGCAATGGCCAGGGTGACCATGGAGGGAAGGGTAACAACGGCAACGGCGATCACGGCCACCCGGTCAGCACGCGCACGCCAGGCAGCAACGGTAACGGCTCATGCAATCAGGGCTGCACGAGTGCCGCAAAGGACTGTCGTTCGGCGGCTTTGAGCACCTTCAAAGCATGCACCCAACCGTGCGCATCGCTGCGCGACGCCGTGCGGCAGGCCTGTACCTTCGGCGACGGCGTGAGTGATAGCGGCAACCATGAAGGGCACACGCCACCTTCGGCCGCTTGCCAAGCCGCCTTGAACGCGCTCCAGGGCTGTGTTCAAGGCTGCGTGTCTCCCTTCCAGGCTGCCCTGCGGAGCTGCGTCGATGGATTGAAGGCGTGTCGCCTGTCTAACTGCGGGCTCCCCAAAGGGCCACCGCCCACTGCAACGCCGACAGAGAAGCCAACACCAGGCTGAGTGTTGGAACGACGAAAGACCTCGATGTGATTCCCGCATCGAGGTCTTTCGTTCGTCGTTGTCGAGCCGGAACGGCCGCCGTTTCGGAATGCTTACGCGCCGATGCACTAGGCCGGAAACTCCTTCATGTATGCGATCAACGCCTTGATATCGTCGTCACTCAGGTTCTGATCGGGCATGATGATGTCACCGTACTCGTGTGTCCACACCTGCAGCTTCTCATCCTTCGCCACAACTTGAGCGGGGTCTTTCAACCACGTTGCTAGCCAGCGGTCGTCGCGTCGCTGCGTGACGCCCGCGAGGTCGGGGCCAATGAGCGGGCCACCGCCGACGCGATGGCACGAATTGCACCCGCGATTCTCGAATACGTAGCGCCCCTGCACTGCGAGCGGGCTGGTCGCCGGGGGCGCTGCCGGCACCTCACGCACGACTGGCTGCACCACTGCCGGACGCTTGCGTGCGGCGGGTACGTACTGCGGCGGGAAGCTGATCCGTCGCCAGCTCAGCATCAGCAACGCGAGCGCTTTGGCTTGTTCCTCGTTCAGCCGGTAGTTCGGCATCCCGCTGCGCTTGATGATCTTCTGCGGACTCGCAAAATGTTGGATCTGCCAGTTCAGCGCGGTCTTTGGTCCTTCCACGGCTGAGAAGTCGAGCAACTCTGGATTGTTGTCGCCGTCGTAGGTGAGGTCAGATGCGCCAAGACCGCCACCTCCCTCGATGCCGTGGCACGACGCGCAACGCTTCTTGGCGACGATCTCCTTCGCCATGTTGATCAGGTCCATTCCTGGCGTCGTGTCGTCGGGCCGGTGGCAGGTGTTGCACTTGATCTCCATGAGCTGCGCACGCGTCAGCCCATACTGTGCTGCCAAGGCGGTCGTCAGCAGTGGGTCGTCCCAGTGCGCTACCAAGCCGTGCGCTCCCGCCTCGTCGGTGGCGTAGCCCTGGCCACCATGGCAGGCCGTGCAACCAAACGTGGGAAACGGGTGCTTCGCCATGTACGGCAGGTCCGGATGCGGCTGGTACAGCGCCGGCAGGTCGCTGAGCGTTGAAATTGAGCCATCGTAGTTCACGTGGCAGCTGATGCAGCGATCGACACGATCGAGGGCAGGAAGCCAAATCTGCTCAACTTCGTTGGGAACCAGGGCGGCGGCGGCATAGGCGCCGCGCGTCAGCAGGTCGCGCCGGAATGCTTGCTGATCATGGTGCCACTCCGGTGTGTACTCTCGATACGCCACCGCAAGCACGGCGAGCAACGAGGCGATCGAGGCGATCAGCAGCGGCCAGAAGTCCCGATTTGCGGCGAATGGTCGGTGCATCGTATCGCCCCCGCTCACAGCCGGCTCGGCAGCTGCGGCCACGCTTGCCACGGCCAGTAGAGTTGCCAATACGGTCCGCGCATCAACACGCCAATCAGCACCAAGATCGCAATGGCCAGAGCGATCAGCGCGAAGACCGAGTTCTGCAGGCGACGCTCGCGCGGAAACCACACGCCGACCGTTTGCAGTGGGCTGCGGTCGAGAAACGGCCACACGGCGGCCGCTAGTAGTAACACGCCGGGAATGAGAATCCCCCCGACGAATCCGCCGCTGATCGTCCACCCTCCCAGTCGGATCGTGGTGACCGCCAGCAATTCCTGCAGCCACAGAAAGTACCAGGGCGCCTTGGCCGGGTTTGGCGTGACACTGGGATTTGCGGCCTCTTCCAGCGGCGCGCCGGAAATCAGACTGAGGATGATGGTCAAGGTGAAGACCGCCAGGAACACCAGGATCAACCGCCGCAGCAGGTGCGGCGACGACGCCACCGCTGCGTCGTCGGCCTGCGGCCGCGCCGCCCGGGTTTCCAGACTCGTCCCCGGCGTCACCCCGAACAGAGAGTAAGTCTTGCCCTGCACGGGTGCCGTCGGGGAGGGCTCAGGCAATGGCGCGGCCGCCGGGTCGGTGACGGCCAAGCCGCCGTCGCGTCGCACCCGCCACATGTGATAGGCAAACAGCACCGAGACGGCGACCGGCAACACGACCACGTGTAAGACATAGAAGCGGACCAGCGCGCTCTGCCCTATTTCGGTGCCGCCGAGCAGCACGAAGCGCAAGCCATCTCCAACGAACGGAACCTCCTTGGCGATGTTGGTCCCGACGGTGACTGCCCAGAAGGCCAGTTGGTCCCACGGCAGCAGATAGCCGGTGAAGGAGAGCAGCAACGTCAGGAGCAGCAGCGCGAGGCCCACCAACCAATTTGCCGCCCGTGGCGCGCGATACGCGCCGGCGAAGAAGACGCGCAGCATGTGGAGAAAGACGACCAGCACCATGAGGTGCGCCGCCCAGCGGTGCTGGTTGCGCAGCAGCCAGCCGAAACCAACGACGTAGTCGATGTCCTTGATGCTCCAGTATGCGCGCTCGGTTGAGGGCACATAAAAGAACATCAGGAGCACGCCGGTGACCACGAGAATCAGGAAGAGAAAGGCGGAGACGGCACCCAGCCAGAGGCTGTAGCGCCAACCGAAACTCTTCTCGTCGACCTTGGCGGGAAACCAGTGCAGCCAGAGATTCTCTACAATCGCCGTACTCGCTTCCCGTTCGCTCGCCGGATTCCACGTCCACGTGACCCAACGCCACAAGCGTCTCAGTGAATTGCTCATGCCCCCGTATCCTTCGCCGTGCTGTCGGGCCGCGCGCTCATACGACCGCAAAGCGATATGTAGAGGGCACCGTCTTGGCGGAATCCACCACCAGGAAGCCGTCGCCCGACAGGCTCAACGGGTACCACGGCAGTCCGTTGGGTGCGGGCCCGGCAAAGCGCTCGCCGTCTGCTTTGAATTTGCTTCCATGACACGGGCAATCGAACTGGCTACCTTCTTCCTTCCACTCCACGGTACAGCCGAGATGCGTGCAGGCGGCCGAGATGACATGGAACTGGTTGCGCTCGCGGACCACGAAGAGTCGATGAGTTGGAACGAAGGTCACCCCTTCCGGGTACTGAGCGGCTTTACCAAGTTTGAATTTCTTTGATGGCTCGTAGAGGACGCGGGGTACGAATGCCCGCACGACACCCGCGAACTGTGTGCTCAGCGCGGCGACCACGGACCACTGACCGATGCGCCGCAAGAAGCGGCGGCGTTCGGGCTCAACGACTGACGACATCGGCCTCCTCCTCGAAGTGGAACCGTTCCATGGTGATTGCTCCGGTCGGGCAGCGGATCGCACACAGCGCGCAGCGAATGCAGCGCTCGTCGGCGTACAGGAATGCGGTATACGGTCGATCGGGCGGCGCCAGCGTTGCAACGGCTCCGTGATCGGTGGCACCGAGCGCGAGATCCTCGACGCGCACGAAGCTAATGCAATTTTCCGGGCAAATGTCAGCGCACCGCGCACACAGCACGCAGAGATCGCCATTGTAGATCGGGTGCACGTGGCAGGAGAGGCAGCGGCCGGCTTGCCGCCGCGCTTCAGCGTCCGTGTAGCACTCCTCGACCTCGGTGATGCCGGTGCGCCGATCCAGCGGGACGACCGGGACATGGCGGGGGATCTGCTCGTAACGCTCCGGCATCCGGTAGGTCGTCAGCGGTTGTTCCTCGACGATGATGCGCATGGTCGGCGGCGTGCGGCCGCCGCTCAGGTAGGCGTCGATCGAGGCCGCCGCGCGTTTACCATGCTCAGCTGCCGTGATCAGCAGGCCCGGCGGAAAGGCGCCGTCACCTCCGGCGAACACCCCTGGCGCCGTAGTGGCGAGTGTCTGCGGATGCACCTTGATGGCTCCGCCGGGCGTCAGTTCGACGCCGTCCTCGGGGTGAATAAAGCTGTAGTCCGACCTTTGCCCGATGGCGAGGATGATCGTATCGGCGGCGACGACGCGTTCGGAACCGGGCACAAAAACCGGGTTGAAGCGGCCTTGGTCGTCAAATACCTGCCCGCAACGGATCAGTTCGATGCCGCTCGCGCGCCCGTGCTTCCCGACGATGCGTTTCGGACCCCACCCGGGTTCGAACTCGATCCCCTCCCCGTGCGTGACCTCCATCTCCTCGCGGCCTTGGACGGAGCGCATGGCGGGCATCTCGGCGAGCCCCTCGAGGCTGACCACCGAGACCTCGAGCGCACCGCGGCGACGCGCCTCGCGGGCGGCGTCGAGTGCAACGCGCACCTCCGTTCCCACGATGCGCCCCAACTCCTCGGCTGCCCGCTCCGCACCGCTCAGCAGCACGCGCACCGCCGTGCGGGCGGCGTCAAGCGCTACCAGACCGCCTCCGACGACGACCACGCGCCGGCCCACCTCGACGCGGTAGCCGCGGTTCACGTTGAGGAGAAAGTCGATGGCCTTGACCACGCCATCGAGATCGCCGCCGTCGATGGCCAGATTGCGGCCTTGCCCCGCACCGACGCCCAGGAAAATCGCTGCATAGCCATCGTGGCGGATCTCGCGAATCCCGAACTCGGCGGTGAGCGGCCGGTTGAAGACGAACTCGACACCGAGGTCGCGAATCTCGCCGATTTGTCGATCGATGACTTCGCGTGGCAAGCGGTACTCGGGGATCCCGTAGCGCATCATCCCACCGCCGTGCTCCATCGCCTCGAATACCGTGACTTGGTAACCCATCACCGCCAGGTCGTGCGCGCAGGCCATGCCTGCGGGTCCCGCCCCGATGACCGCCACCTTGCGGCGGGCGCCGCGTCGTTGGATGAGGCCCTCGTGGTGCAGGAGTGTCGTGCTCTGCGTGGCATCGCGTGCCGCTTGGGGAATGGTCTCGACCGGCAGTGGCGCGAACGACTCCGGGCCGAAACGTTCGGTGACGAAGCGCTTCAGCGGGCGAATCGCCACCGGGGCGTCGATCGTGCCGCGCCGGCAGGCATCTTCGCACGGCGCCCCGCAGGTGCGTCCGCAGATCGAGGCAATCGGATTCGGCGAGCGCGCCACCGCATAGGCGGCCTCGTCGTTACGTGAGCTGATGAGCTGCACGTAACGTCCGGCATCCGTCTTCACCGGACACGCCGCCAGACATGGAACGTTGTCGCGGAACCAGGTCAGCGGACGGATGACGGCGCGCACCTTGTCGGCACGTTCCGTCATTACTTCTGGGTGCCGCCAGGCGCGGGCTGCTGGCAGAAGCTCCGAACAAACTTCATCAGACCGTGAATGTCGTCGTCGGACAGCGTGCCGCCCCACGCCTGCATATCCGCTGACATCCCTACGGCTTCGCCGCCCTCGCTGATCACTTTGAACAGCTCGTCGTCGGACCGCTTCTGCATGTTCTGGCAGTCCGCGAAGTCGCGAGGCTTCGGTTTGAGCATGGCGGCCCCAGGGCCGTCACCCTTTCCATGATCGCCGTGGCACTTCTTGCAGTACGTCCCATAGTTCTCTTGCGCCTTGGCCGCATCGTCGGCCGCCGCGGGCGTTGAACCCACGAGCGGCAACCAGGCCGCCAGTACCAAAGCTGCTGCAACGCCATGCCGTCTCTTCATGCGGATACCCCTTCCTTTCCTCTTGTTCCGCGCGCTGTCCGACGATTGTGTGGCCGCATCGACCGCGCGCCCTTACCACCACGTGTTGAACGGCGGCGTCTGCCAATCGTCGACAGCACCGTCTTGTGCGAACACGATGGAACCACTGCCGACCTCAGGGTACGTGTAGTACCAGATCGTCTTGAGATTCACCGTCATCGTTCGCTGTGGGCGTCCGATGAGTGCTTCAACGTTCTCCACTGTCATGCCATGATCGATCTGCCGCCAGTGCTCGCGGATGCTCTGTCCCGGCGCAGCCGGCGCTGGCGGTTGCGCGGCCGGGGTGGCGGGCGCCGCTGCCGCTTGGGGAGCTGACTCGGGTTGGGGAACGAGTTGCTTTTCCAGTCCCTCGACGCGTTCATTGAGGTGCTGAATGATCTGCTTGAGGTCGGTCACTTCCTCTCGCAGCGTCGTGGTCTCGCTGTCTTCGGCTCGTGCGGCCAATGGGGCGAGCACGCACAGTGACAAGCCGACAAACGCTGTCCAACCCCGGACGTTGAGCGATCCACGACCGATAGTCAGCGAGCTGCTGAGCGTGCACATCAGTACATCAGCCATAGCAGAATATAGAGCGTGCTGTTGTCGAACGAGCTGCGACCGAAGCCATCGTAGTTGTTCGTGCGGCCGTTGAACTGGAAGTAGGGCGTGTAGAGAGCCGACAGCCGCACGTTCTGCCACGGGAAATAACTAACCTCGGCGGTGAGGCCGTTACTGTTGGGGCTCCCATTCGCGCTGCCGTTGATCGGAGCTGGTTGATAGAGCAGGGCATCAGAACTCCCTGTGGTCATGAAGTAGCCGAGGGCGAGGGACAGCTGGCTACGCCAGTGGTAGATCCCATCCAAGCGGAAGGTATTGAGCTTGTCGTTGTGACTGGACGCGTTGCCGGCCGCCCACGAGGAGTCGAGTTGCTGGTTTTCGTAGATGTAGGTCGCGTGTGCCGAGAGCCAGTCCTTGCCGAGCGGTCGCTCAAATTGCGTGTCAAATGCAAAGTCGGTGTACTTATTCGTACTGCCCGAAACTCCGGTCGGGAAGAGTTGGGCAAACATGCCGAAGGTTCCCACTTCGAGGTAGTTGACCCCAAAGTTTTGCTGCCACGCTAGCCGCCAGTACGGGGCGACGTCGCGGATGGTGTCGTTGCTGGTGCTCGAAGGTGGCTGCGGAGTTCCGATCTCAGCGGAACGGTATATCGCCACCGCTCCATAGAGATGTTTGTTCCACAAGCCGTACGAGCCTATCCCGGCCACCTGTTGTGCCAGCGTGCCGTCGATCAACGCAGTAGCTGCCGGCGTCGGTGCCGAGTCCGCGTTGGCAAACGGCCAGCGCCACACGGGCGTGCTGTGCCACGGATCCTCGACCGTCGGGTTGTTGTTCACCGTGAAGCCGTAGACGAGTTCCTTGCCGCTGATCTGCGTGTCGTTCGCATAGCGGATGTCGGTGTTGTCGAGGCCAAAGCTGTTGTCTTGGCCGTTGTACGTTGCTTGCAGGAATGTCCCGACGTGCGGGGTAATCTCGCCGGCCAAGAAGATGCTCAGCTGTTGCGGGAACTCGACGTTGGCGTTCTGTGTGTCCGGTTGCTTGGCGTTGGTGCGAGTGAGCGATGTCTGGAACATGACCGACAGGGGGAAGGTGCGGTTGATATTCAGCGGCGGCACCTGCTCGGTCCCTGCTTCTTCGAGTTGCTCCTTCATTGCTTGGGCCGTGTAGCCGTGCAGTTTGAACATCCGTCCGAACGATGTGAGCTCGGGAAAGACCGTGTGGCACGCGGAGCATGCCAGGCCGGTCTGGCGCGCGTAGCTCGGCACTGCGTGGACATCGCGCGCGCTCAGCACCACTGCGCTGAGTACGGCGGTAGCGACCAGCAGGCTCCGTCCATTCACACGACTGGTGGGTATCGTCTGCCAAGCGCACGCTCGAAACCTCTCCATCCCCGCCTCCTTTCGGTTACGCCGTTGTGAGGGGACGCGCGTCGCCTCTGAGCGACGCAACCGCCTCACCTCTCGTGTGCGTTGGCCGATAGCAGGGCGCATGCCGAACCACCGATTACGCAGCGACCAGCTCACCAACGGCTGATCCGAGGCTCGACGCTGGTGCTGCGTTTTGCGCGTGAGAAACCGAGGGCTGGCAGTCTTGCGGAGCTGCGAGCCTCGCCGAAAGAGCTGGAGTTTGCGGGCAAAGGTGGGAGGTGCGTACGCGCTGGGCGGCCACGCAGGGGCGCCACCGTCGTGGACGCCTCGCAGAATTGCGAGTTCGACGGTCAACCGCCGGAGAGCTGATACTTGGCCAGACGCCGGTACAAGGTCGCGGGATCGACTTCCAGCATGCGTGCCGCGCGCTCCCGGTTACCGCCGGCGGCGCGGAGGACCCAGGCGATATGCCGGCGCTCGAACTCTTCGACGGCATCGCGCAGCGCCATCGGCAGCTCACTGGCAGCTTGGAGTTCGGACGGGAGATGCGAGACATCCAGCTGGTCGCCGTCGCACAGGATGCATGCACGTTCGATCACATTGGAGAGCTCGCGCACGTTCCCCGGCCAAGGATACCCCAGGATCAGCTTCATGGCCTGATTCGAGATGACCGGAGGCGTCTTTCCCTGGGTGCGCGAGTGCAGATCGGTAAAGTGCGACACGAGCACCGGAATATCCTCGCGGCGATCGCGCAGGGGGGGGAGCTCGATACGGAATACGTTCAACCGAAAATACAGATCTTGCCGAAACCGTCCTTCTGCGATCGCCAAGTCAAGAGGACGGTTCGTCGCGGCGATCAACCTAAACGCGGCATGAATGGGACGGTCGGCACCGACGGGCAGCACCTCCCCGCTTTCGAGGGCGCGCAGGAGCTTGGCCTGCGCCTGAGTGGGCAGCTCGCCCACCTCGTCGAGGAAGACACTGCCGCCCTGCACGCTGCGCAACAGCCCTTCGCGCCGCCGGTCGGCGCCGGTGAACGCGCCGCGTTCATGCCCGAAGAGCTGCGCCTCAATGAGCTCGTGGGGCAGCGCGGCAATGTTGACGGCGAGAAACTCACGATCCTTGACCGCCGACCGGGCATGAATGGCGCGCGCCACCAGCTCTTTCCCGGTCCCGCTTTCCCCTGTGATGAGGACGGTGGCGTTGGTGGGAGCGACTTTCTCGACCAGCTCAAAGACGCGATGAATAGATGGGCTCTCGCCGACGATGCCGTGGAAACCGAGTCGGCCAGACAGGTCGCGGCGCAAGCGCACCACTTCACGCTTGAGGGCGCGATAGGCGATCAAGTTCTCGACCCGCTTCTGAAGGTCCTCGAAGACTACCGGTTTGAGTAGGTAATCGTGCGCGCCAAGACGCAGCGCTTCCACGGCAGACTCGACCGAGGCATACGCCGTCATGATCAGGACGAAGGTCTCCGGTTGCGCTGCAACGACCCGCTTGAGCAGCCCGATCCCGTCCAGGTGTGGCATGCGCAGATCCACGATCGCCAGCGCGTAATCGTCTTCGGTGATGCGGGCGAAGGCGGCGGCCCCATCTGCGACGCCGTCCACGACGTACCCGGCGCCCGTGAGGAACTCCACCAGGTTCGCGCGCAGGATGTCTTCGTCTTCCGCGACCAGAATGCGTTCGTTCATACTGACACGCGGTTGTCTGCCCTCGCGTCGGTCGGTAGAAGGACCGCAAAAGCCGTTCCACGGCCGTCGGTGTGCTCGAGTGTAATCTCGCCGCCCATGCTTTCAACGATACTCTTGCTGACGAACAACCCGAGCCCGGTTCCGCGCTCGGGGGACTTGGTCGTGAAAAACGGCTCGAATAGATGCGCATGCAGGTCGGCTGGGATTCCACACCCCGTGTCACGCACCCGCACGATCACCCACCCGCCGCGCGCGCTGGTCTCGAACTCCAGCGTACCGCCGCCCGCCATGGCATCGAGACCATTCAACCCGAGGTTGAACAGCACCTGGAACAAGTGGTCCTCCGTCGTCCGAATGCCGGGAAGGTTGGGGGCAAGACGGTGAGTGATGGTGACCGTTCGGGCGCGGGGGTCGTGGGTCAGCAGCCGCACCACATCTTCCACCACCTGATTGGCCGATACCAGCGTGACGGTGTCGCGGCGCCGGCGCGCGAAGTCGACGAGTTCGCGCAGCATGCGCGCGATGCGCGCCACCTCCTTGCTGACGACCGTGAACGTTTCGTCCTGGCGATGCGGCTGCTGGCGGGCCAGTTGCAGCTGCGACTCGATAGCAGCGAGCGGATTGCCGACATCGTGGGCGATACCTGCGGCTAGCAGCCCGAAGGCGGCCATCTTTTCCTGATGCATCATCTGCATCTGGAGCTGTTTCTCGGTGCTGATGATTCGCGCGATCTCGATGACCGACTCAACCGTGCCGTCGGCGCCAAAGACGGGATAGGTCTCGACCTCCACGGCTTCGCGGCCGTTGCCGGTCTGCTGCGCCCGTTCCTCCGACGCAGCGCGTCCGGTTGCGAACGTACGAGCCGCCGCACACTCCTCACACGGCTCCTGCCGGCCCTCGAGGGCGTAACACGGCCTGCCAACGAGGCCCGGACCGTACATCCGCACCGCCGCGAGGTTGGCTTTGACGATCCGGTAGGTGCGATCGACAACGATCACTCGGTGGTTGATAGAATTCAACAGGAGCTCCGCGAACTCCCGGCTCTCGCGCAGCTCACGCGTCCGCTCGGTGATGCGCTGCTCGAGCGTGTGCTGCGACTCCCAGAGTGCCACGCTCATCTTATTGAAGGCCGTCGCCAGCTCGGCGACCTCTCGTGAGCCACCGGGCGCGACACGTTCGCCAGTGGCGCCGGAGGCCATGCGTTCGGCGGCACTGGACAGCGAGCGGAGCGGGTACACCACGGTGCGCCAGCTCCAGACCGCCGCGGCGAATACGATCAGTGCGAGCGCGACGGCGGCGATCGCCGCTTGCCGCTCGAGTCGGCGCAAAGTGGCAAAGGCGTGGGTGACCGGAACCTCAGCAGCGATGCCCCACTGTAGCTGCGGGATGGGTGCATAGGCGGCCAGCGCTGCGACCCCGGAGTCCAGCACGTAGCGCCCCTCCCAAGGGTGCTCCATGTCGGGCAATGTCCAACCTTCCCGGCGAAACTGCTGGTGTCGCGCCGGCACGCTGGCCCCGAAAGACTCGTCCACAATCTCACCCCGCTCGTTCAACAGATACAGCGTGGCCCGGCTCGTAGGTGCTTGATGGGCGCGCACCAATTGCTGGTGGATGTCGAAGCGGAAGCGAGCGCAGACGAGGCCCAGGCGTTCGCCCTGGTCTCCCGTCAGCGTGCTGGCGAGCAGCAGACCTGGCGTGCGCCCTTGCGGGGAGACGCCGATCATCTGCGGGCCATCGGCACGGGTATGCACGCACTCCGGCGCGGCGGCACTCGGTCCTGAACCATCCTGATCAAGTGTCGAGAGCAGCAGCACGCCGCTTGGCGAGATGATCTGGATGTCCTCCACCGGAGTGAGGCCGCTCATCTTAGCCTGCACGGCGCGCAACTCGTCGCGAGCCTGCCGGCGCGCGTTCGCGTCGGCAGTGTTCAGAGAACGGGCCAGATCAGCCAAATGGCGATTCGCCGAGAGAGTGGAGGCGAACATGTCCTCGGCGTTCTGCACGTACAGCATGACGCGCGAGGCTTCGAGTGACGCAACATTGCTGATGTTTCGGAAGGTGACTTGGGTGAGTGCCCGGCGTGATTGGGAATAGCCCCAGAGGTTGGAGAGGCACAGCGGCAGAACGAGAAACAGCGCGAGGAGCAGAGACAGCCACTGCCCCAGGCTCAAGAAACGGCGAGCCCGTGTATCGGTGCCGGCGTCCTCGCACGCCGCTTCAGCGATGCCCTCTTGCGCCTGCACCGCGCAACTGCCGGAGGGCATAGGGGCACTCTTCGTATTGGCTTCCCTCAATTTGTTGCCGAATGATGCGCCCCGGCCTACAGACCAAAGCACTTACCCGCACGGATTCGGTTCGCACGTGGTGCTGCCATTCGCTGGCGGGCTGCCTCCAGCCTTTGCGCAGGCATCGGCATCTAGATGCGCACACTCGGGTGGTTCACCACTGCTCCGGTGGGGAATACAGCACGTGGAATTGCCGGCGGGTGGGGTGACTCGACACGGGTCAGATTCGCATGTTGCCGCAGAATTGGCTGCTCCACCAGCCGCGGCACAGGCGTCTGCCGACAGCATTGTGCATTCACCCTCGCCACTGGCCGATTGCGGAATACAGCAGGCAGAACTGCCTGGGGGGCAGGCGGTTTCCGCCCGGTCTTCACACTCCGTTTCGGTGCCGTCGTAAATGCCGTTCGGACCGCCAGTTTTGCTAAATCGACCTGTTTCATTCTTCCCTCTCGCCAACGCTGGAATTTTCCTCGATCAGCCCTTGAGACTGCGGTATGCGCTCTAAGGCTCTACCACGAGCCGATTCAGCGAGCCACCATTTTTCTCGTGAGGTCTTCGTGGACGGAGGCTTGTTGATAGGCTGAGGTTGCCATCAACTCCTCGCTTCATCGCCACACTGCTCGATCGCAGCAAAATCGCGGGCATGTGCGATCACCCGGTCGGGCAGCCGTTCAGCGCGTTACTCACTGCCAGCACGATCTCGTTCACGGTGATCTGGCCGTCACTGCTGGCATCACCGGCTGTGCAGGTCGAAATGTCTGCGTTGCCGAGTGCAATGTCCACCATGGTAATGAGTTCGTTCACGGTGACCTCGCGGCTTCCGTTGCAGTCGCCATTGCACGGTACGATGGTGGTGGTCGGCGTCATCGTCGCCGTGTTCGTTGGAGTCGAGGTCGGTGTCGGCGTTGCAGTCGGGGGCCGTGATGAAGTGCTCGTCGGCGTATTGGTCGACGTCTGAGTCGGAGTCCGTGTCGCTGTCGGCGTTGGCGTGAGCGTGGTGGTGGCGGTGAAGCTGGGGGTCGAGGTCGGGGTGTTTGTCGGTGTGAGGGTGGGTGTGGCCGTCGGCGTGGGCGTAAAGACGGCGTCGACGGTCAACACCACGTCATTACCAGTGCCTCCGGCATAGCTGATGCGAAAACGTACCCCGTCCGAAGGGAAAGTGGCTCCCTCAGGGAGCCCGTTGAAAGTCCCGCTGACAAGGTCGATGCCGTCGTTATTGATGAGCACGAAGCTGTCTCCCGCTGTCGGAGAGTAACCGACGACCACATTCAGCGTGCCAGCGAGAGCGACCGTTCCGACGAGATTGAGTTGATCGAATTGCGCGCCTGGTGCGAGTCCGTTGAGATCGACATGAAGAACCCCGGCTGCGCTTTGCATGTAGTTGCCGGTGATGTCGATCAGACCGGGCGAGGTTCCCGGGTTCACCTGCCCACTGTTTGAAACGTTGCCGGTGATGCTCCCATTGCCGTCGAGGAGACCGCCCTGAATGCCGACCGTACTGACCGAGGAGAGGCTGCCTCCGAGGAGGTGCGTGGCCCCCGCGGTTTGCGTATACGTCGACGTGAAGCGCAACGTGCCACTGTTCACGTTGACTGTGCCCTCGTTGCTGAACGGGACATCGAACTGGGTGGTTGTTCCCGCGCCGCTCTCGGTCACCGTCCCACCGGGTTGGTTGTCGAACGTGAGAGTCCCTCCACTGTTGCTCATTCGCGAATTGTTCTGTGCACTGAACGTCCCGTTGTTGGTGAACACACTACTGCCCGCGCTGGCGCGGATATCTCCCGCGTCGCCCCACGTCACCATCCCCTCGTTGTTGACAGTCCGCGCGCTCAAAAACTTGGATGATGAACCGCTGACGGTCAGACTTGCTCCCGAAGCAATTGCCGTAGTCCCGACCCCACTCATCGTCCCCCCGGTCCAATTCAAAGCCCCGGTGAGCGTTACCGTCCCGCTTCCTGCCAGCGTGCCACCGCTGAGGGTGCCGCCACTGATCGAGGTGGGGACGTTGAAGTTGAGGGTGCCGCTGCTGATGTTGGTATTCCCCGTCACGGCGTAGCTGCCAGCGACATTGACTGTGGCGGGGTTGCCGCTGACGCTGACATCACCGGCCCCAGTTACGTTCGAGCCCCCCGTAAGATCGTGTGTTCCTGCGTTGAAATCCATCGTTGCCCCAGAGGCTACACTGAACACGCCCCCACTGCTGTCTGAACCCGCCAGGCTCAGCGTCCCGCCATTTACATTGACTGTGCCCGCGTTGTTGATGGCCCGCGTGCTCGTGACCACTCCATCGCCGCTGATCGTCAGGTTTGCTGCTGAGGCAATCGCCGTGGTTCCGGAACCGCTCATCGTCCCTCCGGTCCAACTGAGAGTGCCGGTGACCGTCACTGTCCCGCTGCCTCCCAGGGTGCCACCGCTGAGGGTGCAGCCGCTGATCGAGGTGGGGACGTTGAAGTTGGCAGTGCCGCCGCTGATGTTGGTGTTACCCGTCACGGTGTAGCTGCCAGCGAAATTGACCGTGCCGGCGCTGACGTTGACTTCGCCAGCCCCGCTGACGCTCGCCCCTGTCAGATTGTGCGTGCCGCCCGCGAGGTCTAGCATCGTTCCGCTGGCCACATTGAACGCGCCTCCGCTACTGCCTCCACCTGCCAGGCTCAGCGTCCCGCCATTTACATTGACTGTGCCCGTGTTGTTGAACGGGACATCAAACTGCGTCGTCGTCGCCAGACCACTTCTGGTCAGCGTCCCGCCTGTCTGGTTGTTGAAGGTAAGGGTCCCTCCAACAATGCTCATGTGGGAGCTGTTCTGTGCGTTGAAGGTCCCGGTGTTGGTGAAGACGTTGCTGCCCCCGTTGGCTTGGATATCAGCGGCGTCACTGGTCCACGTCACCGTTCCCGCGTTGCTGATGGTCCGCCCGCTCAAGGACTTGACGAGCGCTCCGCCGCTGATAGTCACGGTGGCTTCCGCGGCAATCGCGGTGGTCCCGTTCCCGCTCATCGTCCCGCCGATCCAATTCAAGGTCCCAGTGATCACCATCCCGCCCGCGACAAGCGTGCCACCGGCCAGCTCCAACACGCCATGGCTGCCGACGGTGCTGGCCCCTTTGAGTGTAAGAGTATTGCTTGGCAGGGAGAGAGTTTGTGCTCTGCTCGCGGCACCCAACGTCAGGCTTGCCACCGTGGCATCCACATCTAGTGTTACGGTGTAGGTACCCGTAAGGGTGATCTCGACGTCATCAGTGTGGCCTGGTTGCACGCCGGTGCTCCAGTTGGAGTCCTGACTCCAAAGGCCGCCTTTGGAATTCACCCAGGAGACCGTGGCCGCGCGCGCGACGCACGGAGCCAGAAGAGTGAGGCCGAGGGAGGTCAAGGCCACCGCGCAACGAATCATTCTGGCACTCCTCATGGTCGTACTTCAATGCCCGAGATCGAGCGCCTCTCCCTGCCACTGGCCGTCGTTGACCCACCGCACGTAGCGCATCAGCGCCTGCAGCTGCTGGTCGGTGATGAAGTCTTTGTACCCCGGCATGGAGACGCGTTGCCCGTGAATGAAGTGTTTGGCAATCGGGTGGTCGCGCAGCCGGGCAATCTGCCCGTCACGCATCCAATCGCCCAGCTCGTCGTCGTTACGCACCAGTTCCCGGAAGTCGCTGCCCCACCAGCCGGGGATGTAGCCCTTCAACGAACCAGGGTTCCTGCTGCCACCGGCGCCCATCGGTCCGTGACAGTGGAAGCACGCCAGCCGCACGGCGAGATCCTGACCTTGCGCCGCTAGCGCGTCGGCCGGCACGATCAGGCCGGAGACGGCGCGGATGTAGACGATGAGATCGTCGACCTCGTACGCTCCGAGGTAGCCGCGATACGCCGGCATGGCGAGCAACTGCGCCTGCATCTGCTGCTGGTGACGCGGATCGTTGCGCTTGCGGACAGGAGCGCCGTCGAGAATGTACGCGCGGATCTCGTCTTCGTTCTTGGCCCACATCATCGGCGTGCCGCCGCTGAAGCCCGGCACCTCGCCGTCTGCGCTTCCCGGATTCTTGACGCCGCCGCTACCCTCCGGGCCGTGGCAATCGAAGCAGCCAGCGCCCGCCGCCACGCGGGCGCCGCGCTCGGCCGCTGTCAGCTCGACACTGAGAGCACGGTCGCGCGCCGCTGGATAGAAGTGGACCGCAGCAATCAGCATGAACAACACGAACCATACATGCTGCCGCGAGGTTGCCAGGGTAGGCACCCGCAGCCCGGCGATACGATCGAGGACGTGCCGGAACGGTTGCGGCGGCGCCGCCGATCCGCTTGATCACGCTGTCGACTGACGGACGCAAGGTCGAAGTGGGCAACGAGGTGGTGCTCTTCCGCCACGAGAAGACTTTCTACCACCCGGCCGC
>Ga0209048_10001133_pt1 | contig 27810 bp, 26 predicted proteins | sample FrelakmetCRP12CR_FD_187146 | JGI IMG/M metagenome (GOLD analysis project Ga0209048, IMG submission 187146) | Freshwater lake sediment microbial communities from the University of Notre Dame, USA, for methane emissions studies - CRP12 CR (SPAdes)... | ecosystem: Environmental > Aquatic >... | reverse complement strand
CGATGGCCACCCAGTCGGGCATCGGCTCGCCCCAGAAGGTCGTCCGCCAGGCCGGGGGCAACGGCAGGTGGTCGGCGTCAGGCACCGTCGCCGCATCGAGGTCGCGCACCTCGATGAGGTGCTGCGTTCCGACCTTGCGGGCTGGGAGCTTCCCTTCTCTGATCCAGCGCCGGATCGTTTCCGGGTTGCGCCCGACGCGTCGGGCCGCCTCAGGCACGGTCAGAGTCATCGGGTTCTCCGGTTGGGCTTGGCCTCGTCACTCAGTGTTGTAGCATACTACAACAACGAGTCGGCGCCGGTCAACACGACGTGCCCGCGAGACAACACACGAACCGGCGCCCTCAGGCGGGCGCCGGTCTCGCTTGGTGTCTGTGAAAGACAACCGGTTCATGACGGGCGGACGGAGCCGGGCGCTTCCGGTCCCGACCGCCGTTACGCGCCGGCGCGGGCGTCGGAGCTGATGTTGCCCGCTCGGGGCCGTGTGGCGAGGTTCGTCACGCCGTGCGCCGAGTCGGCCGTGCATGGCGGCGTCGCGATCGGCCCAGCCGAGCGAGCCCTGCGTGCACGATCCGGTCTTGCGACCATTGCCGACGACGTCACCTGCGCACCTCTCCGGTGGCTGGAACGGGCGTTGGATGCATTCATCCTACGCCTGCCACGCAAGTCAACGGCGCTGTCCGCGTCCCTGCGCCCCGGCATTCTCGTCGGAAGCCCTCCCCTCCCCCGCCGCCGCACGGCGGGGTGGGTCCGGCTGCGCAAGCTTGATCAGCCGCCCGAGAAGACCGGGGAGACCAGGATCCGATCTCCCTCGCGGAGCTCCTCGACCAGGTCGATGGCCCATCCGCTCCGGCCGACGATCAGCGGCCGGGCCGGGTCGATCGCGATCGCGTCCAGGAGCCCGGCCACCGTCGTTCCCGGCGGGAGCTCGAGCTCCCGCTCGCTGAACCCGAGCGTGTGGACGAGGCCGCCGACGAGCTTGACCGTGACTTTCATCGTCAGCGCAGCGTTGCGTATGCCTCCGCGGTCGCCGCCTCGGCGCCGAGCCCCAGGCTCTCCAGCGTGGCCCGGGTGGGCACGCCGCGCGTGTCGTAGCCGCGAATGTCGTAGTAGTGCTGCAGCATCCCGTCGTACTGCTCGCGATCGAGGTGCAGGCCGGCGATCGGCCCTTCGGCGTCGACGTTGGCCGGATCGAACCAGGCCGCCGGCGGGAAGTCGGCCGAGCGGTCCGTCTGCGGGTACTCGCGCAGCCAGAACAGCTTCATGAGCGCGTAGATCCGGTCGGAGATCGGCCAGAAGTCCTCCAGCTTCCAGTCGCTCCCGGTGATCGTGTTGAAGTACGTCGGGTAGTGCTCCACGCCCCAGCCGAGCTCCACCCAGGGGAACCGGCAGGTGACGATCGACTCGAAGAGCCCGCCCCGGATCCGCTGGAGGTCCACGATCTTCTGGGCCTTGTCGCGCCCGTACGACCCGCGGGTTGTCTGCTTGACCTCGAACGTGATGATCCATGACTCCTTGTGGTGGGCACCGATCGGGCTCACTCCGAACGCGAGGGCCATGCCCGGGATGAACTTGCAGTTGTAGGCCGAGATCTCGAGGCCCTTGACCTGCATGGCATAGTCCTCGGACCCGTGGCCGAACGCCCGGGCGGCACGCAGCGTCCCCTCCGCGAGGATGTTGCCGATCTCGCCTTCGCGCCGGGCGATCATCCCCAGGACCTTCTTGAAGCCGGCCGCGTCACCGAAGCGCAGGTCGCCCGCGACGGCTCCCCGCTCGATCGCATCGGCATAGAAGCCCAGCACGCTGCCGGCCGAGATCGTGTCGAGCCCGTAGTCGTCGCACAGGTAGTTGAGCGCGGCGACCTGGGGGAGGTCGAAGAGGTCGAGGTTGGGCCCCAGGAGGCCGACGTTCTCGTAGTCGAGCTCCGATTCGCGGCCCTCGTCGTCGGGGATCGCGATGCCACAGCGCATCGTGCAGTTCGGGCAGCCGTACGTGGCAACCCGCGCGGCGTGAACCCGCTCGCCATCCACCTTCCAGGCATCCGGGTGGTGAGTCCCGCGGAAGTTGTGGACCGGGAGCGCGGCCACCTCGTTGCACCAGGGCAGGACGCCGGTCGTGCCCTGCACGGACCAGGCGGCATCCTTGTCCATCTGGTGGACCGTCCGCAGATCGTCGCGGCCGAGCGTCTTCATGGCCGCCGGGAACGCCTGCGGGATCGGCTTGGAACCCTTCACCACGATTGCCTTGAGGAGCTTCGAACCCATAACCGCGCCCATGCCGGGCCGGCCGCCCGCGCGCCCTTCCATGCTCCGGACGACGGCGTAGCGGACCATGTTCTCGCCGGCCTGGCCGATGTTGAGGACCCCCACGCCCTTGCCGTAGCGGGCGTAGATCCAGTCGTTCGTCTCCATCGTGCCCTTGCCCCAGGCCTCGTCGGCCGGCAGGAACTCGACGCGGTCGTCCTCGATGAAGAGCATGGTCGGTCGGTCGGCCCGGCCCTCGACGATGAGGGCGTCATAGCCCGCCTTGCGGAGCTGGTCCGTGACGCGCGTGCCGAGATTTCCGTCGCCATAGCCGCCCGTCGCGGGCGACTTGGCGGCCACGATCGTCTTGCCGGTGTTGGGAGCCGGGATGCCGGAGATGGGGCCGACGGCCACGACCAGCTTGTTGTCCGGCCCGAGGGGATCGATCCCCGGGGCGAGCTCGTCGTACAGGATCTTGACGGCGAAGCCGCGGCCGCCGATCCAGGTGTGGGCAAATTCCTCGGAGAACGTCTCGATCCTGAAGGACCTGGACGTCAGGTTGACCCGCAGGAACTGCCCGGTCCATCCATCCATGTGTAGCTCACCCTCAGCTGGAACAGCGCGCCCGCGTCAGATACCCGCCCTGGTTCGGATGCTAGGCGGGTTCGGTTCGGGAGTCTAGGGTCCGGATGGACCCTTCGGGGGGACCGGCCGGCCGACATCGTGGTCCGCCGTGTCCGTGAACTGCAGCCGGTGCAGGCGCGCATAGAGCCCGTCGCGCGCGAGGAGCTCTTCCTGGGTGCCGAGCTCAACGAGCCATCCGTCGTCGAGCACCGCGATCCTGTGGGCCGCCCGGATCGTCGAGAGTCTGTGGGCCACGATGAGGGTCGTCCGCCCCACCATGAGCCGGTTGAGTGCGGCCTGGACGGCGCGCTCAGACTCATTGTCGAGCGAGCTCGTGGCCTCGTCGAGGAGGAGGATCCGGGGATCCTTGAGGATTGCCCGGGCGATCGCGATTCGCTGGCGTTGGCCGCCCGAGAGACGCGCGCCCCGATCGCCCAGCGGCGTCGCGTAACCCTCCGGAAGCGCGGCGATGAACTCGTGCGCGAACGCGGCCCCGGCCGCCTCCACGATCTCCGCCTCGGTGGCATCCAGCCGACCGTAGCGGATGTTCTCGCGGATCGTGCCGCCGAACAAAGTGGCCTCTTGCGGGACAAGGCCCACCTGGTCCCGCAGGCTCCGCACGCCAACATGCCGGATGTCGACGCCGTCGATGCGGATGACTCCGTCCGTCACGTCCCACAACCGCGGGATGAGATTGCAGAGCGTCGTCTTGCCGGACCCCGACGGGCCGACCAGCGCGACGATCTCGCCGGGTGCGATGTCGAGATCGATCCCGCGCAGCACGGGTCGGCCCGGCAGGTATCCGAAGGAGACGTTGTCGAGGGTGACCCGGCCCGCGACGCGCGGCATCGGCAGCATCGGCGCCGGGTCGAGGATCGTCGCTTCCGTGTCGAGGAGCTCGAAGACGCGCTGGACGGCCCCCGATCCCTCGCGGACCTGGCCGTACTGGCCGGCGATGCTGGCGAGGTTCGCCGCGATCGAGACGCCGTACAGGAGAAAGCTGGTCAGGGTCCCGATCGCGAGCGTGCCCTCGATCACCTGGCGGCCCGTGTACCAGAGGAGGACCGCGATGGCCCCGAACCCGACGAATGTCATGACCGCGCCGAACAGCCCGCGCCAGAGCGCGAGCCGGGTCGCCCGGGCCACCACGCGGCCGAGGTCGGCGCCGTAGCGCTGGGTCTCCCAATCCTCGCGCACGAAGCTCTTGACGACACGGATGCCGGAGAGCGCCTCCTCGGCCGTCGTCGTGGCTCGCGCGAGCTCATCCTGGACCTGCGTGCTCACCCGCTGGAGCGGCCGTCCGAACGCGAACGCGACGCCGATCAGGGCGGGCGCGAGCACGAGCACCACGAGCAGCAGGGTCGGGCTCAGGATGAAGAGGATGACGATCGATCCGACAAGCCCGACGGACGCGGCGAGCAGGTTGGTGATCGTCTGGGTGAGCATCGTCCGGACCTGCGTGACGTCGCTCGACAGGCGCGAGACGAGCTCGCCCACCCGGGCGTGGACGTAGAAGTCGAGCGAGAGCGTGACAAGCCGGGCAAACAGGTCCGACCGCATCCGGGCCACGATCCGCTCCCCGACGACGCCGAGGAAGTACGTCTGGAGGAAGCTTCCGACGGCCTGCACGGAGAACAGGGCGATGAGCAGGAGGACAAGCCGGTCGAGCCCGGCCGTGTCGCCGCCGGCGACGACGACGGTGGTGATGCGGGCGATCAGGAGCGGGAACAGGAGCCCGAGGCCGGCCGACAGGATGAGCCCCACGAGCGCCAGCCCGAAGAGCCGGAGGTGCGGCCGGACATAGCCCAGGAGGCGGCGCCACGGGACGCCGGTCAGGCCGCGGACCTCGCGGACGACGTCACCGGGTCCCGGCGGAACGCGCGTGGTCTCGTGGGCCATTGGCCTCCTCGGCGCCGGACGGGTCCCGCGCGCGGGCTGTGTCTTCGATCAGGATTCCGCCGGCTTGGCCTCGAGGCGTGACTCCGCCCAGCGCGCGGCCGCGGCGGAGAGCTCGCCGGCGAGGGCCGGCGCCACGCGGCCGCGGACGTGGACCTCGCGCTGACCGTACTCCAGCTCCACGGTGCCCCGCTCGCGGACGCGGGCCAGGAGCTCGCCCGCCGCGTACGGGACGGCAACGTCGATGTCCTCCCAGAGTGATGCGAGCAGGGCCGCGACCTCGTCGCGGAGCGCGTCGAGACCGAAGCCGGTGAGCGCCGAGAGGAGCACGCTGCCGGCCACGATCGGCGCCTGGGCCGCGCCGCCGCCCGCCACGAGAAGATCCGCCTTGTTGAAGGCGACGAGCCGCGGCTTGGTCCCCGCGCCAAGCTCGTCGAGGACGGTCTGGACAGTCGCCCGGTGCTCCGCGAAGTGAGCGTCCGAGGCGTCCACGACCTCGATGAGGATGTCTGCGCGGGTCACCTCCTCCAGGGTTGCCCGGAATGCGTCGACCAACTGGTGCGGCAGCTTGTGGATGAAGCCCACCGTGTCGGTGACGATGGCGGTCTGGCCGTCGCCGAGCTTGACCTGTCGGCTGGTGGGGTCGAGCGTGACGAACAGCTTGTCTTCAGCGATCGCGACCTCGCTCCCCACGAGCGAGTTGAGGAGCGTGGACTTGCCCGCGTTCGTGTACCCGACAATGGCCACCGTCGGGTAGAGGCGCCGGTCCCGGCCGCGGGCCGCCGTGGCGCGCTGCTGGCGGACCTGCTCCACGCGTTCCTTCATCTTCTTGATCCGCTCGCGGATCAAGCGGCGATCGGTCTCCAGCTGGCTTTCGCCGGGCCCCCGGGTCCCGATGCCGCCGCCCGTCCGCGAGAGATGCGTCCAGAGTCGAGTGAGGCGTGGCAGCTGGTACTCGAGCTGGGCGAGCTCCACCTGGAGCCGACCCTCGTGCGTGCGGGCGTGCTGGGCGAAGATGTCGAGAATGAGGCGGCTTCGGTCGATGACCTTGACCGCCAGGAGCCCCTCCAGCGCCTTCTGCTGGCCCGGGGAAAGCTCGTCGTCCGCGATGAGCAGGTCGAAGCCCGTCTCGGCCTTCGCCGCGACCAGCTCCTCCGCCTTCCCCTTGCCGACGTACGAGTTCGGGTCGACGTGCCGGCGGTTCTGCCATTCGGCCCCCACGACCGAGGCGCCGGCCGTCTCCGCGAGCGAGGCGAGCTCGGCGAGGGAGTCCTGGGCGTTCCAACCGGGGTCGTCGCCGGTGTCGACGGCGACAAGGAACGCCTTCTCGGCGGGCGACGCAATCTCGATGGTGGTGAGGCGGGCCATCCACGGAGGATACCCCGGCGGCGATGACGGCTCCCGTCCCGCGGGGTCAGGCGTCGCGCCCCGCGACCTCGCGCACAAACGTGCGCGCGCGTTCGATCGCGTGTTCCGGCGCGCCCGCGTCCCCGGCGTCGAGCGCGAGGTCGGCCGGCGCCGCGCGGAACCACGTCCGCTGGCGCCGCGCATAGGCGACGTTGCGGCCGACATTCGCCGCCAGGTAGCCCGCCCGGTCAAGGCGCCCGTCGAGCAGGTCCCACGCCTCCCGGTACCCGATCGCGGAGAACGCAGGCAGCGAGGTCGGGTAGCGGGCCCGCAGCGCTTCCGCCTCAGCGAGGAGTCCCCCGTTGAGCTGGACCGCGGCGCGATCGGCGATCCATGTCCGGTGGGCGACGCGATCGGCGACATCGAGCACGAAACGCAGGACCGGGCCGCCGTAGCCGCGCGGCGCCGGAAGCGGGGCATCGCCCTGGAGGATCGCGATCTCGAGGGCGCGCACGACCCTGCGCGGGTTATGCAGATCCAGCCGGCCAGCGAGCGCGGGTGCGATCGCCTGCAGGCGCGTCACGAGCGCGCCAAGCCCCTGGTCGGCGAGGGCGGCCTCCAGGTCGGCCCGGACGTCCGGGTCCCAGGGAAGCGCATCGAGGGCCAGGCCGTCGGCGATCGCGCGCAACCAGAACCCGGTGCCGCCCACGAGGAGCGCCGCGCCCCCGCGTGCGGTGATCGCCGGCAGGACCGCCTCCACGTGGCCCGCGAAGTCGGCCACGGAGAAGGGCTCGTCCGGGTCGACGAGGTCCAGGCCGTGGTGCGGCACGCCTCCGCGTTCGGCGAGGGTGGGCTTCGCGGACGCGACGTCGATCCCGCGGTAGACCTGGCGCGAGTCCGCCGAGATGACCTCCGCCGGGATGCCATCAGCGCGGAGGGCGAGCGCGAGGCGCACGGCGAAGTCGGTCTTGCCGGTGGCGGTCGGGCCGCCGATCACGACGAGCGGCGGCCGCGCCCCTGGGGTGGCCCGCCGCCGCTCCGCGGCGCTCCCCTCCCCCGTCGTCAGGCGAGGATCCCCCGCAGGCTGTACGGACCGGCAGCCTCGATGCGCACGTCAACGATGTTCCCGACGAGCGCCGCCGGCCCGGCCAGGTGGACGAGCCGGTTCTCGCGAGAGCGGCCGGCCAGGCGAACCCAGCCGTTCGGCAGCGGCATCGCGAACGGGTCACGGCCCGCCAGGGTCGGCGGCGATTCGTCGCCCGGCCCGTCGCCTGCCCGCTCGTGATCGTGGCCACGCGGCCGCTCCAGCGCATCGACGAGGACGGAGGCAACGCTCCCCAGGCGTTCGCGGTTCCGTGTGAAGCCGATCTCTTCCTGGAGGACCAGCAGGCGGTTGAGGCGCTCCTTCTTGACGGCGGCCGGGACGTCGTCGGGGAGCCGCGTCGCGGGCGTGCCCGGGCGCGGCGAGTAGGCGGCCGCGAAGACCTGGTCGTAGCGGATCTTCTCGAGCAGGCGCAGCGTGGAGGTGAACTGGGCCTCGGTCTCGCCACAGAAGCCGACGATCACGTCCGTGCTCACGGCGACTCCCGGGATCGCGTCGCGGATGCGCCCGAGGCGTTCCTCGTAGTGCGCGATCGTGTACTGGCGTCCCATCCGGCGGAGGACCTCGTCATCGCCGGACTGGACCGGGAGGTGGAGCGCCGCGCAGACACTGGGCGCCTCGGCCATCGCGTCGACGAGCCGGTCCGAGAGGTCCCAGGGGTGCGAGGTGATGAACCGGAGGCGCGGAATCGCAGGGCCACCACTGGGTCCACGCAGGCCGTCGATCGTCCGGATCAGCTCGGCGAGGTCCGGCCGCGATGCGCGATCGATCGGTCGCCCGGCCCGGCGCGCCTCGGCGACATGGGCGAAGCGCGCCTCCGCGGGCAGGTCATGGCCGTAGCTGTTGACATTCTGGCCGAGGAGCGTGATCTCGCGGTAGCCCGCGGCGGCGAGTGCGCGCACCTCGTGGACCACCTCGTCGAAGGGTCGGCTCCGCTCCGGACCCCGGCTGAATGGGACGATGCAGTACGTGCAGGTCTTGTCGCAGCCGTAGATGATCGGGAGCCACGCGGCGACGGTTGATTCCCGGCGCACGGCACCCGATGCGACCGCGTCCGCGCGGGAGCCCGCGAGATGATCGGCGGCCGAGACCGTGACACCCTGGACGACGGTGGTCGCCGCGGTGCGGGGAGCCGCGGCGGAGCCCGGAGAAGTCGGAGGCTCGTTCGCGCGGCCCAGGCCGACCGGGCCCTGGGCGGACGCGAGGCCCAGCCGCTCCACGAGCTCCGGCTCCTCGTCGGGGCGGAGGAAGAGGTCCACCGCGGGGAACCTGCGCCGGAGGCCGGGCCGGTCGCGCTCGCGCACGGCGCAGCCGGTCAGCACCACGCGGAGCGCGGGGTTCGCGGCCTTGAGCGCGGCAAGCGCCCCCTGGCGCCCGATCACCTTTGCCTCGGCCGCCTCGCGGATGGCGCACGTGTTGATGACGACGAGGTCGGCGGATTCCATCCGCGGTGCCTCGGCGCATCCCGCTGCGAGGAGTCGACCGGCCATCTCCTCGGAGTCGCTCTTGTTCATCTGGCAGCCCAGCGTCCAGACCCAGAAGCGCGGGAGCGCCTGGTCCTCCGGGCGGAACTCGGTGACGCGCCCATCCGCGCTCGCGGCTGCGGGACGGGGCCCGTCGGGCGCGAGCGCCGGCGAGTCCAGGTCGATGACTGGAAGGTGGCGGGACGTCACGCCACGACCCCCGCCCGGAGCGCGGCCAGGACCCCCGCCGCGATCTCCGGCGGAACCCAGGTCTCCGCGAGCGCCTCCGCGTACGTCTCGTCATCGCCGTGGAAGTCCGTCCCGCCCGACGGCAGCAGGCCCAGGTCGCGCGCCACGGCTCCGACGGCCGCCACGGTCGCGGCATCGAAGCTGCGATGGTGGACCTCGAGGCCAGCGAGGCCGGCGTCCATCAGCTCGCGCAGGAGGACCCGGCGCGACGGCGCCACGGAGAAGTGCGCGACAACGGGAATCCCGCCCGCCGCACGGATCGCGCGGATCGCCTCCACTGGTCCCAGCCCCTCCCGCGGCACGTAGCCGGGCCCTCCCCGGCCAACGAACCGCGCGAAGGCATCCTGGACGCTCGTGGCGAACCCCGCCGCCACGAGCGCACGCGCGAGCGTCGGGCGTCCCAGCGCATCGTCGCGGGTCATGTCCAGGTCGGCCAGCTGGGCGTCCACCGCAAGCCCCGCGGCGCGTAGCCGGGCCGCCATCCGCTCGAAACGACGCCGGCGCTCGTCGCGCTGCTCGGCGAGGGCCGCCTCGAACACGACGTCGGTCGGGTCCACGCCCAGGCCGACGACATGGAGCTCGCCATCGGGCAGGTCCAGACCCCGGGCCACGGCGTTGATCTCCACGCCGGCGAGCACGGACAGCCCGGGCGGGAGTGGCCCGGCACTCGGCGCGACCAGGTCCCGGTAGCCCGCCAGCGTGTCGTGGTCCGTGATCGCGAGGGTCCGGAGGCCGGCCGAGGCCGCGGCCGTCACGAGCGCCGACGGCTCGAGCAGCCCATCCGAGCGGCACGTGTGCGCATGCAGGTCGACCACGGTCTGCTCCGGCGGGACGATCCGCCCGGCGGCCGGTGCCCGGCGGCCGCGGCCCATCAGGTCGCCTCGACGATCCGGCGGAGGCGCTCTACGGCGAGCGCGCGGCCGGTGGCCGGGTCCACGTCGATCAGGAGCGCGTTGAGGACCACCGGCCAGCCACCCACCTCGAACCGCGTGGGCAACCCATTGAGGAAGCGGGGCAGGACGGTGGCCGCCGCGAAGCCGATCACGCTGTGGAGTGGCCCGGTCATCCCGAGATCACTCTGGTAGGCCGTTCCGCGCGGCAGGATTCGCTCGTCCGCCGTTGGGACGTGCGTGTGGGTACCGACCACGGCGCTCACGCGCCCGTCCAGATGGAGCCCGAAGGCGTTCTTCTCGCTCGTCACCTCGCAGTGGAAGTCGACCAGCCTGACAGGGGGCAGGGCGTCCGCACCCTCGTCCAGGAGGCGATCCGCATCCGTGAACGGGTTCTCGATCGGGATCATGTACGTGCGACCCTGGAAGTTGAGCACCGCGATGTCGGTCCCGTCGGCCCCGACGTAGGCGCCCCAGCCGCGGCCCGGCACGCCGTCCGTCCCGTAGTTGTGCGGTCGAAGGATTCGCTCGTCGCGCTCGAGCAGCGGCAGGATCTCCTTCTTGTCCCAGATGTGATTCCCGGACGTGATCACGTCCACGCCGGCCCGGAAGAGCGACTCGGCGGTGGCCGTGGTCAGGCCCATCCCGCCGGCGAGGTTCTCCCCATTGGCCGTGGCGAAATCCACCCGGTGCACGTCGCGCAGGCCCGGCAGCTCCCGCTCAACGGCCTCCCGGCCCGGGCGGCCGATCACGTCGCCGAGCATGAGGATCCGGCAGGGGCGTCGTGCCCGCGAGTCGGCCACCGCTACTTCGCATACTCGATGGACCGGGTCTCGCGGATCACCGTGACCTTGATCTGGCCCGGATAGGTCAGCGATTCCTCGATCTTCCGCACGATGTCACGCGCGAGGCGAGCCGCGGACAGGTCGTCGATCTCCTCGGGACGGACCAGGATTCGGACCTCGCGACCCGCCTGGACCGCGAACGAGCGGTCAACCCCGGGGAAGCTCCCCGCGATGGCCTGCAGGTCGTCGAGCCGCTTGAGGTAGAGCTCCACCGATTCTCCCCGGGCACCCGGGCGCGACGCGCTGATGGCATCCGCTGCCTGCACGATCGGCGCTTCCAGGCAGGCGTACTCCACCTCCTGGTGATGGGCGGCGATCGAGTTCACGATCCTGAACGAGAGGTTGTGGCGCTGCGCGACCTGCGCTCCAATCGCGGCGTGCGGGCCCTCCACCTCGTGGTCGACGGCCTTGCCCATGTCGTGGAGGAGGCCGCCGGTCTTGGCGGCCAGCACATCGGCGCCGAGTTCCGCAGCGATGACCGCGGCCAGCCGACTGGTCTCGATGACGTGGTTCAGCACGTTCTGCCCGTAGCTTGTCCGGTACTTGAGGCGCCCGAGCAGCCGCGTTATCTCGGAGGGCAGGCCGGGCACGCCGGCGTCGTACGCGGCGGCGTCGCCAGCCTGGCGGATCACGAGGTCCACCTCGGCGCGCGCCTTCGCGACGACCTCCTCGATCCGGCCCGGGTGGATCCGGCCGTCGGCCATCAGCTTGGTGAGCGCGATCCGGGCGATCTCGCGACGAACGGGATCGAAGCCCGAGAGGATCACCGTCTCCGGCGTGTCATCGATGATCAGGTCCACGCCGGTCGCCTGCTCCAGGGCCCGGATGTTGCGGCCCTCGCGGCCGATGATCCGGCCCTTCATCTCGTCGGACGGAAGGTGCACCACCGAGACGGTGTGCTCCGCGGTGTGGTCGGCGGCGACCCGCTGGATCGCCGTGACGATCACCTCGCGCGCCCGGTCCTGCGCCTCGTCACGTGCCTTGCGCTCGATCGACCGGGCAAGGCGGACGGCGTCGTTCTCGGCCTCGGCACGGACGGTCTCGAGAATGACGCCTTTCGCATCCTCGGCGCTCATCCCGCTGACACGCTCAAGCGCCGTGAGCTGCTCCGTTCTTGCGGCCGCGAGCTCCTCGCGGAGGCGGTCGAAGCCGCGTTCCTTCTCAAGCAGCTTGTGATCGCGCTGCTCCAGCATGTCGGTGCGCTGGTCCAGCTGCTCGTCGCGGGTCAGGAGCCGCCGCTCCAGGGCGCCCAGCTCGGCGCGCTTCGCGCGAGCCTCGTCCTCGGCCTCGCGCTGGAAGCGCAGCTTCTCGTCCTTTGCCTCGAGTATCAGGTCCTTCTGCTGGGTTCGCGCCTCGGCAATGATGCGGCCGGCCTTGTCCTGGGCTCCCCGGACCGCCTGCGCCGCGACGAATCCGCGCGCGACGAATCCCAGAGCGAGGCCGCCGACGATGGCCACGACGAGGGCCACCGCCGCGACGACGGGGTTCTCCATGATGCTCTCGCCTCCCGACCGGCCGGGTGAACGGCCGGCGAGTGTTGGTTCGGGAACGGCGATACGTCGGGACCGGCCCGCTGGCTCTCGTGTGAGACGCGGACCGGGCTTCGGCGTGGGCTCGCCGGGATGGATGGTTCGGAACGTGACAACCGGCGTCGCATCCGCGGCGCCGTCCTTTGGTGCGCGTAGCCTACGGCCAGCGGGCGGGAGGGTCAAACGTGCCCTGTTTCAGGCACGAACCACGATCGGCTCGCCGACTCCTCCGTCCGCTCCTGCGCCAGATGACGCACCCGTCCGTTCGGCCGCACCGGTCCGCGCGGCGACACGACACCGGGGGCCGGCCTGCGTCACGGCTCGGCCGCGGGTTCTGCGTCGTCGTCCCCGGACGTCTCGTCGATCTCTGCGAGCCAGGTCGCCGACGCCCGAGCGGCCGTTCCGGGATCGAATCCGCCCCGGGCGAGGAGGGCATACGCCCTTGCCCGCCGCTTCCGAAGGTCGGGTTCGCGACGGAGGCCGGCGCCCTTCCGGGCGAGAAGCCGCGCCGCGGCCTCGTCGTCGGAGGCCTCGGAGGCGGCTCGCTCGCCCACGCCGGGCACGAGCCGCGGATCATCCGGGTCGTCGCCGGTCGCGCGCGCTTCTCGCGCGGCCAGCGCTGCCTCGGCGTCCGTCGCCGCGACGCCCTTTCGGCGCAGCTCGTCGCGCAGCGCACGGACACCGCGCGGTCGCGTCCGGTCCCGCGATTCCACCCAGGCGCGCGCGAAGGCAGCGTCGTCCAGGTAGCCGAGCTCCGTCAGCCGCTCGAGCGCAGCCTCCACGAGGTCGGCCCGGTAGCCAGCACCGCGCAGGCGGCGCCGGACCTCATCCGACGAGCGCGGCCGCGCCTCGAGGAAGCGCGCGGCCGCTGCCAGCACGTCCGCGGGGTCGTCGACCGCCGCCAGGCGCGAGCGCCGATCCGTGAACGACTCCCGCGGGGCGCGTGACATGCCGAGCCGAGCCGCTCTACTCGGCCTCGGAGATCCCCTCGACCGGGATGGCGACGCTGGACATGTTCGCGCGGATCCGCGTCTCGATGTCGGCCCCGACGGCCGGGTTGTCCCGCAGGAATCCCTTCGCGGCTTCCCGGCCCTGGCCCAGGCGGGTCTCGCCGTAGGTGAACCAGGCCCCCGTCTTCGTCACCACGTCCATGGCCACGCCGACGTCGAGGAGGCCGCCCTCGCGGCTGATCCCCTCGCCGTACATGATGTCGAACTCGGCCACCCGGAACGGCGGCGCGACCTTGTTCTTGACGACCTTGACGCGCACCCGGTTGCCGATCGATTCCGTGCCGCTCTTGATCGTCTCAACACGCCGGATGTCGAGCCGCACCGTGGCGTAGAACTTGAGGGCGCGGCCGCCGGGGGTGACCTCCGGGTTCCCGAACATGACGCCGATCTTCTCGCGGAGCTGGTTCGTGAAGACGAGCGAGGTGTTGGAGCGGCTGACGGCGCCTGCCAGCTTGCGAAGGGCCTGGCTCATGAGGCGCGCCTGGATGCCCACGAAGCTGTCGCCCATCTCGCCCTCGATCTCGGCCCGCGGGACGAGCGCCGCGACCGAGTCGACCACGACGATGTCGATTCCCCCGGAACGGATGAGCGTCTCCGTGATCTCGAGGGCCTGCTCGCCGGTATCCGGTTGGCTCACGAGGAGCTCGTCGACGTTGACGCCGCAGGCCCGCGCATAGCCGGGGTCAAGGGCATGCTCCACGTCGATGAAAGCGGCCACGCCGCCGCGCCGCTGCGCCTCGGCGATGACGTGCTGGCAGAGCGTCGTCTTGCCGGACGACTCAGGGCCGAACACCTCCGTGACCCGGCCGCGCGGGATGCCCCCGACGCCGAGCGCCAGGTCCAGGGCAATCGAGCCGGTCGGGATGAAGTCGACCTGCTGCCGTTCGGCCGATCCGAGCTTCATGATCGATCCCCGCCCGAACTGCTTCTCGATCGCGAGGATCGCTGCCGCGACCGCCTTCGTGCGCTCCGCGACCGACGGCCCGGTCCGCTCAGTCATCGTCATCTCGTCGTGCTCCTGTCTGGTTGGTCGGCCCCGACGGAACGGACGATGACGCGCCCGCCCGGCTGCTCAGCCCTCCGGCTCTTCCTCGACGGCCGTGCGCGGCTTGCGCTTCGGCTTGATGATCTCCACGCTCTGTGGCACTTCGAGGAACGGCTGGAGCTTCGGCTTCACCTCCGGAGCCTTGGACTTCTTCTTCACCTCGCGGTGGGGACGGTCTCGCGAACCCATCGTCGAACGCCTCCGCGGAACTCGAGGGTACCGACCTGGCCTTCACGCGAGCTGCACTGCCGATGCATCGTGACTTCGCAGGCGTGCGTGCTGACGCAGCTCCGGAAGGCGTTCAGGGAGGTCACCGGTGCGCAGGGCTGCCCGGATCCCGGCCATGAAGTCTAGGGTGAAGGTGAGGTTGTGACAAGTCGCGAGCCGATACGCGAGCAGTTCGTCCGCCCGGAACAGGTGGGCGAGGTAGGCCCGGCTGAAACGCCGGCAGAGCAGGCATCGGCAGCCCGCCTGCACCGGCTGCGGGTCGTCCCGGAAGCGCTCGTTGCGGATGTTGAGCCGGCCGCCCGGGACCCAGAGCTGGCCGTTGCGGGCCACCCTGGCCGGCAGCACGGAGTCGAACAGGTCGACGCCGCGATGCACGGCCTCCAGCAGGTCCGCGGGCGAGCCGAGGCCCATCAGGTAGCGGACGCGCGAATCCCCTTCAAGCGCGCCAACCACGATGTCCAGGACGGCCTCGCGCTCGGCCGGCGACTCATCGCCGGCCAGGCCGCCGATGTTGAGGCCGTCGAAGGGCAGCCCCGCGATGAACGCGGTGGACTGCCGCCGGAGGGCCGGGTCCAGGCCACCCTGGATGACCCCGAAGAGCGCCTGGTTCGGGTGGTGGTGCGCCTCCAGTGAACGGACCGCCCAGCGATGTGTCCGCCCCGTGGCGATCGCGACGTCGCGCGGATCCGTCGACGACGGCGGGACAGGCTGGTCGAACGCGACCGCCACGTCGGCCCCCAGCGCCGCCTGGATCTCCATCGAGCGCTCCGCGGTGAACCGGTGGCGCGACCCGTCGTGGTGGCTCTGGAAGGTGACCCCGTCATCGTCGATCACGTTGAGGTCGCCCAGCGAGACCACCTGGAAGCCGCCGGAGTCGGTGAGGATCGGGTGCGGCCAGCTCATGAACTCGTGGAGGCCGCCGAGCCGGGCTATCCGCTCGTGTCCCGGCCGGAGGTAGAGGTGGTACGTGTTGGCGAGGATGACCTGGGCACCGGTCTCCTCGATCTCGTCGGGGTGAAGCGCCTTGATCGTCGCGTTCGTGCCGACCGGCATGAAGGTCGGCGTCTCCACCATGCCGTGCGGCAGGTGAAGCCTCCCCAGCCGCGCCCGCGTGGAGCCGTCCGCCGGCGGAGGGACGAGGACCTCGAAGCGGGCGGCGCCCGTCACGCGCGGCTCAGGCCTCGTCGACGGGCGCGGCGAGGTCCTGCGCGAGACCGCCCGGCGAGGTGGTCTCCCAGAGGCTCGGCTCGCGCTCGGTCCGTCGCGGCGGAACGTCATAGCCCAGGGCGGCCAGGTGGGCCCGGGCGCGGTCCGTGGCCACGCGTCCCTGCGGGGTCCGGTCCAGGAACCCGATCCGGAGGAGGTACGGCTCATAGACGTCCTCGATCGTCTCGGTCTCCTCCGCCAGGATTGCCGCGAGGGCGGCCACGCCCACCGGCCCGCCCCCAAACTTCCCCACGATCGCAGCGAGCAGCCGGCGGTCCGTGGCGTCAAGCCCCTCCGCGTCGATCTCGAGCACGCCCATCGCCTCGTCGACCGCGGCCAGCGTCACCCGGCCGTCGCCGTGGATCTCGGCGTGGTCGCGCACGCGCTTGAGGAGCCGGTTCACGATCCGCGGCGTGGCCCGGCCTCGAGCGGCGATGGCGGCCGCCGCATCGTCCGTGACCTCGAGGCCGAGGATCGCGGCGGAGCGGCGAACGATGGCCCGGAGATCCTCCTCGGCGTAGAAGTCGAGCCGGTAGACCGCCCCGAAGCGGTCGCGGAGCGGCCCGCTGATCCGCCCGGCCCGCGTGGTCGCGCCCACGATCGTGAACGGTCGGAGCGTCAGGCGCAGGGAGCGTGCCGACGGGCCCTTCCCGATCATCACGTCGAGGGCGCAATCCTCCATCGCCGGGTAGAGGATCTCCTCCACCGCCCGGTTGAGTCGGTGGATCTCGTCGATGAAGAGGACGTCACGGTCATCAAGGGCGGTGAGGACGGCCGCAAGGTCCCCGGCCCGCTCGATCGCCGGTCCCGAGGTGTAGCGGACGTTCACGCCCAGCTCACGGGCGATGATCGTGGCGAGGGTCGTCTTGCCGAGGCCCGGCGGACCGTGCAGGAGGATGTGGTCGGCCGCCTCCCCCCGCCGGCGCGCGGCCTGGAGCAGGACCGAAAGTCCGGCCTTCACCTCGCGCTGGCCGAGGTACTCGTCCAGCGACCGCGGTCGCAGCGAGCGCTCGATCGCGATCTCCTCCTGGTCGAGGAGATCCGCCGCGAGGAAGCCCTGGCCGTCCTTCATCTCCAGGAGTCTACCATGCGGAGCACCTATTTCGCACGGATGTTCGCTTGGTCGCGGCGGAGCTCAGCCGCCAGAGAGCGACCGGAGGGCCGCCTTCACCCGGTCCTCGAGCGAGCCAGCCGCGGCGCCGCCGGCGCGGGCGTGGCGCGCCGCCTCGCGCGCCTCCGCGAGCGTGTAGCCGAGCGCCTGCAGGGCACCCACGACGTCGCCCTCACCCAGCGGCGTACCCGCGCCCACTCCGCCGGGTGCCGCGGCCGCGAATCCTGCGGTGGCGACCTTCTCCCTGAGCTCGAGCACGATCCGGGCCGCGAGCCGCTTGCCAACGCCGGGAACGGCCGTCAGGAGCGCCTGGTCGTCGGCCATGATCGCGAGCTGGAGGTCGGCAACCGGGCGGCTCCCGAGAAGGCCCAGCGCCACCTTCGGCCCGACTCCCGTGACAGTCAGGAGGAGCCCAAAGAATCCGAGCTCCTCGGGCGTCCGGAACCCGTACAGTGCCTGGAGATCCTCGCGAACCAGGTGGTGGGTATGGAGCTTGAGGCGCCGGCCCGGCTCGGCGGTGGCGAGCACCGCCGGCGCGGCAAAGACCCGGTAGCCGACGCCGCCCACCTCGAGGACCAGCGAATCCGCGGCAAGTGCGCCCACCACGCCGTCGAGCGAGGCGATCACCGGACCGGCCCGGTCAGCTCGCCGGTCGGCCTCTCCAGCCTCCGCTTCTCGTCGCGGAGCGCCTCGCGGACGGCGCGCGCGTAGGGGTCCTCACCGGTCGCCATCGGTGCGACGGCGCCCCGGTCGAGCCGCCCGGCGTTGAGGCGCTCGCCCGGCCGTTCGCGATGCGCGGTCCAGATCGCGATCGCAAGCGCGTCCGCCGCGTCATCCGGCGTCGGGACGTCCGTCAAGCCGAGGATCGTGGCGACCATCCTGGCGACCTGCGCCTTGTCGGCCGAGCCGTAGCCGGTCACCGCGACCTTCACCTCGGACGGGGTGGCTTCCCGGACCTCGATGGCGTGTTCCGCCGCGGCCAGGAGCACGACCCCGCGGGCGTGGCCCACCGCAAGCGCCGTCTGCACGTTGCGGCTGTGGAAGATGCGCTCCACGCCGAGCAGCGTGGGTCCGTGCAGCTCGATCAGCTCCGTGAGGAATGAGTGGATCGCAAGCAGCCGCTCCGGCAGCGTCAGGTCCGCGGGGGTAAGGAAGGCGCCATGATCGATCGCACGCAGGCGACTGCCCGTTCGATCGATGATTCCGTAACCGAGCGCCGCCGTCCCGGGATCGATCCCCAGGACGATCACCGGGAGCCGACCGCCCCTCCGGTCACCCGGCGACCTCGGCGAGCAGCTCTTCGGAGATCTCGAGGTTGCTCGTGACGCGCTGCACGTCGTCGAGGTCCTCGAGGTGTTCCACGAGCCGAAGGTTCTGGCGGGCCTTCGTCGCGTCAACCGCCATGGTCTGCTTCGCCAGCATTGCCTGGTCCGCGCTCTCGATCGCGACCCCGGCCTTCTCCAGCGCCTTCCGGACCGATTCGAGGTCCCCGGGCTCGCAGTAGATCTCCAGCGGATCCGCGTCCGACTCAACGTCGCTGGCCCCCGCATCGATCGCGAGGAGCGTCACCTCGTCCGGATCGATGCCGGCCCGCGGCACGGCGATGACGCCGCGCTGCTCGAACTGCCAGGCCACTGCGCCCGAGACGGCCAGCTGGCCGCCCGCTTTCGTGAAGATGGAGCGCACCTCGGCGGCCGTCCGGTTGCGGTTGTCGGTCGCGGCCTCCACGAGGAGCGCGACGCCGCCGGGACCATAGCCCTCGTAGACGATCTCCTCGAACTGCTCGCCCTCGCCGCCGCCGGTGGCCTTCTCGATCGCGCGCTTGATCGGATCCGCGGGCATGTTCGCCGCGCGCGCCTTTTCGATCGCCAGGCGGAGCCGGAAGTTGCCGTCCGGGTCGCCACCGCCGGCACGTGCGGCCACCGCGATCTCGCGGCCCATCTTCGTGAAGACCGCGCCGCGCTTGACGTCATTGACGCCCTTCTGGCGCTTGATCTGGGACCATTTGGAGTGACCGGACATCGGGCCGAAGTATAGCGGACTATGATTGGCCCAACGCCGCTCCCGGCTGATCCACGACGTGGGGCCGCGGCGGGGACGAGCGTCCCGACAACCCGATTGCCCGCTTCCTGCGTGAGGTTGACCCAGACCATGGCGACGACAAAGAGCGCTGACCTCCCCCACCTCCGGAGCGTCGTCCTGGCCGGCCACTCCGGCGCCGGCAAGACGACGCTCGCGGAGGCACTCCTCTTCCGGACAGGGGCCATCTCCCGCCTCGGACGGGTCGAGGACGGCACGACCAGCCTGGACACGGAGCCGGAGGCGCAGAAGCGCCACATGTCACTGACGCTGGGCGTAGCCTCACTTGACGACGACGGCAATGTCGTCACGCTCGTCGACACGCCGGGCTACCCGGACTTCGTCGCGGAGGTCGTCGCCGGTTTCCAGGCGGCGGACGCGGCCCTCATCTGCATGGATGCCACGGGCGGCGTCGAGGCAGGCACGGAGACGGCTGTCTCGCTCGGGCGTGCTAACCGGACCGCTGCGCTCTTCATCGTCAACAAGTGCGACCGCGAGAACGCCGAGCCGGCGGCCGTCGTCGACGCGTTGCGTGCGGAATTCGGCAACCGGATCGCCCCGCTCCAGATTGCCATCGGCAAGGCGGAGACGTTCAGCGGATACGTGGATCTCGTGCACCGGAAGGCGTACCGCTGGGACGGCCGCCAGGAGGTCGAGGTCCCCATCCCGCCGGAGATGGAAGCCGAGGTCGCCGTTCGCCGCGACCAGCTCATCGAGGCCGCCTCGGAGGCGGACGACGATGTCCTGACGAAGTACCTCGAGGGCGCGGAGATCACCGACGCGGAACTCGACGCGTGTCTGCACCGCGGCGTTCGGGATTCGATGCTGGCGCCCGTGCTCGTCGCCTCGGCGACGAAGGGGATCGGCCTGCGAGGCCTCCTCGACGCCATTGTCCGCTACCTGCCGGCGCCTTCGGAGGAGCCGCCCGTCGTGGCGCGCGACCCCAGGACAAATGACTCGATCGAGGTCGCGCCCGACCCCAACGGTCCACTCCTCGTGCGCGTCTTCAAGACGACTGCGGATCCGTTCGTGGGCCGGCTGACGTACCTGCGCGTCCTTTCCGGCACGCTGCGCAGCCAGAGTCACGCCTGGAACGCGGAGAAGGGCGAGGACGAGCGAATCGGCCAGCTGCTCCGCCTGCACGGGAAGGACCAGGAGCCGACCGGCGAGCTTCGGCCCGGCGAGGTTGGGGCGGTCGCCAAGCTCACCGCCACCGCGACCGGCCATACGCTCTCCTCGAAGGAGCGCCCGCTGGTGCTGGACCGGCCGGTCTACCCGGACCCCACGCTCGTGGTCGCGATCGAGCCGGTGACCAAGGCCGACCTGGACAAGATGGGGCCGGCGCTCGCGCGAATGCTCGAGGAGGAGCCGTGCGCGCGGGTCGAGCGCAGCGCCACCGGTGAGCAGCTGCTCCTTGCCATCGGCGAGACGCACGTGGCGGTCATCGGGGAGCGGCTCAAGCGGAAGTTCGGATCGTCCATCGCCACCCACACGCCGCGGATCCCCTACCACGAGACGATCCGCGGCCGGACCAAGGTCGAAGGCAAGTACAAGAAGCAGACGGGCGGGCACGGCATGTTCGGCCACGTCTGGATCGAGATCGAGCCGAACCCGGGCGGCGGCGTCGCCTTCGCCGAGCACGTGGTCGGCGGCACCGTGCCGAAGAACTTCTTCCCGGGCGTCGAGAAAGGGATCCGGCAGGCAGCGGTCGAAGGCGTGCTCGCGGGCTATCCGCTCATCGACTTCACCGCGACCCTCTACGACGGCTCCTTCCACACGGTCGACTCGAACGACCTTTCGTTCCAGATCGCGGCGTCGATGGCGCTCAAGAAGGGCGTCATGGACTGCAAGCCGGTGCTCCAGGAACCGATCATGGCGGTGGAGATCCGTGTCCCGGAGCGCTTCATGGGCGACGTCAACCGCGATCTCAACGGGCACCGCGGCCGGGTGCTCGGGATGGACATCACGGACGACGGGATGCAGGTTATCTCGGCGCAGGTTCCACAGGCCGAGCTCTTCGGCTACGCGACGGAGCTCCGATCCATCACGGGCGGGCGGGGCACCTTCTCTGCCACCCTGGACCATTACGAGGATGTGCCGGCGCACATCGGCGACAAGGTGATCGAGGCGCATCGCAAGGAGCAGGAGGCCGCCGCACACTGAAGGGTCCCCGCCGGCCTTGCCCGACGGGCTCCCGGCATCAGCCTGCCGCCGCCAACGCGTCCTCGAGGGTGACGCGGCCCTCGTAGAGCGCGCGCCCGACGATCGCGCCCGCGCATCCCAACGCCCGAACGGCCGCGATGTCCCCAGCGCTCGCGACGCCCGCGGACGCGATGATCTCGCCCCGTCCGCGTCGCACCAGCCCTCCGAGCATCGCGAGATCCGGGCCGTCGAGCGTGCCGTCGCGGTCGATCGCGGTCACTTCGAAGATGCGAACACCCTCGTCGGCCAGGCGATCGAGGGCATCAGTCACGGCGACGCCCTGAGCGCCCGGGGCCCAGCCGTGCCCCACCGCCAGGCCGTCGCGAACGTCCAGGGCGACGGAGATCCGCCTGGCACCGAACTGCGCCACGAGCCGCCCGGCGAACGCCGGGTCGTGCAGCGCGGCCGTCCCAACGACTACCCGAGCCGCACCCGCCCGGAGGCACGCCTCAACGGCACGCTCATCGCGCAGGCCGCCTGCCACCTCGACCCGCGCCCGCTCCCCGACCCGGGCAACGATCGCGGCCATGAGATCGGTCTGCCGGGCACGTGGATCACGCGCGCCATCGAGATCGACGACGTGCAGCCAACGGGCACCGCGCCCCACGAACGCATCAGCGATGGCCGCCCCATCCTCGCCGTAGGCCGTCACCGCCGCGAAGTCGCCGCGCAGCAGCCTGACCACGCGCCCGCCCTGGAGGTCGATTGCCGGCAAGAGCTCGAAGGCGCCGGTTGGCGCGCCGTTGCCGCTCACGTGGTGGTGTGGTAACGTTGTAGCACGCTACTACGCTATCACGAGGACAAGACAGATGCAGTCCCGCGCCGACGATTGGCGTTCTCCGGACGTGGAGGCCCTGCTCGATGCGCTCCTCGACCTCGAAACCCGCGAGGAAGCAGCCTCGTTCGTGCGCGACCTCTGCACACTCGGCGAGCTGCGTGATCTTGCCCAGCGCTGGGGAGTCGTGCGTCTTCTTGACGACGGACTCCACTACAGCGAGATCAGCCGCAGGACCGGGGCGAGCACCGCGACGATCACCCGGATCGCCTCATGGCTGAACCACGGGGAAGGCGGGTACCGGCTCCTGCTGGACCGGATTCGTCGCCGCGCCGAGGCGGGAGCGACGTCGTACCCGCAGGCGAGCACCGCGCAGTACCCGGAGGCTGGCACCCTGCCCTATCCGGACGCGGGCGGCCACCGGGACGGCCCGGTCGAGACATCGAGCGCCGCCCGATGACCGCTGCCGACCTCGGGCCGGCCACCGCGGTGGACGGCGCCGCCGCCGCCGCCGTTCGCCGGATGACGCTCGCCGTACCCAACAAGGGACGCCTCGTGGAGCCGACGCTCGCGCTGCTTCACGACGCCGGCCTCGTGTTCGAGGAGCGCGACCGAAGCCTCGTCAGCCGCGTGGAGAACGTGGCGCTCGACATTCTCTTTGTTCGCACGAACGACGTGATCGAGTTCGTGGGCGACGGCGTTGCGGACCTCGGGATCACCGGCGGCGACCTGCTCGCCGAGGCCGATACCGACCTGCCGATCGTGCGGTCCCTTGGCTACGGTCGCTGCAGGCTTGCTGCGGCCGTGCCACGGGATGCCCCGCAACGCGAGATCGGGGAGCTCGCCGGCCTCCGCGTCGCCACGGCCCACCCCGGGGCAACCCGGCGCTGGTTCGAGGCGCATGGGATCGCGGTCACGGTGATTCCGCTCTCGGGTGCCGTCGAGGTCGCCCCGCGCCTCGGGCTCGCCGACGCCATCGTGGATCTCGTCTCATCCGGGGTGACGCTCGGCAGCAACGGGCTGCGGCCGATCGGCGATCTCCTTGCCTCCGAAGCGGTCATGGTTGGCAATCCGGGCCGTCTTCTCGCCGAAGCGGACGCGATCGACCGGCTCGACACCATGCTTGGCGCCGTCCTCGCGGGCCGACGCCGGAAGTACGTGATGATGAACGCGCCCGCCGATCGCCTCGCCGACCTCCAGGCGCTCCTGCCGGGGCTGGAGAGCCCGTCGGTGATCCCGCTCGCGCACGCCGGCATGATCGCGATCCACGCCGTGGTGGGATCCGACGACGTGTGGGACCTCCTGCCGCGCCTGAAGGCCGCCGGGGCGTCCGGGATCCTCGTCCTCCCCATCGAGAAGCTGATCGCATGAGCCCGGACCCCGCCACGGCTGCGATGCGTTCCCTGCCCGCCGGCTACGCGTGGGAGGCGACCGATGAACAGGTCAGCGAGCGCTACGGGATCGCGTTGCCGGCGATCGTGCGCTTCGACCTGAACACCTCGCCGGCGCCGCCGGACCTTGCCCTTCGGCTCCTCCGGGCTGGTGCCTACGGGCGCCCGATCTCCGAGTATCCGCCATCGGACTACCGCGACCTGGTAGCCGCCGCGGCGGATGCGTACGGGGTCGGGCGCGACGAGATCCTCGTTGGCGCAGGCGCGGATGAGATCCTCGACCTCGTCGCGAAGGCGTTCCTCCCCCCCGGGGCAGCCGCCGTGATCCCGACGCCGACCTACGCCATGTACCGCATCCTGACCGAGCAGCGGCCCGCGCGTCCCGTCAGCGTCGTGCGTCGGTCGGCGGCCCACGGGTACGCGCTCGACCTGCCGCCGGTCCGGGAGGCCTCCCGCGACGCGGCCGTTGTCTGGCTCTGCAGCCCCAACAACCCGACGGGGCTGCCCGAACCCGCCGGGTCGATCGCGGAGCTGCTCGGGGGGCTCGTCGCCGATGCCGCGGCCGACGGCCGTGTCGCGCCCGTCGTCGTGCTGGACGAGGCATACGCCGAGTTCGTCGGCACGTCGCTCGTCGGGTTGCGGGCCGCGTACCCGCGCCTGGTTGTCGTGCGGACAGCATCGAAGGCCTACGCCCTCGCCGGGCTGCGGGTCGGGTTCGCGATCGCGCGCCGCGAGCTTCTCACCGAGGTGGAGCCCTACCGACCGCCAGGGTCCGTCTCGGTCCCGTCGGTGGCAGTCGTCGCCGCGGCGCTCCGCGCTCCCGGTGCGCTCCGCGAGAACGTCGCCCGCGTCTCGGCCGAGCGGGCGCGGCTGGCCGACGCGTTCGCCGCCCTCAGCACGCCCGCCAGCCCATCCGTCGCGAACTTCCTGCTGGTCGGGTTCGGCGACCATGAGCGGGCGGCCGCCGCCGCCGACGGGCTGCTCCGGCGGGGGCTCGTCCCGCGGACGTTCGGGGGGTGGCACGCGCTTTCCGATCACCTGCGCTTCACCGTCCGGGCCCCTGCCGAGGACGACCGCCTCATCGCGGCCCTCGCCGAGATCGTGCCGGCCCTGCCCGGTCCGACCCTCCCCCACCCCGCCGCTCCGACGGCCAAGGAGACACTCGCATGACCCATCCACGCGGCACGTTCGAGGTCGCGGCCCGCGAGGGACGCCGCGTCACCGTCGCGCGGCGCACCCGGGAGACGGACATCGCGGTCACCCTCGACCTTGACGGCACGGGTGCCGCGAACATCCGGACCGGGGTGGGGTTCCTGGACCACCTCCTCGCGTCGTTTGCGCATCACGGCCTCTTCGACCTCGCCGTACGCGCCGCGGGTGACCTCGAGGTCGACGAGCACCACACGGTGGAGGACGTCGGGCTCGTCCTGGGCGCCGCGCTTGCCGAGTCACTCGGCGACCGGGCCGGCATCGTTCGATTCGGGGAGGCGTCGGTCCCGATGGACGAGGCGCTCGCGACCGCGGTCGTGGACGTCGGCGGCCGCCCGTACGCGGTCGTCGACCTGCCATTCCGGGGCGAGCGCGTCGGGGCCCTGCCCACCCAGCTCGTGGAGCACGCGCTTGAGGCGTTCGCGCGGACGTCGGGGACCACGCTGCACGTTCGCGGGACCGGCCGGAATGACCATCACCTCGCCGAGGCCGCCTTCAAGGCGCTCGCTCGCGCGCTCCGGGCCGCGGTCGCGGAGGACCCGCGCCGCGCCGGCGCCGTCCCATCGACGAAGGGCAGCCTGGGTTGACCCGGATCGCCGTCGTCGACTACGGGGCAGGCAACCTCGTCAGCATCGAGCAGGCGCTTTCCGCGGCCGGTGCCGACGTCGTCCTGGCGCGCCGCGCCGACTCGTTCGCGGACGCCGACGCCCTCGTCGTGCCGGGCGTGGGCGCCGCAGGGCCCGCCATGGCCCGCCTGCGGCGGCGCGGCCTCGAGGTGCCGATCCGGGCGTGGATCGCCGCCGGGCGGCCCTTCCTGGGCATCTGCCTCGGCCTCCAGCTCCTCTTCGAAGGCAGCGACGAGGACGGTGCCGTCACGCTGGGCGTGCTGCCCGGGCGGACCGTCCGCCTCCCCGATGCGCCGCGCCTGCCGCACATCGGCTGGAACCAGGTGGAACGTCGCCACGCCCACCCACTCTTTGCGGGGATCGAGGAGAAGGCCGATTTCTACTTCGTCCACTCCTACGCGGCGATCCCCGCGTCGAGCGCGAACGGGCTGATCCTCGCCGAAACGACCCACGGCGGCCGGTTCGTCTCCGCGATCGCCCGCGGGTCGCTCACCGGCGTCCAGTTCCATCCCGAGCGGAGCGGCCGCGATGGCCTGCGGCTCCTCGCCAACTTCGTGGAGATCGCCCGCGGCGCCGGCGCGGCGGCACGTGGCAGGCCTGCCGCCGCCCGGGCACGCTGATGCTTCGCGTCCGCGTGATCCCGTGTCTGGACGTCGCGAACGGCCGGGTCGTCAAGGGCACCCGTTTCGTGGACCTCACCGACGAGGGCGACCCGCCCGAGCTCGCCGAGCGGTACGCGGCGGAGGGCGCCGACGAGATCGTCTTCCTTGACATCGACGCCGCACCGGACGGTCGCGGCACGCTCCTCGAGATCGTGGAGCGAACGGCCCGGCGAGCATTCGTGCCTCTCACGGTGGGGGGTGGTGTCAGGAGCGTGACCGAGATGCGCGACGTCCTCCGCGCGGGCGCCGACAAGGTCTCGTTCAACACCGCCGCCGTCCGCGACCCGGGCCTCGTCCGGCGCTGCGCCCGGCGATTCGGCAGCCAGGCGGTGGTCGTCGCGATCGATGCGCGTCGCCGAGCCGGCCCGGACGATCCGGGCGGTGGGTGGGAGGTGGTCGTCAAGGGCGGCCGCGAGGCGACGGGCATCGACGCGCTGGCCTGGGCAGAGCGGGCCGTCGCCGCCGGCGCCGGGGAGCTCCTGGTGACCTCGATCGATCGGGACGGAACCGGCGCCGGCTACGACACCCCGCTGCTTCGGGCGATCATCGACCGCGTGCGCGTCCCGGTGATCGCCTCGGGCGGCGCGTCCGGCCCCGCCGACTTCGTGGCGGCCGTCCGGGACGGAGGCGCCTCCGCGGTGCTCGCGGCCTCCATCTTCCACCGGCGGCGCCACTCGATCGCCGACGTCAAGGCGGTCATGGCCGCGGCCGGGATCCCGGTCCGGGTCGCGATCGGTGCCCTCGCGTGAGCGTCCCGCGGCCGCCCTCCCCAGCCGGGCCTGCGACGGATTCCGGCGCCGTGCAGTGGGGACCCGATGGCCTGGTCCCGGTCGTGGTCCAGGACGCCGCCGACGGCCGCGTCCTGATGCTTGCCCACGCGAACGTGGAGGCGCTCGTCGCGACCCTCGCCACCGGCGAAGTCCATTTCTTCTCGCGCTCCCGGGGCCGCCTCTGGCGCAAGGGCGAAACCAGCGGCAACGTCCTCCGCCTGCGCGGCCTCGCGCTCGACTGCGACGGCGACGCGATCCTGGCAACGGTGGAGCCAGCCGGTCCCGCCTGCCACCGGGGCACCCGAAGCTGCTTCGACCCGGACGACGCGCCGCCCGACGGGCCGCCCCCGGCCGCGCCGGCATCGCCCGGGACCGCCACTCAGAGTCAGGGCTTCGACTGGCTGGAGACGCTCTGGGCGACGATCGCTGACCGGGCCGCCTCCCGTCCAGCCGGCTCGTACACCGTCCGGCTGCTCTCGGCGGGCGTGGATGGACCGGCGCGCAAGGTCGTCGAGGAGGCGACCGAGGTCCTGATGGCGGCCAAGGACGACGCCGTTGCCGAGGCCGCCGGCCTCGACCGGACGGCGTCCCGCGCCGCGCTCGCCGGCGAGGCGGCCGACCTGCTCTACCACGCCCTGGTCTTGCTTGCCGAGCGCGGTCTTTCGCCGGCGGCTGTGATCGATCGGCTCCGGCAGCGCCGGGGCACCTGACGCAGAGGGCGCCACGCGCAGGCGGCCGCGACCGCGGGCACGCGCCCCCGGGGGCCGCGATGAACCCCTACGGCAGCTCGTGATGGCCGCGACAGCGCGCCTCGTAGGTCTCCCGGCGCGGCGTCGGCATCTCCGAGGCAAGCCCGCCCACGACCACGACCGGCTCATCGGCCCCGGCGGGCCGGCCGTCGATCAGGCGCTGCGTCCGGGTGGCCTCGTCGCCGCAGACCGTGCAGATCGCCGTGAGCGAGGTGATCCCGTCGGCGATCGCCATGAGCTCCGGCATGGGCCCGAACGGGCGGCCGCGGAAGTCGGTATTCAGGCCGGACAGGATCACGGTCCGCCCCGCATCCGCCAGGCGCTCCACGACCGGAACGAGGGTTGCCGGAAAGAATTGCGCCTCTTCGATCGCGATCATGTCCGCCCAGACGTCCTTGGCCAGGGTCTCGATCTCCGAAGGGTCCCGGACCGACGTGGAGCCGTACGCGGCGCCGGACCGGCTGCGCACGACCTCCGCCTCCGTCCGGTCGTCGATCGTGGGACGGACCAGCAGGATCCGGCGGCGGGCGATCTCGGCGCGCCGCAGCAGTCGCAGCAGCTC
>Ga0209048_10001132_pt1 | contig 27816 bp, 25 predicted proteins | sample FrelakmetCRP12CR_FD_187146 | JGI IMG/M metagenome (GOLD analysis project Ga0209048, IMG submission 187146) | Freshwater lake sediment microbial communities from the University of Notre Dame, USA, for methane emissions studies - CRP12 CR (SPAdes)... | ecosystem: Environmental > Aquatic >... | reverse complement strand
CGCTGGTTGGTGCCCCACTTCGAGAAGATGCTCTACGACCAGGCGCTCCTGGCCCGGGTGTACCTGCACGCGTGGCAGGTGACCGGTGAGCCCCGTTACCGCCAGGTGCTCGACGAGACCATCGGCTACGTGCTGCGCGAACTGCGCCATCCCCACGGCGGGTTCTTCTCGGCGGAGGATGCCGACTCCGAGGGCGAGGAGGGTCGCTTCTACGTCTGGTCCCTCGCCGAGATCACCGACGTACTCGGCCCCGATGCCGACGCCGCGCTGGCCTGGTGGGGCGTCACCGCCGATGGCAACTTCGAGGGGGCCAACATCCTGCACCGCCCGGTGCGGGGCGACCTGCTGCGGCCGGCGGCCGTCGAGCGGGCCCGGGCCCGCCTGTTCGAGGCGCGCGAACGACGGGTGCGGCCGGGCCTCGACGACAAGGTCCTCACCGAGTGGAACGCACTGTTCCTCGCCACCCTCGCCGAGGCCGCCGCCGCCACCGGAGAGCGCGAGTGGCTGGAGGCCGCCGAAGCCAACGCGACCTTCCTCCTGGCCGAGCTGCGCCGGCCCGACGGCCGGTGGCTGCGGTCGTGGCGGGCCGAGGCCGGCGCCCGTCACCTCGCCTACGCGGCCGACCACGCGGCGCTGATCGACGGCTTCACCCGACTGGCCGAAGCCACCGGTCGCGCCGTGTGGATCGAGGAGGCCCGCCTGGTCGCCGACGCCCTCATCGGGCTGTTCTGGGACGACGAGCACGGGGGGGTGTTCACCACCGGCACCGACGCCGCCGAGCTGGTCACCCGGCCCAAGGACCTGATGGACAACGCCACCCCATCGGCCAACAGCCTCACCGCCTTCGGCCTGCTCCGCCTGGCTGCCCTCACCGGCGACGAGGCCTACCCGCCGCGGGCCGAGGCGGTGCTGGCCCTGCTGGGCGGCCCGGCCGGCCGTCACCCGACCGCCTTCGGCCACCTGCTCGCGGCCGCCGACCTCCACCGCTCCGGCATCACCGAGGTGGCCGTGGTCGGCGACCGACCCGACCTCGTCGGCGTCGTGGCCCGGCGCTACCTCCCCGACGCGGTCCTGGCCTGGGGCGAGCCCTACCCGTCGCCCCTGTGGGAGGGCCGCACCCAGGGCTGGGCATATGTGTGCCGCGACTTCGCGTGCCGCGCCCCCGTCGACGACCCGGTCGCCCTCGCCGCCCAGTTGGGCTGACGGTCGGTCACCAGCCGCCCCGGTGCACGACCTCGTCGACGGGTCGCCGGCCTCGAGCGGTCGAGTGGCTCGGCGGAGCCGCGGCGGTGCCGGTGGCCGGGTAGCCGACGGCGATGGCCCCCACGGGCCGGTAGCCGGCGGGCACGCCGAGCTCGGCGAGCAGCTCGGACTCTCCCCGGAAGATGCCGAAGAACAAGGCCCCCAATCCCTCGTCGACCGCGGTCAGCAGCATCAGCAACGACGCGAACGCGGTGTCGACGTACCAGTACGGCACGGGCCACGCCGCCTCACCCTCGCCGAGGCCGCTCGCCGCCTTGTCGGGCTCTCCGTAGCGCTCGACGTAGGCCTCCGGACGGGCGAGGGGCACGATGAGCACGGGCGCGTCGAGCAGTCCGGGCCACGGAAACGCCCCCCGCCGCTCCGGCGGCAGCGTGACGTCCCAGAAGCGCGACGTCTGCTCCTCGCCCTCGAGCACCACGAACGCCCAGCCCTGGCTGAAGCCGGCCGACGGTGCCCGCAGAGCGTGATCGAGCATCCCGTCGAGCGCGGCCACCGGGATCGCACGGCGCTCGAAGGCGCGCACCATGTGCCGTCGACGGACGACCTGCTCGAACTCCACGTCGAACGGCGCGGAGGACCGGGCTCAGCCCAGCTTGGCGAGATCCTCGGCCATCGCCCAGCCGAAAGCGATGAGCGAGTCACCCCGGGCGGGGTCGACCGTGTCGAAGAAGGTCACGAAGCCGGGATCGAGCTTCTCGGGCTTGAGGCTCTCGTGGTCGAGCGCCAGCGGGAACGTCCCGTCACCGGTGGCCATGAAGTCGCGGTCGTTGTAGTTGCCGTTCTCGATGCCGAACCGCTTGGCCAGGCGGCGACCCCACGCCCGCTCCTCGCCTGTCGCCTTGTGGTCGGGTCGGGGGACGATGTCGTCGAGCGACTTGAACGCCTCGTAGCCGCCGACGTTCGTGAGCCGGGTGCCGACGAGCACGTCCTCATCGGGAAACGCGAGCACGGCCCGGCGGAACTGATCGGTCATCATCGCCCGGAGCACCGAGTCGCGTCGGGACGTGCGCTTCACCGAGGCCAGGCCGATCAGCACGCTCGGCGTGCCCCCGATGCGCTCGAGGGTGCAGAACGAGAAGCCCTTGAGCGCCCGGCCTTCCCGGGCGAGGGTGACCAGCACCCACAACTCGGCCTGCTTGGAGAGCAGGCCGACCTCGAATCGGCTCGGGCCGTCGGCGCAGATGTCGGCCATCTCGGCCAACTCCGCGTCGCTCAGCGCCGTGCAGTCCTTGGTCTCGACTTCGATCGCCATACCCTCACAGGCCCCCCGTGGTGGACGGACAGTCCCTCTAGTCCAGTCTCCACAGCGCTTCGGCGCAACTCGACCGGTCGCCGCGCGGAGGTGACCGACCGGCACGGCGGGCGAATAAGGTGCGCTCGTGTCCCTGTGGCTGGCCGTCCCCCTTGCCGTCGCGCTCGGGGTGGCGTGGGTCCTGCTGACCCAACGGTCGCGGTCGCGACGGCCCCTCCCGCTGCCCGACAGCGAGGCCCGCAATCCCCTCGAGCAGGTGTTGAAGGCCTACCGGGCCGGCCGCTACCAGGAGGTCAACGCCGGCGCCCCGGCGGTGCTGACCGAGCTGGGAACCGACGCCGACAACCCCCTGGCCACCCGCTGGCGGGCACGCATCCAGCTCGTCTACGGCCACAGCCTCTTCCAGGAGGACCGGTTCGCCGAAGCGGTGCCCCAACTCGAAGCCGGCCTGGCGGCCGCGGACGCGGCTCGTGGCGACGGACCACCCCTCGAGGGCGAGTCCCGATTCCGACACTGCCTCGGCTACGGGTACCAGGCCACCGGCCGCACCGAGCAGGCTCGCGCCGTGTACGAGGACCTGCTCGCCGACGAGGACCTTGACCCCACCGTCCGTGACGGCGTCGCGAAGCACCTCGCCAAGCTCGACGAGTCGGCGGACTGACGGGCGTCAACGGTCGGCCGCGGCGGCCTCCGCGGTCAGGGGTGGGGTGAGCCCCGGTTGCGCTGGCCGTGGAGGGTGGCGCCTGACGGGGTGGTCCACTGGAACCGCCCGTTGCCGGTGGCGGCCATCGTCCAGCCCCGGCGGTGGGTGACGCCATGGTGGTGGCGGCACAGTAGGGCGAGGTTGTCGAGGTCGGTGGTGCCGCCGATGTCGTACGGCACGACGTGGTGAGCGTCGCACCACCGGGCGGGCGTGTCACAGCCGGGGAAGGTGCAGCCGCCGTCGCGCACGACCAACGCTCGGCGTTGGGTCGGGGTGGCGAAGCGTTGGGTGCGTCCGGCGTCGAATGGGTTGCGGGTCTGGTCGATGATGATGGGGTGCACGAACGGGTCGCACAGCAGATGGCCGACCCGTTCGGCGCGCAGGCGTAGGCCGTCGTCGGTGCGCACCCAGGCTGTGTCGGACGCCTCGACGACCAACGTGAGATCGACCGCGGGGGCCCGGCCGGCCGGCCCGCCGCCGCCGGGACCGGCGCTGCTGTCGGGGCCGGTGCTGGTGTCGGGGCCGGTGGCTAGGGCGCGGCGGCACACTTCGGCCAGCGCCAACGCCCGCAGCGTGGCCCGGCTGGGGATGACGAGCTCGGGACAGGTGCGGTGATCGGTGCGGAAGCGCCGCCACAGTCGGTCAGCTTCGCCCTCGATGGCCTGGGCGACCCCGACGGCGTGCTCGCCCACCAACTCCCCGGCCACGGCCACGGCATCAGGCCCGGTCTGGTGCAGGTGCAGCCGGTTGCGGGCCAGGTCGCGCGCAGGGTCGAAGCCGCCGTCCTGGTCGAGCAACTCGACCAGGACGGCGACCTGGCGTCGCCACTCGACGAACGGTGTGCGCTGGGCCAGACCCAACAGCTCGCCCTGCAGATCGGCGACCGATGCTTCGATGCGGGGATTGGCCGCGTCGACCAGCACCCGGGCATGGTCGAACCCGATACGCCCCTCAGCCAACGCCTCATCGGTGTCGCCCAGCAGCGTGCGCAGCCGCATCGCGACCCGCAACCGGGCCGCCACCACCGGCCGCGACTCCCCCGTCGCTCCGGCCAGCCACGACGGTGTCGACAACCCGAACGCACGGTCGCACACCCCGCGGGTCTCCAGCTCCGCGAGCACGTGGCCTTCCGTGGCGTCCGACGACGAACGAGCCCCCACCAGTGCGGTCGCCGCGGCCAACAACTCGGCGTCGGTCGCCAACGACATGTCGGCCCCTGCCGCCTTCCCACACGTCTCCGCAAGCCCCACTGTATCGAACATACGTTCGTAGTTTACCGACCGGGTCTGACAGCAAGAACCCTTCTCGACTATTTCCATGTATTTTCACTGACAGTGGATGCAAGGCCACCGAGGCGAGCGACACGCCCGAGGGCGTGAAGGACCTGTCGCAGACCGGCGCAGCGAGTCGGGCGACCGCGCTACGCCAGCACCGAGTCGGCACCGAGCAGCACCCGCAGCTCGGCCATCAGCCCCGTGGTGGCCTCGACGCAGAACTGGTCGGGCAGCCGAAGCACCTGGCGCTCCCCCAGATGGAGGAACACCTGCGACTCGCCAGGGTGCTCGTTGAGCACGATCTTGAGCTCACCGAGGAGCTCCTCGGACAACCGGCTCGGCGGCAGGTTGAGCCGCAGCGGCGGCGACCCGTCGGTGATGGGCTCGAAGCGCTCGAGCTCCATGGCCATCAGCTTGGGCTGGTCGTCACGGGTGTCGACCCGGCCCCGCACCACGACGACCGCGTCGTCCTCGAGCAGGTGTCCGTAGGTCTGCATGGTCTTCGGGAACACCATGACCTCGATCGAGGACTGCAGGTCTTCGAGCGCGAAGACCGCCATGAGGTCGCCCTTCTTGGTCCACTTGCGCTGCAGGCTCGTGACCAACCCACCCACCGTGCGCATCTGGCCGTCCTCGACACCTTCGAGTTCGTGGATGAGGCACTCGGTGCGCCGACGCAGCGACGCCTCGGCGCCCATGAGCGGGTGATCGCTGACGTAGAGCCCGAGCATCTCCTTTTCGAACGAGAGGCGCTTGCGCTTGTCGAACTCGAGTTCGGGGATGACGATGCGGGCGTCGTCGAAGGCAGGGTCGGGCGTCTCGAGGGCGGCGAAGAGCTCGAACTGGCCCTCGGCCTCCTTGCGCCGCCGGGCCATCGTGCGATCGATGATCTGTTCGTGCACGGTGAGCAGGCCCTGGCGGGGATGGCCGAGCGAGTCGAAACCGCCGGCCTTGATGAGCGACTCGATCGTGCGCTTGTTGAGCACCGACGGGTCGACCCGCTCGCAGAAGTCGTAGAAGTCGGCGAAGGGTCCGTTGGCGTCGCGCTCGGCGATGATCTGCCCCACGAGGCCCTCGCCGACGTTGCGCACCGCCGACAGCCCGAACGGGATGGAGTCCGTTCCACCCTCGGCGTCGATGACGGCGGCGAAGTCGGATTCGGAGACGTTGACGTCGGGCACCAGCACCGGGATGCCCATCTGGCGGCACTCGTTGAGGTAGACCGCGGCCTTGTCGAGGTTGGCCTTGACGCTCGTGAGCAGCGCGGCGAGGTACTCGACCGGGTAGTGCGCCTTGAGATAGGCGGTCTGATAGGCGACGAGGCCGTAGCCGTAGCTGTGGCTCTTGTTGAACGCGTAGTCGGCGAAGGGCTCGATGATGTCGAACAGCGCGGTGCCGATGTCGCGGCCATAGCCGACGGTCTCGCACCCGGCGACGAACTTCTCGCGCTCCTTCTGGATGAGCTCGCGCACCTTCTTGCCGCAGGCCTTGCGCAGATTGTCGGCCTCGGCCAATGAGTAGCCGGCAAAGCGTTGCGCTACCCGCATTACCGACTCTTGGTAGATCATCAGGCCGTAGGTGTCGCCGAGCAGCTCCTCGAGGTCGGGGTGGAGGTACTCGATGGGCTTGCGACCGTTCTTGCGGTCGGCGTAGTCGTTGTGCATGTTGGCCGCCATGGGGCCCGGCCGGTAGAGGGCCACCAGGGCGGCGACGTCTTCGAACGACGTGGGGGCGAGCGAGCGCATGAGCGCTCGCATGGGGCCGCCTTCGAGCTGGAACACGCCGATGGAGTCGCCGTTGCGCAACAGCTCGAGGGTGGCGTCGTCGTCGAGGGGAACCGCGTCGATGTCGAGCTCGACGACACGGGTGCGGCCGACCAGCTCGATGGTGTCGCTGATGACGTCGAGGTTCCGCAGACCGAGGAAGTCCATCTTGAGCAGGCCGAGGTCTTCGACACCGTGCATCTCGTACTGCGTGACGACGGGTGCGTTCTCGGGGTCCTGACCCGACTCGGGCTTGCGCTGGATGGGCAGGTACTCGGTGAGTGGCTCCTTGGTGATCACCACGGCCGCGGCGTGGATGCCGTCCTGACGGCGCAGCCCTTCGAGACCTCGGGCGACGTCGACGACCTGGTGGACGTCGGGGTCGGAGGCGTACATCTCGCGCAGCTCCGCGGCCATCTTGTAGCCGTCGGTGAACTTGGGCTGCTCCTCGAAGCAGGCGTGCAGCGGCGTGTCGCGACCCATTACCAACGGGGGCATGGCCTTGGCGATGCGGTCGCCGACGGCGTAGGGGTGGCCGAGCACCCGCGCCGCATCGCGCACGGCGGCCCGGGCCTTGATGGTGGAGAAGGTGACGATCTGGGCGACGTGGTCGCGGCCGTAGCGCTCGGCCGCGTAGCGGATCATCTCGTCGCGGTAACGGGAGTCGAAGTCCATGTCGATGTCGGGCATGGAGACACGCGACGGGTTGAGGAAGCGCTCGAACAGCAGGTCGTAGCGGATGGGGTCGAGATCGGTGATGCGCAGGCAGTACGCCACCGCGCAGCCGGCCGCGCTCCCCCGCCCCGGGCCGACCCGGATGTCGTTGTCCTTGGCGTGCTTGATGAGATCCCAGACGATGAGGAAGTACGACGAGAACCCCATGTCGCCGATGACCTTGAGCTCGTAGGCGAGGCGCTCGACCACCTCGTCGGGCAGCGGGTCACCCCACCGCTCACGGGCGCCGGCGAACGTGAGGTGCTCGAGGTAGGCGGCGTCGTCGGCGAAGCCCTCGGGCAACGGGAAGTTGGGCAGCTGGGGCTTGCCGAACTCGATCTCGACGTTGCAGCGCTCGGCGATCCAAAGGGAGTTGTCGCAGGCCTCGGGGAGCTCGCCGAAGAGCCGGCGCATCTCGCCCGCGGTCTTCAGGTAGTGCTCGTCGCCGTGGAACTTGAACCGGTCGGTGTCGCTCATGAGCGACCCGGTCTGCACGCACAGAAGGGCGTCGTGGGAAACCGCGTCCTCGCGGTGGGTGTAGTGGCTGTCGTTGGTGGCCAGCAGTGGCGCACCGAGGCGGCGGGCGATCTCGACCAGTTCGGGATTGGTGCGGCGCTGGTCGGGGATGCCGTGGTCCTGCAGCTCGACGAAGAGGTTGTCGCGTCCGAAGATGTCCTGCAGCCGGCCGGCCTTCTTGAGGGCCCCGTCGAAGTCACCGTGCACGAGCGACTGCAGCACGTGACCACCGAGGCAGCCTGTGGATGCGATGACGCCTTCGTGGTGCTGTTCGAGCAGCTCCCAGTCGAGGCGGGGCTTGTAGTAGTAGCCCTCCATGAAAGCCCGACTCGAGAGCTGGATGAGGTTGCGGTAGCCGACGTTGTCCTCGGCCAGCAGGGTCAGGTGGTAGTAGAGCTTCTTTCCGCCCTCGGTGTCGCCACCGGAGTCGTCGAGCCGACCCCGCCGTGACGGCCGCTCGAGCCGGCTGTCGTAGGCCATGTAGGCCTCGGTGCCGATGATCGGCTTCACACCCTGGTCGCGGCACGCCTGGTAGAAGTCGAGGACGCCGTACATGTTGCCGTGGTCGGTGATCCCGATCGCGGGCTGGCCGTCGGCGGCGGCCGCGGCGACGACCTCGCCGACCCGGGCTGCACCATCGAGCATCGAGAACTCGGTGTGCAGATGCAGATGGGTGAACGAGTCAGCCACCCTTGCCCGTCCTCCTCTGGCCTTTGTCCCCAACATGTCCACAGGTGTTGTCCACCGCTTGTGGACGGATTACACCGGTGTGATTCTCCGCGTCGCCGACTGTAGCGCGCCGCGACCCCACCCGCGGACGGCCCCCGCCGCGGTGGCGGCGACCCCTGCTAGAGGTAGGTGCCGGGGCGGTCTTCGGGGGGACCGGCGCCCTGCGGGAGCTGGGAACGCATGTTCTCGAGCTGCTGGCGCGCGGCCATCTGCTGGGCGAACAGCGTCGCCTGGATGCCGTGGAACAGGCCTTCCAGCCAGCCGACGAGCTGGGCCTGGGCCACCCGCAGCTCGACCTCGCTAGGCGTGGCTTCACCGGTGAACGGGAAGGCGAGACGGGCCAGCTCGTCGCGCAGATCGGGCGACAGCGCCGAGCCCAACTCCTCGATCGACGTCTCGTAGATCGCCCGCAGCCGCTCCCGGGCCGGCTCGTCGAGTTGGGTGTTGCGCACCTCGTCGAGGAGCTGCTTGATCATCGACCCGACCCGCATCACCTTGGCCGGCTCGGAGACGAACTCCTTGTCCGGCTCGGCATCAGGGCCGGACGCGGCACCGTCGCTGCCGTCACCCGAGATCGACGATGGCACGATGAGTTCGGGGTGCTCGACGGGGCCGGGATCGGACATGGGGTCCTGTCTAGTCCGCAGAACGGGGTGGGGCGAGTTCGCCTGAAGGCGGGTCAACCCTGATGAGCGAGCAGGGGCACGAGCATCTCGGCCCGGGTCAGCGAGCCGTGGCGGGCGATGAGCTCGAACGGGCCGCTGTCGTCGGGATCGACGAACGACACGGGCTCGCGAGCCACCAGGGCGACGTCACCGACACGGGTTCGGGCCGCCTCGGTGACCACCGGCCCGAACCAGCGCTCGTCGATGGTCTGCTCGCGGCTGACCACCCAGGCCACGTCCTGGTGACGGGCGGTAGCGGCCTCGAGCAGCGCCGCGGATCGACCGGGCCGGGCGTGAAGCCACCGGAACCGGCCCTCCCCCGACTGATGGGACACCTGGGCCAGCACGTCCGCGTCGAGCGTGATCAACCGCTCACCGACGTCGACCTGGCCGTGGTCGGAGGTGACGAGCAGTGCCGCGCCGGGGGGCAGCACCGAGATCAGGTCGGTGACCAGACGGTCGACGGCGACGATCTCGGCGTCATAGCACGGGCCGAGACCGTACTCGTGGGCGACCTTGTCGACGCCGTCGTAGTACGCGTAGACAAACGGCTCTCCCGCGGCCAGGAGGCGGGCGGTCTCGGCGACCAGGGTCGAGGTCATGCGGTACCCGGTGAAACGCACGCCGTCGAGATGGCACAGCGTGAACCCGGTCTGGCGGAAGTCGGCCTTGGTGACGATCGATGGTCGGTGACCGAGGAAGGCCAGGTTCGGTTGCAGCTTCTCGGGCGGCAGGTCCGCGCGGGCGTCACGCCCGCCGACCGTCCAGCGCAACACGTTGAGCACGGCGCTGTCGATGCTCATCCGGTAGCCGATCACGCCGTGCTCGCCGGGCGGGAGGCCGGTGGACAGCGACGTGAGCGCGGTCGCGGTGGTGGAGGGCACCACCGTGGTGATGGCTGCCCCCGGCAGCGCGGTCAGGGTCGGTGCCAGCGAGCGGCGGGCCTGGAGTTGCTCCCAGCCCAGCCCGTCGAGCACCAACAACACGACCTGATCGGCGTCGACCGCCGCAGGGCACCACGCCGGACGCTGCTCGGTCGGCTCGAGCAGCGCGGGCACCACGTTGGTGATGCAGGCACCGTCGTAGTCGGGGAGAAGTGGTTCGTCGTCGCCCTCGTGATCGGCCAAGTCGGTCCTTTCCCGTCGGGTCGCCACGCTAGCGGACCTCCGCCCGACGGCGACACCCGGCGAGGCCGGCCTCACCGCCTACGATGGGGTGTGTGAAGGTCTCCACCCGAGGCGATTACGCCAGCCGTGCCCTGCTCTCGCTCGCCCTCCACGGCGACGAGAGCGGACCCACCTCGGTCCGCGACATCGCGGAGCGCACCGCGCTCCCGCAGCCCTACCTCGAACAGATCCTCCTCGCCCTCAAAGGGGCCGGTCTGGTGCGGTCGAAGCGGGGCGTGGGGGGCGGCTACGTCCTGGCTCGCGACCCCAAGGAGATCTCGCTCGGCGACATCGTGAGCGCGGTCGACGGCCCCATCGTGGCCGGCGACTTCGGCGAGCCCCACACCAACGGCGCGTGCGATCACGAAGGCCAGTGCGTGCTCCTGGCGATCTGGGCCGATGTGGGCGAGCACATGCGCCGCTACCTCGATGCGTCGACCTTGGCCGACATCGTCAGCATGGCCCGGGGTGAAGCGGCGTGGCCCGGCCAGGCCTGAAGCCGGCTCTCGCCGCGACCCTTCCGAGGCCGCTCAGGCCAACCGCGCCAGCACATCAGCCAGGTCCGCAGGCAGCGGGGACTCGAAGGCGAGTTCACGGCCGGTGACCGGGTGCGTGAAGCGCAACCCCGCGGCATGGAGGAACATGCGCGGCACGTCGAACGACTGGCGGCCCCCGCGGTACCGGGTGTCGCCCACGACCGGGTGACCGATGGCCGCGAGGTGCACCCTGATCTGATGGGTCCGACCGGTCTCGAGCCGACAGGCCAACAACGAGACCTCGACCGGGTCTGAGAACTCCTGGACGACTTCGTAGGTGGTGCGGGCCTCTCGACCCCGGCTCGACACCGCCATGCGGGTCGGCGCCCGCGCCGACCGGCCGATCGGGGCGTCGATCAACCCGGCACGGGCCTCGAGCCTCCCCCACGCGAGGGTCAGGTACCGCCGTTCGACCGCACGGGCCCGGAGTTGCTCGACCAGGGCGTCGTAGGCCACCTGGGTGCGGGCGACGACCATGAGGCCCGAGGTGTCGAGATCGAGCCGGTGCACGATGCCCGGACGGTGCGGCTCGCCGACCGTCGCCAGCTCGGGGTAGATCGCCAGGAGTCCATGGACGAGTGTGCCAGTGAGGTTGCCGGCGCCGGGGTGCACCACGAGGCCGGAGGGCTTGTCGACGACCAGCACGTCGTCGTCGGCGTAGACGACGGGCACCGAGATGCTCGCGTCGCCCTCGAGCGCGGGCGCGGCCGTTGCGCCCTCCCACTCCAGGTCCACCTCGTCTCCGGGATCGAGACGCCGGGCGCGGGTCACCACGACCTCTCCGTTGACCCGCACCCGGCCGGCGGTCACGAGCGCCGTGACCTCAGCCCGGCTCGCGCCGGTGAACATGGCGATCACGCGATCGAGGCGCTCACCGGCGAGGGCGTCGGGCACGGACTCGTGCATGACCGTCAGCTCCCGTCGGCGGACGCCGGCTCGGCACCGCCCCGCAGGCTCGCGACGACCAGCAACAGCCCGCCGATGACCACGGCCGTGTCGGCCAGGTTGAACACGGGCCACCACTGGAAGTCGATGAAGTCCACCACGGCCCCGTGGAAGAACCCGTCATCGCCACGGAACGCACGGTCGGCGATGTTGCCCAACGCCCCCCCGAGGACGAGGCCCAAGGCGACTGCTCCCAGCCGGGAGCTCACCGTGCGCCCCTGCCACACGAGCACGCCCACCACGACGAGGGCGAGCACGCCGATGAAGGCCCCGTATCCGCCGCCGAGGCTGAACGCGGCCCCCGTGTTGCGGGCGAGGATCAGGCGCAGGGTCCAGACCACGTGGACCTCGCTGCCGTCACCCAGACGCGACAGTGCCCACCACTTGGCCAGCTGGTCGAGGGCGATGACCACCAACGCGACCCCGACGACGAGGAGGCGGTGCGAGCGGCGGGGTGTGGGTCTCGCGCTCAGCGGCGCCCGAACCCCCCGACCTTGAACTCGACCCGCTCACGGGCCCACGGGATGGCCCGGAGCCGCTCCTTCGGGATCGCCTGCCCGGATACCTCGCAGATGCCGTAGGTGTTCTTCTTGATCTTGTCGAGGGCGTGGTCGATCTCCTCGACCTGCCCCCGGAACTGGGCGCTGAGGGCCAGGTCGCGCTCGCGCTCCACGGCGAGGGTGTCGCCCTCGCCCGACTCCTCGTCGAACTGCACATCGCCCGGCTCACGGAGCTGAGCCAGCTCGGCTGCCTCGTTCGTCAACGCCTCCACGTCGTGCACCAGGCGCTTGCGCTCCTCGAGCAGCTGGGCCTTCTGGGCCTCCAGGAACTTGGCGTCGTAGGGCGACTTGGCCGGCGCCGCCTTCTTCGCCGCGGCCTTCTTCGCCGGCGCGGCCTTCTTCGGCGCGGCCTTCTTCACCGGGACCTTCTTCTTGGCCGGCGCGGCCTTCTTCGCCGGCGCCGCCTTCTTGGCCGGCGCGGCCTTCTTCGTCGCCGCCGCCTTCTTCTTGGCCGGCGCGGCCTTCTTCACCGCAGCGTTCCGGGGTGGCGCGGCCTTCTTGGCGGGCGCCGCCTTCTTGACCGCGGCCTTCTTCGTCGCCGCCGCCTTCTTCTTGGCCGTGGGCTTGGTCCCTGCGGGCATTGCAGTCCTCCTCGCATCGCAAGGGTGGTGCCCCCGCGAAAGGTGACGCAGGTTAGGGCGGACCCGCTCGCAACGTCAACAACACGTCAGACTCGATCAGGGTCCGGACTCACCCAGCACGGCCCGAAGCCTCGACCCGGCCCGCTCGACGTCGAGTCCGGCAACCCGGACGCGCTTGGCCCGACTGGACGCCCCGGTCGTCACCCCCACGGCCCGTCGAGGAACGTCGAACACCTCGGCGAGGAGCTCCTCCACCATGGCATTCGCGCGACCGCGGTCGGCCGGGGCGGTGACCCGCACCTTGAGCGCCCCACCATGACGCCCGACCACCTCGGTTCGGGTGGCTCCGGGCTGCACGCGGACGTTGACGACGACGCCATCGGCGCCGTCCCCCCGAATCGCCTCATCCATCGGGCCGCCCATCCTCCGATGCTGGCACAGGCCCACCCGGTGGGCCGAACGGCGTTCGGGACGCCGAGGGTGACCACGTAGGCTGTGACGCATGCCGTTCGGTCCCGTCGACCCCGAGTTCAACCTGGTCGCCCTCGAAGAACGCGTGTTGGGCCGCTGGCAGGCCCAGGACATCGAGGGGCAGGCGCTCCGCCTGCGCAAGGACGGCGAGCCCTGGGTCTTCTACGAGGGGCCGCCGACGGCCAACGGCCGACCCGGCCTCCACCACGTGTGGGCGCGCGTCTTCAAGGACCTGTTCCCCCGGTTCCAGACCATGCGTGGACGCCGCGTCCCCCGCAAGGGCGGCTGGGACTGCCATGGTCTCCCGGTCGAGCTCGAAGTCGAGAAGGAGCTGGGGCTCGCAACCAAGCACGACATCGAGGCGTTCGGCATCGCCGAGTTCAACCAGCGCTGCCGGGACTCCGTGCACCGCTACGTCGGAGACTGGACGGCGCTCACCGAGCGCTCTGGCGTCTGGATCGACACCGCCGACGCCTACTGGACCCTCGACAACGACTACATCGAGTCGGTGTGGTGGCTCCTGCGCCAGATGTGGGATGCCGGCCTTCTCTACGAGGGCCACAAGGTCAGCCCCTACTGCGCCCGGTGCGGCACCGCGCTGAGCTCGCACGAGCTCGGCCAGCCCGACGTCTACCGCGATGTCGTCGATCCCAGCGTCTATCTGCGCTTCCCGCTCACCGACGCCCCCGACGCCGACGACCCGCTCGCCGGGGCCGACCTGCTGGTGTGGACCACGACGCCGTGGACTCTGATCTCCAACGTGGCGGCCGCCGTGGGCCCCGACATCGCCTACGTGCGGGTTCGCGGCACCGACGGCGGGCGCGACCTGGTCATGGCCGAGGGCCGCGTCCCCGACGGCGCCGAGATCGTGTGCCGCCTGACCGGCCGCGACCTCGTCGGTCGACGCTACCAACGCCCATTCGAGTTCCTCGCCCCCCCGCCCGGTGCCGACGGCTGGCGTGTCGTCGCCGCCGACTTCGTCACCACCGACGACGGCTCCGGCATCGTGCACCTGGCGCCGGCCTTCGGCGAGGACGACGCGCAGGTGGGACGGGCCGAGGCGCTGCCCGTGCTCAACCCCGTCGACGCCGACGGGGCCTTCGACGAGCGCGTGCCGCCCTACGCCGGACTGTTCGTCAAGGACGCCGACCGGGCCATCATCGACGACCTCGACCAGCGGGGCCTCGTCGTGCGCGAGCAGGCCTACGAGCACAGCTACCCCCACTGCTGGCGGTGCGACACACCGCTGATCTACTGGGCCAAGACCTCATGGTTCGTGCGCACGTCGGAGCAACGCGACCTGCTCGTCCGTGAGAACGAGACCATCGGCTGGCATCCCGCGTTCATCAAGCACGGCCGGTTCGGCAAGTGGCTCGAGGGCAACGTCGACTGGGCCCTCTCGCGCGACCGGTACTGGGGCACGCCGCTGCCGATCTGGCGCTGCGACACCTGTGGCGGCGATCACTGCATCGGATCGGTCGCCGAGCTCGCCGAACGCACCGGCCTCGACCTGTCCCAGCTCGACCTGCACCGGCCCTACGTCGACGATCTCGGGTTCGCCTGCCCCGCCGACGGTTGCGCCGGCACGGCCACCCGTCTCGCCCCGGTGCTCGACGCATGGTTCGACTCCGGGTCGATGCCGTCGGCCCAGCAGCACTACCCCTTCGAGGACGCCGAGCAGTTCGACGCCTCGTTCCCCGCCGACTTCATCTGCGAGGCCATCGACCAGACCCGCGGCTGGTTCTACTCACTACTCGCGGTCAACTCGCTGGTGTTCGACTCGACGCCCTACCGCAACGTGGTCTGCCTGGCCCTCATCGTCGACGAGAACGGCCAGAAGATGTCCAAGTCGCGCGGCAACGTGATCGAGCCCTGGGACATCTTCAACGCCGAGGGTGCCGACGCGCTCCGCTGGTACTTCTTCTCGTCGGGCCAACCCTGGACCCCCCGCCGCGTCTACCGCGAGGGCATCCGCGAGTCCACACGTCAGGCGTTGCTGACGCTCTGGAACGTCTTCTCGTTCTTCGCCACCTACGCCGACCTCGACGGGTGGGATCCCGACCCCGATCCGGTCGCGCCCACCCACGTGCTCGACCGTTGGATCCTGTCCGAGCTCGACCACACCGTCGTCGAGGTCACCGACGCACTCGAGGGCTTCGACGCCCTCGCGGGTGCGGGCCGCCTGTCCGCGTTCATCGACGACCTGTCGAACTGGTACGTGCGTCGGTCACGGCCTCGGTTCTGGAAGAGCAGCGATCGGGTCGCCCACGCCACCCTCTACGAGTGCCTGGTGACGGCGTCGCAGCTCCTGGCGCCCTTCTGCCCGTTCCTTGCCGACGAGATCCACACCACCCTGACCGGGCTCCCATCGGTGCACCTCACCGACTGGCCGGCCGACCGGGGCCGCCACGACTCCGCGCTGGCCGAACAGATCGGCGCCGCCCGGCGCATCGTCGCGGCCGGGCGCTCCGCTCGCACCGACGCCAAGGTCAAGGTGCGCCAGCCGCTCGCCCGAGCCCTGCTCCTGCACCCCGGCATCGAGCTCGAGCCGGCGGTGCAGGCCGAGATCCGCTCGGAGCTCAACGTGAAGGCACTCGAGGACATCGACACCCTCTCGGGGTTGATGACCTGGACCGTCGTGCCCAACTTCCGCTCTCTCGGGCCGCGCCTCGGCCCCAAGGTCAACGAGGTCAAGGCGGCGCTGGCTGCCGCCGACGGGTCCGAGCTGCAGCGGTTGCTCGACGCCGAGGGCTCGATCGAGATCGCGGGCGAGCGGCTCGGACCCGACGACGTCGAGCTCCGAGCCGAGCGCCACGAGGCCTTTGCCCTGGCCGAGGACGAGGGTTGGGCCGTGGCCCTCGATCTCGAGCTCGACGACGACCTCCGGGCCGAGGGCGCGGCGCGCGAGCTGGTCCGGGCCCTCAACGACCTGCGCAAGGAGACGGGGCTGGCCATCGCGGACCGGATCGACGTGATCCTCGACGTGCCCCCGGAATTGCTGGCGATGCTGACCGAGCACCGCGAGTGGATCGCGGGCGAGGTGCTGGCCACCTCGATCGAGCTCCGCGGCCTCGACGACGGCCACACCCTCGATCTCGACGGCCGAGTGGTGCGGGCGCAGGTGAGCCGCGCCTGAGCGTCAGCCCCTGCGGCCGAAGCGTCGACCGCCCGCCTTCTCCTCGTCGAAGTCGGCCTCGAAGAAGGCCCGCATGGCCTCGTCGTCGGCCGGGTCGGGGCGACCGAGCGGCGGCTCGTCCTCACCCGACTTCTCGGGGAACGGCGAGAACAGCGCGGTGGGTGGGCCGGCGTCGGCATCGTCGGCCGGCGGGGAGAACAGGCGCTCGGTCGTCAGGTCGAACTCACCCGATGACCGGGCCGTGACCCGGCTGTCGTCGTGCTCGGGAGCCTCGAGGATGGTCGGGACCTTCACGTCAGGGAAGTCCTCGTTGGGGTCGACCGGCGGGGCGAGCAGCGGCTTGCGGTGCTCGTCGGAACCCTCGGATTCAGCATCGTCGGTCGAGGGAGCGTGGTCGACCGGCGTGTGGTCGGTGGGGGTGTCGCTGTGGTCGGCGGGCTCGTCGGCCGAGGACGAGTCGGTGCTCTCCGAGTCGTCGGGCGACCAGCGCGGCGTGGACGGCACCGGTCGCACATCGGCGAGCGACGCGCCGCTCAGACCGGGCGTCGGCGCCGATCGCAGCGCCGACGGATCGTCGATCACCCGCTGGAGGGACTCGATGCCACCCCGGACCGCGGCCCGCTGCTCGTCGAGGTGGCGGTTGAGCGCCTCGACATCGCGGTTGAGCTGGTCGCGCACATCCTCGAGGCCTCGGACCTCCTCGAGCACGGCGGTGGAGCGTTCCTGCACGAGCTGATCGGCCTGGCGACGCGCATCGGTGCGCACCCGCTCGGCGTCCTGCTCGGCCTCGGCCACGACGGTGAGGGCTTTGGCCTTGGCATCGGCGACGGTCTTGGCCGCGGTGGCATTGGCCTCCTCGATGGCCGCGTCGGCCGTCTTCTGGGCCAGCAGCAGCACCTTCGAGGCGCTGTCGACATCGGCGTGGCCGCCACCGACCGGGGCCTGGGCCAGATCGGCCTTGAGCTTCTCGACCTGGGCCTCGGCCACCGTACGACTCTTCTCGGCGTCGGCGATCTTGGTGTCGGCCTCCTCGGCGCGGGTGGTGGCCTCACGCAGCTTGTCCTGCAGCTGAGCCACGGCGGTGCTCACCCGCTCGAGGAAGTTGTCGACCTCTTCGGGGTCGTAGCCCTTGCGGCGCTCGGAGAACTTGACGTCGGTGAGGAGATGGGGCGTATCTGCCATGCACCGATGCTAGCGAGCGACCGGGCCAAGCGGAACGATGGCCCGAAAGCCGGTCAGCGGAGGGCCCGGCGCGCGATCAGGTACCGATGAAGCTGATCAGGATCTGCAACCCGATCAGGAGCACCAACGGTGACAGGTCGAGGGCCATGGCGCCCATGCGCACCGGAGGGAGCACCGCCCGAAGCGGTGCCAGCACGGGCTCGGTGATGGCGTACAAGAAGCGCACCACCGATGCCATGGGCCCGGAGTCCCTGATCGGGAACCAACTCAGGATGATGCGGGCCAGCAGGGCCAGCAGGTACAGCTGCAGGAGGTTGCGGACGATGATCAACGGTCGTCAGGAGACGTCACGCGTCGTGAAGCCCGCGCTCTTGCAGGCGCCGACGCTCCTCGGCCGAGAGCTCGACGTTCGACGGCGTGAGCAGGTACACCGCGTTCGCGACCTTCTCCATGTGGCCGCCGAGCCCGTAGCAGAGACCGCTCGAGAAGTCGATGAGCCGTCGGGACAGGTCGCGCTCTGCGCCCTGCAGGTTCAAGATCACGGGCTGGCTGGCCTTGAACTTGTCGGCGACCTCCTGGGCCTGGTTGAACGACGTCGGCGACACCACGTGTGGCTTGGCCGCGGTGTTCGCCGCGACCGGGCGGACCACACCGCGCGGCTTGAGGGCCTTGGCCTCGCCGCCACCCGGAGGGGGCAGCGTGCGCACCGCCGAACCCTCGAACGGGTCGGAGGGCGCGGCCGGTGCCGCGGGCTGAGGTGGGGCCGGTCGACTGACCGGACGGCTCGGCACCGGGCGAGGGCGGGGCGTCGGGCGGGTCGTCACCGTGGCCGGCTCGCGCGGCGCGCTCGCGGGGGCCGCTGCGGGCGCGGGCTCAGGTGCGGCCACCCGGTCGTCGGTGGCATCGAAATCGTCGTACTCGTCGTCGGGACCGAGCCCGAGATAGAGCATGGCTTTGCGCCACATGGTGGCCATGGATCCTCCTCGAGCCGTGAGCGTCCGTGCGCGTGACCGGCCCGCGTTGGTCAACGTCGCTCCCAGGCTAGTGGGTTCGCGGTGCACCTCGGCCGCGAGCGCGCCTCACCGGGTCGTCGGCCGTGGTGGTCGCTGGCCGAAGAGGTCGGTGCCGACTCGTACGATCGTGGCCCCTTCCTCCACCGCGACCTCAAGATCAGCGCTCATCCCGAGGGATCGCTCGGGCAGCGAGAGCTCATCGGCGAGCGCCACCAACCGCCGGAACCCCGGTCGCGCCGCCTCGGGAGGGCCGGCCGGGCCAACCCCCATCAGCCCCTGCACGTCGAGCCCGAGGGCGGTGCAGGCGGCGACGAGATCGGGAGCCACCGCGGGTTCGCACCCGCCCTTTTGCGCCTCGCCCGAGAGGTTGAGCTGCACCAGCACGGCGGCACCAGGCGCCCGCTTCGCGATCTCGGCCGCGAGCCGTTCGTTGTCGACGCTCTGCCAGAGGCTCACCGCGGACGCGATCAGGCGCACCTTGTTGCGTTGGAGCCGGCCGATGAAGTGCCAGCGAGGGGCAGGCGCGGCCGCGCCTGCCGGCCCGAGCGCCGCCAGTGCCGTCCCGATCTCACCCACCTTGGCCTCGAACTCCTGGGCGTAGTTCTCGCCGAGGTCGGCCACACCGGCGGCGAGAGCCGCAGCCGGAGCGTCGACGCCGAAACCCTTGGTGACCGCGACCAGTCGCACCGCGTCATCGGTGCCCCCGGCAGCACGGATGCGCGCCCGCACCCGTGCCACCCGCTCGGCGACGACACCCGGTTCGATGGTCACGGAGCTGCACCTCGCGTCGGCTCGAGCCAACAGACCATGGCGTGGCGGCCTCGATCGCCTCGGGCCCGGTGGGAGAAAGAGCCGGCCGAACGGTCGCACGCGGTGCAACGATCGTGACCCGGGTCGGTCGGGCCGCCGACCAGGACCCCCGCGGCGTCGAGCGCGTGACGCACGACGGCAGGCAGGTCGAGCGCCGGCGTCGCCTGGGCGGTCGTGCCCCGGGCCCACGGCCCGAGGGTGGCGACCAGGCGGTCGAGGTCGGCGGCACCGAACTCGTAACACTCGGCGTGGATGCACGGCCCGATCCAGCCCGCGATCTGTTCGGCACCGAGCGCCCGCATGGCGTCGACGGCCCGGACCACGACGCCAGCCTCGGCGCCTCGCCAGCCGGCGTGCACCGCGGCGACCACCCCCTGAGGACTGGCCAGCGCGATCGGCGCGCAGTCGGCGACCTGGACCGCCACCGCCACATCGGCACGGTCGGTGACCACGGCGTCGGCGTCGGAACCGGCCAGTCCGTCGATCGCGTCGGTCGACCGGACGGTGACGACCCGGTCACCGTGCACCTGGCGCAGCCACACCCACGGACGGTCGACCACCGCGCGACGGCGGGCGTCGAGCGGGCCCGCCTCGCCGTCGATGGCGAAGTCACCCTCGTCGCGCGAGGTGAACCGGGCCGCGGCCCGACCACCACCGACGAGGGGCGTGTACCAGGTGGTCATGCCCCGAGGGTACGGCGCGGCTACTTCAAGAAGGACGGCACGTCGAAGTCGTCGCCCTCGGCCTCGAGGTCGAGCTCGTCGTCAGCGCCGGCGAAGACGTCGGTGACCGGCTCGAGATCGCTGGCCCGGGTCGGGCGGCTGACCTCGCCGCCGACGGCCGGCTTGCCCTTTTCGGCATCCCAACGATCGAAGCCGGCAGCGATGACGGTGACCCGCACCTCGTCGCCCATCTCGTCGTCGATGACCGTGCCGAAGATGATGTTGGCATCGGGGTGGGCGACGGCGTGGATGACCTCGGCGGCCTCGTTGACCTCGAACAGGCCCAGGTCGCTGCCGCCGGCGATCGTGAGCAGGATGCCCCGAGCGCCCTCGATGGAGGCCTCGAGCAGCGGGCTCGAGATCGCGGCCCGGGCCGCGGTGAGCGACCGCCCTTCGCCCGAGCCGTAGCCGATGCCCATGAGGGCCGAACCGGCATCGCTCATGATCATCTTCACGTCGGCGAAGTCGGTGTTGATCAGACCGGGCGTGGTGATGAGGTCGGTGATCCCCTGAACGCCCTGCAGTAGCACCTCGTCGGCCATCTTGAACGCGTTGAGCACCGAGGTCTTGTCGTTGGAGACGGTGAGCAACCGATCGTTGGGGATGACGATCAGGGTGTCGACCTTCTCCTTGAGCTTCTGGATGCCCTGCTCGGCCTGCACCGCTCGCCGCCGGCCCTCGAAGCCGAACGGCCGGGTGACGACACCGATGGTGAGGGCGCCCAGCCCCTTGGCCGTCTCGGCGATGACCGGCGCCGCGCCGGTGCCGGTGCCGCCGCCCTTGCCGGCGGTGATGAAGACCATGTCGGCGCCCTTGAGCACTTCTTCCAGCTCGTCGCTGTGCGCCTCGGCCGCCTGCCGGCCGACCTCGGGATCGCTGCCGGCACCCAGCCCACGGGTGAGCTCACGGCCGATGTCGAGCTTGACATCGGCGTCGCTCATCAGCAGGGCCTGTGCATCAGTGTTCACCGCGATGAACTCGACCCCCTTGAGCCCGGCGTCGATCATGCGGTTGACCGCGTTGACGCCGCCCCCACCGATACCGACCACCTTGATGACCGCGAGATAGTTCTGCGGGGTTCCGGCCATAGCGTGTGCTACCTCCACGTGAGGGGCGTCCTGCCCCCGGTTGCTGGGTGGGGCTTGATCCCCCATGTTGACTGGTGAAGCGCCCGGCGTGGGGGATCCCCGCCCCCGCGATGGACCCGGCCGCGGCGGCGCTGCCCCGAGTCCGGTGGGATCGAAAAGACGGTCAGCCACCGTGGCCGTCCCGCTCGGCCGCGAGGCCGATCGACCTGCAGTAGAGGGTTATGTCAAGCTCTGGTTTCGGTTGACACCGTAGAACCCCCCGACCGAGTCGGTCAACCATGACCTGCCTTCCCGGCGGCGGTGGTCGTGGTGGTCGAGGCCTTCGGCACCGGCGCCCTGCTCCCCGACGCCTGCGTGGTGGGGGTCGTCGCGCCGGCGGACCCGGTGCCCGAGCGCGACGTCGTCGGCGGGGTGGGCGCGGCCGAGGGGTCGGAGACGCGAGACACGACGGGCTGGTCGGGCACGCGCAGATCGATCGTGGCCAGGTCGGTGAGGTCGACCTGGGCCAGCACGGTCAGCAGCGAGGCCAGGGACGCCTGCGGGTCGTCGCCGTGCCCGAGCACCACCGTGCCCTGAGGCCGCAGCCGCAGCTCGAGCCCGCCGTCGGAGCGGATCGCCACCGCCGCCACTCGGGAGCGCAGCGAGGCGGACAGCGACGACGCCACCGCCAGCGCGTCGTGCGCCCCCTCGTCGAGGGTGGAGCCCGGATCCTGGGCCCCGACACCCTCGAGGGGCACGACGCCGCTCGTGGCCGCGGTCGCCACATCGCCGGTGACCGCCAGGACTCGACCGTCGACGTCGACCAACACCGCCGAGCCGTCCCCCCGGGCCACCGAGGCGACCGGGGTGCGCTCGGACACTGTGAGCCGGACCGTGCCACCCCACCCGCGCTCGACCCGGGCGTCGGCGATCCAGGGAAGAACCAGTACTCGGTCACGCACGGCACCGGCGTCGACATCGACGAGCGGATCGCCCGGATTGACCGAGGCCGCGGCCAACAGGTCGTCGGTGCTGGTGCGCTGGTTGCCCTCGACCACCACTTCGTTCACGTCGAGCAGGGCTGAGCGCGTCACCAGCCAGCCCACCGCGAGCACGGCGAGCACGGCGAGCACCACCACGAGCCGGCGGCGGCGGCGGCGACCGAGGCCGCGAGCCACCTCCTGGCGGCGCGCCGCGATGCGAGGGTCGACCGCAGTGTCGCGGCCGGAGTCGCTCGAGACTGCAGTGGGGCTCACGGGCCCGGCACCGTTGAGCGCTCGAGCCCGAACGGCTCGGGGCCGAACCCGACGAGGCGGGTCTCGGGGAGAAGCGTGACCCCGAAGGCGTCACGCACCCGCCGCTGCACCTCGGCCATCAGCGCCACGATGTCGTCGGCAGAGCCGGCGTCATCGGCCTGGATGAAGTTGGCGTGCTTGGTCGACACCTCGGCCGAGCCGACCCGCAGGCCCTTGGCCCCCGCGGCGTCGATCAAACGGCCGGCGGAGTCGCCGGGCGGGTTCGTGAACACCGACCCGGCGTTGGCTCCGCCCGGCTGGTGCTCGCGTCGCCACCGCACGATGTCACCGAGCGTGGCCTCGGCCTCGGACCGGTCCCCTTCGTGCAGGCCCAGATCGGCCCACACGACGAGCTGGTCAGGGGTGAGGTTCGAACGCCGGTAGCCGAGCTCGAGAGCGGTCGCGGGCACTTCGACATCCTCGCCGCCACGGAGGTCGATCACGCGGACCCCCAGCAACGACGCGGCCATGTCGGACCCGTGCCCACCGGCGTTCATCCGCACTGCGCCACCGACCGATCCGGGTACGCCGACGGCCCACTCGAAGCCCCGGAGGCCTGCCGCAGCTGTGCGCCGGGCCACGACCGGCAACGCGGCGGCGCCGCCCGCCCGCACCCGGGTGCCCTCGATGTCGATGGTCGCGAACCGGTCGCCCAGGACCACGGCGAGCCCGTCGAAACCGGCGTCAGCCACCAGCAGGTTCGAGCCCTTGCCCACCACGAGCACGGCCAGGCCCGAGGCCCGCACGGCCGACCCCACCAGTCGCAGGTCGTCGTCGTCCTCGACCCGAAGGAAGCGCCGCGCCGGGCCGCCGACGCGGTAGGTCGTGAACGGGCCCAGCGCAACGTCGTGCTCGGCGCGATCGCCGAGCACCTCGTCGGCCCTGTCGGTCCGCTCGCTCATGGCCACACGCTCACATCGGTCATCCCGTGCTCAGCTGGCGATGACCGCGGCTCGGGCCTCGAGCACCTCCTGCACCTCATCGGGCAAGGAGGTGAGGTCGCCCGCGCCGAGCGTGAGGCACAGATCGTTCGGGCGCAGCTCGTGGGACAGGTATCGAACGAGGTCGACCCGCCGCGGCAGGTAGGCAAGACGCCGCCAGGGTCGGGCATCGAGCACCGCGTCGGCCACGAGCTTGCCCGACACCCCCGGACGGGGTGCTTCGCCTGCGGGATACACGTCGGTGACGACCAGTAGGTCGGCGCCGTCAAAGGCCTCGGCGAAGTCCTGCCACAGCGCGGCGGTGCGGCTGTAGCGGTGGGGCTGGAACACCACCACCACCCGGTGCCAGTCGCCGTCGAGCGCGGCGCCCAACGCCGCGGACACCTCGGTGGGTAGGTGGGCGTAGTCGTCGACGAAGGTGACACCGGCGGCCTCGCCCCGGTGCTCGAACCGGCGGGCCACCCCCGCGTAACGGCCCAACGCGGTGGCCGCCGCCTCGAAGCTCACGCCGAGCTCCAGACCCGTGACGATCGCACCCGTCGCGTTCCGGGCGTTGTGGGCCCCCGGCACCGGCAGCCGCACCTCGCCCAACGACTCGCCCCCGTGCTCGAGGACGAACGACGAACCGGCGCGCCCGGTGACCAGGCCCACCATCCGATAGTCGGCAGACGCCGACGTGCCGTAGCTCACCGCCCTGTTCCGGCGACCCAGCGCGGCCGCCACGGCATCGTCGGCGCACACGACGCGGGGACCCGGGGTGTCGGCGAGGAACTGGCCGAAGGCGGCGTGGAGCGCCTCCACCGAGCCGTAGTGCTCGAGGTGGTCGGGTTCCACGTTGGTGACGATGGCGGCGAGGCGAGGAAGGGTGAAGCCCGAGCCGTCCGACTCATCGGCCTCGATCACGAACAGCTCACCCGCGTCCCACGCCGCGCCCGTGCCGATCTCGTTGACCTCTCCCCCGATGATGAACGAGGGCCGGCGGCCCGCCGCGATGAGCACCAACGCCAGCATCGACGAGGTCGTGGTCTTGCCGTGGGTGCCCGCCACCGCGATCGTGTCGCGGGTGGCGGCGATGGCTGCCAGGAGCTGTGCCCGTCGCAGCACCGGCACGCCCCGCTCCCCCGCGGCCACGACCTCGGGGTTGGTCGACGGGACCGCCGTGGAGATGGCGAGGAAGTCGAGATCGGCGGGGAGGTTGGCGGCATCGTGGCCGACGGTGACCTGCACCCCCAGCGCCCGGAGCCGCTCGAGGCCCGCCGACGCCTTGAGGTCGCTCCCCGACACGCGGTGACCCATGGCAGCGAGCACGGTCGCGATGGCACTCATGCCGGCGCCACCGACACCCACCAGATGGACCGAACGCCGACCCGAGAGGTCGACGGCGTCATCGGAGATCGTTTGCCGGCTCATGGGTCTTCTCCTCGGGGAGGGCGGGCGTAGCGCTCGACCAGATCGGCCACCCGCTCGGCCGCGTCGGGGCGGGCGAGGGAGGCGGCGGCCTCCCCCATCTTCCGACGTCGGTCGGGCGATGCGAGCAGAGGGTCGAGCTCACGGACGAGGCGATCGGGGTCGAGCTCGGAATCGGGTACCAGAACGGCGGCACCGGCCCGCACCAGGGCCTGGGCGTTTGCGGTCTGGTGGTCGCGCGGGGCGATCGGGAGGGGGACGAGCACGGCCGGCACCCCCACCTCGGCCAGCTCGGCGACCGTCGTGCCCCCGGATCGGGACACGACGACATCGGCGGCCGTCAGCAGCCGTTCGATGTGGTCCTCGTAGCGCACGGCCCGGTACTGCAGGCCCCCTTCGGGCACAGCGGGCGGGTCGGCTTCGGCGGCCTCCCAGTCGCGCGAGCCGATCACGTGGTGGATGGCGAGGTCGTCGCGCCGGCCCCAGAGCACCGCGGCACCGCGCACGGCCTCGTTGATGCGGCGCGCGCCCAACGAGCCGCTGAAGACGGCGAGCAGGGTGCGACCCGGCTCGACGCCCAGATCCGCCCGAGCGAGGTCGCGGTCGCGAACGCGGTCGACGGCGAGCACCTCGGCGCGCACCGGGTTGCCGGTGACGACCTTGCGGGGCAGGTCGGTGTCGGGGAAGGGAACCGCCGCCGCCTTGGCGAACCGGCCGGCGAGACGGGTCGCGGCACCGGCGCGCGCGTTCTGCTCGGTGACGACGATCGGCACCCGCCACAGCACAGCACCCACCATCGACGAGACGCTCGCGTACCCGCCGAGCACCACTACGACCCGTGGGCGCAGGCGCCGCACCAGGGCGATGCCCTTGACCACCGCCGTGACCAACCCGAACACGGCACCGATGTTGGCCAGCGTGAGCCGGCGCTGGATGCCGCGGCCGGGGAGCACGGTGAGCGAGAAGCCGGCGGCGGGCACGAGGGACGTCTCGAGGCCGCGCTCGCTGCCGACGAAGTGCAACGACGACGCCGGGTGGCCCCGACCCTCGAGGGCCCGGGCGATGGCCAGACCGGGCAGCACGTGGCCGGCGGTCCCCCCGCCGGCGATGATCGCGAACGTGCCCGCCATCAGCGCGTCTGGCGGGCGACGTTCAACAGCAGGCCGGCAGCGGCCATGGTCACGAGCAGGGAGGACCCACCGAAGGACACGAACGGGAGCGGCACGCCCGTGATGGGCAGCGCACCGACGACCGCACCGATGTTGACGAACGCCTGCACGAGGATCCAGGCGGTGACGCCGGCGGCGAGCAACATCCCGAATCGGTCGGGCGCGCGCATCGCCGTGCGCACACCAAGGAGGCCGAGCATGCAGAACAGGGCGATGATCAGCACCGAGCCGAACAACCCGAACTCCTCGCCGATGATGGCGTAGATGAAGTCGGTGTGGGCGTACGGGAGGAAGCCCCACTTGGCCCGGCCCTCACCGAGACCGACACCGAGCAGCCCGCCGTTGGCGATGCCGACCTGCGACTGGATCGTCTGGTACCCGGTGTTGAGCGGGTCGGCCCACGGGTCGCGAAACGCCATGATGCGGCGCATGCGGTACGGCTCGAACACGGCCGCCAGCAGAGCCAGCGCGCCCGCCCCGGCCACGACGGCAGCGAGCGGCTTGAGCGGCACCCCAGCGACGAAGAGCAGGGTGAAGACGATGGCGCCGAGGATGATCGTGGTGCCCAAGTTGGGCTGCAGCATCAGCAGCGTGGCCACCGCGCCGAACACCGCCAGAACGGGGCGCAGGCCCATGCGACTCTCGTCCAGGCGGTGGAAGCGGCGGGCCAGCAGGTCGGCGACGAACACGAGCACGGCGAGCTTCGCGAACTCGGACGGCTGGATGCGCACCGCGCCGTACCCGAGCCAGCGCGACGAGCCGTTCACCTCCACACCGAGGCCCGGCACCATCACCGCCACCAGCAGGCCGATCGAGCCGATCAGCACCGGCGTCGCCCACCGGCTCCAGCGGTGGTAGTCGACGCGCATCACCGTGACCAGCGCGACCGAACCGAGGGCCAGCCAGACCAACTGCCGCTTGAACTGGTACCACGACGAGCCGTACTCGTAGAGAGCGGTCACCGACGATGCCGACAGCACCATGAGCAGGCCGATCAGGTTCAGCACCACGATCAGCGCGAACAGGCCCAGGAAGACGTTGGAGCGCCGACCCGACGGCGGGGCGGCAGCGGGACGGCGGGCCCGGCCGCCCGAGGTTCGACCACCGGTGCCAACCACCGACCGGCCACCGCTGCGGCCAGTCGATCGCGCCGGACTGCGACGATCTCGCGCCGGCGCGGTCACGCCGCCCCCGCCACGATGCGGTGCACGGCCTCGACGAAGACGTCACCGCGCTCGGCGTAGGAGTGGAACCAGTCGAACGACGCGCACCCCGGCGAGAGCAGGACCGTGTCACCAGCGACGGCCAGATCGGCCGCGGCGCGGACGGCGTCGTCCATGTCGCTGGTGACGGCGCGTACCGGTCGCACACCAGCGAAGGCGGTCTCGAGGGCGTCGGCGGCCTCACCGATGGCCACGACCGCCTTGATGTGATCGGCCGCCGACACCAACTCGGCGAGATCGAGCCCCTTGTTGCGGCCACCGGCGACCAACACGACCGAGTCGAACCCCGACACCGCAGCGAGCGTGGCATGGGGCGCAGTCGCCTTCGAGTCGTCGTACCAGCGCACGCCATCCCACTCCCCCACCAGCGACACCCGGTGGGGAAGGTTGGTGAAGGTACGAAGCACCGACCGCACCGCGTCGAGCGAGGCGCCGGCAGCGAGCGCGGTGGCCGATGCGGCAAGGGCGTTGGCCCGGTCGTGGGGCAACGAGCGGGGCAACTCGTCGAGCCCCACCAGCACCACGCCGGCGTCGGTGACGAGCGACCCGCCCTCGACGCGATAGCCCGGTGGGAGGATGGCGGCCCCCCCGTCGGCGCCGAGGCCGAACGTGACCACAATGGGAGGAATCAATATGGAAAAAGAACAATCACCTTATAGTGTTGCATTGGAACAGCTAGAGCTTGCCGCTGAAAAGCTGGGCCTAGATCCAGG
>Ga0209048_10001131_pt1 | contig 27818 bp, 28 predicted proteins | sample FrelakmetCRP12CR_FD_187146 | JGI IMG/M metagenome (GOLD analysis project Ga0209048, IMG submission 187146) | Freshwater lake sediment microbial communities from the University of Notre Dame, USA, for methane emissions studies - CRP12 CR (SPAdes)... | ecosystem: Environmental > Aquatic >... | reverse complement strand
CGTGCTGGCGGCGCTGCTCGCGGCCGGCGCCTGCAGTTCGTCGGGCTCGTCGGTGCAGGCGGCCGCCACCAACACGCCGGCCGCCGCGGCCACCACCGATGCCTGCGGCAACCCCACCGACCCGAGCCTGCACATCGTCGCCACCGCCGCCCGCGACGGCGAGCTGGCGGTCTTTCCCTCGCCGGGTGCCACCACCACGACGCTCACCCTGAGCAGCCCGAAGCTGGTCAACGACGACCCCAACGCCCCGGTGCCCCGCGTCCTGCTCGTCACCCAGGCCCCCGCCGACAACTGTGCGTGGGTCGAGGTCTCGCTGCCCGTGCGGCCCAACGGCAGCACCGGTTGGGTCAAGCGCGACGATGTCACGCTGTCGAGCCACCCCTACCGCATCGTGGCCTCGCTCGGCGCCTTCGATCTGAAGGTCTACCAGGGGGACGAGGTCGTACTCGACGCCCCAATCGCGGTGGCGGAGGACGACACCCCGACACCCGGCGGCACGTACTACACCACCGAACTGCTCAAACCGCCCGACCCCGAAGGCGATTACGGGCCCTACGCGTACGGGCTGTCCGGCTACTCCGAGAAGCTGCAGAGCTTCAACGGGGGCAACGGGCAACTCGGCATCCATGGCACGAACCACCCCGAGCGCATCGGCACCAAGGTCAGCCACGGCTGCATCCGCATGCGCAACGAGGACATCACCACGCTGGCTGAGAAGATCCAGCTGCCGCTCGGCGTGCCGGTGCAGATCGTCGCCTGAGCGGGGTCAGCGCAGGGTGCGCAGCCAGGTCACAACCGTGTGGGCGATGAGGTTGTCCTGGTTGCGAGGGTCGTGCCCACCGCGGAGCCACACCTGGGTGACCGGGCCGGGGATGGCCGCCACCGCGTCCTCGAACTCAGCCGGGTGACCGAACGGGTCCTTGTCCCCCGAGACGAACAGGCACGGCACCGTGAGCTCCGGGAAGTGCTCGGTGCGCAAGCGGTCGGGCCGGCCGGGCGGATGCAGCGGATAGCTCAGCAGCACGAGACCGGCGGACCGCAGGCCCTCGGCCACCGCCATCGAGCACATGCGACCACCGAACGATCGCCCGCCGAGCACCAGGCGCCGCGCCGCGATGTGCGCCGAGCGGACGAGGGCGGCGGCTTCGGCCCGAACGGCCTCGACCGCCACCGGGGCCCGGTCGGGCGCCCGTCGGCCCGCCTTCCGCGAGGGGAAGTCCATCCGAGTCACGGGCAGCGGAACGACGGCCTGCTCCACGGCCACGAGCGCGTGGTGGGTGCGGTAACCACCGGCGCCGGGCGCCAGCAGGAGCGCGCCCGCCGTGGCCATCGTCGCCCGCGATCCGATCGGGCTAGCCGGCCAGGGGGGTCCGGCCGAGCAGGATGCGGCGGGCCTCGGTGAGATCGGCGATGCGCTGGGCGGCGTCGGCGGCCTCGCCCCCGTGGTCGGGGTGGGCCTCGCGGAGCGCCAACCGGAACCTACGCACCACGTCGGCCCGGTCCGGACCCCCGCCCCTCGCCGCTGTGGGCACCCCGACGCCGAAGCCGAGCTGGTCGAGCGCCCACCCGATGGGGTCTTCGAACGCCGAGCGGGTGAACGACGCCTGGTCGAAGCCGGCCAGCGCGGCGACCAGGTCGGGCCCCACCGCGCCACCCCACCTCATGGCCCGACGGAGCGTGGTCATGACGTCGTGGCGGACCTCGGTGGGGAGGGCACCCGCGGCGTAGACCGCCCCCAGCACGTACTGCGCCGGCATGCCGCGATCATCGAACTCGAACCGGAGCTCTTCGCCGTCGCCCACCAGCCGGTGACGGCTCCGCAGCAGCCCGACCCGGTCGTGTTGGAAGCGGTAGCGCAACCGAGGTTGGGGGATGCGTTGGCCCTGCTCCAACTGGACCGTGAGCTTGGTGAGATCCGGGCGCAGGTCGGGGTCGACCGCGCCGATGTGGGCCGCGACGAGCCCGCCCAGCAGGATGCCGCCGAAACCGGGAGCGGGGTCGCAGGGCAGCACCGACTCGCCCACTGCCACCCGGCGCGTGGGCGCGATGGGACGGGAGTGGTAGATCTCGAGCTCGGCCAACACGACCACATCGGAACGCTAACCGGGCTTCGGCCCGACCGGTCAGTCGGGCCGAGCCTGCCCCGACCGGGCGTGGCGACGGGGTCGGATGCCCTCAACCGGCGGCTCAGACGAAGTTGCGGAGCAGGTCTCGCAGCTCCTCGGCGTGGGCCTCGATCTCCTCGTCACCCACCTCGTCGCCCTCGAGCTCGTCCTTGAGGCGCGTCGACTGGCTCACGATGTCGTGCCACACGGTGGGAGTGAATCCGAACGGGAGCTCCATCGCCGCCGCGGTCGCCGCCGCGGCGACCAGACCGAGCACACCCTCGTGGTCTCGTGCGTGGCGGCGCAGCCGGTCCGCGCCGACGAACAACTCCGACAGCACGTCCTGGGCGTCGGGTTGGTCGCCGTCGACCTCGGCCACCATGTCCGGACGCAGCGCGTCGGGGAACTCGATGCCGTCGAGGACCTCCTCGACCCGTTCCTCGTCCTCTTCGAGGACTACCAGGTCACCGTCGATGTCGAACTCGTGACGCAGGCCGACCGAGCCGAGGGCCTCGACCAGCCGCTCCATCATCGTGTCGTCCCAATCGCTGACGTCGTAGACCAGCTTCTCGGCATCGGGATCGAGGGTGGGCAGCGTGGTGACCTCCACCTGGTCGATCAGGTCGTCGACCCGGCTTTCGAGCGCAGCGGGGACAACGAGGGTCGTGGCCTCCCACGCGTGGGGGACGGCGCTGCCCTCGAGCAGCTGCTCGAGCAGGACGCGGGACTCGACGGCCCACTCGTCGAGCTCGTACGCGAGCTGGCTGCCGGGTTCGGCGCCCTCCCCCTCGAGTTGGGTCGAAGGGCGCTCGTCGACGAGCGCGACTTCGCAGTCCGGGCACACCGCCACCGTCGCGATGTACTCACTTCCGCAGTTCAAGCACCATCGGGTCGACACGAGGGTTCATCCTTGCAGGCCGGGAACCCGGCGGTCGGACCGGCCGGGGAAGCCGCAGTCTGGCACCGCCGACCGCGGTCCACATCGGCCCGACGGCCCATCGTGCGCCCGCATTTCGATCAGGTCGCAGCGCGCCGCTAGGGTCACGACATGGCAGCTGAGGGACTCGACCGAAACATCGCGATGGATCTCGTCCGCGTCACCGAGGCGGCGGCGCTGGCGGCGTCACGCTGGATGGGTCGCGGCGACAAGGAGGGGGCCGACGGAGCCGCGGTCGACGCGATGCGCCTCGTGCTCGGCACGGTCGCCATGGACGGCATCGTCGTGATCGGCGAGGGGGAGAAGGACGAGGCCCCCATGCTCTACAACGGCGAGATGATCGGCGACGGCACGCCTCCCGAGACCGACATCGCCGTCGACCCCATCGACGGCACCACCCTCACGGCCAAAGGCCGCGGCAACGCGCTCGCGGTCATCGCGGTGAGCGATCGGGGCACGATGTTCGATCCCGGGCCCTGCGTCTACATGGAGAAGATCGCTGTCGGCCCCGAATGCGTCGGCGCCATCGACATCGGCCTCTCCCCCACCGAGAACCTGCACCGGGTGGCCGAGGCCAAGGGTGAGTCGGTGCGAGACGTCACCGCGGTCATCCTCGAGCGCGACCGCCACGACGACCTCGTCGCCGAGGTGCGGGCCTCGGGGGCGCGCATCCGCCTCATCCCCGACGGCGACGTCGCCGGCGCCATCTCCACCGCGTGGCCCGAGTCGGGCGCCGACATCCTCTTGGGCATCGGCGGCACCCCCGAAGGGGTCATCACCGCCGCCGCCCTCAAATGCATGGGCGGCCAACTGCAAGGGCGCCTGTGGCCCCGCAACGACGGTGAACGGGACGCCGCGCTGGCAGCCGGCTACGACCTGCAGCGCACGCTCGACACCGACGACCTCATCGCCGGCGACAACTGCTTCTTCGCCGCCACCGGCATCACCGACGGTGAGTTGCTCAAGGGCGTGCACTACGACAAGTCGGGCGCAACGACGCAGTCGCTCGTCATGCGCTCCAAGTCGGGCACCGTGCGCCTGGTCAACGCTCGTCACCACCTCGACAAGTTGCAGACCTACTCGCCGCTGAAGTTCAGCTGACCCGTCTCGGGCCTCAGGTGCGGCCGGGTCGCGTGCGCGTCCGCGCCGACGCTCGGCCCATCAGCCAGCGCTTGGCCGAGCGGGGCAACGGCGTGGTGACGCCTGCGGCGAGCTTGTAGCCCAGCCCGGGAACGCACAGCGCCTTGCCCGCGGCCGTCGCCTCGACCGCCTCGAGCGCGACGGCCTCGGCCGACATCCAGGCCAGGTCGGGCACCGAGGTGTAGTCGCTGTCGCCGACCGTCGCCTGGAAGCCGGTGCGGGTGTACCCGGGGTTGACCGAGGTGACCGTGACGCCGGTGCCCCTCAGCTCCTCGTGCACCGACTCGCTCAACGAGGTGAGGAACACCTTCGTCGCCGCGTAGGTCGCGTTGCCCGGCGCGGGTTGGTACGCGGCCATCGACGAGACGTTCATCACCGCACCGCGGCCGCGCGCGACCATCCCCGGCAGCACCGCCGACATCAGCCGCAGCGGGGCGAGGGCGTTGACCCGCACCTCACGGTCCTCGCCGTCGATCGCCAACTCGGCGAAGTCGCCGGACGTGCCGAACCCCGCGTTGTTGACCAGCAGGTCGACCGGGCGCTCGCCGGTCGCGGCGAGCCGGGCCTCGACCCGGGCCAGATCGGCGGCGTCGGCCAGGTCGGCGGCCAGCACCTCGGTCGCGGTGCGATGGCGCTCGTGCAGCTCGGCGGCCAGCCCCTCGAGCAACGCCACCCGCCGGGCCACGACGACCAGGTGCTTGACGCCCCGCCCGGCCAGCTCCCGGCACACCGCCTCGCCGATACCGCTCGACGCGCCGGTGACGAGTGCGGTGGTCCAGGGCAGTCGGGTGGGGATCGAAGCGGACACGACCGCGACGTTAGGGCAGGGACGTCGGAGTCAGACGAGATGAAGCAGGGCCGTGCCGGCCACGATCACCGGCGCGGTGCACAGCACCACGAAGGCAGCCGTGAACGAACAGGCCACGACGAAGAGGAACGGTACGCTGACCAACCGGAGGACTGCGCCGTACCCGGGGAAGTCGTCGTGCACACCGAGCAGCAACCGGCCGGCGCGCACGAGATCACCGGGCAGCGACCCGGCCCGCTCGTGGCCGGGTCGCTCGCGCGCTTCACGCACCAGCTGGCCGAGCTCGACGGCGTGGGCTCGACCCACGTCGGGGGCGCGGCGGAGGGTGGACGGCAGCTCGAGCACCTCGCCCAGGGCCGCGGCGAACAGCCAGATCGGCACCAGCGGGGCAACCAGCACCACGACGACGAGCCCGAGCCCGCCCCACAGCGCCCGTGACTCGGGCAGTCCCCACGACAGCACCGACAAGAGGATGGCGACACCGGCCAGAGCTGTGACCACAGCAACCGCCCGCACCGCGCCGACGAGGCGGCGGGCGATCGGAACGAGCCGGTCGAGACCGGCCAGGGCCCGGTCGACGCCGGTGCGGACTCGGGCGGCCGGACGGCGGGTGGCGTTGGTCATGGGATCAGTGTGACACCCGGTTCGCCTCGAGCACCGCGCGGCTCGGCACCTTCAGATCGTGCACGAGGCCCACCCAGCTCATCGCTTTCAGCACGTAGTAGGTGACGTCGAGCTCCCACCAGTAGAAGCCGTTGCGGGCCGACGCCTGGTAGTAGTGGTGGTTGTTGTGCCAGCCCTCGCCGAGGGTGAACAGGGCGATGAACCACGAGTTGCGGCTGGTGTCGTCGGTTGCGTACCGGCGCCGGCCCATGACGTGGGCGAGCGAGTTCACCATGAACGTGCTGTGCCAGCACAGCACCGTCGAGCCGAAGAACCCGAAGAACAGACCGGGCCAACCGGCGACCAGCCCCGCCGTAATGGCGCAGAGCCAGGGTGCCACCCAGTTGTGCTTCTCGATCCACACGAGCTCGGGGTACTTGGCGAAGTCCTTCATGCGGTCGTACTTGATGGGGTCGTACTTGTCGCACAGGATCCAGCCGAGGTGGCTCCACCAGAAGCCCCGCTTCGGTGAGTGGATGTCGAGCTCGGTGTCGGAGTAGCGGTGGTGGTCGCGATGGTGACCGGCCCACCAGATCGGCCCCTTCTGCGCCGCGGCGCTGCCGCCGAAGGCGAGGATGAACTGGAACACCCGGTTGGTGCGGTAGCTGCGGTGGGCGAAGTAGCGGTGGTAGCCGGCGGTGATGAACCAGATCCGTCCGACGTAGAGGACGGCGAAGACGATGAGCGCCCGCCCGGTGACGCCGAACCAGAGCGTGCCCACCACGGCGAGCACGTGGACGAGCGCGAACGGGATCGACGCGGCGCGGTTGACCCGCTCGTCGGGGCCGCGCTCGAAGGTTCGGGCGGCAGGCCCCTCGTCGAGGACGGGGGCCGGGGCGGTGAGGGTCATCCGGTTCCTTGGGTGGGTCGAAGGGTGAGACGCCAGCCTACCGACCGGTCGGTAGGCTGGCCAGACCCCCCGACGTGACACCTGACCCCCCGAGGCCCGAACGACGCGTCCCCACGGACCGTCAGGGAAGACCGGACCCGTCCGGGAACGTCTGTGGTTCCGAACAGGTTGGCAGGGACACCACCGCCTGTCCCGGTCTCACCCCGTCCGTCCGCCCTGGAGCCGCCGTGTTCGACACCGACCTCGCCCGAGCCCGCCTGGCCGGCGCGGTCGCCGCCGGTGTCGCCTTGGGCACCAGCGAACTGATCACCGGGCTGGGTGGCACCGGCCAGTCGGTCGTCGGCTCGGTGGGCGGCGAGGTGGTCGACCGGGCCGGCGGCGACGTCGTTCGCTCCGGCATCGAGGCGTTCGGCACCAACGACAAGGCGGTGCTGCTCACCACCATCGTCGTGGTGAGCCTGGCCCTCGGCGCGTTCGTCGGTGGATTGGCGCTCCGCCGTCGCTGGGTGGGGGTCGCCGCCTTCGCCGGCTTCGGGCTGCTCGGTGCCGTCGCCGGCGTCCGCGAGCCCCTCGGCTCCGACCCCCTCGCCGTCGCCGCTGCGCTCGGCGCCGTCGTCGCCGGCCTCGCAACCCTGTTCGCGCTGTTGCGCGTGGTCGAAGGCCGGTCAGTGCTCCCGATCACCACCGACCGTCGCCTCGAGCAACCGACCGAACGCACCGCCGACAAGGCCGCCTCGCGCCGGGCCTTCTTCGGTCTCGCAGGCGCCGGCGCCGGGTTCGCCGTTCTGGCCACGGTCGCGGGTCGGGCCCTCAAGGGCCGCTCGGAGGTCGAGACCGCACGCGCTGCCGTTCGTCTGCCGGGCACGAGCGACGCCAGCGCCGTACCCACGACCGCCGTGCCCGGCGCGCCAGCCGGGTTCGACGTGCCCGGGCTGACGCCCTACTTCGTGCCCAACGACAGCTTCTACCGCATCGATACCGCGCTGCTCGTGCCCCAGGTCGACCCCTCCTCATGGCGGCTCAAGGTGACAGGCAAGGTCGACGACCCGTTCGAGCTCACCTTCGACGAGTTGATCGACCTGGCCCGCACCGAGGAGCCGGTCACCATCTCGTGCGTCTCCAACCAGGTTGGGGGGCGACTGGTCGGCAACGCCCGTTGGCAGGGCGTCCCGCTGCGCGCGCTCCTCGACCGCGCCGGCGTGCAACCCGAGGGCACCCAGGTCGTGGGCCGCTCGGTCGACCGCTTCACGGCCGGCTTCCCGACCGCCGCGGTCTACGACGGCCGCACCGCCCTCGTGGCTGTAGGCATGAACGGCGAACCGCTCCCGGTCGACCACGGCTTCCCCGCCCGCCTCATCGTCGCCGGCCTGTACGGGTACGTGTCGGCCACGAAGTGGCTGCAGGAGATCGAACTCACCGGATGGGACGACGTCGACGGCTACTGGATCCCGAGGGGATGGTCGAAGGAGGCGCCGATCAAGACCCAGTCGCGGATCGACGTTCCCAGGTCGGGCGAGACGGTCGATCCCGGCACGGTCGCGATCGCGGGCGTGGCCTGGGCACCCGGCCGGGGCATCAGCCGGGTGGAGGTGCGCGTCGACGACGGGCCCTGGCAGGACGCGACCCTCGGTGAGGTGCTGTCGGACAACACCTGGCGGCAGTGGTATCTCGCCTGGGACGCCACCCCAGGCGGCCACGTGGTGCAGGCACGGGCAACCGACGGCGAGGGGGAGCTGCAGACCGAACGGATCAGCCCACCTGAACCCGACGGCGCTACCGGCTGGCCCCACCGGGGGTTCGAGGTGGCCGAGGGCTCCGGGTGACGGGCTGAGCAGGCTCAGCCGACCGCAGCCACCACCGGAGCGGCGGGCTCGAGACGGCACCGACTCGTCGGGGGATCGTCCGCCGTTGCCAGGTCGCCGCCCGTGCCGAGCGGCACGCCATAGGGCACCGTGAACGCGAAGGTCGACCCTTCGTCGAGCACCGACGACACCATGATCTCGCCTCCCATCGCCCCGACCAGGCGCCGGGAGTGGCCAGGCCCAGGCCGGTACCGCCGAATCGGCGGGTGATCGAGGGGTCGCCCTGCACGAAGGACTGGAAGAGGCGATCCAGGGTCGCCCCGTGGATGCCGTGCCGGTGTCGGCGACCTCGAAGCGCAGCACCCGGTGCCGGCCCTCGGCGCAGACCAGGCGGATCGTCACCGAGCCGTGCTCGGTGAGCTTCACCGCGTTGGCAACCAGGTTCAACAGCACCTGGTGCACCCGCAGCGGATCGAATGAGACGGCGGTGCTCAGGCAGGGCACGACCTCGACCTTCAGATCGAGGCCCTTGCACTCCGCATCGGGCGTCACCGCCGCGACGACCTGGTCGATCATGTCGAGCGGGTCGGTGACGCACGCGGCGAGCTCCACCTCGCCGGCTTCGAGCTTCGAGAAGTCGAGCAGGTCGTCCACCAACGCGTTCGACGACAGCCCGATCTGCATCACCGACTCGGCGAGGTGCCGCTGCGACTCACCCAGTGCCGGGTCCTCGGCCAGCAACTCCGAGAAGCCCAGCACACCGTGCAGCGGCGTGCGCAGCTCATGGCTCACCATCGCCACGAAGTCGCTCTTCACCTTCAGCGACGCCACCGCCTGATCGCGAGCCGCTTCGAGCTCGACGACCGCGGCAGCCAGATCGGCGGCGATCCGCTTCAGGCCCGTCAGGTACCACTCGTGGGACATGCCGAGCATGCGGCCGCTGTCGTCGAACTGGAACGCATGACACCGGTCCACGCCGCTGACGTGACCGAGCCGCGCGAGACCGCCCTCTATGGCGTCGTCGAGACCTTCGGGATCGGCGTGCACGAGCTGAGTGGGGACCTCGGCGATCACCGTCTGCATGTCCAGGATCCGACCCTCCCGGACCCGGGCCAGCGCCAACTGGCGGAACAACCCGGCGATGCGCCAGACGACGAGCGCGCCGATGGCGGCGAAGGCGATGCCCACGACCTCGATCGAGGCGGTCTCGCCCATCAGCAGCTCGATCAGGATCATCATGGGGCCGATCATCAGTGCGGCACCCAGCACCACCAGCTGGCGGATCCCTGGCGAGCGCTCGGCCTCGAGCCCGCCAGGAGCACCGATAGCGGCGGCGCCCGACGCGAGCACGGCGGCTGCCAGCGTGGTCGCCGAGACCGCCATCAACCCGACGAGCATCGACACCGCCGCCACCGACCCCGAGCCCTCGAACCAGCCGTAGACGAGATCGGCGAGCACCCGCACCGGAAGGCGACCGCACCGGCCCCGCAGGAGCACGACCGCTCCACCCAGGAAGGGCCCGTACAGCCCGAGCAGGATCAGGTCCTGCACCCCGGGCTGGAAGCTCTGGGAGGTCGAGAGGACGCCGACCAGGTAGCCGAGGCCCGACACGATGCAGAAGCCCCGACGGCGACAGCGAACAGGAGCCAGCCCGTGCGGTTCGCGCCCCGGAACCGCAGCGCCCGTACGACCAGGACGACCGACGCGACCGCCATCAGCGCTTCGAGGACCACCGCGAATCCCAGGACCCCGCCGGCGGTACCAAGGCCAGGTCAAGCGACCTCTCGCGAGCAGTCAAGATCAGGTCAACCGGCCGGCCCAGGCTCCGTCCTTCTGATGCCGCGTCAGATGCCGCCTACACTCGCCGGCGATGAGCGACGACAAACCCCTCGAAGAGCAGGTGCTGTACCGCGTCGAGCACGGCGTGGCCACGGTGACCCTCAACCGTCCCGAAGCGCAGAACGCCATCACGCCCGATCAGCGCAACCGGCTGATCGAGTTGTTCGCGGACGCCAGCGAGGATCTCAACGTGCGGGTGGTCGTGCTCACCGGCACGGGCAAGGGATTCTGCAGCGGCGCCGACCTGCGGGCGTCGCGGCCACCCCGACCCCAGCCCGAAGGCGCCCCCACCCAGGTGCCCGGCGATGTCGCCCGCATGATCCGTCGCGGTGCCCAGGCCCTCATCGCCTCGGTGCTCGACTGCGAGAAGCCGGTGATCGCCGCGGTGAACGGCACCGCCGCCGGCATCGGCGCCCACCTCGCGTTCGCGTGCGATCTGGTGATCGCCGCCCAGAGCGCCCGGTTCATCGAGGTGTTCGTGCGCCGCGGTCTGGTGCCCGACGGTGGGGGCGCCTACCTGCTGCCCCGCATCATCGGAGTGCAGAAAACCAAGGAGCTGATGTTCCTCGGCGACACGGTCAGCGCCAAAGAGGCCCTGGCCATGGGCCTGGTCAACAGGGTGTGCGCCGACCGCGACCTCGAGGACGTGACCCTCGAATGGACCGACCGGCTCGCTGACGCGCCGACGCGGTCGATCATGCTCACGAAGTGGCTCGTCAACCGCTCACTCGAGAGCGACCGGATCACCGCGTTCCACGACGAGGCCGTCGCCCAGGACCTCAACATGCACACCGCCGACGCGCGCGAAGGCGTGGCCAGCTTCGTCGAGCGGCGCGAGGCCGACTACAAGGGCTGGTAGCCCGGCGCGCCGACCGCCGGGGCGACGACTGAGGAGCCGGTGAGCAGCCCCCTCAGGTGCTCGCCGCTCATCGGTCGGGCGAAGTGGAACCCCTGGGCGAGATCGCACCCGAGTTCGTGCAGCTCGGCAGCCTGATCGGGACGCTCGACTCCCTCGGCCACCGTGGACAGTCCGAACAACCGGGCCACGTTGACGATCGCGGCGGTGAGCGCGGAATCGCCGCTGTCGCGGCCGAGGCCCTCGACGAAGGTGCGGTCGATCTTGAGCACCTCCACCGGGAACTGCTTGAGGTAGGCGAGCGACGAGTGCCCTGTGCCGAAGTCGTCGAGCGCGAGGCGGACGCCGAGGCGACGGAGTTGGCGCAACGTCGACGTCGTGGTGTCGGCGTCGGCCATGAGCGCGTCCTCGGTGATCTCGAAGTGCACCACCTGAGGGTCGACCCCGGTGAGGTCGATGACCTCCTCCACCATCGGCACCAGGTTGACGTCGACCAACTGCCGTGGTGAGAGGTTGACGAACAACGGCAGCCGCTCACCGGTTTGGGGGTCGCGCAGGTGGTGACGGGCCAGCTGGCAGGCCTCGGTGAGCACCCACCGGCCCACGTCGACGATGAGGCCGGTCTCCTCGGCCACGCCCAGGAACTGGGCCGGAGGAAGCAGGCCCCGCTCGGGGTGCTCCCAGCGCACGAGCGCCTCGACCCCGCGGATGCGACCGCCCGGGAGGTCGACGAGTGGCTGGTAGTGCAGGCGCAACTCGTCGCGATCGAGCGCCCGCCGCAGGGCCTGCTCGATGCCGAGCCGTTCCACCACCCGATCGCGAACAGCCAGGTTGAACACCTCGACGCGGTCGCGGCCACCGGCCTTGGCCTCGTACATGGCGGCGTCCGCGTCACGGAGCAGCTCGTCGGGGCTCTGGCGGTCGTCGGCCACCGCCACCCCGATGCTGACCGTGACGTAGACCTCTTCGTCACCGATCGAGAAGCGCCCACCGATCTCGCGGCGGATGCGCTCGGCTACCTGCACCGCCTCCTCGGCCCCGCCGATGGCGTTGCAGATCACCACGAACTCGTCGCCGCCGAACCGGCCGATGCGGTCGTGGGGCCGTATCGCCCGCCGCAGCCGCTTGGCCATGGCCACCAGCACCTGATCACCGGCGTGGTGGCCCAGGCTGTCGTTGAGCACCTTGAACCGGTCGATGTCGCAGAAGAGCACCGCTACCGCGGCGTCGACCCGCTCGACCTCGCGCAGCACGCCCGACAGGTGGCTCACCAGCGGGTGCCGGTTGGGTAGGCCGGTGAGCTGATCGTGATCGGCCTGGTACTGCAGCAGGGCTTCGAGGCCCTTCTGCTCGCTCATGTCGCGGGCGATCGAGGCGATGAAGTCGAGCCCCCCACCCGGGCGGCGGGCCGCCAGCACCACGTTCGAGATGGGGATGTCGGGGCCGCCCCCGGCTCGGCGCAGCTCGAGCTCACCGCTCCACACGCCGCCGCGCAGAACCGCCGGCAGGGCATCGTCGCGGATCGTGCGCCACGACTCCTCGCTGTAGAGCAGCACAGGATCGAGATCGCGTATGTCCGCGTGCGGCGCGATGCCGAGCGCGTCGCGCGCCGCGCGGTTCAAGAAGAGCGGCCGACCCGAACCGTCGGTGAGCCCGACGAGATCGGTGGTCGTCTCGATGATCGCCTGAAAGCGGAGCGCGTCCTGGCGAGCGTCGACCAGATCGGTGACGTCGAGCACCATGCCCACGTGGCTCTCGACCCGACCGTCGTCACCCAGCACGGGCGCCGTCTGCCCGATCACCCAGTGCAGGCTGCCGTCGGGGTGGAAGATCCGGAAGCGGGCGCGGTACTCGCCCGACGTCGCGGGGTCGCCCGACGCATCTCCGGCCGGGAACGGCCACGCGGCGGCCTCGGCGACGTCGTCGGGATGCACACCCGCCCAGAAGTCACCATCGGCGAGGTGCGAGTCGGGCCGGCCGCTGATCTCGACCCACCGATCGTTGAGGTAGGTGACCTCACCTTTGCTGTCGAGCTCGTAGATCCCGATGGGGGCGGCGGCGGCGAGGGCGAGGAACCGGCGCTCGCTCGCGCTGCGGGCCTCCTCGGCGGCGCGCTGCTCGGAGACGTCTCGCAACGAGTGCACGACCCCCCGAACCCCCGACCCGTCGACCCGGGCCCCCCGGCTGACCTCGACCCACCGCCACGAGCCGTCGTCGTGACGCAGACGGACGACGGCCCGACCCGCGTCGCCCAGGGCCTCGGCGGCCGGACGATCGTCGGCGTGCACCAGATCGGTGAACAGCGTGGCCGTGACCTCGTAGGGCCGATAGCCCAGCACCGGCTCGAGTGACGGGCTGGCGAAGCGCACCACGCCGGCATCGTCGATCACGACCATCACCTCGGTCGTGAGATGGGCCACCGCGTCGAAGCGCGGCGGTGCCGAGCGCGACGGGAATCGACCGGCCACGAGTCCGGCGAGGCGGGCCCGCGCCCGGGTGGGAAAGTTCGGCGAAAGGGGCAGCGCTCGCATGTCGATCGATCACGCTAGGGCCGCTCGATCACGCCGACGCGGATCCCACGGCGCCCTCACCATCCCCACCAACCCCACCAGCAGCACCAGCACCAACCCTCGGGATTCTGTAGGTCGAACGCGTGCCCTGGCACGCGTTCGACCTACAGAACCCGGGTCGGGTCGGTCACGGGCGGTCGAGGACGGTTCAAGGGTGCGACGCGGCGGCCCGGGCGAGGCGATCACGCACCGCGACCCCGACCCCCACCGCCGGCGGGGCCACCACCACGAGCACATCGAGGCCGAGACGGTCGGCCTGCCGGAGCCGGGCGTAAAGCAGTCGGGCAAACTCGTCGGGTGGGCCGGCGGGCTCGAGCTCGACAACGCCGTCGGGCAACCCGGCCAGCGACCTCGGCGCCAACACCCCGACCCGTGCGCCGCCGGCGAGCGCGGCCGTGGCCCGGCCGACCACCTCGGGCTCCGCGACCACGACCACCCGGGCTGCCGGCGCGTAGTGGGCCGACAGCATGCCGGGGGCGCGGGCGCCGCCGGTCGCATCGAGGGCCGCCACCACCGCCTGCGATGCTTCGGGACCGTGGACGAGGAGGGGTCGGCCGAGGACGTCGGCCAGGCGTTCCACGGCGATGCCGCCGGGTCGTAGCACTTCGGGCTCGGCGCCCGTGAGGTCGACGATCGTCGACTCGACACCCACCGGGCAGGGCCCGCCGTCGAGCACCATGTCGACCGCGTCACCGAGGTCGAGGCGGACATCGGCGGCGGTCGTGGGACTGACCTGGCCGAAACGGTTCGCGGAGGGAGCGGCCACACCGCCGCCGAACGCCGCGAGCAGGGCCAGGGCCAGGGGATGGTCAGGCACCCGGAGCGCAACCGTCGCCCGGCCCCCCGTGACCACGTCGGGCACCCGATCAGAGCGCCGGAGCACCAACGTGAGCGGGCCGGGCCAGAACACGTCGGCCAACAGCCGGGCGGCCGGGGGGACGACCGACGCCCATGCGTCGAGCAGTGCAGCATCGCCGACATGGACGATGAGCGGATGTCCGGATGGGCGGCCCTTGACCCGGAAGATCTGTTCGACGGCGCGGGGCTGGGACGCGTCGGCACCGAGGCCGTAGACCGTCTCGGTCGGGAAGGCCACGAGGCCGCCCCGCCGGAGCACCTCCGCGGCGGCCAGCACGGCATCGGCATCCACGGACGCGAGGTGATCGTCGGGGGCCACGCCTCCATGGTCGCGGCGGCCCGGCCACCACGCACATCGGCGCACCTACTCGACGAACCGGTACCCCATGCCGGGCTCGGTGATGAAGTGCCTCGGCCGCGACGGGTCGGGCTCGAGCTTGCGCCGCAGCGCCGCCATGTACACGCGGAGGTAATTGGTCTCGGTCTCGTAACCGGGGCCCCAGACCTCGTGCAGGAGGTGGCGCTGACTCACCAGCTTCCCCCGGTGTCTCGTGAGCTGTTCGATCAGACCCCACTCGGTGGGGGTGAGGTGGACCTCGTCGCCGTTGCGGGTCACCCGCTTGGCCCCCAGGTCGACGGTGAAGTCGTCGGTGACGACCACGGGCTGCTCCTCGGCGTTGACCCCGCGCCGCAAGGCGGCGCGCAGCCGGGCCAGCAGCTCGTTCATCCCGAACGGCTTGGTGATGTAGTCGTCAGCACCGGCGTCGAGGGCCTCGACCTTGTCGGCCTCGTCCTCGCGCACGCTCAACATGATGATCGGGATGGTGGTCCAGCCCCGCAGACCGCGCACCACCTCGATGCCGTCGATGCCGGGCAGGCCGATGTCGAGCACGACCACATCGGGATGGCGCTCGGCGGCAAGCACGAGCGCTTCTTCGCCGGTGCCGGCCAGGTCGACCTCGTAGCCCCGTGCCCGCAGATTGGTCGACAACGCCCGGCGGATCTGGGGCTCGTCGTCCACGACGAGCACCCTCGCCGAGGCGACCTCGCCTCCGGCGGCCGGGGGATGCTCCGCGCTGCTCATCCGGACTGCTTCATGGAGATCACGGTGGTCAGGCCGCCTCCCGGCGTGTCCTCGAGGAACAGCTCGCCGCCCATGGCGTCGACGAACCCCCGGGACACGGCCAGCCCCAGGCCCACCCCGGTGTCGGTACTGCGGTCGCCCAAGCGCTGGAAGGGCTCGAAGACCTTGTCGCGCTCCGCGGGATCGACCCCCGGGCCTCGGTCGATGACCCGGAGGTCGACCCGGTCCTCCACAGCGCCCGCTTCGACGCGGACGTGATGGTCGGGTGGCGAGTGGCGCAAGGCGTTGGCGGTCACGTTCGCCACCGCCCGCTCGAGCAGGGCCGGATCGGCCATCACGCGGGGCAGCGTCTCGGAGAGCTCCACCTTCACCCGGTCGGTCGCGCCGCTGATGCTGGCCAGCGCCTGAGGCACCACCTCCTCGAGGCCCACGGGGCGCAGGAGCACCTGCACCGCACCACTCTCGAGCCGGCTCATGTCGAGCAGGTTCCCGACGAGCAGGTTGAGGCGATCGGTCTCCTCGTCGATCGTGGTCAAGAACTCCTCGCGGTCGTCGAGGGTCCAGGCCACGTCGTCGGACAGCAGGCTCGTCACCGACGCCTTGATCGACGCGAGCGGCGTGCGCAGGTCGTGACTCACCGCCCGGAGGATCGCGGTGCGCAGATGATCGGCCTCGGCGAGGGCGGCCGCGTCGGCGGCCTCGGTCTGCAGCTCGCGGTGCTCGAGCGCCCGATTGAGCTGGGCCACGAACGCCAACAGGACCCTTCGGTCGTCGGCCCGCAACCCTGAGCCCGCCAGCACCAGCTGCGCATCGCCGACCAACCCCAGGGCCTCCTGCCCTTCGGGGCTCCCGGGCACAGGGGCACCCGCCGCGGCCTCGACGAGCCAACCGCTCCCACCATCGGGAACGAGCACGGCGACCGCGTCGAGGTCGAAGGTCGATCGCAGGTGGGCGACCAGCCCGTCGAGGGGGTCGGCCTCACCGACGAGTCCGCCGGCGACGCGCGCCAACGCCTCGGCCTCGGCTCGCGCCCGCTCGGCGTCGGCCGTCCGCCGCGAGGTCTGGCTCACCAGCGCGCTCACCAATGCAGCGACCGCTACGAAGACGGCCACCGCGACGACGTTCTGGAACTCGTTGATCGTGAACGTGTGGATGGGGGGTGTGAAGAAGTAGTTGACGGCGAGCGACGAGGCGACCGCTGCGACGAGCGCCGGCCACAAGCCACCCGTGGCAGCAACGGCGCTGACGAGCAGCAGGTAGAGCAGCATCTCGGCCGGCAGGTTGAGGTGACTGCGGGTCTGGGCCAACAGCAACGTGAGCAGCGGGATGCCGATCGTGGCCAGCAACCACCCGTAGATCTGACGGCGGGCGGACAGCGACGGCAGGCGACGTCGCTTGATCAGCCTGACCCCGTGGTCCTCGGAGGTTTCGTGGCTGATGACGTGCACGTCGATCGGGCCCGAGTCACGCACGACCGCATTGATCACCGAGCCCTGGAAGAGCTCGCGCCACCTGGTGCGCCGCGTCGCACCGAGCACGATCTGGGTGGCGTTCTCGGCCTTGGCGAACTCCAGCAGGGCCTTGCCCACATCGGCGCCCACGACCTCGTGGTACGCGCCGCCGAGATCGACGAGCAGCTGGCGGTGGCGCTCGAGCAGGTCGGACGGCGCGTCGGCCAGGCCGTCGCTGGCGCGGATGTGCACGCCGAGCAACTCCGCCTTCGACCGCTGGGCCATGCGGGCGGCGCGGCGGATCAGGTGCTCGCCACTGGGCGCGCCGGTGACGGCCACGACGACGCGTTCGCGTGTCTCCCACGGCTTGTCGATGCCGTGGAGCATCCGATAGTCCTTCAGCCCCGCGTCGACGCGGTCGGCCACCCACAACAGGGCGAGCTCGCGGAGTGCACCCAGGTTGCCGACGCGGAAGTAGTGCGCCAGCGCGGCATCGACCTTCTCCGGGGCGTAGATGTTGCCGTGCGCCATTCGCCGGCGCAGAGCCTCCGGGCTCATGTCGACGAGCTCGATCTGGTCGGCGGCCCGCACGACCTCGTCCGGAACGGTCTCGCGCTGCTTCACCCCGGTGATGTCCTCGACGACGTCGTTCACCGACTCGAGGTGCTGGATGTTGACCGTGCTGATGACGTCGATGCCCGCATCGAGCAGGTCGGCGACGTCCTCGTAGCGCTTGGCGTGCTTCACCCCCGGGACGTTGGTGTGGGCCAGCTCGTCGACGAGTACGACCTTCGGCCGCCGGGCCAGGATGGCCTCGACGTCCATCTCCTCGAACTCGGTGCCGCGGTAGTTGACCGTCTGCCGAGGGACGACCTCGAGATCTCGGATCTGCGCGGCGGTGTTGGCGCGGCCGTGGGTCTCGATGTACCCGACGACGACGTCGGTGCCGCGTCCGGCCCGTCGCCAGCCCTCGTTGAGCATGGCGAAGGTCTTGCCTACGCCAGGGGCCGCACCCAGATAGATGCGCAGATTGCCCCGGCTCATGGGTCCGAGTCTACGAACGGTCGAGCGCGAGGTTGAGTTCGAGCACGTTCACACCCGGCGACCCGAAGATGGCGAGCGTCCGGCCGTCCGTGTACTGGTCGACGAGCGACAGGACCCGGCTCTCGTCAAGACCCCGGGCCTTGGCCACCCGAGGCGCCTGTAGGCGGGCGTTGGCGATGGAGATGTGGGGATCGACGCCGGAGCCCGACGAGGTCACCGCGTCGACCGGCACGGCCACGTCGTCGGCCAGCCCGTTCGCACTGCGGTAGGCCTGCACCGCCGCGGTCACGTTGTCGATCAGATCGGGGTTGGTCGGACCCAGGTTGGATCCGCCGCTGTTCTGCAATGCCGGGTCGGTGGCGTCGCCGGGCTGGCCGTCGTCGCCCACCGAGCCGGCTGCGGTGATGCCGGCGGCGGACGGTCGAGCAGCGAAATACCGTTCGCCGGCGAACTGTTGGCCGATCAGGCTCGAGCCCACGACCGTGCCGCTCGAATCCTTGATCAACGAACCGTCGGCCTTCGAGGCGAAGACCCGCCCGATGCCGAACACGACGAGCGGGTACAGCAGACCGAGCAGGACGGTGAGCACGAGGACCACTCGCACGGCAGGAAGCAGTTGGCGTCGCATCATTTGACCCCCAGGGCCGTGATGAGCATGTCGATGAGCTTGATGCCGATGAACGGGGCGATGAGCCCGCCCAGGCCGTAGATGAAGATGTTGCGGCGCAGGATCGAGGCGGCACCCGCTGCCCTGAACTTGACGCCCCGCAGCGCGAGCGGGATCAACATAACGATGATCACCGCGTTGAAGATGACTGCGGAGAGAATCGCGGTGTTGGGGCTCGAGAGCTTCATGATGTTCAGCGTGTCGAGCGCGGGGAACACGCCCACGAACATGGCCGGGATGATGGCGAAGTACTTGGCCACGTCGTTGGCGATCGAGAACGTCGTCAGCGAGCCACGGGTGATCAGCAGCTGCTTGCCGATCTCGACGATCTCGATGAGCTTGGTGGGGTTCGAGTCGAGGTCGACCATGTTCCCGGCTTCCTTGGCCGCCTGGGTGCCGGTGTTCATGGCCACGCCGACGTCGGCCTGGGCCAGGGCCGGCGCGTCGTTGGTGCCGTCGCCGGTCATGGCGACGAGGAACCCGCCGGCCTGTTCCTTCTTGATCAGCGCCATCTTGTCCTCGGGCGTCGCCTCGGCGAGGAAGTCGTCGACCCCGGCCTCTTCGGCGATCGCGGCGGCGGTCATGGGGTTGTCGCCGGTGATCATCACCGTGCGGATGCCCATGCGCCGCAGCTCGTCGAAGCGGTCACGCATGCCGTGCTTCACCACGTCCTTGAGCTGGATCACACCCAGCACACGACCGTTCTCGACGACCGCGAGCGGGGTTCCGCCCTGGGCGGCGATGCCATTGGCCTCGATGTCGAGCTCGGGCGGCACCTCACCGCCCTGCTCGACCACGTAGCGCTTGACCGCGTCGACGGCGCCCTTGCGGATGTGGCGGCCCTCCACGTCCACCCCGCTCATGCGGGTCTGGGCCGTGAACGGCACCAGCTCGGCGCCGACGAGCTCGCGCTCGCGTAGGCCGTAGCGCTCCTTCGCGAGCACCACGATCGACCGTCCTTCGGGCGTCTCGTCGGCCAGGCTCGACAGCTGGGCCGCGTCGGCCAGCTCGTTCTCCTTCACGCCCGGCACGGGCAGGAACGCCGCGGCCTGGCGGTTGCCGAGGGTGATGGTGCCGGTCTTGTCGAGCAAGAGGGTCGAGCAGTCGCCCGCCGCCTCGACGGCGCGGCCGCTCATGGCCAGCACGTTGCGCTGCACCATCCGGTCCATGCCGGCGATGCCGATGGCCGACAGCAACGCCCCGATCGTGGTGGGGATCAGGCACACCAGCAGGGCGATCAGCACGATCACCTTCTGCTGGGCATCGGAGTAGATGGCGAACGGCTGCAGCGAGACCACGGCCAGCAGGAAGATGATCGTGAGCCCGGCCAGCAGGATGTTCAGCGCGATCTCGTTGGGGGTCTTCTGCCGGCTCGCCCCTTCGACGAGCGCGATCATGCGGTCGAGGAAGGTCTCGCCCGGCTTGGCCGTGATGCGCACCACGATCTCGTCGGACAGCACCCGCGTGCCGCCGGTGACCGCGGAGCGGTCGCCGCCCGACTCGCGGATGACCGGGGCGGACTCGCCGGTGATGGCCGACTCGTCGACCGAGGCGATCCCCTCGATCACCTCGCCGTCACCGGGCACGAGCTCACCGGCGGGCACGACGCACTCGTCGCCCACCTGGAGGTCCGGGCTCGGCACCTCCGCCGTCGACCCATCGGGACGGCGCACCCGGGCCATTGTGTCGCTGCGAGCCTTGCGCAGCGAGTCGGCCTGGGCCTTGCCGCGACCTTCGGCCATGGCCTCGGCGAAGTTGGCGAACAGCACGGTGAACCACAGCCAGGCGGCGACGAGGCCCGCGAAGAGGTTCTCCTGGCCGGTCGAGGAACGAAGGTCGCGGAAGAACACGATGGTCGTGAGCACGCTGCCCACCTCGACGACGAACATCACCGGGTTCGTCGCCATCTTGCGGGGATTGAGCTTCACGAAGCTGTCGAGCACGGCCCGGCGCAGGATCTGCGGGTCGAACATCGACGCCTTCTGCTTCTTGAGACCGTCCGTGTGGGCCGGCTCTTGAACGACGGTTTCGGTGTCCACTGCTCAGGCTCCCAGGTGCTCGACGATGGGGCCGAGGGCCAACACCGGGAAATAGGTGAGGCCGACGACGATGATCACGACGCCGAGCAGCAGGCCGGTGAAGAGCGGCGTGCCGGTCGGGAAGGTTCCGGCCGATGCCGGTACCGGCTGCTTGCGGCCGAGTGAGCCGGCGATGGCCAGCGCCGGCACGATCAGCAGGAACCGGCCCATCAGCATGGCGATTCCCAGCGTGGCGTTGTACCAGTCGGTGTTACCGGTGAGGCCGGCGAACGCCGAACCGTTGTTGTTGGCTGCCGAGGTGTAGGCGTAGACCACCTCGCTGAGGCCGTGCGGGCCGGGGTTCAGGATCGACGCCTTGGCCGGGCCCAGCAGCACCGCGGCGCCGGCGAATGCGAGCACCGCCAGCGGCACCACCACGATGTACAAGACGACGAGCTTCATCTCCGCGGACTGGATCTTCTTCCCGAGGTACTCCGGTGTTCGCCCGACCATGAGGCCGGCGATGAACACCGCCAGGAGGACGAAGATCAACATGCCGTAGAGGCCCGACCCCACGCCGCCGGGGCTCACCTCACCGAGCATGATGTTCACCAGCGGGACCATGCCGCCGAGCGGGGTGAACGAATCGTGCTGGGAGCTGATGGCACCGGTCGAGGTGCCGGTGGTGGTGGCCGCGAAGAGGCCGGACTCGGCCGGGCCGAAGCGGACCTCCTTGCCCTCGGCGTTGCCGCCGGCCGACGTGGAGGTGACCGCCTGGCTCGCCCCCAACGAGGTGAGGTTGGGGTTGCCGTGGGCCTCGAACCCGATGGCCAGGCCGGCCGACACGATCCACAGGGTGAACATGGCCGCGAAGACCACCCACCCCTGCTTCTGGTCCTTGGCCATCTTTCCGTAGGCGAAGGTGAGCGAGAACGGCAGGACGAGGATCGCCAGCATCTCGAGCCAGTGCGTCAACCCGTTGGGGTTCTCGAAGGGATGGGCGGAGTTGGCGTTGACGAACCCTCCGCCGTTGGTGCCGAGCTCCTTGATCGCTTCCTGGCTCGCTACCGGGCCACCGGCGGGGATCACCTGTGCCGCACCTTCGACCGTGACCGCGGTGGTGTGGCCGGAGAAGTTCTGCACCACGCCCTGGCTCACGAACACAACCGCGAACAGGAGTGACAGCGGCAGGAGCACCCGGATGACCATTCGGGTGAGGTCGACCCAGAAGTTGCCCACGGTCTGGCTGCGCCGGCGTACGAGGCCGCGGATGAGGGCCATGGCGACGCCCAGACCCACCGCGGCCGACACGAAGTTCTGCACCGCCAGGCCCATCATCTGGGTGAGGTGGCTCATGGCGGTCTCGCCGGCGTAGTTCTGCCAATTGGTGTTGGTGAGGAAGCTCGCCGCCGTGTTGAACGACAGGGCCGGAGGTACCGCCGACTGCCCGTCGGGGTTGAGCGGCAGCGCGCCCTGCACCCGCAGAAGCACGTAGAGGAAGATCACCGACACGAGGCTGAACGCGAGCACCGAGAGGGCGTAGACGCTCCAGCGCTGTTCGCGCTCCGGGTCGATGCCGCCGATGCGGTACACGACCCGTTCGAGGGGGAGGAAGAAGCGGTCGCCCGGCGAGCGGTCGAGGCCGAGCTCCTTGCGGCCGAAGACCCTGGCCATGTAGGTGCCCACCACCGGTGTGAGCGCGACGACCGCCACGATGAGGAGCGCGGTGAACACCCAGTCGTAGACCGTCATCAGAACTTCTCCGGCACGATCAGCGCGGCCACGAGGTACGCGCAGAGCAGCACCGCGATGATCAAACCGACCACGTTGTCGTAGCTCATCGGGCCCCTACCTCCACATCGCTGTCGGACTCGGACGAACCCTGATCGTCGGGGGGTCCGGTGTCGGGACCGATGACCCGGTCGCACCCGCGCACGAAGAGCACGGTGAGCGCGAAGAAGCCGATGATGACCGCGAGGAAGATCACGTCTGCCATGGCGGCCATTTGACCCGGTGATCTCCCGGAGGGGAAGGGCCTTTGCGCCGTCTTTTCGGGCGGCGAACACGATTTGTCACCGTCTTGACGCGTCCCGTCGCCGGCACGACCCACTCCGGGGGCATCACCTGGTGTGATACCCACCGGGGTACCTATCACGGTCAGGACTTTCGTCCCTACCAATACCCCCGGGGGTAGTGGAGACTCAGGGGAGACACCCGCGTGGCGCCTCCGGCGCCGAGAGAGGCTCTCCCCCCATGACCCACAAGATCGTCATCCTCGGAGGGGGCACCGGCGGCACGATCATGGCCAACCGGCTGCGCCGGGTCTATGACCCGACCGAGGCCGAGATCACCGTGATCGACGAGAACGACAGCCACGTCTACCAACCCGGGCTGCTATTCGTCCCCTTCGGCCTCACCCATCCCGAGGACATCGTCCGGCCCCGCCAACGCCAGCTGCACGACGACATCACGTTCACGCTCTGCCCCATCGACCGGGTCGACAAGTCCGCGAACGAGGTGCACCTGAACGACGGCGCCGTCGTCCCCTACGACGTCTTGATCATCGCCACCGGTGCCACCGTGCTTCCCGACGAGACCGAGGGCCTGACCGGCCCCGGCTGGATGGAGAAGGTGTTCACCTTCTACACGCTGCCCGGCGCCGCCGCCCTCGAAGGTGCCCTGGCCCGATTCGACGGCGGCCGGCTCGTCGTGAACGTGGTCGACATGCCGATCAAGTGCCCCGTCGCGCCGCTCGAGTTCGCGTTCCTCGCCGACTGGTACTTCCACGACCGAGGCATCCGCGACGACGTCGAGATCACCTACGTCACCCCGCTCGACGGCGCCTTCACCAAACCGGTGGCGGCCCAGACCCTCGGCGGCCTGCTCACCGAGAAGGGCATCGAGCTCGTCACCGAGTTCAACACCGGTGAGGTGGACGGCGCGGCCGGCAAGCTCATCAGCTACGACGGGCGCGAGGTGCCCTTCGACCTGGCCGCGGTGATCCCGCTGCACGGTGGGTCCGAGTACGTCGGGCGCTCGCCCGAGCTGGGCGACGAGCTCAACTTCGTACCCGCCGACAATGCCACCCTGCAGTCCGAGGCGGCACCCAACATCTTCGTCATCGGCGACGCGTCGAACCTGCCGGCGTCGAAGGCCGGGTCGGTCACCCACTTCGAGGGCGAAGTGCTCACCGAGAACGTGCGCCGATTCCTGGCCGGCCAGGAGCTCGACGCGAGCTACGACGGCCACGCCAACTGCTTCATCGAGACGGGCTTCAAGAAGGCCCTGCTCATCGACTTCAACTACGAGACCGAACCGCTGCCCGGCCATTTCCCCGGTAGTGCCGGCCCCATGCCGCTGCTGAAGGAGTCGCGGCTCAACCACCTCGGCAAGCTCATGTTCCAGTGGTTCTACTGGCATGCCCTGCTGCCCGGTCGCGACATGCCCGGCATCAAGGCCGACATGCCCGCCGGCGGCAAGCACCGCCCCGAGGCCTGACCCCCCCCCGACCACCCGTCACGAGAGGACGACCAGATGAGCACCATGACCATCGCCGGCAACGACATCGAGCTGAACGACGAGGGCTTCCTCGTCGACCCCAACCAGTGGACCGAGGAGGTCGCCGTCGAACTGGCCAAGGAGAACGACATCGACCCGCTGACCGATCAGCACTGGCAGGTCATCAACTTCATGCGCAAGGAGTACTTCGAGAAGGGCACCGGCCCGACGGTGCGCGTGCTCGGCAAGGTGTCGGGCGTCTCGGTGAAAGAGCTCTACCAGCTCTTCCCGAAGGGTCCGGCCAAGATCGCGGCGAAGATCGCCGGCATCCCCAAGCCCCGCGGCTGCATCTGATACCCAGACGACCCGCAACGACCGCCGGCGTCCTCTGACGCCCGGGAAAGGAGCGCTCCCCGTGAGCGACACCGAGAAGCCAGCCCCGATCGAGAAGGTCTCGATCGTCATCTCCAAAGGTTCGCTCGACGGCGTGTACCCCGGCCTCATCATGGCCAACGGAGCCCGCGCCGAGGGCATCGAGGTGAACCTGTTCTTCACCTTCTTCGGCCTCGACGCCATCCACAAGAAGCGGGCCGAGCACATCAAGGCGGCGACGGTCGGCAACCCCGGCATGCACATGGCCACCGTGGTCGGTGCGCTGCCGGGCATGTCCGCCATCGCGACGCACATGATGGAGAAGAAGATGACCGCGCTCGACATCCCGTCGGTGCCGGAGTTCATCGAGTTCATCTCCGATACGGGGGCCGGGATCTACGGCTGCCAGTTGGCCGCTGACATGTTCGGCTTCACCAAGGACGACTTCGTCGAACAGGTGCAGGACATCATCACCGTCGGCGAGTTCTACGAGATGGCCGCCGGAGGCCAGATAATCTTCACCTGAGGCGCCCCGCCGTCTGGCCCGCCGCGGTGGCACCACCTACCGTGGACTCGTCATGGAACCCATCGTGATCCGCAGCCGCAACACCACGTTCCTGGTGATCCTTGGCGCGCTGATGATCGTCAGCCTCGCCTGCCTGCTGGTCGGCTTGCTCTGGATCGGCCTGCCCGTCGCCCTCGTCGCGATGGTGCTGGCCATCGTCGTGGCGCGCCAGGCGGTGATCTTCTACGACGGCGGCGTGGTCATCCGCTCGGCCACGGGCAACCAGAGCTGGCGGTGGTCCAACGTCGAGTCTTTCGACGTCGCCGACCGCCCGACGGGTGGCGAGCCCGTCCGCACCCTGCGCATGAACCTCAACAGCGGCGAACAGATCTGGCTCACGTTGTGCCACGACCCCGACCCCGATCTGGTCAAGGTGGTGAACGACGAGGTCCGGGCCCGTCGGGCCTGAGTCCTGCAAGTGGTCCGGGTGGTGACCCTTGTCACGACGCGTCACCTCGCCGTAGGCTCGCGCCCCGAGCATCACGTCCGAGCCAAAGGAACCCCACATGCCGAGCACTCGCCGCATCTGGCTGCCCGTCGCCTTCGTCCTGATCCTGATGGGGGCCGGGGCCGCCTGTCAGCCGGTCGTGCTGCCCGGCGCCACCGGGCCCGCATGCCCCCAGGGCACCTACACCCTGAAGAGCGAGACCATCACGGGCACGTTGGCCACCAAGTTCGGCACGGTCACCGCCACGCCCGTTCCCGGCGGGTCGATCACCCTCACCAACACGGCCACGACCTGGCAGCTGAAGGCCAACCAGTCGGTCACCGTCACGGGCACCACCCCCTACGGAGCCGTTGCCGGCACCGTCAAGCTCGATGCCACCGCCAACGGCACCTACACCACCAACGGCGGCACGCTCACCTTCTCGGTCGGGTCGCTGTCGGGCACGGCGTCGTTCACCGGCACCGTCGCCGGCAGGCCGTTCAGCGGCACCTTGAGCCTCCCGGGCGGCGACGACCTCGACGAACTGGTCGCCCTGCGGGGCAGCGCCGGCTACACCTGCGGCGCCTCGAGCCTGAGCCTGCAGTTCTCGGGCCTCAAACTCGACTTCTGATACTCGCCGCTGACGGTCGACTGGGGACGGCGCCGGAAGGGTGGAGGTGAGCGGATTCGAACCGCCGGCCTCTACGTTGCGAACGTAGCGCTCTAGCCAACTGAGCTACACCCCCGTGGGGAGCATCAGGATAGCCGGTGAGCGCGACGGTCCCGAATCGTGTCGGGCCGATCGATGAGGCGGGATGCTCTGTTCGATGCAGAGGAGATGCGCTACGAAGAAGGTGATGGTGCACCGATCCCCCGATTCCCCAACACCCCATCGGCGGCGGCTGCTCGTCGCGGTCGTCGGGGTCGTCGCGGCCCTTGTGCTCGGCGCCTGCAGCCAGCAGGTGATCCGAACCATGAACCTCGTGAACGACTCGCGAACGGCCGCCGGCATCGCACCCCTCACCTACAACGCGTCGGTGTACTTCAAGGCCCAGGCCTTCTCGAAGCAGCTCGCTGACGAGCAGGTGCTGCACCACTCGAACCTGGCGGACAACAACCCCGAGCCCTGGCTCTTCCTCGGCGAGAACGTCGGCACCGGGTGGTCACTCGAGCAGGTGCACACGGCATTCATGAACTCGCCCGGTCACCGCGCCAACGTGCTCGAGCCTCGCTTCCAGTACTTCGGCGTCGGCGTCACCATCGACGGCAATGCCCGCTACTGGGTCGTGCACGAATTCATGCAGATGTAGTGGCAGGGCGCTTGGGGCCCTTCGCACCGGCGACCGGCCCACTGGATGCTCGGGTCGGCTGGCGGCCGCGGTCAGTGCGCCGAGGCGGAGCGAGGCAGGCGCAGAGCGGAGTCAGGATCCGGGGCCGGCGATGAGGGCGCCAGGTAGCGGACCTTGGCCCGCCGCTCGGTGGCCAGTTGCTGAGCCCGCACGAGCAGGCCGACATAGGCGCCGAGCGTCAACAGGGCCAGCACGAACACCACCACGAACAGACCACCGGCCACGACGGCCAGCAGCAGCGTCACCATGGCGGCACCGCCGAGACCGAACAGGACGTCGCGGCGGCGGCGGCGGGCCGCGCCGAGGGTCATGACCGCTCCGGGCTTGCGGGTCGCGTACAGCGGCACGATGCCGGTCGGGGCGTCACGGCGCTGGGATCGGTGCAGCCCGGGGAGATGGGGCAGGTGACCCGCAGGGGCCGTGCGCTCGAGCGTCGAGAGGTGCTTGCTGAACGACGAGATGGAGTTGACGCTCCGATTCTCGGTTCGGCTGCGGAGCCACGAGGCCAGGTAGACGGCCCAGACCACCGCAAGGATGAACAGCACCACGAATGTCACGCTCCGGGCCTGCCTTCGGTGTTCAGGACCGTAGCGAGGGGCTCGCTCGAGCAGGTGGATGCCGGGCGGCCACTGCCTCGGTCGGCCAGTGGGTTATTACATTTCTACTACGAAAAGGAGACGGGCGAAACCGTGGGGCCACGTGACGTTCACCTCCCGTGACCAGCGTCACGTAGGTCATCCGACCCACGGCGCCCGCGGCACGCTCAGTCGAGACCGAGCGCGTCGTCGTCGAGCTCGTCGAAGCCGTCCCGCAACGCCATCGCGCTCAGCCCGGGCTGCCCCTCGGTGGGGTCGCCCAGCGTGGCGTCGGGGTCGCGTCGGTAGACGCCCGAGCGACCTCCGGTCTTCTCCCACA
>Ga0209048_10001130_pt1 | contig 27835 bp, 33 predicted proteins | sample FrelakmetCRP12CR_FD_187146 | JGI IMG/M metagenome (GOLD analysis project Ga0209048, IMG submission 187146) | Freshwater lake sediment microbial communities from the University of Notre Dame, USA, for methane emissions studies - CRP12 CR (SPAdes)... | ecosystem: Environmental > Aquatic >... | reverse complement strand
AGTCCCTGGAGCGGGAGGGCATATGTACAGGACTGAGCTGATTATCGTCGCGGCGGCCACAGCCCTGGGGCTTTGTGTGGGGTGCGGGTCCTCGACGCCGCACGCCGGAGGCTCGACCGTGGTCACGACCGCCTCGCCGTCGACGTCGAGTGCTACGGCAGCGACGGCAACGGCGAGCACGACTTCGGCCGGGACCACCGCCAAGAGCACCGCGACAGCACCGAAGGCTTGCAGCGTGCTGACGGTCGGCGAGGTGGCCAACCTTCTCGGCGGCACCGTGACCGCGGCGCCTGGGAGCGCCGTCGATCGCAGTTCGGAGTGCCTCTTCAAGAGTTCGGGTGGGCGGACCGTGGACGTGAAGGTCGCCTGGACCGTGGCCAACGAGGCGTTCTCGGTGACGCCAGCGAAGTTTGCCGCCGAGATGGCCAAGTACTCCGGCACGGCGTTCTCTGGCGCCGGCGACGCCGCGTACGTGGTGAAGGCGAACTCGTTCGAGGCGTTCCTGAAGGGCGACCTCGAAGTCGTGCTCGTCTATGACACCTCGCTCGTCTCGCCCGACGACGTCACGAAGTTCGAGCAGCTGGCCGTCGCCGCAGCCGGGCGAGTGTGACCCGGTGGGACCGCTGGTATGATCCCCGACCCGACGCCGGACGACCCCCGAACGGGTGATCCGCCTCGGATCTCGACTTGGGTCGGGATCGGCGGCGTGATCATCACGGTGATCGTGATCATCACGGTCACCCGGTGGAACGGCGGTGGTGGCCCGCGACGCGCGACATCGACCTCGACCGGCCCGGCCTCGAGCTCGGTGACCTCACCCGCCACGAGCGCCTCGCCGGTCACGGCCGGCTCCTGCAACCCCGGCGACGTGCGGCTCACCGTCCACCTCTACGGTCACATCGACATCGCCATGACCTACGACGACAGCTCGGGGGCGGGTCAGACGTCCTGGCCGGCCGGCAACGCACCCTTCCCGAACTCCTTCCCCCACTACCCGGCGCCCTGGCTCCGCTATGGCTGCTTCCACCCCGGAACGACGGTGCACCTCACGTTCCACAACGCCGACGAGCCCTGGCTCGAGTACTCGCGCACCGCCAGCGGGGAGTGCAACCGCACCACCGGTCCGCTCAAGGTGGGCCAGACGGCCGATCAACTGAGCGCGCCGGGGACCTGCAACGTCGGCCTCCAGAACGCCGACGTCGAGTTGACCGCCTACTGGGCCGATCCGTCGTTCGTCAACGGCGCGCTGACCGCGTTCGCAGAATTCCCCGCCTGCCTGCCCAATGGAACGCCCGGCTACTGCCCGCCCGCGGGGAGTTGACCGCGCGAGGAGATCGCTTGAGGGCATGCCATGTCTCCGCGCTCCGCTAACAGCTGGCTGACATCTACGACCCGGCCGGGTCCTGCGGGCACGTCGCTTGATAAGGACCAAGCGATCCGAGATAGGTCGTCCACTCTTCCTGCGTCAGATTGCGCCCGGCGTCCTCGCACGCCTTGCGAGCCCACGAGGCCGGGTCGAGGTCGTAGACGACGATCGGTCCACCTGTACTGCTTCCGATGTAGGCGGCCCTAGCGTCGGGGGTGAACGGGGGTGGAGGACGGGGTCGGCCGTGTTGTCGAGCTTGACCGGTCGTCCCACGACGCCTCCAGTAGTCAGGTCGATCAGCTCAAGCTCGAACGGTGTCAACGGCCAGGTTTCGGTCCTCGCTCGTGGCCAGCAAGAGTCCTCACCCCTCGGCGGTGAGTCGTCAGGGTTTGGGGGGCTTGGGTGCGCCTCCTTTCGCGCGGGCTTCGCGCATGCGGCAGCTGTCGCCGCTGGTGACGATGTGGGCGTGGTGCAGGAGCCGGTCGAGCACGGAGCCGGCGTGTCGCCGGGTTACTGCAGCGACGAAGCGCGGTCAGCCGGCGAAAGCCGCGGCCAGCGATTCGTGGGCGGCGGAGATCACCAGGTCACCCCACTGTGCATCTGCAAGTCGGCCCGGGAGTTGGCCCGGTCTGGTGGACACGGGATTGCGGTAGTTCAGCCTGCCACGGCGGTGGCGTAGACCTCAGCCGGGGCGCGGTGGCCGAGGCCGGCTTGGTGACGGGTCAGTTGACCAAAGGTCTAAAGCGTTCGTGGCAGTCACCGGGGTCCAAGGATCGGGCGTGCCGGTGGGACGTTGGATGACGACAACCGCGCCGACCGATCGATCTTGGGTGTCGTCGAGGAACGTGAACCGGGCTGCGAACACGGTGATGCTGCCGTCGGCGCGCAGCACCGGGAGATGGAACGGAACTGCGTCTGCGGAACGAGGGCCTCCGGCCATCGCCCGTCGTAACCCATCGCGGTGACGGTCGCGAGATTCGTTGGGGACGATCATCTCGACGTCGTTCCCGATCGCTTCGCTGGCCAGTACCCGATCCACTCGAACGCGTTGCCCGACCACGCGTTGATCGCGCCGGTGCGATTGACAGCGATGACCGCCGTCTCTTCGTGCTCATCCTCAGTGTCGCGTCGTGAGAGAGCGCTCGCGTCCGTGCTGTCGGTCGGGGTGGTGGAGCGCTTCGAACCTTCGAGCATCGGGTATCGCCCGACGAGGATCGCGGCGACGCCGAGGAGCTTCAGGGTGCCGATGAACCGGATGGAGTGCTCCGGGTAGCCGAGGAGGGTGATCAGTGCGACGGCGTCGAGTCGCGCCTCGCTGCCGCTGACCCGTCGATCGACACGCTCGGGTGTCGACTTGGCGGTTCGCTGCAGAGATGCGGTTCGATTTGCCGTCGGGCCTGCGGCTGGGCGCGCGGAGTCGAGGGCGGAACACGACAGGCGATTCTGGAGCCATTGGCGTTGGTCAGCACCCACGTCGGTTTCCGAGCCCCACAGGCACCGGCCGTCGCGCCAGCGATGGTCTCTATCGTCGGCGAAAGCGTTGGTGGCGGTAGGAACTAGGTACTACCATCGGGGCTCATGCCGGTTCGCAAGCTCTCTGTTGCACTCGAGGACGAGACTGCTGCGGCCGCAGCAGCTGCCGCAGAACGTCGTGGTGTGAGCCTGTCATCGTGGTTGAACGAGGCCGCCGAGCACGCATTGCGGGTCGAGGCTGGACTCCGTGCCGTGGCCGAGTGGGAGGCGGAGCACGGCTCTCTGACCGAGGGCGAGCTCGCCGAAGCTGACCGCTTCCTGGCCGGCAAGCGGCGCCGTCGCGCCTCGTGAGCGGGTACCTCTACGACACCGGTGCCCTTATCGCTGCTGAACACGGCGAGCGCCTCATGTGGGCGGTCCACCGCCGGATCCTGGATCAAGGCATCCGGCCCACCATCCCGTCGACGGTGCTTGCGCAGGCGTGGCGGGGTGGACCCCAACCGGAGCTGTCGAGGCTTCTTGCCGGGTGCGAGGTGCGCGAGTTCACCGAGCAACACGCGCGCACGGTCGGGCGCGTGCTAGGCCAGACCGGTGCCGCCGACATCGTCGACGCCAGCGTCGTGGTGATCGCCCAGCGATTCAACCAAGAGGTCCTGACCAGCGATCCAGATGACCTCGGACCGATCGCCACCGCTCTCGGACGTCCCAGCGTCGCGATCCGAGCACTCAGCGACCTCGGCCGTCGCTGAACAGCCGGTCCTGCTCGCTGGGTGGTCCCACGATCCGCCGCGCCGAGGTTCGAACGCACCACTTCGCTCACAACCACAAGCGCGGAGCCCGCACCAGGCCCGGCGAAGCATCGGCACCGCGGTCGCGTTCGACGAGCGCCGCGCACGATCGGAAGGTCGGGACGCCTATGTGACATCTTTTCTACGATCATCGCATCCGTGCGATACCGCCGGTGTGGCTGACGTCGAGCTGCATGACGAGATCGTGGAGTGGATGGAGTCGCTCGACGATGACGAGTGGGATCGGACGGTCGTGGTGAAGGAGACCGCGATGGCCAACTACTCCCGTTGGGACGACACCAAGAACAAGCGCCGGACAGCGAGCGCCGAGGTGCGCGCCGAGGTCGAGCACCACCTCGCGCTCGGCCAGTTGATCTACGACCTGCGCACTGGCGCTGGGCTGAGCCAACGCGAACTCGGTGATCTCCCGTCTCGAGGAAGGCGGCGGCGCCAAGAACCGGATTGACACCCTCGCCCGCGTCGCCGAAGCCCTCGGCCGGCACCTCATCGTGTCCTTCCCCGAGAAGGTCCCAATCAAGCTCAAAGACGCCGTCCAGGTCGCCTGAGCGCCCTCACCGCCCGAGCGTCAGCGTTGCAGTCGACGCGCGGTTCGGGCCCCCTCCACCACCCGACGAGGACTGGTCGGAAGCACCTTCTGACCAGATCTTCGCGCGCGGGATCCAGGCCGTTGACACCTCTTGGTTCGTGGAGCTGGCGGGAATCGAACCCGCGTCCGCCAGGCGATGACCACCCGTGCTACGACCATTCCCGAGTTCGGGGCTCACGTTGCCCCACTGCCGGGTCGGTTGACCGCCGAGGCGGTCCCCGGGCCGTCTTGCCGGCCTGTCAGCGGTCTTTCCCGCCGTCAGCGGTCTTTCCCGCCGCCATCCCCCGCTTCTGTTGCCGGGCTGCGGTGGATCGGCCCCGTGCGGCTTCTCAGCTCACGATGTCACTCCCGTCACCTGAGGATCAGGCGGCGAGAGAGAACTGCTGGTTTTCGGCAGTTGTTGGTTGTGCCCCGTTTAGCGAGTCTGAGCAACTCGGGTCGCACGTCCGGCCATGGTCTCTGACGTCGAAGCCGATCAGCCCCGTGGCTTTGGTACGAGGCCATGCTAGCGGTCAGGTCATGCCCTTGCGCTGGCGACCGAGGGCCCGGGCCGTCTCGCGGGCGGCATCCCGCTCGGCGATGGCCTGGCGGCGGTCCTGGGTCTTGCGGCCCTTGGCCAGCGCGAGCTCGACCTTGGCCCGCCCGTCACGGAAGTAGATCGACAGCGGCACGAGGGCCAGGTGCTCCTGGGCCACGCGGGCGCGGAGCCGGTCGATCTCGTGGCGGTTGAGCAGGAGCTTGCGGCGCCGGTCGGGGTCGACGGCCCCGACCCCGTGGGCGAAGGTCCAGGGGGCGATGTGGACCCCCTCGAGCCAGCACTCGCCCCCTTCGATCCGGGCGTAGGCGTCGGCGATCTGGACCTTGGCCTCGCGCAGGGACTTGACCTCGGGGCCGGCGAGGACCAGGCCGGCCTCGACGACGTCCAGGATCGTGAAGTCGTGGCGGGCCTTGCGGTTCGAGGCGATCGGTCGGGTTCCGGTTGGGCGGGCCATGGCGGGCCGTCACCGTACCGGTATCGTGCGCCCCTCGATGCTGCGATTGAGCCGCCTGGCCCACGCCGAGATCGTCGGGCACGCCTACGACGGCCTGCCCGACGAGGCCTGCGGTCTCCTCGGCGGGGACCCTCGCACGGGCAAGGCCTCGGTCTTCTACCGATGCCGCAACGACGCCCGCTCGAGCCGGGTGTACACGGTGGCGCCGGGCGACCACCTGCGGGCCGAGCGCGACGCCGAGCGTCGCGGGCTCGAGATCATCGGCGTCGTGCACAGCCACACCCACACGCCGGCCTCTCCGAGCCCGACCGACGTGGCCCAGGCCCCGGACCCGTCCTGGCACTACGTGATCGTGTCGCTGCAGGCCGACGCGCCCGTTGTGCGCTCCTACCGGATCGTCGAAGGCGCCGTCAGCGAGGAAGCGGTGGCCCTGGAGGCCCGGTAGGATTCCTGACCGTTCCCATCGGCGTTGTCACCTTGCCACCGTGTTCGGAGCCGCCATGCCCATCTTCGAGAGCGTGCTCGACCTGATCGGCAACACGCCCCTGGTGGACGTGAGCCGGCTGTCGCCGAAGCCCGGCGTGCGCATCCTGGCCAAGCTCGAGAGCCAGAACCCCTTCGGCTCGGTGAAGGACCGCATCGCCCGCTCGATGATCGAGGCGGCCGAGAAGGACGGGACGCTGCGTCCCGGCCAGACGATCGTGGAGCCCTCGTCGGGCAACACCGGGATCGCGATGGCGGCCATCGCCGGCATGAAGGGCCACCCGATCAAGATCCTGCTGCCCGACAGCGTGTCCGTCGAGCGCCGCCAGATGCTCGAGGTCTACGGCGCCGAGGTCATCCTCACGCCGGGGCCGGAGGGGTCCAACGGCGCCGTGCGGCGGGCTCAGGACCTCGCCGAGCAGAACCCGCAGTGGTGCTTCCTCTACCAGTACGCGAACGACGCCAACCCGCGGGCCCACTACGAGACGACCGGGCCCGAGATCTGGCGCGACTGCCCGGAGGTGACCCACTTCGTGGCCGGCCTGGGCACGAGCGGGACGTTGATGGGCGTGGGCCGGTACCTGAAGGAGCGCAACCCGGCGATCAAGGTGGTCGCCGTGGAGCCGCCCCTCGGCGAGCGGGTCGAGGGGCTGCGCAACCTCGACGAGGGCTACATCCCGCCGATCTTCGAGAACTGGCACGGCCTCGACGTGTTGGACCGCAAGCGCGTGGTGCGGCCCCGCGAGTCGATCGAGTGGACGAGGCGCCTCGTCTCGGACTGCGGGGTGTTCGCGGGCATCTCGTCGGGCGCGGCCCTGGCCGGAGCGGTCAAGGTCGCCGGCGAGATCGACGAGGGCACGATCGTGTTCATCGTGTGCGACGGCGGGTGGAAGTACCTCTCCACCGGGGCCTACACCGACGACCTCGACGAGGCCGAGAAGAAGGCCGAGCGCATCATCTACTTCTAGCTTCTGGGGACGTCTGCGAAGCTGCCCCGGTGCGCGTCGAGCTCCACGATCACGACCCGGCCTGGGCGGAGCAGTTCGCCGACCTCGCCGCCGGGCTGCGAGCCGCCCTCGGCCCGACGGTGCTCCGCCTCCACCACATCGGGTCGACCTCGGTCCCGGGGCTGGCGGCCAAGCCGATCATCGACCTCCAGCTCACGGTGGCCACGTTCGAGCGCTTCGACCACTGGCGCCCGGCCATCGAGGCCCTCGGCTACAGCTGGGACACCGACAACGACGACCGCCGCAAGCGCTTCTTCGCCTTGCGCTCGCCTCGGCGGGCCAACCTCCACGTGCGCCGCTTCGGCTGCCAGAGCCAGGCGCTGGCGCTGCTGCTGCGCGACTACCTGCGGGCGGAGCCCTCGGCCCGGGGTCGCTACGAAGCCACCAAGCGGGCGCTCGCCCAGCGCGACTGGGACAGCATCGACGACTACGCGAACGCCAAGGGCGACACCATCTGGACCTTGATCCGCGAGGCCGACGTGTGGAGCTGGGGGAGCGGCTGGTTCGACCCTCCTAGCGACGCGTGAACTCGACGCCGGCTCGGCGCAGGAGCTCGGCGACCGTCGCCAGCGGGAGTCCGACCACGTTCGAGGCGCTTCCCTCGATGCGCTCCACGAACACTGCCCCGGACCCCTGGAGGGCGTAGGCGCCGGCCTTGTCGAGCGGCTCGCCGGTGCCGACGTACCAGGCGATCTCGGCCTCGCTCATCGCCGTCATGGTGACGGCCGTACGCACCACCGTGGACTCGACGTGCCCGTCGGCCCGGCGCACCGCCACCCCGGTGAGCACGTCGTGGGTGCGTCCGGCCAGGGCGGAGAGCATCCGGGCCGCGTCGGTCCCGTCGGCCGGCTTGCCCAGGATGATGCCGTCGAGGACCACCGTGGTGTCGGCGGCGAGCACGACCGCGCCGGCGCCGGCGACGGCGGTGGCCTTGGCCCGAGCCACCCGCTCCACGTAGACGACGGGGTCCTCGCCCAGGCCGGGCGTCTCGTCGACGTCGGGGGCCACGACGTCGAAGGCCAGCCCGAGCCGGCCGAGCAGGTCGTTCCGGCGGGGCGACGCCGACGCGAGCACCAGGGCGCTCATCCGCCGCAGGCTCGGTCGTCGGCCCCCGCCGGCGCCTGCGTCGACTCGGGATCGTCCAGCCAGCCCTCGGGCAGCGTCACCCGCCGGGGGCCGGCTTGGGGGCCGCGAAGCAGGCGCATCCCTCCCGGGCTCATCGCCACGCCCGGGTCGAGCCCGGCGAGCACGTCGTCGAGCTCGTCGAGCGAGGCCACCGTGTGCAGCCGCACCCGGACGTCGTGGCCGACCGGGTAGCCCGCCAGGTAGGACGACGTGTGCTTGCGCAGCTCCCGGGGGCCGAGCACCGGCCCGAACCACTCGACGAGGAGCCGGGCGTGCTCGGCCATCGTCGTCAAGACCTCGCCGAGCAAGGGAGGAGCCGGGACCGCGCGGCCCTCGAAGGCGGCGGTCAGGTCGCGGAACAGCCACGGGCGCCCCAGGCAGCCCCGGCCGACCACGACGCCGTCGCAGCCGGTGTGGCCCATCATCGCGAGGGCGTCGGCCGCCTCCCACACGTCGCCGTTGCCCAGCACCGGGATCGAGGTGACGTGGTCCTTCAGCCGGGCGATCGCGTCCCAGTCGGCCGCGCCCGAGTAGAGCTGCTCGGCCGTGCGGGCGTGGACGGCGACGGCTGCGCAGCCCTCCTCCTCGGCGATCCGGCCGGCGTCGAGGTAGGTGAGCAGGCCGTCGTGGAGGCCGAGGCGGAACTTGATCGTCACCGGCACTCCCGATGGCGCCGCCGCCCGCACGGCGGCCCGCACGATGGCCCGCAGCAGGCCCGGCCGCGCCGGCACCGCGCTCCCTCCGCCGTGGCGGGTGACCTTGCGCACGGGGCACCCGAAGTTCAGGTCGACGTGGTCCACGCGCCCGGCTTCGGTCAGGCGGGCCACGGCCCGGCCCATCACCGCGGCGTCCGTCCCGTAGAGCTGGATGCTGCGAGGCTGCTCGTCGGGGCCGAAGGCGGCGAGCTTCCACGACCTGTCCCCTCGGCTCTCGGCGATGGGCCGCGCCATCACCATCTCCGAGACGAACAAGCCTGCTCCGAACCCCCGGCAGATCCTGCGGAACGGCGCGTTCGTCACCCCGGCCATGGGCGCGAGCTCCACCGGGGGCCAGATCCGGTGAGGGCCGAGGACGAGCGGCGCGGCCGCGGGGACGACCGTCGGGGGGTGCACGGCTCCGATGATGGCAAGTGGGAGCGCCCGCCCACCAGCAGGGCCCGGCCACCGCCGGGTCGAGCCGGGCGGGCCGGGACGGAGCGCGTAGCCTTGCCGGCGTGGCCGACGGACCGATCGGGATGTTCGACAGCGGCTTCGGGGGCCTGACGGTCGCTCGCGCCGTGATCGACCTGCTCCCCGACGAGGACCTCGTCTACATCGGCGACACCGGCCGCTACCCCTACGGGCCCCGGGCCCAGGTCGACGTGCGCGGCTTCGCCCGGGAGCTGGCCTGGAGCCTGGTCGAGGACTTCGGGGTGAAGCTGGTCGTGGTGGCCTGCAACACCGCGGCGGCCGCGGCCCTCGACGTCCTGGCCGCCGAGCTGCCGGTGCCGGTCGTCGGGGTGATCGAGCCCGGGGTGCGGGCCATGGTCTCGTCGACGCGCAACGGCGCCGTCGGGGTGATCGGCACCGTGGGCACGATCGGGTCCGGGGCCTACCAGCGGGCCACGGACGCCACGGGGGTCGCGGTCCGGCTCACCTGCTGCGCCTGCCCGGGGTTCGTCGAGTTCGTCGAGCGGGGCGAGACGGCGGGCGAGCAGGTGACCATCCTGGCCGAGCGCCTCCTGGCGCCCGTCGTCGAGGCCAAGGTCGACACGCTGCTGCTCGGGTGCACCCACTACCCCTTCCTGGCCCGGGTCATCGGCGACGTGATGGGCCGCGACGTGCTGCTCGTGTCGTCGGCCGACGAGACCGCCTTCGAGGTCCGCGACCTGCTCGTGGCGCGGGGGCTCCTGCGCGCCGGTGGCGGCCCGGCCCGGCACCGCTTCGTGTCCTCGGGCGACGTCGCGCTCTTCGCCTCGCTCGGTCGTCGCCTGCTCGGCCCGGAGCTCGACGCCGCCGAGGCCTGGGTACCAGCCGCTTCGAGCCCGGAGGAACCATGACCGACACCGCCCGCTTCACCGCCATGCACGAGGCCACCGCCCAGGACTACGAGATCATCGGGCGCCACGAGGAGGTCTTCGCGGCCGGGCTGGCCGACCGCGTGCTGGCCGCGGTGGCGGCCCTCGGGAACAGCGTCGGGGGGTACGCGGTCAGCCGCCTCGAGCACTCCCTGCAGTCGGCCACGCGGGCCGAGCGCGACGGTCGCGACGACGACTACGTCGTGGCCTGCCTGGTCCACGACATCGGTGACACGCTCGCTCCGAACGACCACGGGGCCCTGGCCGAGGTCGTGCTCCGACCGTTCGTCTCGGACCGCCTCGCCTGGATCGTCCGGCACCACCCGGTGTTCCAGCAGCACTACTACGGCAGGCACGTCGGTCTCGACACCGAAGCCCGGGAGCGCTACCGGGGCCACGAGTGGTTCGACGACACCGTCGAGTTCTGCGAGCACTACGACGAGAACTGCTTCGATCCGGCCTACCCGTCCTCCCCGCTCGAGCACTTCGAGCCGGTGGTGCGCCGGGTCTTCGGCCGGGTGCCACGGCGGCCGTGAGGACCGGGGCCCGGGTGCGAGACTCCCGGTCATGACCGTTCGCCCCGATGGCCGGCTCGCCGCCGAGCTGCGCCCCGTCACCTTCGAGCGCGACTACACCGAGATGCCGGCGGGATCGGTGCTGGTCAGCTTCGGCCGCACGAGGGTGCTGTGCACCGCCTCGATCGACGAGGACGTCCCGCGCTGGATCAGGGGTCGGGGGCGGGGATGGGTGACGGCCGAGTACTCGATGCTGCCGGGGTCGTCCCCGGAGCGGGTGGACCGCGAGGCTGCCAAGGGGCGCCAGTCGGGACGGACCCAGGAGATCCAGAGGCTCATCGGCCGTTCGCTGCGCGCCGTGACCGACCTCACGATGCTCGGCGAGCGACAGGTGGTCGTGGACTGCGACGTGCTCCAGGCCGACGGCGGGACCCGCACGGCGTCGATCTGCGGGGGGTACCTCGCGCTGCACGACGCCTTGAGCCGCCTGGTGCAGCGCAAGGTCATCGGCGCCCACCCGATCGACCGGCGCTGCGCGGCGATCTCGGTCGGGATCGTCGACGCGGTGGCCGTGCTGGACCTGCCCTACGCCGAGGACTCGAGAGCCGAGGTCGACATGAACGTCGTGATGACGGCCACGCCCGGCGCGATCGACACGCGCTTCGTCGAGGTGCAGGGGACGGCGGAGGGGCTCGCGTTCAGCCGGGGCGAGCTCGACGAGCTGCTCAGCCTGGCCGAGGTCGGCATCATCGAGATCATGACGCTCCAGGACGAGCTGCTGTCGTTCCCCCCGCCACCGCGTTGACGGCGGACCGGCCCCGTGTCGTGCTGGCCACGGCGAATGCCGGGAAGGTTGCCGAGATCGCCGCCGTGGTGGGCGATCGGTTCGAGCTGGTCGCCCGTCCGGTCCAGGTCCCCGAGGTGGCCGAGACCGAAGCGACCCTGCTCGGCAACGCCCGGCTGAAGGCCCGGGCCCTCTCGGAGGCCACCGGGCTGCCGGCCCTCGCCGACGACACCGGTCTCGAGGTGGACGCCCTGGGCGGGGCGCCCGGGGTCCGCTCGGCCCGCTACGCGGGGGAGGGCGCCTGCGACGCCGACAACGTGGCCCGGCTCCTTCGGGACCTGACCGGCGCCGCCGACCGCCGTGGCCGCTTCCGCACCGTCGTCGTCGTGGCCTTCCCCGACGGTTCCGAACTGGTGGCCGAGGGCTCCGTGGCGGGCTCCGTGGCCCGCGAGCCGCGCGGCGGGCGGGGGTTCGGCTACGACCCGGTGTTCGAGCCCGATGGCGGCGGCGGGTGCACGTTCGCCGAGCTGTCGGCGGCGCAGAAGAACGGCCTGAGCCACCGTGGCCGCGCCCTGCGCGCTCTGGTCGACATGTGGCCGGCCTGAGCGCCCCTCACCACCCGCGCAGGTCGATGTCCAGCGTGTCGAGGACCTCGCCGTCGCGCACGAGGTGCAGGCGCTCGTGGAGCGCCATCGTGGGGTCGACGTGGGCCGGGGTGACGAGCACGCGATCACCGACCTTCGGTGGGCGGGCGGTCGTGTCCGCCGACGCGTAGGTGACGTGCTCGTCGGAGCAGAACCACACGTCGGCGCCGTCGATGGAGGGGTTGCCGTGGTCCATGGCCAGCGACTTCAGCCCGGCGTCGCAGACCGCCCATCGCTCGTTCACGGAGACCACAGTGGCGAGGACGTGCAGGGCCTGGTGGAACGGGAGCCCGAGACGCCCGTAGGCGGTGTCCATGAGCAGGTAGGAGCCGGCCTGGACCTCGGTGCCCTCGTCGTGGAGGTCGTAGGTGCCGGTGCCTCCCGCGGACACGACCTCGCCGCCGACGAGGGCGTGGGCGATGCGAAGCCGCTCCATGGCGGCGGCGACCTTGGCGGAGCGCTCGGCGCGATCCTGCACCGCCATCACGTGGCCCTCGTAGCCCATCACCCCGCGCACGGTGAGCCCGCGGCTCCGGGCCAGGTCGGCCAGCCGCCCGGCGTCACCGGGCGCGCAGCCGCAGCGGGGGAGGCCGACCTCGACGTCGACGAGGACCTCGGCGATGCCGGCCCGGGCGGCGGCCTCCACCGTGGCCTCGGAGTCGACCGCCACGGTCACCCGGGCCGTCCCCGCCAGGAGGGCGGCCATGGCGCTGAGGCGGTCGTGGTCGACGACCTCGTTGGCCAGCAGCAGATCCTCGCCGAGCCCCGCCCTGGCCATGCCCAGAACCTCGCGTGGGGTGGCGCAGGTGAACGAGTCATGTCCTGCCGCGGCCTGCAGCCGGGCCAGCCCGGTGGTCTTGTGGGCCTTGACGTGGGGGCGGCAGCGCCGCCCGGGCAGCGCCGCGGCGCAGTGTGCGAGGTTGAACTCGAGGGCCGAGAGATCGGCCACGAGGGCCGGGGTGGACAGGTCGGTGTCGAGCACGTGAACAGTCTTGCCCGCGCTGGTGCGGTCCGGCTCCCATCGGGCAGAATGAGGAGATGCTGCGGGGGGTGGTCGTCCGCGCGCTGACCGTGGCTGTTCTGGCGGCCGGCTCTCTGACCCTGGCTGCCCCGGCGTCCCGCGCCGACAGCACGGTCCCTCCGGCGCCCTCCATCGACGCCGACGCCCCCGATCCCTTCGTCCTCGACACCGGCTCGGGGTGGCTGGTGTTCGCCACGGGGTCCCTGAACGTGTCGATGTGGCGGTCCCCGGACCTGCGCACGTTCACCGCAGCCGGGTCGGCGCTCGGGCGGGCCGGCTCCTGGGTCGACGGCACCGACCCCCGGATCTGGGCTCCGTCGGTCGTGCACCGTGGGTCGGCGTGGTTGCTGTACTACACGGCTCGGGACCGGACGCTCGGCCGTCAGTGCATCGGGCTGGCCACGAGCGACCAGCCTGACGGGCCCTACGTGGACGGTTCGGCCGCGCCGTTCTTGTGCCAACCCGACATCGGTGGCTCGATCGACGCCAGCCCGTTCGTCGACGACAACGGCGGGCTGTACCTGCTCTGGAAGAACGACGGGAACTGCTGCGGCCGCGCGACGACCATCTGGTCCGCGCCGCTCGCCCCGGACGGGAGGTCCGTCGCCGGCTGGCCCGCAGCGCTGCTCGGGCCGGCCGAGACCTGGGAGCACGGGATCGTCGAGGCGCCTTCGATGGTGCGCACGGCGAGCGGGCTGGTGCTCTTCTACTCGGCGGGGCCGTACGCCTCGGGGAGCTACGCGGTGGGGACGGTCGACTGCGACACGCCGCTCGGACCCTGCCGCCGGCCGCGCCGGCACTCGGTGCTCGGGACCACCTCCTGGTGGGTCGGGCCGGGTGGCGCCGAGGTGACACGGGCCTCGAACGGGGCCCTGATCCTGGCGGTCCACGGCTGGCCGCCGGGACGCATCGGTTACGGCGCGGGAGGCTACCGGCGCCTGTACCTGTTCGAGGTCACCTTCGCCGGTGACGAGCCCCAGCTCTGGACCCTCGACGGGCGCCGCCTCGCTCCCACCGCCGTGCGGAGCCCGCTGGTGGTCGCGGTGGCGCCACGGCCGGACGGACAGGGCGCGTTCGCCCTGCGCGAGGACGGCTCCGTCGCCCCCAGCGGCTCGGCCGTCGCCTTGGGCGGGCTCGAGTCCTCCTCCCTGCGCTCGCCCGCCGTGGCGATCGCCTCGACCCCGAGCGGAGCCGGCTACTGGGTCGCCTCGGCCGACGGTGGGGTGTTCGCGTTCGGCGACGCTCCCTTCCTCGGCTCGATGGGAGGGGCCCGGCTGGCCCGCCCTGTGGTCGCCATCGCGGCGACGCCGTCGGGGCGGGGGTACTGGTTGGTGGCCTCCGACGGTGGGGTGTTCGCGTTCGGCGACGCCGCCTTCTTCGGATCGACCGGGGCTCTGGCGCTCGTGCGCCCGATCGTGGGGATGTCGCCGACGCCGTCGGGGCGGGGGTACTGGTTGGTGGCCTCCGATGGTGGGGTGTTCGCGTTCGGCGACGCCCCGTTCGTGGGCTCGCTCGGGGGGACCGGGACCGACGACGTGGTGGGGGTCGAGCCGACGCGCGACCGGGCGGGCTACTGGCTCCCGACGAGCGAGGGCCTGCTCTACCCGTTCGGCGACGCCTCTCCCCTCGCGTGAGTCAGTGCAGCGCGGCGACGACCGCGTCGAACTGCTGGCGGGTGAGCTCCCCGGTGGCCCGGGCCGCCACGGTGCCGTCGCCGTTCAGCGCCACGAAGTACGGGAAGGCGGGCAGCCCGTAGGCCGAGGCGGCCGAGCCCTGGCCGTCGTCGACGAGGATCTGGCCGGGCCAGCCGACCCTGGCCAGCCATGACGAGGGGGGGTAGTTCGGGTAGCTCGGGTTGGTGGCCGTGGCGACGGCCACGAGCCGGACCCCCGCCGGGACGGCGCCGGCCTCCACCCACGACGTGACGAGGGGCACCTCGCGCTGGCAGTGGGGGCACCAGTGGGCGACGAACATGACCAGCGTCGGCTGCCCGCGTCCCCCGATCGTGGTGGCCGAGCCGTCGAAGGCCGTGCCCGACACCACGGGGGCGGGCGCTGCCACCGCGGGATCGCTCGCCGATCCGTCCGCGTAGACCGGCAGCGCCGCCCCGCTCACCTGGACGGGCCGCACCTGGCCGGACGTGCCCCCGCCAGGCTTCGAGCTCCCCTTCGAGCCGCTGACCAAGATGGCGGTGCCGGCGAGGACCGCGACGACCGCCAGGGCGGCCAGCACCACCCGGGCGCTGATGGCGGGGCGTCGCCGCACGGGGGGCTTCGTGGAGGTCGGGGTCATTGGTGGGCATCCTCGTGGAGGGGGAGGGCGAGCAGGGTCAAGACGGTGAGGAAGGCGGTCAACGACATCACCGGGATCGTGATGAAGCCGAAACGCTCCACCCAGCGCAGGGTGCAAGGGTTGGCCGCCTCGCACACCCCGGTCTCGAGGGTCGGAACCCGCTCGAGCAGGACGTGGTAGGTCGCGATCACGGCGCCCACGCCAGCCAGGATCCGAGCATAGGGGCGCACGCCGTCGTCGCCCCGCCAGGCCGCCAGCCAGAGCACGGGGGCGAGCGGGTACATGGCGATGCGCTGGTACCAGCAGAGGCGGCAGGGCACGAAGTGCGCCACCTCGGAGAGGTAGAGGCTCCCGGCCGTCGCCACCGTGGCCACCATCGCCGCGAAGGTGAGCGCCGATGCGCCGGCCGTCGCCAGCCAGTGCGCCGCGGGCGGCGAGGAGCGCGAGGCGAGGGAGAGCCCGATCAGGACGACGACACCGCATCCCGCGACGACCGTGAGCAGCGCGAACAGCAGCGTCATCGCCTCGACGTTCACGTCGTTGATCGTCGCACGGGCGGCCACGGCGGTTCCCGCCGCGGCGAGCGGCGGCCAGGCCGCGGCCGGGCGGTCAGGGGTTCGCGGGGTGGGCCGGCTCGTGCTGCAGGGCCCGGCTGTCGGCCCAGCGAATGAGGAACGTGCGCTCGCAGGCCTGGCAGCGGTAGTAGACGCGGCCCTCGATCGTCTCGATCCGCTCGGGCAGGAGCTCGACGTGGGCCCAGCACGTGCGGCAGACCGCCGTGATCGGCGGGGTGGTCGGCTGGGGGTGGAAGCGACGCTCGTCCTGGGTCATGGTGTCCTCGGGGTGCCTGTCGTCACCGATCCCCAGGTGCTGAGGAACGCGCTCGTCAAGTTCTCCTCAGGGTGGCTCCGAGCGCCGGGCTAGGTTCAGGTGAGCTCGACAGGGGGGAAGCATGGCCAGGTACGTGACGGTCGACGAGCCGCGCGAAGGCGTCGCTCTCATCACGATGACGCATCCGCTGATCCAGAACTTCGGGTCCTGGGCGGGGATCGGGGAGCTCGCCGACGCGCTGGTCGGGGCCCGCGAAGCCGGCGCCCGGGTCAGCGTGCTGGCCTCGGGGGTCGAGGGCCACTGGTTCGAGCACGCCTGGCTCACCGACCTGCGCCACACGTTCCTCGGGGAGGCGACGACCGGCGAGGGGGCCTCGTGGTTCCGCTGCCTCCAGGAGCTCAACCGCACGAACGTGGTGACCGTCGCCGCCATCTCGGGCGACACGAGCGGAGGCGGGTGCGAGCTGGGCTGGGCCTGCGACCTGCGCATCGCCGAGGAGCAGGTCCTGTTCGGCCAGCCCGAGGTGGGGATCGGGGTGGGCACGGGGATCGGCGGAACGTCCCGCCTTCGCCACCTGATCGGCCGCACGGCGACGGCGGAGATGGTGCTGCTCGGGTACCCGATGACGGCGCGCCGGCTGTACGAGCTGGGTGGGGTGAACCGGGTCGTGCCCGCCGGCCGCTCCCTCGCCACGGCGCTGGAGTGGGCCTCGATCCTGGCCGACCGGTCGCCGGCGGCCGTCGCCGGGATGAAGCGGATGCTCACCGAGGGCGACGACCTGGTGCGCATCGGCGACGGCGTGATGAACGACCAGATGATCTTCCAGACCTTCAGCGGCTCACCCGAGGCTCTCGCCTCCATGGCGGCGGTCCAGGCCCGCTTCGACGCCGGTGAGACCCCCCGCGACGTCTATGGCGGCCCGTTGCCCTGAGGGTGGTGCCGGCGCCCCGGGTACCCTCTTGGCGGTGGATGCCGCCACCATCGTCGGCGTCGCCGAGGCGCTGGCCGGGGAGGTGTTGTTCCCCGCCAGCCTGGCCACCGACGCGGCCGAACTGCTGGCGGTCGACCTGCTCGATGCCCTGGCCGAGGCCGGGCTCTACGGCCTCGTCGTGCCGGCCCCGCTAGGGGGTCTGGGCGCCGACCCGGCCACGGCGGCCGCCGTGGTCGAGGCGCTCGCCTCGGGCTGCCTCACGACCGCCTTCGTCTGGCTCCAGCACCTCGCCGCCTCGGTTGCCGTCGCCGGGGCCGAACCCGACACGCGCGACGCCTGGGTGACGAGGCTCGCCGACGGACGTGTGCGGGCCGGGGTGGCCTTCGCCCACCTTCGCCGGCCCGACCCGGCGCCCCTGGTCGCAGCTGCGGTCGAAGACGGCTGGATCCTCGAGGGCAGCGCTCCGTGGGTGTCGGGCTGGGGACGGATCGACGTGGTGCACGTCGGGGCCCGCTACGACGACGACGTGGTGTGGCTCCTCGTGGACGCCGTCGCCGGCCCGACGTTCGCGGTGACGCCCCTGCCCCTGGCTGCCGTCAACGCATCGGGCACGGTCACCGGCCACTTCCGGGGTCATCTCGTCGGCGCGTCACGGATGACGCGGCGCGAACCCCTCGCCGACTGGAAGGCCCGCGACGCCGCCGGGCTGCGGATGAACGGTTCCCTGGCCCTCGGCGTCGGCCGGCGCTGCCTCGCCCTGCTCGGTCCGGGCCCTCTCGACACCGAGCTCGAGCGGTGCCGGGCCGCGCTGGACGACGCCACGGCCGCCGATCTTCCGGCCGCTCGGGCGTCGGCCACGACCTTCGCCCTCCGGATGGCGGCCGCGCTCGTCGTGGCCACGGGGGGCCGGGCTGTCCTGCGGGACCAGCACGCCCAGCGCCTGGCGCGTGAGGCGCTGTTCCTGCTCGTGCAGGGCCAGACGCCCGAGATCCGGGCGGCCCAGGCTCAGGCGCTGCGCGCCACCCCGCCGGCGCTCGCCCCGTAGACGAGGGCGACGACGGCGTCCACGCCGACGGACTGCTCGAACCTCCTGCCGCAGGGCCCGCCCAGCTCGGTGCCCGAGTCGCCGTTCAGCGTCGAGCTGCCCCTCGCCGGCGTGGCCGTCGCCGGAGGGGCGCTGTTGCTGGTCCGCCGCCGCCACTCCGGCCTGGCTGCTCGGGTGCGGGCGGGGGGACTCGAACCCCCACGGTTGCCCACTGGAACCTAAATCCAGCGCGTCTGCCAGTTCCGCCACGCCCGCGTGGTCCGTCCAGTCTGGTCCGCGAGCGGGCCCGCCCTCGGCTCCGTCGGAGAACACGAGGTAGGTCGCCAGCTCCAAGGCGGGATCCACGCCGGCACGCTACGGCGCCTGGTCCGCTGGCCGATTCCCGCCCGACGCAGCCGGCGTGGTCGACTCCGGACGGTGGAACCGACCGCGCGTCCGGCGATGCCCGCTGCGGTGCGCGCCGCCCTGCCGGTGGGCTACGCCGCCCGGCTGCTCGGGAACGCGCTGTGGCGTTCGCCGTTCGTGTTCCTGCCGGCGATCGCCAAGGGGCTCGGCGTGTCCCGCGCCGCAGTGGCCACCGCCCTCAGCGCCCGCGAGGCGATCGGGTTGTCGGCGCCGGTGATCGGGTCGGTCGTGGACCAGGGCCACGAACGGGCGGCCATGAGGGCCGGGATCGCCCTCGCCGCGGTCGGGGCCACGACCGTGGCCCTCACCGACTCCCTCGCGGGCTTCACGGCCGGCATGCTCCTCGTCGGGTTCGCGAAGTACCTCTGGGACAACGGCCAGAACAGCTGGATCGGTCACGAGGTGGCGTTTCAGCAGCGGGGCCGCGTGCTCGGCCTGCTCGAGACGTCGTGGGCCGGCGCCTACCTGTTCGTCGTGCCCGTGATGGGCCTGCTGATCGGCCTGGGTGGTTACCGGTTGCCGTTCGGCGTGCTCGCCGGGGTGGCCGTCGTGCTGACGGTGTTGGTGCTGTTGTCGGTGCATGTCCCCGCCCGCCGCGTGTCGGGCGCCGGGTCGCCCCGGCGGCTGCCCCGCGGTGGCATACCGCTCTACGTGACGTTCTTCTTCCTGGCCTTCGGCCAGCAGCTGCTGTTCACGGCCGCGGGGGCGTGGCTGAACGACGTGTACGGCCTGTCTGCCGAGGGTCTCGGGGTGGCCGCCGTTGTGATCGGGGCCGCCGAGCTCCTCGGCAGCGGCGCGACGATCGTGCTGGCCGACCGCCTGGGCAAGCGGCGGGCCGCGTTGGGCGGGACGGTCGCGCTCCTGGTGCCGGCCGTCGCCCTGGGTCATCTCGGGCGCAGCGTGGCCGTGGCCGTGCTGGTCCTGGCCGCCTTCGCCGGCTGCTTCGAGTTCGCGTGGGTGGCGGCCATCCCGCTCATGACCGAGATCGACCCGCAGGCCCGGGCCACGGGCATCGGCATCGTGGTGGCCTGCATCACCGTGAGCCGCTCCATCGCCATCGCCGTGGGCATCCGCCTCTACGACGACCACGGCATCGGGCTGACGTCCTCGGCGGCGGCGGTCACGCTCCTCGTGGCCATCGCCGCCCTCGCCGGGTTCGTGCACGAGCCGAGCTGATCCGTTCGCCGCGCAGCCGCTCGACCTCCGCCACGTCGAGCTCGCGCAGTGGACCGACCACCCACCGAAGGAGCAGGTCGGCCAGCGCCGGGTTGCGGGCCAGCGCCGGGCCGTGGAGGTAGGTGGCCACGATCCGTCCCTGCACGGCCCCCTCGAGACGCTCGAAGCCGTTGCCGATCCCCACCGACACCGCCGCGAGGGGACGGGCCTCGGGCCCCAGGCGGGTGCGGGCGCCGTGGTTCTCGAAGCCGGTGAGCGTACCGAGCTCGACCCCGCCGAGCGACGAGGCGATGGGCTCGGCCAGGAGCTCTCCCACGGCCCGGTGCGCGCCCGTGCGGACCGACTCCACGTCGAGCAGGTCGAGGCCGGCGGTGTCCGCACCCCCCACCCCGGGGAAGCGCCGCCCGAGGATCTGGTAGCCGGCGCACACGGCCAGGACCACCGCACCGCGCTCGGCCGCCCGGGTCAGGCCGCCGCCGGCCGCCAGCTCGGTGAGCGCGAGGGTCTGTTGCGCGTCCTCGCCGCCCCCCAGGAGGTAGAGGTCGCAGCTCTCGGGGACCGACGTGCCGGTCGCGACCGGGACGACCTCGGCGCCGATGCCCCGCCAGGCGAGGCGGCGCTCGAGCACGATCGCGTTGCCGGCGTCGCCGTAGGTCCCGAGCAGGTCGGGCGCGAGCAGGGCGATCCTGACCGCGCTGTCAGGCACGGGCCAGCGCCTTGCGCACCTGGCCAAAGGCCGTGTAGCTGGCGACGACGTCGGCGTCCTGGGCCCGTCCCCGCTCCAGGGCGGCGGCGAGGGGCACGATGACGTCGTGGTCGACACCGGCGTAGCGCAGGCGCACCGCCAGGTCGGCGGCCCGCTCCCCGGTGACGGTCACCCGGCGCCCGGCCAGGCGCTCGAAGGCCACGTCGTAGAGCCACGACGGATCGCGGCCGTCGGGCCCGTTCGCGTTGAAGGCGAGCACGACCGGGCGTCGTTCCTCGTCGAGGACGTCGAGGGTCTCGGTCCACCCCGCGGGGTTCTTCGCCAGGTAGACGCGCCCGCCATGACCGGGCCCCCAGGCCGCCTGGTAGCGACCGGCCACCTCCTCGACGGTGGCCACGGCGGCCGCCGCGGCGTCGGTCGCCACGCCGAGGCGAACGGCGGCGGCCACGGCCATCGCCGCGTTGGCAAGGTTGTGGCGCCCCGGGACCGCCGGCGTCAGACGCGTCCGGGTGCCGTCCCGGCCCGCGAGCTCGTCGCCCTCCAGCCACCAGTCGAGCGCCGGCCGGGCACGCCCGCACCCCGAGCACCGCCAGGAGTCGTCCCAGGCGATGCGTGAGGCGCACCAGGGGCACGCGGCGGCGTCGTCGCGCCAGCGCAAGCCCGCTCCCACCCAGACCACGGTCCGGTCCTCGGGGACGGCGGCGGCGACGATCGGGTCGTCGGCGTTGGCCACCACGACGGTGGACGCCGCCGCCGATGCCGACAACCCGTCGCGCCAACGCGCCGCCGTCGTGCGCACCTCCTCCATTCGGTCGAGCTGGTCGCGCGACAGGTTCAGCAGCACGACGAGCCCCGGTCGGCAGTCCCCGATGACCGAGGGCACCCAGCGCTCGTCGACCTCGGCCACGAGGCGGGCGCGGGGGTCGAGGTCACGGTCCATCAGGACCGAGACCAGGCCGCGCGGGAGGTTCGCGCCGTCGGTGTTGCACACCGCGGGGCCGAGGAGCTCGGCGGCCCGCAGCAGCATCCGGGTCGTCGTCGTCTTGCCGTTGGTGCCGCTCACGACCACGCTGGGGTGGCCGCGGGCGAGCAGCTCGAGCGCCCGGGGCTCGATGGCCAGCGCGAGGTGCCCGCCCACGACGTTGCCCCCGCCGCGCCCGGTGGCCCGGGACAGGGCCCTGGCCGCCCGCCCGACGGTGACGGCGGCGCGCAGACGGAGCGACATCGGCGTCACGCTAGTGGCGTGCGCGGTGGCGCTCCCGGGTGACCGGGCCGGCCCGGGTGAGACAGGCTGCACGCCTTGACGGACCCGGACGGCGCACCGCCGTGGCTGTAGCGTCGCCGTGATGGGATCGCTCTACGAACGCCTCGGCGGCGAGGCCGGGATCACCGAGCTGGTCGACGCCTTCTACGACCGCGTGCTGGCCGACGAGCTCCTCGCCCCGTACTTCGCCGGGGTTGCGATGGACCGGCTCAGGCTGATGCAGCGGGAGTTCTTCTCCGCCGCGACCGGGGGTCCGTCCGCCTACGGTGGCGGGTCCTTGCGGGACGTGCACGCCGGGCGGGGCATCGGCACGCGCGAGCTCACCCGGTTCTTCGACCACCTCGTGGAGACCTTGGGCGATCGTGGCCTGGATCGCGACGACGTCGACGAGATCGCCCACCGCCTCGGACTCGCCGCCGACGACATCGTCGGCTCCGGTCCGGACTCGGAGTAGACGGGATCGGGGCCGGTCAGGTCGGCCGGATGCGGTACGCGCACCGGTGGTCGCCCGACAGCAGGTGCTGCGCGCGCTCGACGCTGACCCCGGGCCCGAGCACGGCCCGGAAGACCTCGAGCTCGCTCTGGCACAGGCTCTCGCAGGCCGACGCCGCCGAGCACACGGGGCAGTGGTGCTCGACCAGGAGCCAGCCGTCGGGCTCGACCCGGACCTCGGCCATGTAGCCCTCGGCGGTACGCAGCTCGGCCAGGCGTCGGACCTTGACCTTCACCGACGCGGCGGCCCCGCCGAGCTCGGCCCGGTAGGTCGCCGTCTGGTGCGCGCCGCGGGTCTCGACGACCTTGGCGAGGGCACGCTCGCCGAGCGCCTCGCGGATCGAACCGATCAGCTCCGCGCTGAGGTCGCCGTGGCGGTCGGGGAAGAGGGGATGGGCGGCGGCGGTGAGGACCCAGCGCACCGGGGGGCGCCCACGGGCGTTCGAGGCGGCGACGCGCCGTCCGACCAGACCGGCGAGCTCGAGCGCTTCGAGGTGCTGGCGCACCGCGGTGTCGGTCAGCGAGAAGGCGACGGCGAGCTCGGGCGCCGTGGCCCCGTCCACCCGCTTGAGGTGCTCGAGCAGGCGCCGCTTGGCGTCCGTGAGCTGCTCGGGTGACCCCGGGGTCGCCGGACGTGAGGGGGTCATCGCCCCGAATCTAGATGATTTTCCGAAGTGCTGTCTTGATGAACGGCGGCCGGCCGTCGAGCTCATCCGGACGGGCGCGCCGCCGGCGCGCTGACGCTCACCGGTAGTTGCCGGTGTGGCCCATCGAGAACCGGCCCGGCTGGGGGAACACGCACACGCCGTGCGGTCCCCGTCCGACGGCGATCCGGTGGGACACCTCGCCGGTGGTCGTGTCGATGACCAGGACCTGGCCCCCGTACCGGCTCGACAGCCACAGCTCGCGCCCGTCGGTGGTCACCCCGCCCATGTCCGGGCTGCCGAAGGTCCGCCACGTCGCGACCACCGATCGGCTCGCGAAGTCGATCACCGAGACCGTCCCTGCGGTCCGGTTGCTCACGTAGAGCTTCGTCGCGTCACGACTGGGGTACATCCCGTGGGTGCCGGCTCCGGTGCGGATGAAGGCCTTCTGGGTCATCGTCACCGGGTCGATCACGTGCACGCCCCCGAGCCCCTGGTTGGCGACGAAGAAGACCGAGCCGTCGGGTGCGAGCTTGATGTCGATCGGCTGGCCCGTGAGGTTCAGCTCCCCGGTGAGCCGGCGCTCGGGGACCGAGACCTTGACGATCCAGCCCGAGAACTCGCAGCTGGCCAGCAGGGTGGAGCCGTCGGCCGAGAAGTCGATGTGGTTGACCCCCTTGTGCGGCACGGCGATCGAGAACTGGCGCTTCCAGGTGTGGGGGTCGTAGAAGTCGAGACGGCCACGCGCTTCGGCCACCACGATCGCGTAGCGGCCGTCCGGGGTGAAGTAGAGGTTGTAGGGGTCGTCGACGTGGATCGGCGTGCCGGGCTTGCCGGTGGTCGGGTCGATCGGGACGAGCTCGTTGCCCTTGTCGATCGTGACGTAGAGCGTCCTGAGGTCCCAGGCCGGCACGATGTGCTGGGGCAGCACCCCGACCTTGAAGTGGTCGACGACGGCGTAGGTCGACGGATCGACGACGTCCACCGTGTCGCTCTCGCTGTTGGGGACGTAGACGAGGTGGCGGGCGTCGGCCACCGCCGGTGACAGATCGGCGGCCGACCCGGTGTGGGCGTAGACGCCCGCCCCCGAGGGGGTCGTGGTGCCGCCCGGCCCGACGCCGGCGCCCGGAGGGGCGGTGGACGCAGGGTTCGAAGTGGACACGCCGACCGTGGTCGCGGGCGTGGTGGCGGGGCCGGAGCCGCGCGACGAGCCACCCGAACAGGCCGACAGGACCGTGAGGCTGACCAGGACGGCGAGGGCGAGGCGACGGCGAGTGGGCATGGCGGGCGCCATTCTTGCCACCGACGCCTCGTGGATCGGCGCCGCCCCGCTGTCAGAATGGCCGGGCATGGCCACCGTCACCGATGAGATCTCCGTCCGTCTCGGCCTCGAGCGGGCCGTCGTCGACGAGGGGTCGCTGGCCGCCTCGGTCCGGCGCTTCCGGGAGCGGGGGATCGTCCTGCCGACGTTCGCCCAGTTGGCCGGACCCTCGGGCCTGCCCGCGTCGGTGACCGCCCGCCTCGCCGGCGTCGACCGGGACGCACCCGATCCCGCCAACCTGTTCCGGGTGCACTGGTACAACGAGGTCGACGGTGCCCGTCCCGGCCGCACGGAGGTACCGGCCCACGTCGTGCTGCCGGGCTCGCTCACCGGGGTGGAGGCCCCGATCGTGGTCGTGCTCGGCGAGCCCTTCCCGATGATCGGTGCCCACAAGGTCCTCGCCGCGTACTCCTGCCTCGCGCCGCGGGTCATCACCGGCCAGTTCGACCCGTCCCGGCACCGGGCCATCTGGCCGAGCACGGGGAACTACGCCCGCGGCGGGGTGGCGATCAGCCGCATCATGGCCGTGCGGGGCGTCGCGGTGCTGCCCGCCGGGATGAGCGCCGAGCGGTTCGAGTGGCTCGACCGCTGGGTGGCCGATCCCGCTGACGTCGTGCGCACCCCGGGCTCGGAGAGCAACGTCAAGGAGATCTACGACGCCTGCAACGAGCTGGCCCGCGACCCGGCCAACTTCGTGCTCAACCAGTTCTGCGAGTTCGGGAACTACCTCGGCCACGTGAAGGTCACCGGACCGGCCTTCGCCCGGGTCTTCGACCACGTGGCCCGTTCGCATCCGGGCCTGGCGATGCGGGCCTTCGTCTCGGCGACCGGTTCGGCGGGCACGATCGGCGCCGGCGACCACCTGAAGGCCGCCTACGGAGCCCGGATCGTGGCCGTCGAGGCGCTCGAGTGCCCGACGATGCTCGAGAACGGCTTCGGCGAGCACAACATCCAGGGCATCGGGGACAAGCACATCCCGCTCATCCACAACGTCATGAACACCGACGTGGTCGTCGCGGTGAGCGACCGGGCCACCGACGAGCTCGACGTCGTGTTCAACACCGGCGAGGGGCGCGCGTACCTGGCCGACCGCCGGGGCGTCCCCGACGGCGTCATCGGCGCCCTGCGCCACTTCGGCTTCTCGTCCATCTGCAACGTGGTCGCGGCGATCAAGGTGGCGAGGCAGCTCGACCTCGGTCCGCACGACGCCGTCGTGACCGTGGCCACCGACGGTGCCGCGCTGTACCCGAGCGAACGGGCCAAGACCCTGGCCCGCCGCTACGGCGGCTCGTTCGGTCAGGTGGACGCGGCCGAGGCCGTCGCCGAGCACCTGGCCGCCGCCGACACCGCGCACCTGATCGAGCTCGACGAACGTGGTCGCAACCGGATCTTCAACCTCGGGTACTTCACGTGGGTCGAGCAGCAGGGCCTGCCACTCGAGCTGTTCGAGGCCCGCCGCCACCAGTCGTTCTGGACCGGCCTTCACCCCCTCGTGGCCGAATGGGACGCGCTGATCGACGAGTTCAACGCGAAGGTCGGCCTCGCGCGTTGAGCCCCGGCGCCGCAGACCCGGTGCTGCGCTGCGCCTCCTGCGGCGCCGGGGTCGAGGCCCGCGCCGTGTGGCCCTGGCGCTGCCCGAACGCGAGCGCGGCCGACCGGGCCCACGTCCTGTGGCCGGTGAGCCGCCTGCGCCCGCTGCGCCCCCTCGACGACCCGAACCCGTTCGTCGCCTTCGACCCTGCACTCGTGTGGGCCGAGATGGCCGCGTCCCACGGCATGGGCGACGAGGAGCGGCACGCGCTCGTGCACGACCTCGACCGTGCCGTCGAGGGCGTCGACGGCACCGGCTTCCGGATCACCCCGCTCCTGCGGGCCGACGTCCTGAGCGACGCGCTGGGCTTCGACCGTGACGGCGGGGTGTGGGTCAAGGACGACACGGTCAACGTCAGCGGCTCCCACAAGGGTCGTCACCTCATGACGATCCTGCTCCACCTCCTGGCCTGCGAGCGCCTCGGCCTGGCCGAAGCGAGCCGCCCCGCCCTGGCCATCGCGTCCTGCGGGAACGCCGCCCTGGCCGCAGCCACGCTCGCCGCCGCCGCCGGGTGGCCCCTCGTGGTCTTCGTGCCTCCGCACGGCGACCCGTGGGTCCTGGCCCGCCTCGACGAGCTCGGTGCCGAGGTCGTGCTCTGCCCGCGGCGGCCACAGGATCCTGCGGGGGACCCGTGCATCCACCGCTTCCGGGAGGCGGTCGCCGCCGGCGCCGTGCCCTTCGGCGTGCAGGGTCCCGAGAACGCCCTGTGCCTCGACGGCGGGCGCACCATCGGCTGGGAGGTCATCGAGGGGCTCGGCCACCTCGCCGACCGGGTCTTCGTCCAGGTCGGCGGCGGCGCGCTGGCGACGTCGGTCGGCCTCGCCTTCGCAGGCGCCGGGATCCACCCGCGCCTCCACGCCGTCCAGGCCGCCGGCTGCGCTCCGCTGACCCGCGCCTGGGAGCGGTCACGGGAGCTGGGTCCGCAGCGGGCCGCCGAGAACTGGTCGTCGTGCATGTGGCCGTGGGAGAGCGCACCGGCCTCGGCCGCCACCGGGATCCTCGACGACGAGACCTACGACTGGCTCGGCGTGGTGCGGGCGATGGCCGGCAGCGGCGGTTCCCCGGTGGTCGCTCCCGAGGGGCGCATCCTCGAGGCGAACGAGCTGGCGCGCGCGACGACGGGCATCGACGTCGACCACACCGGCACCGCCGGGCTCGCCGGCCTGCTGACGGTGCGCGACGAGGTGGGTGACGACGAGCGCGTCGTGGTGCTGTTCACCGGCCGGCGCCGTGGCGCAGGTCGTTGAGCAGGCCCGCGGCCGCCTCGGGGTCGTCGACGGTGACCACGAAGCGCCGGCCGTCGGCCCGGTTGAGGCAGATCCCGGGCCCGGCCCGCAGGACCACCGCCGACGCGTTCTTCCACGGCACCCACCGGTAGCCCCAGCCGCCCCACTCGGTCGGGCGCACGTCGATCGCCTCGGCACTCACGACGTCGTCGAGGTCGATGTGCTGGCGGGGAAGGCGCCAGGGCCCGTAGTCGACCCGCAACCCCTCGGCGCCGACCTTCACGTGGATCTCGCTCAACCCGAGTCCGGCGAGGGCCACGACGAACATGACCAGGGCCGGCCACCGGGGACCGGCGGCGACGAACACGCCGCCCAGGCCGAGGGCCACGACCCCCATCGCCTGCAACGGCCGGCTCGTCGCGTGGGAGGTCCACACGGCACGCTCGCCGGGCTGCAGGCCCACCGACGGGAGCGGTGCCGGGGCCGGCGGTGCAGGAGGGCGAAGAGGGCCGACGATCGCTGCCGAGAACGCCCCACCGGCGACCAGCACGACGACGGACAGCGCGATCGCGATCCAGCCGAGGTGACGGGCCTGGCTCCACTCCGGGCGGTCCAGGTTGGCGGCGACGGTCGACACGGTCAGCACGGCGAAGAACGGCGCGAGCGCCCCGGCCGTGACGAGGGCGTTGCGCTGCGTGAGCCCGTCGCGCCGGGTCACGACGACGAGCGCCGCTCCGAGGACGACGGCTGCCGGGAGCGCGACCGACAGGAGGGCGAAGGACGCGATCGACATGTGCCCGTTGGGCTGGCCACCCAGGCCCCAGTGGGTGGCCAGCGGGTCGGGCAGCCGGTCGGTGGTGCCGACGAGGAAGGCGAGCGAGCCGGCGACGGCGGCAGCCGGGACGGCGATCCCGATGGCCAGACGGGCCGGGGGGGCGGGGGCGACGGTCATCGCTGGAATCCCTTCTTGACGAGGCCCGTGAGGTCGTGGACGGACAGGCCGAGGCGGCGGGCTTCCCGGACGAGGGCCTCGACCTGGGTCGTGAGCTA
>Ga0209048_10001129_pt1 | contig 27836 bp, 22 predicted proteins | sample FrelakmetCRP12CR_FD_187146 | JGI IMG/M metagenome (GOLD analysis project Ga0209048, IMG submission 187146) | Freshwater lake sediment microbial communities from the University of Notre Dame, USA, for methane emissions studies - CRP12 CR (SPAdes)... | ecosystem: Environmental > Aquatic >... | reverse complement strand
CCTCTGCAGAACGCCTGCGCCCACGAGTGGCGCGGGTGAGGCCATGGGCAGATCTTGAGCCCGTATGTCTGCAGGGCCCCATCGGCCGGTCGCCAAAGGTGCGAGTGCAGCGTCTCGAGGTAGCGGCGCTCCGTGTTGCCGTACTCATCCCACTCGAAGGCCGCGTAGACCGCCCCGCTGGCCGTGTCGGCGATCTGCAGCATCCGCTGGTTGCGAGGCGTGTCGACCCTGGCCGGCATCATCAGGTGGCCCCACTCGATGTTCGTCTCCTGACGCTGCAGGCCGCTGAGGTAGTCGGCGATCAACTGGGGCGGCAGGCCCTTCACCTGGGCGAAGTGCATGACGGTCTGCGCTTGATGGTGCCTTCCGAACCACGACAGGCGCTCGACCAGGAGGCGGAGTGTCCAGGTGTAGAGGTGATCCGGCGCTCGGATGGCCCGCGCGTTGTCGACGTCCCACTTGCTGAGGACCACCGAGATGATGCGAAGGTTCTTCACGGCGTGGACCGCGTTGCAGAGGTGGAGTCGCTGCGGATGGGATCTCACGCTCGTCCAGTGGATGGTGTCTGATCGCTTACGGCCGATTTCCACCGCCACTTGCTCCCACCTTTCGAGGATGGCCGGCTGAGCACCCTCCGGCACGAGCACGGCGGTGAGGCAGAAATGCTCGGACGAACCGGCCCGAGCGCCGGGTGGCAGAGCGGCCGGCCTGCGCTTCCAGCCGCGGTCGCCGCTCTCATCGACGTAGGCGTGCCAGCAGGGCAGCGGCTCAGCGCGTCTTGTGCGCGGGCCGGCCGCTGTCATGGTGCGTGGCCAGCGAGGGTCAAGTGCATCACGTGGGGGAGCGTAGCCTGACCGGCGCCCCGCGGACAGAGTGACAATGGGCTGTGGCGAGGACCGCCCGACCGCGTGTACGCCTTGTTTGCCCCAACAGGCCCATTGTCATCTTGCGGCGACACGCATGGGCGGCGGTACAATCAGCATGTATCAACCGCTCCCAGCGAGGTGCGACCCATGACCGTCGACGAACTTAGGGCAGCAGCGTTGCGACTGGCCCCCCAGGCCCGCGCCGACCTCGCCCGGGAGCTGCTCAACAGCCTCGATGGACTGAGTGAGGCCGAGATCGAGCAGCTCTGGTTCGAGGAGGCGGCGCGGCGCGACCGCGAGCTCGACACGGGCACGGTGCAGTCTCTGCCCGCCGACGAGGTCCTCGCCCGGGCCAAGGCCCGCCGGGGATGAGCCGGTCGCTGCGGTTTCATCCCGTGGCCGAGACCGAGCTCAACAACGCAGCCGACTACTACGCCCCGCAGAGCCCCGGTCTCGACCAGCGCTTCATCGCCGAAATGGAGCTGGCGTTGGCGCAGATCGTCGCGTTCCCTGAGGCGTCGTCGCCCGTCAACGCCCGGACCCGGCGCAAGATCCTGCCGGGCTACCCCTACTCGCTCATGTACTCGGTGACCGAATGGGAGATCCGCGTCCTTGCCGTGGCCCACCATGCGCGCCGCCCTTTCTACTGGCGTGGTCGTGAGTAGACCCAGAACGGGCTGACAGCGCATCAATTTGACGCGCCCACGCGCTGCGATACACTGGCAGCGCCGCCCGCGCAGGCCATGCGCCAAACGTTCGGCGACCTGATGAAGGTCAATGGTTTCTCGCGCAAGATGCGCACATCCGGTATCGCTCGGCGGAGGCGACGACGCTGCGCGAGTCGGGCCTCGGCGTGTTCGTCGTGATCACTGCCAATCTGACGGCAGACCGTACGGTCGAGCTCCTGGAGAAGGCGCGCGCGGGCATTGAGCGGATTGCCCGCGACGAAGCGCCGTCGTTCATCTGGCGTGTTGCCAAAGACGGCTCGGTCAAGCCGTTGAACTGACACGCTGGTATCCTTTCGGCGCGAACTGCAGCCCACGGGAGGCCACATGCCCGACACGCCATACGAAGACGTCCAGATCGAGGGCCACCTCATCGACTCGCTGATGATGCCGCACATCATGGACCAGATCATGGACCTCGACGGCGAGTTCGAGATGCTCACCTTCGAGGTCGGGCGCATGAAGGACGATCCGTCGCATGCCGTGATGCGCATCTTCGGCCGCGACGCAGCGCACCTGGACGAGCTGCTGCAGGCGATCACCGAGTTCGGCGTCGTGGCCGTCAAGCCGCAGGACGCAGCGCTTGAGGCCGCCGACATGGACGGCGTCTTCCCCGAGCGCTTCTACGCGACCACCAATCTCACGACCTTCGTGCGCGCCGCCGGTGATTGGATCCGCGTCCAGCACCCCGAGATGGACTGTGGCATCAGAGTCGACCTCAAGACGGGCACGGCCCAGACCGTGGCGATGAACGACGTGCAGATCGGCGACCGCCTGGTCACCGGGCACAAGGGCATCCGCGTGCTGCCGCTCGAGCGGCCGCGCGCGAGCCAGCCGTTCGAGTTCATGGCCTCGGCCGTCAGCAGCGAGAAGCCCAAGGCGCAGATCGTGCGCGAAGTGGCCCGCGAGCTGCGCCAGGTCAAGCAGCAGGGCCGGCTCACCATCGCCGTCGTGGGCCCGGCGGTGGTGCACACCGGGGCGGCGCCGCACCTGGCCCGCCTCATCGAGGCGGGCTACATCGGCGCCGTGTTCGGCGGCAACGCCATCGCCACGCACGACGTCGAGTCCAACCTGTTCGGCACCTCGCTGGGCATCAGCCTCAAGGAGGGGACACCGATCCCCGGCGGCCACGAGCATCATCTGCGCGCCATCAACACCATCCGCCGCTGCGGCTCCATCAAGGCCGCCGTCGAGCAGGGCGTCCTGACCGGCGGCCTCATGTACACGCTCATCAAGACGGGCACGCCGTTCGTGCTCGCCGGCAGCATCCGCGACGACGGCCCCATGCCCGAGGTGATCACCGACGCGATGCAGGCGCAGAAGGTCATGCGCGGCTACGCCCAGCAGGCCGGCGCCTGCCTGATGCTCAGCACCATGCTGCACAGCATCGCCGTCGGCAACATGCTGCCGGCCTCGGTGCGCACCGTGTGCGTCGACATCAACCCGGCGGTGGTCACGAAGCTGGCCGACCGCGGCAGCTTCCAGACGGTCGGCATCGTTACCGACGTGGGCTTGTTCGTCGAGCAGCTTGCCGACGAGCTCCAGGGCGGCGGGCGTTAGACTCGGCTGGGCGCCGGCGACGGCCCGTAGGGACGGCGCTCGCCGCCGCCCTCACCCGTGCCCGGGAGCGGCTGGTGTCGCCGCCTAGTGGTCGGTAGTACTTTCTTCCTCCGGTCGACCGGGATAGACTGCAGCCGTTTCGGAGTGGCGCGAGCCGTCGGACCGCCGGCAGACCCTGGAGTGTGCCCGTACGCTCGTCCGTATCGAAACCCACGGCCGACAGCGATGCTAAGGAGGATCGACGATGGTGCATTTCCTGGTACTTTTCACGCTCACGACGCAAGGCAGAGGCAACCCGGCAAACGCGGCGGCCAACTTGACGGGGATGGGGAAGGTTCTGCAGGAGCTCGGCGGCAAGGTCGACAAGCTCATGATGACGTACGGCCAGTACGATGCGGCGCTCGCGGGAGAGTGCCCAGACCACAATGCGCTCACCGGCTTCCTGGCCTGGGTCCACGACCAAGGCTTCTTCTCGACCCAGACACTGATCGGTGCCGACGGAACGGCGTACAAGCCGGCCCTTCACCACAGTTGATCGCGCGCCGGCCAGCCGCGCCGAAGGCGTCTTGCCCTCTCGGAGGTGCTTTCCAGGCTGACCGGGGACCGTGCGGGAACGACTGCTCTCGTCAAGGCAAGGGCAGGGTCGGTTGAGAGTCATCCTCGTAGCGATGCCCTTCGCCGCGAGCGATCGTCCGGCCTTGGGCACGAGCCTGCTCAAGGCGCATCTGCAAGGGATCGGCGTCCCCTGCGACATCGCCTATCTGAATCTGGCGTTCGCGGAACTGATGGGCCGCGCAGTCTATGAGCGGTTCGTCAACGTGCTGCCGTTTCGTGCCTTGCCCGGCGAGTGGGTCTTCGCCGAATGCCTCTACGGTTCGGGAGGCGGGCTGACCGACGCGTATGTCGAGGATGTCCTCCTCGCCCGCTGGAAAGTGGGCGAGGAGGACATCGATCTCGTGCGCCACGCGCGAGACCTGGCCGCGGGGTTTCTCGCCACGTCGCTGAAGGCGATCCCGTGGGGCGACTACGGCGTGGTCGGGTTCAGCTCGTTCACCGCGCAGAACCTGGCTTCGCTGGCCCTTGCGAAGCTCGTCAAGCATTCGCATCCGGAGGTGACGATCGTCTTCGGCGGGGCGAACTGGCAGGGGATACCGGGCCTGGAACTGCATCGGCGTTTCCCCTTTGTGGACTTCGCCCTCTCAGGTGAGGCGGACCACTCGTTTCCCGAGTTCGTCCGGTGGATCGCCGGGGACGCTCGCGTCCGCCCCGACGCCATCCCCGGTCTGATCTTCCGGCGCGCCGGCGCCTCCTGCGCGAACGCGGAGGGCGAGCCGATCGCCGACCTCGACGCCCTGCCGACCCCCGACCACAGCGACTTCTACGCTGCTCGGCATCGCTATCCGGGGGTCCGGTCGGCGCTGCCCTCTCTGGCGGTCGAAGCCTCGCGGGGATGCTGGTGGGCGACCACCGGTCCCTGCACCTTCTGCGGGATGGACGGCCACGAGCGCGTCTACCGCGCCAAGAGTGGACGCCGCGTCATCGCCGAGATGAGGGAGCTCTCGGCGCGTTGGCCGTGTTCGTTCATCCATCTGACCGATACGGTCGTCTCGCCGGACTTCCTGGACGAGGTCCTGCCGCAGGTCGCCTCTGAACCGTTGCCCGCGCGTCTGTTCTTCGAGGTGCGGCCGACCGTCACGCGCCAGCAGGTCGAGGCGATCGCGGCGGTCCGCGCCCAGATCCAGCCGGGGATCGAGAGCTTGAACGACCACTTGCTCCGCCTGATGCACAAGGGGACGCGGGCCCTCGAGAACATCCGCCTGCTGAAGTGGTGTAAGGCCATGAACGTCAGCGCGCACTGGAACATCCTTCACGGGCTGCCCGGGGAAACGGAAGCCGACTATCAGGCGATGTTCCGCCTGCTGCCGGCGATACGCTTCCTCGATCCGCCGCGCTGCTTCCAGACCGTGAGCGTGGACCGCTACAGCCCGTACTTCGAGCGGCCGGACCGGCACGGGCTCGCGAAGCTGAGTCCACTGGCTCCCTACCGGTACCTGTATCCCTTCCCGGAGCACGTGCTCGCCGACATCGCCTATGCGTTCGAGTGCGGCTTCACCCCGGGGCATGAGCCTGCCGACGTGGGCGAGGCTCTGGAGCGGGAGCTGGATGCGTGGCGTCGCGAGAGTCCGCTCGGCGAGCTGCGGGTTGTGAGCGATGGCGGTGGCCGAGTGTCGCTCCGTGACACGAGAGCCGGAGCCGCCGAGCCTTTCATCGAACTGGATGAGCTGCAGAGCCTGCTCTACGAGGCCTGCGACGAGATCTGCGACGCGCGCACGCTTCAGGAGACGGCGCGTCGCGCCCCGCCCGGCCGCGCGGGGGGCGGTGCGGACGTCGTCGCCTCTCTGGCCGCGTTGGTCGAGCGCCGACTCATGGTCCAGGTGGACGATCGTTATCTGAGCCTCGCCCTTCCCCGGGCGATGGAAGGGTGATGAGCACACGTCTCGCGTGCGGTCTGACCCGCCGCGATTCAGCCGTGCGACGACTCCAGCAGCGCCTCTGCGTCGGCCACGGCCGGCCGCGCACCGAGACTCGCGAAGATGACCCGTGCGGAGCTCAGCGCCGCCGCGGCCTGGGTGGCCTGTCCCAGGGCCGACAGGCAGCGACCTTGGCCGAGCAACGCCTGGCCGAGCTCGTAGTTGACGCCCAGCTCGGCCCAGCGTGCCGAAGCCTCAGCGAAGTGCCAGGCGGCGTGCTCGTGTTGCCCGCGCCGTTCGTCGAGCAGCGCGTCCAGCAGGACGAGTACGCCGGCGTCGTAGGTCCGGGTCGCCGGGAGCCCCGCCGCGAGGCGAGCCGCGACATCGGGCCGCCCCATGGCGAGCGCGATGCGCAGGGCGACCGGTATCCAGAGCACGAAGTCGACGCCGCGCGCCGACGGCGGTATGGCGGCGCACTCCTCGAGAAGGTGCAGGGCATCCGCAGCCCGTCCAGAGCTCGCCCTCACGGCCGCAAGTGAGATGAGGCAGGTGGCCCGGATCGACGTCTCCGCAGGCGCGCGGCTGGCTTTCTCCGCCCAGGCTGAACCCGCTTCCGCGGAAGCGGCGTCGCCGCGCAACGCCTGCACCAAGGCGCGGGTGGTGCGGACCAGATGCAGGTCCCACACGTCGTGATGCTCCTCGAGGGTAAGCTCCAGGTCGGCAGCCTCCGGGAGCGCCGCTTCCCACTCGCCCGCCAGGGCGAGATCGACGAACATGACCGTGCGGCAGAAGCACAGAGCGAGCGTATCGCCGAGCCGGCGGGCGAGATCCAGTCCGCGTTGATGCATGCGGAGCGCGGCGCGCGGACCCTCGAACACCTTGATCGCTTCGCCCAGGTTGCTGTACAGAGCACACAGCTGGTGCCCTGACCCGCGCGTCTGGGCGATCTCCAGGGCACGGGCGATCGCCTCGAGACCGGCGGGGTCGCCGAGCTCGCAGCGCGCCGTGGCGCGCTGCACGAGTACGTCCAGGGGTTCGGGCAGCCCCAGCTTCGCGCATAGCGCGATGGCCCTCTCGGCGAGCGCCAGCTGCAGGCCGAACCGGGAGGAATGCGATGCCAGCGCGCCCCAGTGCGCGAGTGCGGTGACGAGCTCGATCGAGGCATCCTTTTCGGCCAGAAGCGCCTCCGCCGGCTCCGTAGAGCCGACCTCCACACCGGAGAGCAACGAATGAGCGTACGCGCGGTGGGCTGCGGCGAGCAAAGCCTTGTGGCCGTCTCCCCGCGACTCGAACGCGGCCACGGCCTCGTCCAGAACATCACACGCCTCCTCGAAGCGACCACACTGCAGCAGTGCTTTTCCCCACGAGGCCAGCAGGCCTGGGCGCTGCGGACTTCTGGCGGCGACGAGGCTCACCGCCTGGGCGAAGTGGTGCTCGGCTGCGGCTACGTCGAGCGGTAGGGCGCGATCGCCGGCGAGCTCGAGGCTGTTCGCGGCCGGGGCGAGCAGATCGCCGACGAGCTGTTTGTGGCCGGTGGACCGCGCCAGCTCGAGCGCCGTGGTGTAGTGAAAAGCGAGGATCTCGGCGAGGTCGGCGACGCGCAGTCCGGCGGCGCTTTCGATCCAACGACCAGCATCCGCATGCTTGACGGCCCGGATCGCGCGCGTGAGCTGGCCGTAGGCGACCTCGTGCGTGAGCGAGTGCCAGAAGACAAACTCCTTGTCGTCGGCCACGGTGGATTCGCGATGGGCCCGCACGAGATCGCGGGCGACAAGCCCATCGAGGGCCTTCTGGACGATGGGGCGCTCGCGGCCGCTGAGCGCCGCGACGCCGCCAAGCCAGAAGGTCCGGCCGATGACGGCAGCGGCCGCCAGGATCGCCTTGTCCGCCGGATCCAGGGTGTCGAGGCGCGCGGCGATGAGGGCCTGCACGGTGTCCGGCACTGCCGCGTCGGCGCCGGCGACGAGGTCAGTCGTCTGGGGCGTCCGCACCACCAGCGAGCGCTCCTCCAGGAGGCGTACCAGCTCCTCGGTGAAGAGGGGATTACCGCCGCACCGCATACGCACGAGCGCCTGCATCTGCTCTGACGGAGTCGTCTCGACGAGTTGCTCGACCAGTCGCGCGCTCTCCGACTCGGACAAAGGGCGGACATCGAGGCGCGTGATCGGCAACGCTCCGTTGGAGAGCGTGGGATGAGCCTGCACGAACTCGGGGCGCGCCGTGCCTACGATCATGAGGGGCACGGCGCCCGCGTGCCGTACCACGTCGCCCAGGAACGCCAGCGTCCCTTCGCCGGCCCAGTGCAGGTCTTCGAAGACGACGACCGCCGGCCCGCGCGCCGCGATGTCTTCGAGGAATCGCCGCCAGGCCTCGTAGTTCTCTGTCTCCGCGGCTGGTGACGCCTGGAGACCGACGAGCGGGCGGAGACGATCGACGAGCCAATCCTTGGCGGGGTCGTCGAGGAGGACGTGTTCGAGCTTCGCCGACACCGTCTCGGCGGTGTCGCTCTCAAGTAGGCCCGCGTGAGCTTTCACGATCTCCCCGAGCGCCCAGTGGGAGACGTTGTCGCCGTAAGGGAGGCACTTGCCCTGCCGCCAGCGCGCCAGGACTTTCGGCAATGCGTCAAGGCGGCGCGCGAACTCGGCCACGATCCGCGACTTGCCGACGCCTGCCTCGCCGGCGATGAGTACGAACTGCGGCGTCCGCGATACGCGCGTCGTTTCGAAGAGACCCATCAGGAGGTCGAGCTCAGGCTCGCGCCCGACGATACGCGTGGGGAAGGGTTGGTCCAGGCTGCGTTTGGTGCGCGAGATACGACCGCTGACCATCCAGAGCGCCTCCGCCGAGGCCTTGCCCTTGAGCGCCACGTCTCCCAGAGACTCGTACGCGAAGACCTGCCCGGCGAGACGCCGCGTCAAGTCGCCGATCACGATGCCGTTGGGCGGTGCGACCTGCTGGAGGCGCGCCGCTGTGTTGACGGCGTCTCCCACGAGGAAACCCTCCCCGGAGCCGGGGGGTACGTTCAGGCGCACGAGGGACGTGCCCGTGTTGACGCCGGACCTCGTGCGCTGAGGGCGGCCGCCCAAGGGCGGAAGATCGCCGGCGCGGTCGCGGATCCGCAGGGCAGCGTGGATCGCCCGCTCGGCGTCGTCCTCATGGGCGGCTGGGATGCCGAAGACACCGACCACGGCATCCCCAATGAACTTCTCGGCGACCCCGCCGTACCGCTCGATGGTCTCGAGTGTCAGGGCGTAGAACGCGCGCAAGAGGACGTCCGCATCCTCCGGATCGACGGCCTCGCAGACGGACGTGTACCCGACCAGGTCGCAGAACAGACAGGTCACAACGCGCCGTTCTTCGGCAGCGCGCCACGTGTCCAAAGGTTCGACGAGAGCACTGCCGCACTTCATGCAGAAGCGAGCGCCGGCGGGGTTCTCGGCTTCGCAGGACGCACAAGTCAAGATGCGCACCCTTTCATCGGCGGGAGGCCGGCCGGTCGGCGTGCGGGCCGTATCACGTCCCGCATCGTCACTGTTGGTCTCACGTGGGCTCATGCCCTCTGCGACCTCCTCGTCTGCACCATCGTATATCCACTTCCGCCGACTCCGGTGTTCCGGAGACCCGGGGAGCAGTGTGCGCCACGGTACCCGGCGGGTCTCGAATGTGGTCGTCGTGCGAGCCACGAGAAAGTCGTGCGGGCCTCCGCTTGCGCGTCCCGGCGCAGCTCGCCGACGAGCCGGCGAGCGCCGGTGACTGATCGGCCCCTGTCCGGCGACGCTGATCAGTGCGACCAGATGCAGACGCGATTGCGAGTAGTGACACTATGTGCAATCACAGCCACCTATGGTACGGCGTGACTGGATTGCGCGTGTCGAAGGTCTCTGGGCCCTTCGCTCCATCGTCTGGCTGACGGGCGTCCGCCGCGTCGGCAAGACCTGCCTCACAAAGTCGCTCGCCGACGTCGAGTACTTCGATTGCGATGAGCTCTCCGTACGCTCGAGCTTGCGCGACCCCATGCAGTTCCTGGCCGCTCTTCGCGGCAAGCGGATCGTCCTCGACGAGGTGCATCGGCTTGACGATCCAAGCGCGGTACTGAAGAACGCCGCCGACCACTACTCCGACATCAGGATCGTCGCCACCGGCTCCTCGCGCATCTCGGCCTCGCGCAAGTTCCGCGATTCACTCACGGGCCGCAAGTACGAGTTGCACCTTCGGCCGCTGGTTCTTCCCGACCTGGAGCCATTCGGGAACGCGGACATGGCCCACCGACTGGCGGCCGGGGGACTGCCCGAGCACTTTCTGGCCCTCCAGCCCGAGGCTGCGTTTCGTGAGTGGATGGACTCGTTCTGGGCCAAGGACATCCAGGAGCTCTTCCCCGTGGAGAAGCATGGCCCGTTCCGCCGCTTCGTTGAGCTCCTGCTCACCGACAGTAGGGGGACGTTCGAAGCAGCCCGCTTCGCGACCGCCTGTGAGCTCAGCCGCCCCACCATCGCAAAGTACCTCGCCATCCTGGAGGCGACCCACGTGGCGACTGTCGTCCGTCCCTTCACCAGTCGCCGCGCCGCCGAGATCGTCTCGGCGCCGCGTGTGTACGGCTTCGACACCGGGTTCGTGGCTCACTACCGAGGCTGGCGCGAGCTGCGCAGTGAGGACATGGGAGCTCTCTGGGAGCATTTCGTACTCAACGAACTGCTCGCTCGTCTTGATGTGGATCGGCTCCACTACTGGAGGGACAAGCGCGGCCACGAGGCCGACTTCGTCGTCGCGCGGCCCGGCCGGTCTCCGGTCGCCATCGAGTGCAAGTGGTCACGGAGGCATGCCGACGAACTCGGGGGCGTCGCTGCATTCAGACGGGCCTACCCTGACGGTGACAACTACGTCGTCGCGAGCGATGCGACACGGCCCCTGCCCGTGAGCGACGCCGGGACGCAGGCCACCGTCGTCTCCCTCGACGACCTGGTCGCCAAGCTGTCCAACGCGTAGGGCTGTCGCCCGGCGTCCGGGACCGGCGCATCATCACTCCACCATGCCGCGAACATCCGGGCGCCGCAGGGCATCTAACCTTCACGAAGGGGCATACGATAGTGCTGGCGGCCTACGAAGGGAGTCGGCCATGCGCGACGCTCCGGTGACGTGGGCGCCGATGCGCGCCACCGCCGCGCTACTGGCGGAGACCGTCCGCGCCGAGGAGGTACATCCGGTGAAGGGAGTGCCCACGGCGGGCAGAGAGGTGCTCGCCGGAGCGCGAGCCGAGGGCGAGGTCGCGGCGTCCGTCGTCACTGCCGCAGCCAAGGGCGACCGGGAAGCCTTCACCGCGATCATCCGCACCTACGAACCGCGCCTGCGCGCGACCGCCTACCACGTGCTGCGTGACGCGGGACTCGTCGACGACGTCCTGCAGGACGTGTTCGTCTCGGCCTTTCGCGCTCTGCCCGGGTTCCGCGGTGACGCCGCGCTCGGCACCTGGTTGCACCGCATCACCTACACGGCGTGCGCGCAGTACCTGCGCCGCGCCAGTCGCCGGCCGAGGCCGGTGGAGACCGAGCTCGCACCGGCCGAAGTCGCCGCTGCAGCCGACCCCGCCGAGTCGTTCGGCGACCGCGACCGACTGCGGCAGGCGCTCAGCGCGCTGACGCCGGAGCAGCGGATCGTCGTGCTGCTCGTGGATCGCGACGGCTTCGACTATCGCACGGCGGCCAAACTGCTGGGCATCCCGCGGGGTACCGTGGCGTCACGCTTGAGCGGAGCCCGAGCGCAGCTGCGGGTGGCGCTCGGTCTCGGCGACGGCTTCCGAAAGGAGGGTCGATGAAGGAGTATCGCGACGAGCAGCTAGGCGAACTGGTGAGCCGTCTCGACGACTCGCCTTCTCCCGCTTCGGGGTTCGAAGCGCGTGTGTGGGCGCGAATCGACGGCGAGATGGTCCGCGCGCCGGCTGCGGAGGCGCGTGACGGCCGCGCGCATCGTCGCCGGCCGCTGCTGTTCGCCGCCGGCGCCGTAGCGGCCTTCGTTGCCGCGGCCGTCCTGTTCGGCCTGCCCGGGGTCGGCGATGAGACCGGCCCGGTGCCGGTCAGTGCCGCCGTGGTATCGGCTCGCATGACCGCGGCGATGTCGTCGTATCGCACACTCCAGGGCACGATGACGACGAGCGGAAGTGAGGTCGCTGTCAACGGCGGCACCTTCACAACCGACGCGGCCGGCGACTTCAGCCTGCGCTTCGACGCCGACGCCCACGCCGCAGCCGCGGCCGAGAAGGTCTCGCGGCCGCTCGTCCTGACCTACAACGCGCGGCGGCACGTGGCGATGGATACGTACGTGGAGCCAAACGGCCGCCGGGTCTCCTATCGTTGGGACGAATCGCTGCCATACGAAGGCATCGGCGTGCCCGGCTGGACGCATCCCTATCCCCCGGGCTACGCGTGGCTAGTGCGCGCCGCGCTGGCCGACGGCGATCCGCAGATCACGGTGGACGACACGGTGTTCGACGGTCGGCCAGCCTGGAAGGTCTCCCTGCCCTCGACCCGGTACTTCGGCGGTCTGGCCGGCATGAGCTTCGTGGTCGACAGCCGGAGCGGGTTCCTCGTGCAGTGGACCTGGCCGCCGGACCCGGCGAACCCGGACAGCGGCGGCACGAACTCGCTCACCGACCTGCGCACCGACCAGCCGCTGTCGGCGGGCGCGTTCTCGGTCGCTGTCCCTCCCGGTGCCAAGCTCGTCCGCCAAGAGAGGAACCGGTACTACTGCACGCTTGCACAGGTGCCTGCCCGGGTGGGCTTCCGGCCGTTCCTGCCCTCCTACCCTCCGCCGGGCTACAAGCTCAGCGATGTGGCCACCGACCCACGGTCGCCCGGCGACTTCATGGGCTGGCAGGGTCCCGACCCCGGCACCCACTATCCGCACACCGAGGCGTTCCTGCGCTACTGCCACGGCGCCGATTCTTTCACCGTCCACGTCTATTCGATCGCCCGCATCCCCCGAAGCGAGGTCGCGGGCTACTCTCGCGGGCTCACCGGCTTTCCGGCCTACGGCAGCTCGCTCCTGCGCAAGGGCGCCTTCGCCGGCTTCAAGGCGCAGACGTGGTTCAGCCTCTACGGCGCCAACCTCCTGGTCGTCGGCAAGACCTACGTCGCCTACATCTCGGGCGGCCTCACGCGCCGCGAGATCTATGACGTGGCGGGTTCGCTGAGGCAATAGCGAAAAGGCGCGTGACTGGCCGTCGGTGGCCCCCGCACCCCGTATGCGCGCGACGGGCTTGGCCGTCACCCTCGCGGGTATAAGCGAGGAAGCCGCATCCGCGGTTCCCGACCTCATCGAGGGGTGTCATGAAGCCACGCCTGATCGTCCCCAACATCCATCTCATCGGCGCCGTCGATTGGGACCGCCGCCTCTTCGACGCCCTCATCCCGCTGCCGGACGGCACCAGCTACAACGCCTACTTCGTGCAGGGCAGCGAGAAGAACGCGCTCATCGACACCGTCGACCCGGTCCATTGGCCGACGCTCTCGCGTCAGCTGGATAAGCTGCCCACGCCCGACTACCTCGTGATCCATCACGTCGAGCAGGACCACTCCGGCTCGACGCCGATGCTGCTCGAGCGCTTTCCCGAGCTCACCGTGGTGTGCAACGAGAAGGCCAGAGGCATGCTCATCGACCACCTGCACGTCGACGACGCCCGCTTCCATATCGTCGCGGACGGCGACGAGGTGAGCCTCGGCGACAAGACGCTGAAGTTCCTGTTCACGCCCTGGGTCCACTGGCCCGAGACCATGAGCACGTGGCTGGCGGAGGACAAGATCCTTTTCAGCTGCGACTTCTTCGGCTCGCACTACGCCACCAGCGACGTCTTCGCCGACAAGCACGAGGTGTACGACGGCGCCAAGCGCTACTACGCGGAGATCATGATGCCGTTCGGCGCCCAGGTGCTGAAGAACGTCGAGAAGGTGACGCAGTATCCGATCAGGATCATCGGACCCAGCCACGGGCCCGTGTACGACGACCCGGGCTTCATCATCGAGGCCTACCGCGACTGGGCCGGCGGCGAGCCGCAGAACATCGTCTGCCTGCCCTACGTCACGATGCACGACAGCACGCGGCTCATGGTGGACCACCTCACGGCCGCGCTCACCGACCGCGGCGTAGCCGTGGAGCGCTTCGACCTCACCACGCTCGATGCCGGCGAGCTCGCCAGCTCGCTGGTCCACGCCGGCACCATCGTGCTCGGCACGCCCACCGTGCTCACCGGGCCGCATCCGCTGGTCGCCTACGCGGCCTTCCTCGCCAACGCCCTCAAGCCGCGCGCCAAGTTCGCCACGGTCATCGGCTCCTACGGCTGGGCCGGCAAGACGGTCGAGACGCTGGTCGGCATGATGCCCAAGCTCAAGGTCGAGCTGCTCGACCCGGTGCTGGCCAAAGGCATGCCGCGCGACGCGGACTACGCGGCGCTCGACACCCTCGCCGACACCATCGCCGAGAAGCACAAGGACCTCGCGCCGCGCAACTTCGCCGACCTCACGGTCTGCCGCACCGACCCTTCCTGACGCGGAGAGCCGCCGCCACATGAGCCACGCGCCGTGCTGACCGTCGTCATCGGTCTGGGCGCGGCGCTCCGATAGACTGACCGGATGCTGACCGTCCTCTCAGGCCTCTTGGCGTCCCTGTCCTATGCGAGCAGCGACATGTTCTCGCAGCGCGTGACGCGCGAGACGCGCCCGCTCACGCAGATGGTCTGGGTGCTCGTGACCGGAGTGGCCGTCGTGCTGCCCATCGCGCTGTTGGTGGACGGGCTTCCGCATGCGGGTGAATGGCAGGGCGCCGGGCTGGCTGCGCTCGCCGGCGCCCTCTACTTCGGCGCCCTCTTCTGCCTGCTGCACGGCCTGCAGATGGGCGACCTCGGCCTGATCTCGGCGCTCACCTCGCTGCAGGGGGCCTACGTGGCAGTAGTGGTCATTCTGCTCGGCGTACCAGTCACGCTGCCAGTCGGCGTAGCGCTGGCTCTCTGCGCCGGCGGTGCGGTGCTCACGTCGTTCGAGGGTCGCGCCAAGTCGACGCGGGGCGCTCTGTGGGCGGTGGCCGCCGGCGTCCTCTTCGCCGGCGTCATGCTCTGCTACGCCTACGGCGACATAGGCTGGCTCTCGCAGGCGGCCATCTCGCGCACGGTGTCGCTCGTGGTCACGCTTCCCGTCGCGCTGCTCACCGGCAGCGTTGCAGTGCCCAGGGCGATGCGCGTCCGTGCCGTGGGCGCCGGCCTGCTCGAGCTCGGCGGCGTCATCCTGCTCACCATCGCCTTCGCGCTCGGGCCCCCGACAGTCGCCGGCGTGACGACGACGCAGTTCGGCACGTTCGCGGTGATCCTCGGCTTCGTGCTGCTCCACGAGCGCCCGAAGCCGAACCAGTGGGTCGGCATCGTCTGCACCATCGCCGGCGTGAGCCTGCTGGCGGCCGTGGTCTAGGTGTAGACTGCGTTTCACCCTCCGGGGACCCGGCCCCACACCCGTGGGTCGCCGCGCCGCGCCCGGCCGTTCTTGAAGGAGTCGAGAGTCCCATGGACGACAACCTCATTGACGACAGTCACCTCACCAAGACCCGCGAGATGTTCGCCAAGTGCCAGGAGGTCGTCTCCGGGGGTGAGTCCAGCTACGCACGTCTCATCGGCACCCGCCCCATCGTGATGGAGCGCGGCGAGGGCGCCTACTTCTTCGACATCGACGGCAACGCGTACATCGACTGGTGCATCGGCTACGGGCCGATGATCTTCGGCCACCGGCCCAAGCCCATCCTCGACGCGATCGTCCAGCAGATCACCCAGGGCGGCATGCTCTACACCTTCCCGCACGAGCTCGACTACGAGGTGGGGCGCAAGATCGTGCAGGCGGTCCCCGGCATCGACCAGGTACGCTTCGCCAACTCGGGCAGCGAGGCGACGCAGGCGGCCATGCGCCTCGCCCGCGCCTACACGGGCAAAGACAAGATCCTCAAGTGGGAGGGTAGCTACAACGGCTTCCTCGACTGCCACGCGTTCAGCCACGTGCCGGCGCTCGAGGCGGCGGGCAGGGAGCGCTTTCCGCGCACGCTGCCGTCCGGGGCCGGCATCCCCAAGGCCGTCGAAGAGACCATGATCATCGGCTGCTTCAACGACCTCGACAGCGCCGAGACGATCATCAAGCGCAATCGCGACCAACTGGCGGCGGTGCTCAGCGAGCCCATCCTCGCCGACGCCGGCATCATCCCCCCCGAGCCCGGCTTCCTCGAGGGCCTGCGGCGCATCTGCGACGAGAACGGCGTGCTCCTCATCTTCGACGAGATCATCACGGGCTTTCGCGTGTCGCTCGGCGGCGCCCAGGAGCTCTACGACGTGATCCCCGACATCACCTGCGTGGCCAAGGCGGTCGGCGGCGGCACCCCGGGTTCGGCGGCCTTTGGCGGCAAGAAGGAGATCATGGAGCTCGAGGCCGAGGGCGTGGTGCTGCACGGCGGCACGTACAGTGGCAACCCCCTGACCCTGGCGGGCATGAACGCCACCCTCGACATCCTCATCAACGACCGCGAGCGTGTGTACGGCCACCTCAACACGATCGCCAACGCGATGGTCCAGGGCATGCGCGGCATCTTCGCCGAGTACGGCGTGCCCGCCTACATCAGCCAGGTCGGGCCCATGTGGCAGGTGTTCTTCGGGCACGAAGGCCCGGTCACCCGCTACCGCCAGGCCCGGGCCAGCGACACGCGCTTCTTCGGCCTGCTGCAGACCGAGTGCCAGACGCGCGGCGTGTACTTCCACAACTTCAACTTCGAGCGCTTCTTCGCCTGCACCGCGCACACCCAGACGGAGGTCGACCGCAGCCTCGAGGTGATCGCCACGGCGACGAAGATCGTGAGGGATCGCCTGAGCACGCTGCCCGCCGGGGTCTGAGGCCGGCAGCGGGACTCAAGCGACGGGGGGCGGGAGGCCGGAAGGGCCTCCCGCCCCCCGTCCGCGTCTGCCTTCGGCGCTCAGCCGGAGGGCGCAAGCCGCGTGAAGCCCTGCTCCTCGAAGTGCGGGTCCAGCCCCAGGTACTCGCGGATGCCCAAGCGTCGCATGACGGTGAAGGTGACGCAGTCGACGAGGCTGAGGTGACGCCGGCCCGCTGCGAGCAGCGCTGCAAGAGCGACGCTGCGGTCTTCCGTTGAGACCGAGCCGACCTCGATGAGCGGCAGGTACTCGCCGACGAGTGTGCGAACGGCGTCGAGGCCCCATCGGCGCTGAGCCCCCGCGACAGCCTCAAGGACGACGTAGTCGGTCGTCACCAGCCCTTCGGCCTCGAGAACGGCGTGCCGCCAGGCCTCGCGGCAGACGCCGTGAGCGGGGTCCTCCGCGTCCAGAAAAGCGATGAGCGCCGACGTGTCGACGAAGGCGGTCAATCGAGGATGGAGTCCGCGAAGTACTCGTCGTGCCGGGCGGATACGTCACCCGTCCCCGAGTGGAAGCGCCCCATGGCCGCAAGGGAACGCCTCACGAGTTCCTCGCGCGAGGGCCCTGGTCGCGGGTGAGCGAGGCGTGCGTCGACCGCCTGTCTCACGACCGCGGAGATCGACAGGTGGCGCTGTGCGGCTTCGCGCCGCAGCGCCTCGACCTCTTCTTCGGTGAACTGGATCTGCATGCGGACCACGGCGGGCTCCTTGGTCACGATGATGGCACTGATACCAGTATGATGGCATGGAGCATCGGTGACAAGATGACAATGGACCCGCTGCGGAGCGGGCGGGGCGGCGAAGCGCCACCCCGCCGTCAGAAGCTCAGCACCCAGAGCGCCTGATAGGCGACGACGGCGGCGAAGACGCCGGTCAGCAGCGCCGCAGCGAAGAGCGCTGTGCTGTAGTCGCGCAGGCGCCAGAGCAGCAGGGCGCCGACGGTGACGATGCCGATCTTGAAGGCGATCGTCGGCACCGTCCCCGAGCGGAAGAAGTAGTCCATCACGCCGTTGGACTCTTTCGCGAATCCCAGCCACAGCGAGTAGCGCGTCAGCAGGAGGTCGGCGATGTTGAGGATCCACAGTTCGATGAGGACGCTGAGCAGGACCAGCTGACCGAACGGGCCCAGGCGCGGCGAGCGGCGAGCCGTCCAAGATGCCATCAGGGAAGCCTTGTCGTCTGCAGGTAAGTGTCGAACGGCAGGGCCCCGGCGACGTGCCAGGCAACGGTCTTCCCACTGACGAGGACGCTGCGCACACTGCCGCCCGACACGGTGGCAATTGTGAACGGTTGGCCTCCGCTGAGTCGCAGGCCGACGATGCGCGTATCGCCTGCGTTGGACGGCTGTGCCCATACCACGAGGTCACCGACGGCTGCCGGCGGCGAAAGGTCGACGCCCTGGGCGATCGTCCGGACTGCCGCTGTGTCGAGGTCGTAGGCAAGGATCTGGACCGTCGTTCCTGCGGCTGCGGCGCGCGCCCAGACGAGCGTCCGGCCCGCGAGTGCGATGCCGAGAAGGCGGTCCTGCTGTTCGGGATAGGGAGCGATGCTCCGGCGCTGCCCGTTCGCAGTATCCACGACGGTGATGACGGGCGGCGCCGGCGGACCGGGACGCGGGGCTACCCAGGCGACCAGCGTGCCACTGATGATGAGCTCGCTGGCGCCGCCGCTCTCGCCCAGGGAGAAGCGGCGCCGGGTGACGAGGTCGACGCCGTTGATCCGCTGCGCATTGGTGCCGACGAACGTCTCCCACACGGCCGTCGTCCCCGAGACGGCCGGGGACTGCGAGATTCCCCCGACGTCCTCGAGGCGCGTGCGGCGCCTGCTGGAGATGTCGTAGACCCAGACGACCGCCTCCCGGCCGTCGACAGCCGGCGCCTGTAGCCACACGACGAAGCGGTCCGACATGGACGGCGTGGACGCGCTTCCGTCCGTCGAGGCCGCGCCGAGCAGTCTGCTCTTGCCGGAACGCAGGTCGGTGAGCAGCGTGAACGGTCCGGCCTCCCAGGCGAGGCGGTCGCCACCCAGCGCCGAGCCGCCGAGTTGCAGGCCATGCGACGTGGAGATGCGCCAGCCCGAGCTCGTGGCCGTCACCTGCGGGTGCCAGGTGGCGCGCGACTGTTCGAAGACGAAGCCGGCGGCGCCGAGCACCGCGCCCGCCAGCAGGATGAGCGCGGAGATGAGGAGGGCCCGCACCCAGGAACGGGGGCGCTTGGCGCCGGCGCCGCGCGTGAGCGGCGCCGGCGGAGCCGGCGCCGGGCTCACGGCGCCCCCTTTCAGCGGCGCCGGCACAGGTGCAGCAGGTCGGCGTACACGCCGTAAGCGGTCTGTGGCACGAGCCCGGCGATCTCGCAGACGAAGACGTCGGCCATGAGGTCGGTATGCAGGATCGCGCCCAGTGACTCGCTGCCCACGGGCGCCAGCGGGTGGTCGATGTCGAGCTCGGTGGCGCGCACGCGGCCGCGCACGCGGCCGGACTCCTCGCGCCACACCGTCGTCACGAGCCGCAGCCGGTTGCCGTTGGAACGCGCCTGTGCGATGCGCTCGAGCGGCACGTCGCGCAGGCTCTGTTTGTCGATGTCGGCCGGAGTGATGCCGGCGTCCATGGCGACGTTGGCCAGCGCGGCCGCCTTGCAGGCCGCGTCCCAGCCGTCGATGTCGTGTGACGGGTCGGCTTCGGCATAGCCTTCGGCCTGCGCGTGCGCCAGGGCCGCGTCGAAGGAGCGACCAGTGCCCATCGCATCGACGATGTAGTTGGTCGTGGCGTTGAAGACGGCCTCGAAGCCGAGCAGGCGGCAGTCCGGCAGGGCAAGCTCGAGCAGGCTGAACACGGGCAGACCGTCCATCACGGTACTCTCGAAGCGGATGCGGCGGCCCACCGCGGCCGCGGCCGCTGAAACGCGCCGCCAGTTCCAGGCGATAGGTCCTTTGTTGGCCGTGACGACGTCCATCCCCAGGCCGAAGGCCGTCTCGATGTGGCCGGTGGCGACGGGGGCGAAGTCCTCCTCCATGACCGTGAGCTCCACGAGGATGTCTGCTCGGGAGGCCGAGAGGAGCTCTGCGGCCGGCCGGGCCGCCTGCGGCGGGGCCGGCCGCTCGCCGACGGCCGCCAGCACGGCCGCCGGCGTCATGCCTTCCGGCGCCAGCAGACAGCCGTGCCGGGTACCGGCGGCGGTCACCAGCACGCGCAGGCCGTGACGCTCGGCCAGCGCGCGCTCCTGTTGCGCCAGAAGGGCGCAGAAGGCGCGCGCCACGCTGCCGAAGCCCAGCACGCACAGGCGGACGGTGCGGAGGCCGGGGCCACCGGCCGCCGGGCGCGGTGTGGGGCCGGCGGCCGAAGGCTGCCCGGCCGCGCTCATCGCACCGACCGCGAGAGGTCGCGGACCGCCGTCACGAGCCGCTCCAGCTCGCCCTGCGTCGTGTACGGGGCGAGACCCACGCGGATCAGGCCGCCGCGTTCGGCCAGGCCCAGCAGCTCGACCAGCCGCGCGGCGTAGAAGTCGCCGTCCCAGACGAACAGGCCGCGCTCGCCGAGCGCCCTTGCGGCCTCGCCGGCCAAGAACCCGTCGAGCGTGAACGAGACAGTGGACGTGCGCGGGCTGCCCTCCGGCGGCCCGTAGATCGTCACCCCGGGGGTGCCAGCGAGCTGCTCGCGCAGCCACTTCGCCAGGGGCTGCTCGTAGACCTCGCCGGCCAGCATGCCGGCCACGACCGCCCGGCGCCGGCCCTTCAGGCCGGTGGGCAGGCGGTCCTCCACCATCGCCACATGCCGTACGCCGAGATCGGCGATGAAGTCGATGGCGGCGGTCGTCCCTGCCAGGCCCTCGAAGTTCAGCGTCCCTGTCTCCCAGATGTACGGCGGCTGCGCGGTCTGCGTGGCCAGCCGCAACGGCTCGAGCTGCGCCGTGGCCTCGCGGCGCGCGAACATGAGGCCGACGTGGGGGCCGAAGAACTTGTACGCCGAGCAGAGCAGGAAGTCGCAGCCCACGGCGCGCACCTCGATGGGGCCGTGCAGGGCGTAGTGCACGGCGTCCACGACGCTCCAGGCGCCGGCGGCGCGAGCCAGCCCGGCGGCGCGCGCGACGTCGTTGACGGTGCCGACGGCGTTCGACGCATAGCCGAGGGCGACGACCTTGGTGAGCCCCGGCTGAATGAGCGCCTCGAAGGCCGCCCAGTCGAGCGTGCAGGTCGCGAGGTCCAGCGGGACCTCGCGGACGACGACGCCGCGCTCCACGAGCCGCAGCCAGGGGCTGCGGTTGGCCTCGTGGTCGAGCGCCGTGATCACGACCTCGTCGCCCGGCTGCAGGCGGCGCGCGAGCGCCTCGGCGAGGAAGTACGTGAGCGTGGTCATGTTGGCGCCGAAGCTGACCTCGGCCGGCGCGCAGCCGAGAAGGTCGGCGCCGGCCCTGCGTGCCTCGGCGATGGTCGCGTCGGTCTCCTCGCTGGTGGCGAAGCGGCCGCCGTAATTGGCGTTGTGGCGGACGAGGTACTCGCGCACGGCGTCGAGCACGCGCTGCGGCGTCTGCGTGCCGCCCGGTCCGTCGAGATAGGCGGCCGGACGCCCGTCGATCGTCCGCTTGAGGGCCGGGAACTGGCTGCGCACGTAGGCGACGTCGTAGTGTGTCATGGGCTCCCCTCGGGCCGGGCCTGTAACATGGCGCCGGCCGCGGCCGGCCCGGCCAGTGTATCGCGACGTCGTGCATGAAGTCGGCGGATGAGGCAGGATTGTACCGACATGCCCCCTCGCGACGATATGAGCAAGGCGCTGGACCGCGAGTTCGCGGTCCTGTGTTTCGATTGGGACGGGACGGCCGTGGCCGACCGTCAGGCGGATGCCACGGCCGTCCGCAGCCGCGTGGAGCGCCTCTGCGCTCTGGGCGTCGACATCGCCATCGTGAGCGGCACCAACGTCACCAACGTCGACGGGCAGCTGCGCGCGCGCCCTGACGTGGAGGGCCGGCTCTTCCTCTTTCTCTCCCGGGGCTCCGAGGTCTACGTGGTGGGCCCCAACGGGCCGCGGCTGCTGGAGCGCCGCCGCGCCACGGAGGTGGAAGAGGCGCAGCTTTCCGCCGCCGCCGAGGCGCTGCGCGACAGGCTCGTGGCTGCCGGCCTCGACATCGAGATCGTCTACAACCGCCTGAACCGGCGCAAGGTCGACCTCATCCCCGAGTGGCCCGATCCCCCCAAGGCGCAGATCGCCGAGCTGCAGGAGCGCGTGGACGCGCGGCTGGCGCGTGCCGGCATCAGTGGCGTCGGCGACGTGATCGAGCTGTCGCGCGCTCTCTGTCGCGAGGCGGGCCTCGCCCATCCCGGCATCACCAGCGACATCAAGCACATCGAGATCGGCCTCACCGACAAGAGCGACAGCATGCGGTACGTGCTCAAGGCGCTGATCGACGGCCGCGGCCGTGGTCCGCAGGACATGATCGTCCTCGGCGACGAGTTCGGGCCCATCGGCTCCAGTGAAGGCAGCGACTACCTCACGCTGATCCCCGAGCTGCAGCACTCCACCTTCGTCAGCGTGGGCGTGGAGCCCAACGGGGTGCCGCCGCGGGTGCTGCGCGTCGGCGGCGGTCCGGAGGAGTTCCTGCGCATCCTCCACGACCAGCTGGCCTATCGCGAGGAAGTGGCGCAGCAGAGCTTCCCCGCGCCGATCCGCGACGCGGCCTGGCGTTTTGAGGTCAAAGGCTTCGACCCGTTCCGCGAGCGCGAGATCGAGACCTGGCTCACGGTGGCCAACGGCGAGAGCGGTACGCGCGGGGCGCTCGAGGAGGGCTCTGCCGCGTCGACGCCGGCCACGTTCGTGGCCGGCGTCTTCGGCGACGGCACCGACGAGCCGCGCTTTCGGCAGCCGGTCCCGGCGCCGGACTGGACCGGCCTGCGCCTGCAGGCCTGGGGCAGCGTCGTCAATCTCTCCAACGGGGAGCTGCTCGAGCACGAACGTGTCCTCGACATGCGACACGGCGTCGTGTACCGGTACTGGCGCCAGCGGCTGCGCACCGGCCACACGCTGCGCGTGCGGACCGCCCGCTTCGCCTCGCTGGCCGACCGCCAGATCCTGGCGATCCGCGCCGAGGCCACGCCCGAGGATGCTCCCGGACGCATCGTGTGGGCCGGCTCGGTGGGCGTGACCCACGCCGGCGGGCCGACCAAAGAGACCGCGTTCGAGAAGCTCGACGAGCCCGGCTTCATCGCCCGCACCAAGGGCCGTAACGGCGGTGGCCACGTGCTCGCGGTCACCACGCGCCCGGCGCCCGGCTCGCCCGTCGTGCGCCACATGGAGCAGGCCCGCGACGTGATCGGCGGGCGCCTGGAGCAGGGCGACCCGGCCACCGTCGATCGGCTGGCGGCGCTCGTCTCGGCGCGCACCAGGGTGCCGTCTGCGGACACGGCGCGCCGCGCGCTGGCGCGGGCGGAGCAGCTCGGCTTCGACGAGCTCCTCCGCCGTCATCGCGCGGCGTGGGACGCGCGCTGGCGCGACGCCGACCTGGTCATCGACGGCGACGCCGCCGATCAGGAGGCCCTGCGCTTCAGCATCTACCACATGATCAGCACCGCCCACCCGACCAAAGACACGGTGTCGGTGGGCGCCCGCGGCCTCGGCGGCATGTCGTACTTCCTGCACGTGTTCTGGGACACCGAGATCTTCGTGCTCCCCTTCTTCATCTACTCACACCCGGAGACGGCGCGCACGCTGCTGGCCTACCGCTACCGCAACCTCGACGGGGCCCGCGAGAAGGCGCGTCACATGGGGCACCGCGGCGCTCTGTACCCGTGGGAGTCCGCCGACAAGGGCGTCGAGACGACGCCGCCGTATGGCCTGGGCCCTGACGGCGAGATGGTCCCCATCCTCAGTGGCCTCATGGAGCACCACATCTCCGCCGACGTCGCCTGGGGCGTATGGGAGTACTGGAAGGCGACCGCCGACGATGTTTTCATGGCGTCCATGGGCGTGGAGATCCTGCTCGAGACGGCGCGCTTCTGGGCCTCGCGGTCGTCCCTCGGCGACGACGGCCGCCATCACATCCGTCTCGTCGTCGGCCCGGATGAGTACCACGAGGGAGTCGACGACAACGCCTACACCAACGTGCTGGCGCGCTGGAACATCGGCAAGGCCATCGAGGCGCTGGGCTGGCTCGAGCACGTCGACACCGGCTACGCGGCGGAGCTCCGCCACCGGCTCGACCTCAGCGACGCCGAGATCGAACAGTGGATGGGCGTCATGTGGAACCTCGAGGACGGCTTCGACCCATCGACCAAGCTCTTCGAGCAGTTCGCCGGTTTCTACCAGATGGACGACGTGCCCATCGAGAAGCTGCGCCCTCGCCCGATGGCCGCGGACCTCATGCTCGGCCGTGAAGTCACCCTGCACGCCAAGGTCGTGAAACAGGCGGACGTGGTGATGCTCTGCCACATCCTCTCCGACGAGTACGGCGACGACGTAGCGCGCGCCAACTACGACTACTACGAGCCCATCACCAGCCACGGCAGCTCCCTGAGCCCCGGCATCCACGCGGCCGTGGCGGCACGGCTCGGGGACGTGGCGACCGCCGTCGAGGACTTCAAGATGGCGGCCGCGATCGACCTCGCCGACAACATGGGCAACGCCGCCCGTGGCCTGCACATGGCCACCATGGGCGGCCTCTGGCAGGCCGCGGTGATGGGCTTCGCCGGTCTGCAGCGCCGCCACCAGGCGCTGCTCATCGACCCGCACCTGCCGTCCGCCTGGAAGAAGGTGTCCGTGCCACTGCAGTTCCGCGGCGCCCGGGCGCAGTTCGAGCTGCGGCGCCGCAAGGCCGGCGACGAGGTGGGTATAACCATAGAACGCGCCGCGCTCAAGGTGATCCTGGACGGGGTGGAGCGCGAGCTCCGTCCCGGCAAGTACCGCTTGCGGCGCGCCGATGGCCAACCTTGGCAGGAGGTCACGCGATGACGCTGCTCATCGCCGTCGCCGATACTGTGTCCGACGGCGAGCTCGTGGCCAGCGCTCGTTGCCTGGCGAAGGCCGCCGGCTGGGACGCACGTGCGGTGCACGTGCGCGAGTCCGGCGGCCCGGAGCTCGGCAGCGCCGACGCAGAAGGCCTGGAGATCGTGGAGCTGGAGGGCGACGCCACCGCCGAGATCTCGCGGCTGGTCGGCATGGCCGATGTCGACGCCGTCGCCCTGGGCCTGCGCACGGCGGCCGCGCCCGGCATGGGTCACGTCACAGAGGCGCTGCTCGCGCACCCCAAGGCGCCGTTGCTGCTGGTGAGGCCGGGCATGCGCCCTCTCACCAGCCTGCGGCGCCTCGTCGTCCCACTCGAAGGCAGCCCGTCGGCGTCGTCCGCGATGCGCCACGCCGACGACGCCCTGTGCGCCCGCGGCCGCGAGATCGTGATGCTGCACGTGGTCACCAAGTCCACGCCGGGCGAGCGCGGCAGCTTCCCGGCGCCGCGCATCGTCGACCAGGAGCACTACGAGTGGTCCGACTGGCAGGACGAGTTCTGCATGCGCTTCTCGCAGTGCCCCGAGGGCGGCCGCCACCGCGTGTGCGTGCGCGTCGGCGAGCCCGTGCCGACCATCGTCAAGGAGGCTCGCGAAGACGGCGCCGAGCTCATCGTGCTATCGTGGAAAGGCAGCTTTGCCGAGGGTCACGGCGCGGTGGTGAAGGCGCTGCTCGACGCGGCGCCCTGCCCGCTGCTGATCGTCCCGGCCGGCTGAGCTTCGCCCGCCGGCCCCTCTGCGTGGCCTACGTGCCTTCGCCGAGCAACGCGAGGTAGCGGTCGTAGGCATATGCGCGATCGCGCTTCTTGCCGGTCAGCTCGCGAACGACTCCCGATTCGCCGAGCAGCTTCATACCGTCTGAGGCGCCGGGAAAGGACAGGCTTGTCCGCTGAGCCGCGCCGGACAGGGTGAGGACCGGGCAGGAGGTGAGTGCGTCGCAGACCCGCAGGGCCGATCCGGCCAGACGTCCCTGCCCCTGGATCAGCTCGCGATCAGCGGAGAAGACCGCCACGAGCCGCCGCGCAGTGCTGACGACCCCGTTGGCAGTCTGTTCAACGCCGCCCAGGAAGAACGCGGTCCAGGCCTCCCAGTCGCCGTCGTGGCGCACGGCGTCGAGCAGCCGATCGTACTCGGCCCGGTTCTCCTTGAGATAGAGGCTCAGATAATGCAGCGGCTCGCAGAGCACGTCCGCGCTGCAGAGGATCAGCGTGATGAGCAGGCGTCCGACGCGCCCGTTGCCGTCGAGGAAGGGATGGATCTTCTCGAACTGTGAGGGTGCGCCGTCGTGCACGGGCTCAGCGGACGTCGTAGTCTCGGACCGCAAGGATGACAGGGCGCTTCAGGCGGCCCGTCCCACCGGGCGAGCAGCTGACGGCGCCTTCGCTACCTTCCCGACCGTGAGCTGCTGCTCGCGGACTCGGCGAGTCGCACCGGGGCCTCGCGAGATCATCAGAGAGATGCCGGCCATGAGCGCCGCCACGGCGAGCACGGCGATGACGCCCGGCAAGCTCAATCCGCTGGGGAGCAGGTCGCCAGAGGTGCTCGTCGCCCTCGGGATCGATCCCGCTTCCGGTGTGGGCGTCCTCAGCGGCGTCGCGGTCGCTGCGGCGGCGTGACTGGAAGCTGCGGCGCCGCCCATGGCCGTGGTCGTCGGCGAGGCGACCGACGCGGCTGAAAGCATATGCACCGCCGGGACTATCGGCTTCGCCCCCGCCGCGGCGGTGAGTGTCAGCATAGCCAGGGCGGCAAGGCAGAGCGCTGCGGCAAGGCAGGCGAACCGGACTTTGAAGATGCGGGACATGGCTCCTCCTTGCTCTGGCCTATCAACTGCGACTGAGCCTAGTGCGACGCCGGCCGCGGCGCCTCACCCGATTCGGGTGAATCGACCGACGGACAAGCGAGGCGCACGGGGACCGGCGGAGGCTGGCCCCCTCTGCCTGCGACCTGCCGACGTCGCGAAGCGCGGCCTACTGTATACGGCGGCTTCGCAGTAGAATCGGCGCAGGAGCTCGGAGGGGTCGTTCGCATGTGCTCTCACGCGGCAGTGGTCGGTGAGTCAGCGGGGCGGCAGAGGTGATCGCCTGTCCCGGCTGCGGCCACGATGCGCCTGACGGCAGCGCCACCTGCCCGAGCTGCGGCGCCCAGCTCGCCCCGCCGCGGCGCTCCGAAGAGCGCCGCACCGTCACCACCCTCTTCTGCGACCTCGTCGGCTTCACGGCTCTCAGTGAGCGCAACGACCCTGAGGTCGTCGACGCCTTCCTGCGCCGCTACTATGCCGCTGCCCGTCGCGTGGTGGAGTCCTACGGCGGCACCGTCGAGAAGTTCATCGGTGACGCCGTGGTCGCGGTCTTCGGCGTGCCAACCCTCCATGAGGACGACCCCGAGCGCGCCGTGCGCGCCGGCCTGCGCCTGGTCGACGAGATCGACGCCCTGCCGGGCATCGGCGGGCAACCCGTCGAGGTGCGCGTCGGCGTCAACACCGGCGAGGCGCTGGTGCGCCTCGACGTCGACCCGGGAAGCGGCGAGGGCTTCCTCACCGGCGACGCCGTCAACGTGGCCGCCCGCCTGCAGTCGGTCGCCCCGCCGATGGCAGTCGCCGTCGGCGAGTCGACGCACGCCGCCACCGCGCTGGTCTTTGCCTACGACGCCTGCCACCCCGTCACCCTCAAGGGCAAGAGCCGGCCCCTGCAAGCTTGGATCGCGACCGCCTCCCTAGCCCGTAGCGGCTCCGAGCTGCGCACTTTCTCCTCGAGCTTCGTCGGCCGCGCGGAGGAGCTCGCCGCCCTGCAGGAATTGCTCGAACGGGCCACAGCAAGCCGCACGCCGCAGTTCGCCTTGATCTGCGGCGAGCCCGGCATCGGCAAGAGCCGCCTGCTGGCCGAACTGGCCCGCCGTGTCGACGACTTGCCGACGCTGGTCACCTGGAGCCAGGGACGCTGCCTGCCCTTCGGCGCGGGGGTCACCTTCTGGGCGCTCTCGGAGATCGTGCGGGCCACAGCTGGGATCCTCGAGAGCGACGGCGTGGCGCGCACTGAGGCACGCCTCGAGACCACGCTGCCTGAGGGCGAGGAGCGCGAGCGCCTGAAGAGCCGCTTGCGGCCGCTGCTCGGCCTCGAGGCCGAGGAGGCCTCGCGTGAGGAGAACTTCTCCGCCTGGCGCGAGTTCCTCGAAGGCTTTGCCGCCGGGGGTCCCACCGTGCTCGTCATCGAGGACCTCCACTGGGCCGATGAGGCGATGCTCGCCTTCATGGACTACCTGGCGGAGAGCACTGCCGGCGGTCCCCTGCTCGT